>Ga0315289_10009562_pt1 | contig 13952 bp, 3 predicted proteins | sample YL17G11_40_MG_FD_203452 | JGI IMG/M metagenome (GOLD analysis project Ga0315289, IMG submission 203452) | Sediment microbial communities from Yellowstone Lake, YNP, Wyoming, USA - YL17G11_40 | ecosystem: Environmental > Aquatic > Freshwater > Lake > Sediment | place: USA: Wyoming | collected...
TGATGCAATTCCTAGAGGACCTGTAAGTGATAATATACGTACAGTAATACCTAATCAAGCTATAAGTGATATTAATAATGCAGCATTTTATAAGTCTCCACAAGAAACTGCAAACCGTGAAGCAAGAAAAAAAGAACAAGCAGCATTTGAAAAAGAACAATGGAATAAATATAATAAAATGTCTTTTGCTGAAAAAGCTTTAGATAGAACTCAAGCTACTATTGCTCATCCAATTCTTATGGCAGGTAATGCATTAACAGGTAATCAAGGATATATACCTGGAATGGGAAGAGGTTTAATGAATACTGAAAGTCCTGAGTATGATAAATATTTAAAAGCTACAGGACAAACTAAAGGCCAATTTGAAGTATCTGATTTTGCTAACATGGTAAATCCATTATATTGGGGAGCTCATGCTGGTAATGAATTACATAAAGGTAATTATGGAACAGGTCTTTTAGAAGCAGGTTTAGCATTTACTGGTGTACCTGGGGTTGGTAAAAATGCAATACAAGGTGCTAAGTATCTTGGAAAAGATGTTACACAAGGTGCCAAGTATTTAGGTAAAGGAACTAAAACTGCAGTAAATTATGGAAAAGATTTGGCATATGCATCAAAAGAAGCTAAAAGATTAAAACTTCCAACTTATGAACCAGTAACTAGATGGGATCCAGATAATATTTCTTATGGATTAGAAAAAGCTGGAAGAGATTTAACAGAAGAACAACAAGCTTTAACAGGAAGTTGGTATTCATATAAACCAAAAGGTGATACATCTTATGAATCAACAATTGGTTTTTATCCAACTAATAGACCTGGACCTGGTAATGTAAATCATTTAAGACTTTCAGAAAGAGAAATAGCTAATTTAGAAAACTCAATGAGTGAATCAGCTAAAGGTATGTCTGGTAAAAGTCAATCTGTTACAGCTTCAAGTGATTTTCAAAAAGGTGAATTAAATTTACCTCAAGAGTTAAGAAATAGAGCTAAAACAATAAGATTTGATGTAAATCCATCTGAGTATATTCCTCAATCATTTAATACAGAAGCCCATTCAAATTTTGGAATGGGAACAACAGGTAAACATGTTGCTGATTTAGTAAATGCACAATACCCAAAAATTATGGGTATACCAAGAAAATATTTTCCAGAAATAGGAAGTAGTAAAATATCTAAACTTATACCTGAAAGAGAATTTGTTATTCCTCATGATGAACAAAGTCAATATATTAATGCATCAAGTAATGCGGGTAATTTAAATGCTGGTATATCTCCACAACTTATTAAAAATACTATTGGTACTGGTAATAAAGTAGGAGCTAATATACTTAATAAAGCATATATTTCTCCATTCTTTTCTAAAGCATTTAATAGATATAGTCCATTAAATTTAATAAAAGGATATGGTTCAAAATTAGAAGGAGCAGTTAGACCATTAGGTAATGTACTTGGTAAATCTATTAAAAATAATAAATTAACTGGATCAAAACCATTATTTGGTAAAGCTAAAGAATTATCAACTCAAGTAGGTAAAACAGATGCAAGTAATATTTATGCAGCAAAATTTGATGATGCAGTTGAAGGTTCAAATATAAGATTAGGTGAAGCAAATCCACAAGGTAGATTTAGTAGAAAATCAAATGCAATATTTCCAATACAAACTAAAGCTGGTGTTAATAGATATGACTTACCAATATCGGATCCAGGAGTAGCATTACATAGAAGATTACCTTTTTCTAATAAATATGTTCCAATTGACAAACAGAAATTAATGAATAATAAATTTCAATGGTCTACAACTGGTGCAGGTTTACAAAATGTAGCAGAAAAATATGGTAAAGGTGTAGTTGGTAGTACTTTAGGATATGGTGCTTATAATGCATATAATTATGATAAAAATAAACCAGAAACATTTGCAACTCCAAAAGAAATTGAACTTGCAAATAAATATAATAGTGGTCAATTTGCAGAATCTGATGTACCATCAAGAGCAGAAATGTTTAAAAGAGGTACAAAAAAAGCATATAAAAGTCCACTTGACTATGCTAAAAATCCATATTTTGTTAATGATATATATCAAGGTTTAAATCCAACTCAAGAAGAAAAAAATGGAGGTTCAATTGAATCATGGGAAGATGACCTTGATGAGGAAGAAATTAGACTATTAAAAGAAGCAGGATTTATAGTAGAAGAACTTAAATAAACTTTTAATGTTTATCAAGTAAACTAAAAATTATTATATTTAATATATATTACATGTTATATGAAAAAGAGAGTAAGAATATATAAAGCAGGAGGTCAGTCAGATGCAGTTTCTCAAGAAGATATATATAAATATATTGCTGATACAATGTCTGCAGAAGATTATGATGGTGATACTGATGCAATTTCAGAAAAATTAGCACAAGCTGGTATTGATTCTGATACTGCTGATGCTTATATTGATGAAGTAGATACTTATCTTAAAGAAAATAATCCTGATGAAGTTGTTGATGATGGTGAAATTACTCCAGAAGAACAAGCTGCTGCTGAAGCAAAACAAACAGCACTTGAAAAACAAAATGCAGCTGAAGAAAAAGCAAGACAAGCTCAGTTATATGCAATGTATAATACTGATACAGAAGAAGGTGTACCGGATGATGATGCTGATGAAGAAATAATTTCAAGATATGGTGGAGCTAAACCAAGTAAAAGAAGTTTTATTAATCAATATATTAAACTTGCTAAAAAAGCTGAAGGAGGTAATACACCTTCTCCAGGAGCAGATGATGTACTTGGTGCTAGAGAAGACCGTGTAACTGATTTCTTTAAAGGTATTGGTCAATCAGTTAATTTAGCACAACAAAAACAAGCAGCTGAAGAACAATATAATGCTATATATGGTAATCCACAAGTTGGTAAATTTGAAGATGGTGGTATAAATCAAGAACAAGTAGATTTTGAAAATCCATTACATCATTTAAGTACATATGGTGCAGATACAAGACATATATTTTCTGATAACATGTATACTCAAAATGATATTGCAGCATTAGAACAATATGGAGGTAATACAGGTCAAGGTCTATATAAATTTATAGGAGGAGGTGATAATGAATTAATGGATGAACAGTATCAAGATTCTGATTTAGATTATCAAAGATATGCTAGACACGGTGGATCATTACATAAATATGTAGATGAAGGAGAAGTTACAGAAGCAAGTTTAGTTAGTCCTATTGATGGGCATACATATTCTGATGAAGAAATTGCTGCTAATAAAGAACAAACAGATAAAACTGCAGATACTGAAGATTATAAAAAAAAGTATGATGAGTTAGTTGCTCAAAATACTACTGCTACTACTGCTGCTCAAAAAGAGCAACAAATGATGCAACAGTATATGATGCAACAGTATATGATGCAACAGTATATGATGCAAATGGGACAAGGTATGTTTAGATCTCCTATTATTAGTAGAGGTGAACAATATAATAAAGCTGTTGGTTCTCCATACTATACTGAATCAGGTGAAAAATATACAGGACCGGATCTTGCAGGTAGATTACCATCAAGTGTAAATGTAGATAAATATGGTATATTTGGTAGACCTAAAAAGATGACATATAACTATGGTAGTAATGAATATCTTTCTCCTACAGGTTCATCAGAAAGTTTATCAAAAAATGAAGAGTTAGAAGATGCACCATATAGAGGTAAAACTCTTGGTGAAAGATTAGGTAGAGGAATGGTAAATACAAAAATACCAGGAATACAACAACTTGGAGCTAAACTAATACCATCAGGAATTGGATATGAAGGACCTAATGTAACTGATGAATCTAATAAATTTGAAACAAATAATTTAATTAATAGATTTAGAGAAAAGTACCCAAAATTTAATGACTTTGGACAAGGTGATTCTAATGCATCTAATGTTAATCCTATTGCTCCTGGTATAAATCCTACAGTAAATGAACCTTATTATCCTCCAATGAGTCCAAAAGCTCAAAGAAGAGAAAATAGAAATGATAAAAAAACAAATAGAGAATATGGTGGTCCAGTAGATTATACTGAATATGCTTATGGAGGAGATGTATCTATACCAGAATTATATAGAGCTCAAACAGGAGTAGAAATGCCTGAAGACTATAGTTCACTTAATTTTGTAGCTCCAGAATTAAAAGATGATGAAAATTTTCCAGATCCAACAGAACCAGCTGCAAAACCCTTAACTAAAGAACAAGAATTATTAAAATATCAACGTGGTTATAATCAACAACTTACTTATGTTGATCCAAAGGTTGCTGGTGAAAATATATCAGGAATTGGTACTACAGATAATCCAGTTATGCAACAAGGTGTTTCTCAAAAGTTTAGAAATAAACAAGCTTGGGATATTAGTAAAAAAGGAATTAGAAATGCAAGTCTATTAATAGGTAATGCTTTTAAAAATACTGCTGATGAAGTTACAGCTAATAAACAAGAAAATCAATTGTTAGAAAATCTTACAGCTGCTGAAACTAATTTTGGTATTAATAATGGATATAATAAAGGAGACTATGATCCTAACTCAGGAATTATTACACCAGATCAAACGGGAGCAATGCAATCTAAATATGGTGGAGGTGTTTATGCTATGGGTGGAAACACTGAAGATGAAGATGAAGATATTCAATATATGACTCAAGAAGAAATAGATGAGTTCCGTGCTAATGGAGGTGAATTAGAATACTTATAATTTTATATTATGTACTTTAAAGTAAAAATAACTAAAGGATTACCACAAGCAAAATCAGGAGGTTTTACAGGTAACAATTTAAATAAACAAGTAATTAGTTTTGGTGGTGCTGATATGAATGCTTCATCAAAACATCTTGAAAACACTAGGTATTTAAAAGAAGTACCAAGAGATGAAGCTAATTTAGAAGCTGAAAAAGGTGAGTCTGCATTTGGTGATATCAATGGAGATGGGTTTCCTGAACACATGCTTATTGGTGGTAAAAGACATCATTCAGGAGGAACTCCTTTAAATTTGCCTGATGGTACATTTATATTCAGTGATACTGCATCTATGAAGATTACTGATTGTAAAATTTTAAAGATGTTTGGAAAAGCATGTGGTAAAAAAGGATATACTCCTGCTGAATTAGCTAAACCATATGATTTAAATAAATACAGAAAAATATTAGAAGATCCTAACTCAGATAAAGTAGATAAAAAATCTGCTGAGTTAATGATTAAAAATATTAATATGAAACTTGGTGCATTAGCTCTTGCACAAGAAGCTAAAAAAGGATTCCCACAAGGTATACCTGAAGTAGCTAGACCATACATGGAAGCAATGGGTATCAAAGAAGAAGACTTAGTACCACAAAAAGCTCAACCAGAAGCACAGGTTAATAATGAAGCAATAAATAATCCATATGAGAATCAAGGTATGGGTGAACAATCTCCTGAAGAAGAGTCTATGGAATCTCCAATGGGAAGATATGGCTTTCAAATGGGTAGAAGATTAAGAGTAGCTCAAGAAGGAATGGAACAAGGTCAACCTTCTCCTGAAGAAATGGCAATGATGCAACAACAGCAACAACAAGGAGCACCACAACAACAAGGTGGAGGTAATCCCCTTGCACAAATGGTACAACAAGTTCAACAAATGTTACAACAAGGTGCACAACCTGAAGATGTAATAATGCAATTACTACAAAATCAAGTTCCACCAGAAGCAATAATGCAAATACTTGTAGAAGTTGGTATGCCTCAAGAAGAAGCACAAGCTGCTATTCAACAAGTAATGCAACAAGGACAACAACAAAATCCACAAGAAGAGATGATGCAAACTCCTATGGCTGAGTATGGTATGCAAATGGGTGGTTATGACATGCCGTTTTATGATACACAATATAGAGAAGGAGGTGCACTTACTACATATCAAACTAAAGGTGAAGTTAAAAATAAAACATATACTAAAGAAAATTTACCTAAAGATGCAGTAGTAAGAGATAGATATTCTACTGACACTTTACCAGGAGATTTTGTTAAACAAAAAGATGGTTCTTATATTAAAGTAACAGCAAGAACTTTAAGTGGTAATCCAACTGCAGATACAAAATCATTAAAATATTCACCTGAAGAATTTAGAAAAGCTTCACCAGAAAATGCTGCTTTATTAGATGAAGCAAATGCAATTATTAAAAAAGGTATAGATGATAAAACTATTATAAATAAAAATGGTAATGTAGAAATTACTGGTAAATGGAATGCTGATTTAAAAGATAGAAATATTATTTCAAAAGCTTTTAATGCTACTAATAAAGAAGGTTTCCTTGGTACTGATAAATATAAAGTAATAAAACAAGGAAGTACAGTTGCATATTCTAAAACAGTTAATGGTAAAATAAAAAATTCAGGTTCATTTGTAGCAGGATTTACTCCTGAGTTATATGAAGAAAAATTTATATTTGAGCAATCTAAAGGTTTAGGTATGTCAGATGATGAAGCATATGCTGAAGTTGACCGTATTAAAAAAGATCCTAAAACACATGCAATAGTAAGAAGAGATTTCTTGGGTTCATTAGGTGTTAAAGATATACCTAAAGAAGATAAAGATTTATTATCATCTGATTATTATAAAAAGAATTATAATAAAGTAACTCTTGGTATAGAAGGTACAAATACATTAGATTCAGAAAACTATAGACCTTCTATGGGTAATGAAGGATTAGCAGGTTTTGAACATTATGATGCATTAGGATATAGTCCTGATTTTCAACATGAACAAGATGCAGCAGAAGCAGAAGCAACTGCTGCTGAAAATGCAGATGTTACTGATGAAGAAACTCCAGAAGATTATCCTGAAATACCAGAAGCTCAACCATGGGCACAAGATAGATTAAATAGACTTAATGCAGGATTAGATTACTTTAGTACTAAAAATTATAAGTCTTGGGCACCTTATTATCATCCTGAAACAATGACTCCTCATTTTGTAGATCCAACTAGAAATTTAGGAGCAAATGCAGAACTAGCAAGTATTACTAATCAAGGATTAGGGCAATTTATGGGTGCTCAAGATTATTCAAGTAGAGCATCATCTGTTAGTGGACAGTTTGCTAAAAATGCAGCTGATACACTTGCACAATTTAATAATCAAAATGCTGGTATTGCTAATCAATTTGAAGGTAATAATACACAAATAAGAAATGAAGCACAAAGATATAACAATGGATTAGCTAAACAATTATATGATCAAAATGTAACTGGTAATCAACAATTTGATAATACTAAACGTGCACTAAGACATAACTTAGCTGACTCAGAAAATACATTGCTTACTAATATGTGGAAAACTGATGCATTAAATCAACAAACTCCACAATATGCAATTGATCCTAGTACAGGTGGTAGAATGCATTTTACAAAAGGAAGAGTTGTAAAACCTACTTCATATAAAGACTATCTTGATTATGCTAAAGAATTAGAAAGTTCTAATATAGATCCAATGATGAAGAAAGAATTATTAAGAAATTATATGAAAGGGTCAGCACCTTCTCAATCAGCACTAGAAGCTTCACTTGAAGGTTATGGTAAAAAAGGTGGTACTACTAATATGGGATATGTAATGGGGTCTAATGTTTTTCCTTTTATGTTTACATAAACTTTATAGGTTTAGTAAACTTATAAAATTTTAATATATTTACAATATAGATTAATACTAATATTATGTCAACATATTTACAAGGCGTTACAGACTTTATTCCTCAATTTCAACCCTTTCAACCTGATTTAAACTTTTATGCAAATGCATTGCAGACTAAGCAGAATCAGTATGATACAAACTATAAAGCATTAAATAATGTATATGGTCAATATTTCTATGCAGATTTAACTCATGGAGATAATCTTAAAAAGAAAGATGAGTTAATTAAAGCAATTGATTTTAATTTAAAACGTGTCTCTGGTTTAGATTTATCATTAGAACAAAATGTTGATCAGGCTACTCAAGTATTTAAACCATTCTATCAAGATAAACATCTTATGAAAGATATGGCTTGGACTAAAAATATTAATAATGAAAAAGCTTACGGTGCTGGTTTAAAAAATAATAGAGATGAAAAACAAAGAGCACAATATTGGGATGATGGATTAAAATTTTTACAATATAAAACTGAAGAATTTAAAGAAGCTAGTCTTGAAGAAACAATGAACATGGGTAATGCATCTTATACACCTTATGTTAATGTAATTGAAAAAGCTCAAAAGATTGCTAAAGATGCTGGTTTTCATGTTGAAAGTGTAGATAGTAGTAAAGATGGTAAATGGATGATTACTACTACAAATGGTAAGCAAATTCTTCCTGCTTTATCACATTTACTTGAAGCACAATTAGGATCTGATCCAGGAGTTATTGATGTCTATAAAACTCAAGCATATGTAAATAGAAAAGATTATGCATATTCTAATGCAGCTCAATTTGCTGGAGATAAAAATGCTGCTGAAATGAGTTATCTTACTGAAAGTTATACTATGCTTAAGAAAGAAAATGATGAAAGAAAAAAACAACTAGAAGAAAATTCTAAAGTATATGATGCTAAAGCAAAAGCTGTAGAGCAAGCAAAAGAAGGAAATGCAGCAACACCAGATACAGAATCATATCTTGAAAGATTAAATCAAGCAAGAAGTGTTAATTCAACTGTATTAGCAAATACTGATGCTAATGTAACTGCATTAGCAACTAAAACTGGAACAATGACTACATCTACAGGATTTACAAATCCTTATGGAGATATTGAATCTTTAAGATATAAAGTTGATAATGCAATGGCATCTAGATTAATGCAAAAAGATTTAAGTGAAGCAGCAGATATCTTTGTATCATTAAATTCTAAACAGAAAGTAGATGCAAATCCATTTGCTGTTCAAGAAATAGCTCATAACTATAGAATGCAAGAAACTGCATTAAGAAATCAAGGTACAATGCAAGCAGCATTAGCAAGAAATCAATCTGATAAAGAAATTAATATTGATAAAACTTTAGCAGCAACTGGAGGATATCATTTAGATCAAGAAAAATATGTAATGGGACCTGAAGGTAAACTTATAGCAAACCCAACATATGGCAGACAAGTAATTAATCCTGAAGCAGACACAATTATAACTGAAGCAGGTACTAAAGGTTCAAGTACAGATGTTGTAAATTATGAAAATGTAATCAATAATCAAACTAATAAACACATTGATAAATATGTAGTGCCTTATATGCAAAACATGTTATCATCAATGCAAGAATTATATGAAAAGAATTTATTATCACCTGAAGATAAGAAAGCAATCTTTGGTAATAATATGACTATTAAACAATTTAATGAAGCTTACCGAGCAGATCCACATAATTTTATTAAAAAAATGGGTGCTGGAAAACTTAAACAAATAACATCTGCATTTCAAAAATACTTAGGTGAAGAAAGTAATGTAGGTAATTCTACAGTAGATGCAATAACACAAAAGATGTCTGGATATAATAATAATATAGATGATTATGTTACATATAGAACAGATGTTAAAGACTGGAGAAGTAAAAGTAAAGGACATGTTCTTAATTTAGTTTACAGAGAAGTTGACACTGATCTAAAAAAATATGTTAAAGACATGTTTAACCCTGATGGTAGTATTGTTTCTGAAGAAGTATTTAATAAACAACATGGTTTTACAAAACGTAATAAGGAACTTGAAGAAGCATATGTCCGTTATCAAAGTACAAACCCAAAATCAAGTGGAATTATAACTGAACGTACACTAGAAATAGCAGCTAGAAGTAAAGAAATTTATAAAGAACTAAGAAAAGAAATACACAATGCTTATAGTTCTACATCTATTAATCTTCCAGTCCCAATAGGTTTTGGTATGGTAGGTGGTCCAGCAAAAGGTGGAGGTTTAACAACTAATGTAAATTCTATTAGAGTTAGTCCTGATGCATATGGTACTCAAGGTGCTCAATACTGGAGTCAATTTAAAAATGATTTAAATAATTTAGATTTAGGTGATGATCAAAAAATAAAAATTTCATATACAGGTCCAACAGAAGGTTCTGCTAATGAAAATAAAACTGCAAAAGTATTACTTGATGCAATGATTAGAGAAACAAGTAGTCCTGGTAGTAAATTTAAAAATTTTAAATTAAGTTCTCAAGCACTTGCTGGTAATGATTATAGAAAAGGAGCAATGATTATTTATCCAGATAAAGCTTGGTTAAAAGATTATGTAGGTGCTTTAGATAAAGATAAAAATACTACAAATACTATAACTCCTCAACAAGAGCAAGATATTTTACAAAATGGTATATCTATTATTGCACCAACTGAAAGTTTTAATAATGGATTATTCCAATCTTCATATGTAACTCCTTTAGAAGCATCAGTTAAATATCATAAAGATGCTGGTGTTACTCTTAGAGATATAGAAGATAAACAAGGCTTTAGTACTTTTACTATTAAAACTGATGAATTTGGTACTGGTGATTATAGATATAATTATACTTGTAGTGTTTATAATTCACTTACTAATAAATATGAAAAATCTCAACCTTATATAAGTAGTGGTCAACAGACTGGAGCTAATTTAGAATTAATGAGAGAAGAAGTAAATAAAGCTTGGGCAGAACAAAGAATACAAAATAATATTGCATTTAATAATAGAAATAAATAATGGAAAATAATACTAGTTCATTAGATCCACTTGGACCAGAATTTGGTAAAGTTCAAGGACCTGCTATTAATTCACAAAGTTTATCACCATTTGAAGGAGAAGAGTTAAAAGAAAATACAATAGATTTTTTTCCTATAGCTGCTAGTATTGGTACTACTACACATCCTAATTATCCTATACAAGATGCAATAACTGGTCATGCTCCATTTAGACCAAGTAATACAAATCCTAATAAAAAACTTACAGTAAAAGAACAAGGAGATGCTTTTGGTGCCCGTATGGATATGTTTATCAAAACTCATCAAGATAAAAATTCATATGCAAAAGTTAATGTTTATAATGCTGGTCCATCTGGTAACTCTTTTTACAAAAGATATGCAGCTTATGGTCAAAAGAAATTTGATGAAGTAGGATTTTCTCCAACTAGAGATAATGAAGCAATGTACAATGCCCATACAACAATGGGTGATGACTTTACTAGAATGATGAAAAATTCATTCATGCCTTTATTAGCTAGAGGTTTTGTATCTGGTCCAAAAAGTTTAATCAAAATGCTACAAGGTGACTTTAGTGCTGATCTTGATGATGCAAGGGCATATGAAGAAGCTGCAGCTATTGGACAGTCATCTAAAAAAGGTATGGGTGCATTCTTTAATAATACTGCAATGAGTTTTGCATATACAGCAGGTATTATTAGTGAAGCAATTCTAGAAGAAGCAGCTGGTGCTTTACTTGCTCCTGTAACAGGAGGAGGTTCTTTCTTTGCTGCTACTATTAATAATGCTAGAAAAATTGGTAAAATTGGTGATGCATTTGAATTAGCAACAAAAGGTTATAATGCAGTAAGAAGAACTATTCAAGAAGCAAATACTATTGGTGCAACAAGAAATATATATACAGCAGCAAAAAATATTGGTGCTAGTAAAGTTGGTAGATTTTTAAATCCATTTGAAAATGCAGTTGATGCAATTGCAGGTATTGGTAAAAATGCAGATAACTTAACAGGTCTTGCAAGATTAGCACAAGGAACAACTAAAACAGCAGGTGGGTTATTTAGAGATATAAGAAATATTAATATGGCATTATCAGAAGCCCGTCTAGAAGGTGGTATGAATGATAATAAAGTATATGATACTCTATATGATGATTTTTATAAAAGAAATGACAGAGCTCCAAATAATGAAGAACAATATGAAATAACTAAAACTGCAAAAGAATCTGGTACAAATACATTAATGTGGAATACGGCATTAATATTTGCAACAAATAAAGTTGTAATTCCTAATTTATTAAAATCAGGTGTTGGTAAAAGAATAATTAATTCTAAGATAGATGATGTATTAGCCATGAAAGGTGGTAAAATTATTTTAGAAAAAACTGCTGTAGCTGGTAAAAAATTAGCTCAAGGAGAATTTACATTTGTTGCTAATTCATTTAAAAACTCACTTAAAGGATTTAAGAAAACACCATTTAAAACTGGTATTAAAGTAGTTGGTAAATACATGAAAGCTAATGTAATGGAAGGTGTTCAAGAAAATTTACAAGATGTTATTACAATAGCTAATGAAAAATATTATATAGATGCCTATAAAAATAAAGAATTAGGAGCACATATCTATAATAAAGGAAAAGCTTCATTAATGTTTAGTGGATTAAAAGATCAAGTTTCTTGGCAAGGACTAGAAACTTTTGCATCAGGTGCATTAATGGGTGTATTTTCTGGTGGATTAAACTTAGTTAAAGGAGGTTTAGATGCAGGTTATAATAATATTTTTAACAAAGAAGAATATAATAAATATAAAGATTTAAGAAAAACACATGGTGATGATGTAGCAAAAGAATTAACTGCATTGTATAAAGATCCTAAAGAGTTTTTTAATTCAAGATTATTTAACTATGGTGTTCAAAATAATACAGTGTCTAATGTAGATGAAGCAGATACTAAAGAAGGAAAAGATGAGTTAAGTGATGCATTTGTTAGTCAAGTATATACTGCTTTAAATACTGATACAATTGAATATTTTAAAGATCATATTGGATCTATGAAAGATTTATCAGTAGATGAATTTGAAGAAGCATTTGGATTTGAAAAAGGTAAAGGAGCTAAGCAACAAGATAAGATTGATAATATTTTATCTAGCATAGATGAAGTAAAGAAATCATATAATTATGCAAATGAAAGATTTCCTAATCCAATTGATTTAAGTAAATATGATAAAGATTTACCTGAATATAGAGATGCTGCAATACTAAGTGAAGCTTGGCAGATGGGGATAAAAAATTATGTTTTTGCTAATCATAGTTTTATGGATAATGCTAAAAGAATGACAAGCATTTCTGGTAAGATTCTAGATAACCCATCTATGAAAAAAATGTCTCAAGCAGACATGCTTATGGTATTTGAACCTTCAAAAATAAATGATGAAATACAATTAGTTAAATCAGAAATAGAAGCATTTAGTCAATCAACTGATCCTAAAGCTAAAACAGAAATATTAAAAAAACAAAATAGAGTAAAAGCATTAGAAGATTTTTCATCTGCTCATAGTATGTATGCTTTATATAATAATGCAGAAGGAAAAGCTAAAGTCTCTAATGAATTATTTGAAGCAGTAAGACAACAACAAGGTGTTGATGAATTAACAGATGAAGATAAAGAACAAATACTTGAGATTCAACAAAATGCAATAAATAATGAATTAGAAATAGCATATAAAAATTATTTAAAAACTACAAATGGTATTGATTCAACTTATATATTTGATACTGATATTGATGAAACCTTTAGTATGCTTAAAGATCATTATAAGCTAAGTGATGAGCAAAAAGTACTTGTAAATCAAATTAATTTATTACATGATCCACAATCTTTTATGGATCAACTTAAAAAATCTCAAATTTGGATGAGCAATATGTACAATAATAGAAAAGACTATTTTGTAGATATGGTTAATACACAAATTAATGGATTAGAAAATAATACATTTTTAAATGCATTAGCTGATAAAAACATATTTATGGATCTTGATGCATTTCAAGATTATATGGAGAATGATATCCCACCTAAAGAATTTCTTAATGAAACTACTAAGCAGGTAATAAAACCAGGTAGTGCTGAATATGCTATAATATTTAACAAGTTACAGCAAAATAAAGAATTAAAAAATAATGCTCCTTCAAAAGAAAACTTTGATGAAAAATTACAAGTAAAACTTGATGAGTTAAAAAATGCATATAATAAAGAATATAATTTATTACCAAAAACT
>Ga0315289_10009564_pt1 | contig 13951 bp, 1 predicted proteins | sample YL17G11_40_MG_FD_203452 | JGI IMG/M metagenome (GOLD analysis project Ga0315289, IMG submission 203452) | Sediment microbial communities from Yellowstone Lake, YNP, Wyoming, USA - YL17G11_40 | ecosystem: Environmental > Aquatic > Freshwater > Lake > Sediment | place: USA: Wyoming | collected...
TTTCCTGTCCGGTACCAGCCGCCCGGAAATAGACCAGATCATGCTGGGGATAATGCAAGACCTCAAGGCAGAGTTCGACAAATATCAAGTAGCTTCCCTGGAGCGTAAATTCAGCCTGCTGCAACGCCGGGCCTTGCGAAATACGCCGGGCGTAAAAGCCGTCTATGCCGTGGGACAAGACCAAGCCGACCTGCCCATAGCCGGCCAGGGGATGACCAAAGTCATTTATGAATCAGCCGCGGCCAAGCCGATCGAAAGCGCGTTGGCCAAGCTGGGCGGCGCCCAGGCGAAACCTTTACGCTCGCCTTTAGCGGTGACCGGTCTTGCCGAAAGCCGACCGGGCCAGTCTATAGAAGTCGCCAAAATCGCTGATAATTTCCAGGAGATCGGCAAGGAATTAGAGCCTCAACAGGCCGGCGCTGACCTGACAGTCTGGGCCGGCGAAGTAGCCGCGCCGCCCAAAAAAGAATATCTGCCCGCGCCTCTTGCCCCGGCCCAGCAGGCAAATTTTAAGGCGCTGGCTTCTAAGATGAGCGGTTGGCTCAAAAAAAGGCATAGCCCTTACCTTATCGAAGAAACTTACGGGGTTTATCATCGGCTTTCTCTGGGCCGCATGCTTAATGATCTGCTTACTACGCCTAAATCAACACGTATTCCCGGGGTGTATCTGGCCCGCGGCCCGCCGGACAATTTTTATCTGGTACAGGTAAAACCGGACGGTTCCCTGGAATTAGCCAAAATAACTTTTACCTATTACGCCGGTAAAAACGCCCCGCAGATCGCCGCGAAATTCGGTTCCACCGGCCGGCTCGCGGACGAGAAGTTCGGCAAAGGCGGCGGGTTCAAAGGTCCCAACGGCGCCTTTAGCCATGACGACGCCAACGCGTTGATAACCGCGATCAGCCTGGTCCTTAACCGCAACGTTTCTAACCCCGATTTTATCGGGGGCAAGCTTGGTCTGGCCGGACTGGTCGACCAGACCGCCGCAAGCCTGGACGATATATTTTTGCGCGGCGGCCAGGGGTTCGGCGTAGGCGTGATCGCTTCCAGTATCGCCGAAGACCAGATGTGGCAAGCCGCCCGAGACAGAGCCCGATATTTAAATGAAGAATACGGCATAGAAAAGACTCCGGCGGAAGTTTTTGTGGACGCAGGGATCAATGCCGTGGACGATCTGATCGAGGCGCGCGATACGGCCAACGAAGTTTCCTACACGCCCAGCCGCAATCTGTTCAAGCGTTATGCCGATTACAGCCCGCAGACTCTCCGGCAGGACATCGATATTGCCCGTTATTACCGCATGCTCCACGCCGACCAAAACCTGGCCAAGACCGACGCTGCCTATGCAGCCAAGTTCCGGAGCCTGGAAGCCAAAGTGGCGGCGGCGCAAGCCGACTGGGAAGGCGGTCTGGCGGATGAGGCTAGAGCCCAGGGCCTGATAGATGTTAAGACTTTTAGCGGCGACCCGAATCAATTGGCTCGCGGCCCAAGTAATTATGACCGGGACATATTATTTAACGGCAATCGCAACTTCCTCGGTCTTAAGGAAAAGGTCGGCAGCGATAGGTACAAATTCACTTTGGATCAGGAACCGTTTAGCGATGAAGGGCAGAACAGCCGGTTTATTTATGGGATAAAACGCGATAAAGATCAACAACGTTGGGTGATCAAGCTTGGCGATTACAGCGCCAAAGACCTGCCAGCCTATATTTCGTTATCGGACTGGGTCAAGCAGGCCAAGATCAGCCTGGCTGCCCAAGCCAGGGGATTAAACGCGTTACAGCCGCGCGCGGCGTCTAATGATGCCGTGGGATTTTTGCGGTCCCTCGGCGAGACTGATGCCGCCGATCGCCTGGAACAGGCGCTCTTGACCGAAAAAGATGACGCCGACAAAACGATCATCGCTATCACCCGCGAGTTTTTTACCGTGGAAGGCAGTTTATTTACGGTAAGCCCGCGGCTGGCCGGCCGGTCTTTACGCCAGGAATTGGATCTTTTGGCCAAAGAAAAAAATGTCGATCGTCGGCAAAAACGCGTTGCTGCCCTTACCGCGTCCCTGAACGCCTTATTGGATGACCTGCACGCCTTAGGCATCATCCACCGCGATTTAAAACCGGAAAACCTTTGGGTTTTTAGCGATGGCACAGTCGGCGTGTTGGATTTTGAAGCCGCGGCGATCATGGCTGGTCTAAGGACTACTTTTATCATGCCGGTGGTCACGCCCGGCTACGGACATCCTTTCCAGATGGACGGCCTGCTTCAGGAGCGACTTAAGGCTACACCGGCGGACTTGCAAAGGTTCTTATATGGGCAGGATGAGTTCAGCCGCCGGCTGATCATTGAGGAGATGGAGACCGGCGTTCGGGTGATACCTGCCGAGAGATGGAACGACGTTATTGATCGTGTTTCCAAGGCGACGCAAGACCTGACTGGCATATTAGACGTAGAGCTTCTGTTCCAGAGAGTCAAGATGTTCGTTAAACCGTCGGCCGGTCAAAGACCTACGGAAAAACCCGCAGAACCGGCAGCCGCCGCGTCTTACGATCCGACCAGGATCACCAGCCAGGCTTTGGCCGGGATGCTGGGTGTGGATAACATCCCGGTGGTAAAAGTCCAGGGCGCTTTCCCCCGGGAAGAATATCTGCACCGGGAAATAATAAAAGCGCTTAGCGGCCTGACCGAAAAATACGTATGCCTGGAAATAGAGCTTGACCAGGGAAACGGCAATAAATATCATCGCCTGATGATCGCCGGCCCCGGAAATTTAAAAACAAATTTTGAATTACACAGGGCTTTGGATAAAGAATTATTTTTGAGTCCGCAGGCTATCGAGGCTCTGAGAAAAACCGCCGAGGAAAAAGGCGAGTATTCTTTCCCGAGGCCTTACGATGCGGAATTCTTTGAGACGAACATCGAATATACTTTCCATGCCGCCAGCGGATACGTATTCTTAAGAAACTTTACCACTGGTGGGAAAGAGTATGGTACCGGTAAACCCAAAGCTGTGACCGCAAGGGGCAATTTGGGCGATGTTTTTGCCAAAGACGTGTTGCCGCGGATAGTTTCCGCTTATCCCGGGAAAAAGCTGCTGGCTTCTACCGGCGGCGGGGGGCTGGCGGATAGCGTAGTCGATGGATTGAAACAAAAGGGGATCATTTCCCGCACGGGCATCGAGAAAGATGAATTTAGCGAGTTAGATAAAATAATCAATGTGGGTCTGTCCCAGATTTTCCAGATCGATCCCCAGATCGCATTCGGGGCAGTCAGCATCGGCCGCATACCCACGCTTACGCCGGTAGGCCCCGGCGGGCAGGCCACGCCTACCCCGGCGCCGGTCCAGGTAAAAGCCACGGTCCAGGACGCGGCCGGATGGGATGTGTTGAAAAGGCTGGTCAGCGCGGCGCGCGAAAGCCGGAAATTCGGGTTGCAGGGCATTGAAGCGCGGTTAGCCGCAGATATCGCGCAGGCGGTAAGCGCCGGCCGGGTACAGCCCCAGACCATTGCTGTTATTCTCGCCAATTTGAAAATTGTCGATACCGGGGATTATACTGGATTAGCCGGGCGTTTTCTGGCTATCCGGCCGCAAAATCCGCCTACCGCGGCAAAAGTTCCTGCCATAGCCAGCGCGCGGTTCGTGCGGGTGGGGGTGGGAGAAAACGCCAGGATACACGCGGCGACCATAGATGATGCGCAAGGCATAAAGATAATCAAAGTCAACTTGCCGGAGCTGGCGCGTAACCTGGCTGATTTTGAAAGGTTCCTTGGTCCTGACGTGACCGTGGAGCAGGCGGCCAGGTTCGTGGACGGCCATGAGAGTTTTCACGCGTTTATCAAAGCCTTAGGCATCAGCTTGCACTGGCGCACCGAAGAACGATTAGCCAATATTTTCGGCACAGCCTTTGCTAACGGTAAATTCGCCATACCGCAGGACCTTAAAGACGCATTTGCCGATGTCAATGAACGCTTAAAGAAAAAATTAAGCGACCAAAACCAGCCGGCCCTGGAAAAAATGCTGGGTGATTTTCTTGCCGGTAGATCTTTAGAAGGTATCCTTAATGCTGTTGGCGTCAATGTCCAGGTAGAATTTGCCTCGCCGCTCCAGATAAAAGAGATCGTCAAGGCCGCGCGCAAAGAGAAGCGGAATCCTAAAACTATGCGCCAGGATAATATTATTGAAACCGATATTGTTGACGCGCAGATCCAGGCGCTGTTAGGCACGCTGGAAGAACAGGGCCTGACCGCGGCGCAAAAAGCCGCCGAAATCGCGCGAATAAACGCAGAGTTGCAAGAGCGGAGCCCGGTGGAATCGCCCAATGCCAGCGAATGGTCGCCGCCAAGCGTTACGTCGCCGGCCACGCCTACGCCGATAGGCTCCGGCGGGCAGGTCGGTGAAACGATGTCTGCTGAAGAGGCTGCCGCGACCCAAGCTTATTTAAGAGGAAAGATCCGGGAAGGCCAAGCCATGCTTGCGGCGATGCAACGCAGCGGTACCGGCAGCTTGACGACGCGCCTGGCAGCAGCCCTTAAAAACAGCCGGGGCGTTGAGCGCCGGGCCCTGGAAAACTACTATCAATTGCTTAATGATATCGGCGGCCGTGAATCCGGTCCCAGGCTTATTGCCGCGGCGTTCGGCCGGCACGGCATATTTAAAGGATTGAAAGTGATCCTTTGGGACATGGTCCTGGCCGAAGGCTTGCTTTACGCTGAACCGGCCATGCCGGCGGCCCAGCCTAGCCAGAGTTCCCCGCGCCTGGCGCGCGCTTACGATTATTTCAACCAGGCCCAGGAGCACCGCGATAAATATCGCCAAGCCCGGGTTCAGGCCAGGAGCAAAGGCCTATGGAATAAGATAACTGCCGGCATCCGAGCCGACGAAGAAAAATATTTGTATGAGCTGGCTTACCAGGACGCTATACGCCAATTCCGCGGCCAGTTGAGGCAAAACCCGCGGTCAGACCAGCTTTACGGACATATCGGGGAAAGCTATCTTGGCTTGGGTCGATACGCGCGGGCAGCGTCAGCTTTCCGGCAGGCCGCGCGGTTATCCCAAGAGTACCAGCAATATTATCGCGCCCGGGATTTGTTCTGCGCGTCGCTGGATGCTTACAGTTCCCGCGGCAGGGCAAACCAGGATGCGGCAGTTCGTTTTGCTTTCCGGGCCCTGGAACTTGACCCGAGCCTGGCCCAGCGCCTGCCGCGCAGCCTGTTAGCCGCGGCGCAAAATTACGGGACCGCCAAACAAGTCGATGTTGCGCCGGCTTTGACCTTGAGCCAGGAGCTAAACCTGTTAGCCGCCAAAGCCGTCGGGTTCTTGACCAAAGACTGGCAACAGACTAAAAAAGATTGGGCAGCGCTGGCCCAGCGCTTGGATAATAGCTTGGCTTTGCTTAAACAAAAAGCCATAGACCTGGACATCCGTCTGGGAGAGTTGGTCCAAGATACCCGGTATACCAGCGCGGCCAAAAAGGCCCAGCAGGATTTTCAGTATCTGAAAAACGCTCTTGATCTTTATTCCCGCGACCAGATCAGCCACGCTTTGCTGACAGAATTGGTGACCCGGCTTCAGGGGTCCATGGAGGATTTACGCAGGCAGATCCTGGCCGGCGAGGCCCGGCGTGGACGATACAACGACATGGTTTTTGCGGTCAACGAATTTCTCATGGGCCTGGGACCAGCGATATACGCTATTGACGCCGGCCGGCCGCAGCGAAAGATCGAATACGATTTTCAGGCGGAACTGGCCCGCGGCCGTGATGTTCTGCGGCAACTGCGTGTTCAAGTAGGCTCCATAGTCCGGGCCGGCCGCGTTTCTCTGGGTGAACCAGGCAGGCCCGACATCAAGTCTTTGGCGGCTGATCTTCGTTCAAAAGTCGAAACGCAAACCCAACGCCTTTTAGCCAGCAGACATCCTGATGCCGGTGAAACGGTAGAAGAATTTTATCAGGCGGTCAATGACCTTTCCCAGCGGCTGCAAACCCGCTGGCAAGATATCGTCGCAGGGACTGCCGGGAATTGTCAGCGTTTGCTGGAGAAAGCGATTGCTTCCCAAAAGACCACCGGCCGGGTCAGCGATAGTCTGCGGCAACAGTTGGATTATCAGCTGATGCGTTTTAGAAACGCCTGTGTCTTGGCGCTGGACCTGACCGAAGCGGTGATACTTGAATTATGCCCCGACATCGAGGCCATCGGCATGGCCCAACAGAACATGCTGCAGCCGATCGATTCCAGCCGTAATCAGATCAGCGCGCTGATGAATGAACTGGCCAGGCTTGAGGCCGAACCGGTTCCTGAATTGGACCTGGGGGCGCTGCGCGCCGGAATCCTGCAGGTCCAGCCCCTGGCTGAACCGCTTCCTGTGTTGGACCTGGCCGCGCAGCAGAGATACATCGATGAGCCGATCAAAGCCTTGCTTGACGCTGGATACGGTTATTCGTTGAAGACGGCCCAGGAAAGCGGGCCGGGCCTGCGTCAGGATAAAAGCGGCTTGTTAGCGATGACCAAAGACGTTTTACGCGACAGTTATAGCAGTCCTTTGTTGAAAAGACTTATTCAATTCCGGAATTTGCCGGAACGGCTTACCTTGGAGAATTGGTGGATGGGAACGTTTATGGAGCTGACCAAGCGTCTGGATGAAATGGCTGAACGGGGCAGGATCGTCGTGATCGTTGAGCCCGGCCGGTTTGCCACAGAGCGCGCGCGCCAGGCGCACCAGCGTTTAGTCGATGAACAACAAGTGCGCGGCCATTTCGGTTTGTACGCCCAAGGCAGTATTTATCTGGTCCTTGACCACGCGATGTCCCGCTTGTTTAAGCGGCACCAGCTGATCAATAAAACATCCAAGTTTTTGCCCAAGGGCCGCTTGCCGGCCTTTGAGCGTCGGGCTTTAGCTCTGTTCCTTTATCGGCTCAGCCAGACTTTGGCTCACGAAAACAGCGCCGCTTTTATGCCGGAAGCGGCTAACCAGGTTATGGAAAAAATCGTGGCCGGCACCGCCGCTTATCAAGACATCAGAACAGCTTACATCGCGGCCCAAGCGCAGCCCGGCCGCACGGATTTTACTGCCAGCCGCCTTGTAGGGGCCAAGGTCGTTGGCGAAGTTGTTCCTGCACCAGCCAGCGCGGGGGAGAAAGCTGTGGCTTTTTCTCCTGCGCCGTCTTCATCAAGAGCAGAAGGCGATCTGTCCGACGACGACTTTCGTGCGATCATGATGCAAGCCGGTTTGGGCCAGCCGAACGTCGATCATACCGCGCGCAATGTCCGCGCCGCCCGATATTTCGCCGACCAGGAAGGTTTTACCGCGGACCAGCGTAAAGTATTGATCGCGGCGATGTGGCTGCACGATATTTCCAAAGACACCCCGCTAGGCAGATACATACCCGACGATCTTAAGAATTCAGGGATCTTGCGTATGCTGGCCCATCATATCGAGAGCGCCAAAGCCGCGGAAAAAATATTGTATGAGGCGGGATACGGCGCGGACTTTATCGGCCAGGTAAAAGGGATGATCCTGCATCATATGGGCCCGGTCGAAGGCCGGTCGTTTACTGTCGGCCAGGCAAAAATGGGGTTTATGGAATGGTTCCGGCGGACCAACATCGCTTCCCTGGAAACCGCGGTCAGGGCCATGCCGGAGTCCGCAAGAAAAGACGAGTTGTTAGAATATGTTGTGCAATTAAAAGATACCGGGTTTATCCGGCCGCGAAATAAACTGGAAGAAATCCTTTATGATATTGACATGCTTGATCTGGCTACTGCCGGAGTGGTCAAAGTCGTGACTGACCGCCAGACTAACCCGGCTTTTGGCGACAAGAGCGGTGAGGCGTCGTTTGCTTCAGCCAGGGGCAGCGCTAAAGACGTAGCCATGAATTTAAAGACCTCTATCGGCAAAGCTACCGTCGATCAGCTTTTAGAACGGTTGACCAGGTTTCAGGCAGAAGCCGTAAATAGCATCGCTGATTTAAATGGTCTGCCTGCTCCCGTTGACCGGGCCAAAGGTTTCGCTGAACTTTTTTATCGATACAACGGCGCCCACCCTTTAGTTTATGATGCCGTGCAGATCGGCAAACCTATCCCGGCTGGCCAAAGAACCAGGCCACAGCCTCACATCGGCGTCAGGCAAATCAGCAAATGGCTGCTTAACACGGCGCTGCTGGTGCCGGTCATGGTCATGGCGTTATTTGCCCAGCCGGCAGATAAGCCCGTGGATACCGGCACCGCGGATTCTTATCGAGCTGCGGCGCCGATCGAGCTGGTCGCCAATATTGATACGCGTAAAGCAGATTCGTCAGGTTCGATCGGCTCGCAAGGGTCAGCCGGTTTTGACAAAGGCGGCGTTGACTTGCAAAGAGCCGAGATGGAGATTAAGAAACAGACCAGCGACTCCACTCCCGGGGTGGGGCAAGGTTCTTCAAACCCGGAACAGCGCTATGGCGATTTTCCGGGTTTGTCGCGTGGTGCGGGTACCCCGGGAGTGGGTACGGTACAAATAAACCCGGCTACCTTCAAAGGCTTTACTTTCAAAATCATCTCGATGACCCGCAACCAGAAACTGGGCAAGATACTGGAAGGGTAATGGACAATAAACTTCATAACCCATTGCAATGCAAGCAAAAGCATGAAAAGCAGGATTTATGGCCGTAGTTGCATACCCGCATTGCAACCAGGTTGCAATGCGGGTATGCAACTACGGTCTGCCCGTATCCACCCCCGTCTATACATAGAAAGCGTTTCCATTTACCCCCTAATATACCCTTTAAAAGCTATATCTTATAAGGTATATCCTAATTGGGGTATCCTTGGAAAAGACTAAAGACTAGAAACCAGAGACCACAGACCGGAAGCCGGAAGGCGGCAAAACGCCGACGGTATTTTTTTGCTTTTCTATATATGATTAAAAACATTTGCCAAAGAAAAGGCAGCATTTCTTTTAAAGTTATCATCGCGCTGGTGATCACGGCTTTTATCGTTACCAGCTTCACCGGTTATGCCACCCGCGACTCCAGTTACGCTTCTGCTTTGCCTTACATGCCCGCTCCGAATAAATTGGTCATGCCCGGCGAAAAAAGCGATTACGCCTCTTTACGGGGCGTGCGGGTATTTGCCGATGATCCTTTCCGCTTCGAATTTATCATCGATGAAGGCAGCCGGGCCCTGGACGATCAGGAATTTGATCAGACCAGCCAACAGCTGGCCCGCTACTTCCTGGCGGCCTTGACCATCCCCGACGCGGACGTCTGGGTCAACCTTTCGCCTTACGAGCCGGAAAAGATCGCGCCCCGGGCCCTGGGTGAGACCGACATGGGCCGCGACCTTTTGGGCGAAGACTATATTTTAAAACAAATGCTGGCTTCTTTGACCTACCCGGAAAACATCATCGGCCAGAAATTCTGGGAAAAAGTGCGCCGCCGTGCCCTGCAGCTTTACGGCTCAAGCGACATACCCATGGATACTTTCAACAAAGTCTGGATCATGCCGGCCGAGGCCCTGGTCTATGAAGATGGCGATACCGCGGTGATCGGCGAAGCCAAGCTGAAAGTGATGATGGAGCAGGATTACCTGGCGCTGGAGCGCAACCAAGCGTCTAGCGTACAGCGTATAGCGGATAGTAAAGATAAAAACGATTCTCGACTAAACGCTAAACGCGATACGCTATCCGCTAACTTTGCCACCCAGATCATGAAAGAAGTAGTCCTGCCGGTGATCGAGGAAGAAGTAAATCACGGCGAGCAGTTCGCGCGGCTGCGCCAGATCTACCGCGCCCAGGTTTTGGCCCTGTGGATGAAGCGCAAATTAGCGTATAGCGTACAGCGTATAGCGGATAGTAAAGATGCGAATAATTATTCACTAAACGCTAAACGCTATCCGCTAAACGCCGACAATATACTTCTTGATGCTTATATCAACAAAAACAAAATTAGCGGCGCCGACGTTGACGACGTGAACCTGAAATTCAAGATCTATAAGCAATATCTTAAGGCTTACGAAAAAGGCGTTTACGATTATACCCGGCCGGAATACGATCCGGCGCAAGGCAAAGAAGTCAACCGCCGCTATTACTCCGGCGGTTACCGCTGGGACCCCAGCGTGGCGACGTTTGTCAATGATCCGGCTTCGGTAGAGCGTATCAAGCAAGGCGCCGCGACCAGTTCAGCGAACCTCAAGGCTTGGGAAAAAGGCGAAAAACCGCAAGGCCCGTCAGCCCGGCACGCCCAACCCGCCCAAGCCGGAATCTTAGCCGGGTTTTTCGCTTTTGCCGGTTTCACCCGCCGCAAAAAATCCGCCTCAACTCCCGATGGCGGACGGACCAAAGGCGTATCCGGCTGGTTAGCTTTAGCGGCTTCAATAGCGCTGTCAATTTTGCCGCACACCATCTGGGGCAGTATTGAAAAGCCTGACGCAGCAGGTTTAGGACCGGCGACAAAGCTGGGAGCAGTCGATCAGTCTAAAAGATCAGTTGAGCTTGCCCAGCCGGCCAAAGCCAGTAGAGATTCTGCCAAGGTCGAGACCGATCAGGCCGGCGGTCCGGACGGTCCGGGCCTACGCGATCAATTAAACCAGGCGGTCAGCCTGTTGGATAAAGGCGAAAAGTCACAAGCCAGAGAACTTTTGTTAAAGATATTGGCTCAGCATCCGCAAAACCCCGCGGTCTATCAGCTGTTGGGTTTTACTTTTGGCCGGCTTTCGCAAAGCGGCCGTGACCAGGCGGTGGATTGGTTTGCCCGGGCTAATTTTTTGATCAAGATCACCGATACGGGAGCGGTCAACGTCCAGGATTATGACTGGTTGCCGCAAAAATATCAGGCCGGAGATTTTTCACGCGCCTTATTGACCCAAGTGGTCAGCCGGGCCAACGCTTTAGCCGGGGAAGAAGGCACCGATCCTTCAGCCTGGGTTGTGGTAAAAAATGCCGGCAGCCGGTACGCCCCGGATACGACTTCAACCGATAGCGGTTCTTCGGAAACCGCTCAAACTCAAAATCAGCCCCAAGAACCTGAATCCCAGATGACCCCTCAAGAACAGGAAGATTATAAAACAGCCATGGATTCGCTGGCTGCAGGCAGGAATCTTTCCGAGGCAAAGAAGATCCTGGATAACATCAACGGTCTTAGTGCTCAACAGAGGATCGATGCCTATTTAGCTTTGATTGATTCCATGAAAGCAGGCGATTATAGTCAACAGGAAAAGTCCAGCAATTACAATGAATTACTCGCGGCTTATATGTCAGCCGGCCAATATGATAAAGCTATTGATTTGGCGCAAAAAGGCTTGGCCGGCGCCGGAAGGACCACTTTGGCCGAGCTTTATTATTTAAACGGCGACATAACCCAAGCATTTCAGGTGTGGACCGAATCGGCCAAAGAATATCCGGACTTAGCGGGGGCAAGCGCTAATAATCTCAAGAGTAAAAATAAGATCAGTGAAACGGACTTAAGCCGGCTAAGGCAACTGATCGAAGACGCGCGAAAAGCGATCCAGCAAAAAAAGGATGAAGGCAAATATGCCAAGATAAAAGAATACCAGGATGAGGCCGCGGCCGAACCCAGCGCTTATACTTATTGCAATCTGGGACAAGTGCTGGAAGAAGCCGCGGATACCGCCGCAGCCCTAAACAGTTACCGGCAGGCTGTTGCCAATTATGATCCCGGCGCCGGAGTGTCTGAACGCAATGCCGCGCATTACGCGGTCCAACGTTTGATCAGCATCTATTCGGGCCGCGGTGATCATCAGGCGGCGATAGATATCTGCCGGCAATATATTCAAAAGGTAGCGCCGACCGGCGGCCCTGAGGCCGACGTGTTGAAGGCTTACGCCGGAAGTTATAAGGCTTTAGGGAAAAACCCTGAAGCCGCGAATATTTATTACCAGTTGGCTTTGATCTATAGCCGGACCGCTTATACTGATCAAGTAATCGATTGTTTAGAAGATGCTTTGGCGCTTGCCCCGGCAATGTTAAGCCAGATCTTAAGCGATGAAAAAATATCCCAGTCAGTGCGTGATGGTCTGCGGGCAAAATACGGTAATGTCATACCGCCTAAGGGCCAGCCTAAGCGGCGGGCTGACGCGGGAAGCGGTAACTCTTTGGGGTACAAGCTGTCTAAAGCCGCGGGAGCGCTGGCGGTGATAGCTTTAAGTGTTTTGCCGCACACGATTTTCAGCCAGACCAGCGAAAAGCCGGTTGATCTAAACGCTAAGCCCGCGGCCGCCTGGCAGGCTAAGCCTTCGGGTAAACAGGCCGTGCCTGCCGGCAGGCAGGCCGGCGATGGGTCGCTGGTTTATCCCGCGGCCGGCACGAAGCTGGTCGAACAACTTAAACAAATGTTTGGCCAGGAAATATCCAGCCTGCCCAGCTTTATAGCTCCGAAGCATTTCACCATCGCGTTTAACGGCGGCCAGGCTACGGCGCTGGCGTTTTACGAAAAGCTTGATTCCAACGACCCATATTCTGAGACCCAGCTTGATCTGCAAGCGCAGGTGATCCCCGGCCAGGCCGCGGTTAACGTGATCGTCAGGTTCACGCCCCAGGGCACGGTAAAATTCGTGGGTTTTCAAGTCAATCCCCGGGCCGCAGGGATATTTTTCCAGACCGCCTGCCCTTATTTAGCTTATTTGGCCGGCGGACCAACCGCCGCGGGCCGGCAGTATGTACAGGACGAGGTCGCCAAAAAACAACGCGCTGACGCTTTTATCGCGGCTAACGCGAAAAGCGCTTACGATACTCTGCCGGCTTATAACGGCCCGGCTGGCTTGCGGGTCAGAGTGGGCGAATACGCCAGCGGCGGATTTAGTCAAGCGATGAGCACAGCTGACCTGATCGGTTGCGTGGGCCTGGTGGTGGTGGATAGGTCGGGCCGGCAATACCTGGCGCATATCAACGAGTCAGTCACGGTAGATCAGGCCATCAATTCGCTGGCGGCAAGCGGCATATCTGCCAAGGGAAACAAGCTCTACATCGTGCGCGGCTCGGGCAATTATAAGCAGATATATACGACCTTGGAAGCCCTGGAACGGATCGCCGGCAGTCTGGACAAGCTCGATATAACTTTGGTAAGACAGTCTGCGACCCAGCCCGGAGCGGTCACGGTGTTTAACGGCCGGCTTTTTGGCGCGCCGGATGTTCCATTTTCCGGCCGCGGCGCTTACAGTTTCGCCGATACCGCTAAGGCCAAAGCTTTAACGGTCATCCGCCAGGCCAGGCTGGGCCCGGGAAAGACCTTGCGGGGCCTGTTCGCCCGGGACAGCGACGGTTATTTGACTATCCTGGTAAACGACAGAGATTTTACCGCGGCCCAGCTGAGAGATTTCGACGAAATATTCGGTTACACGCCTACTGCCCGGGAGGCCCAAAAGTTTATCCAGGGACACGAGTTGTTGCATCTTTTGGTCGACCTGCTGCGGCAAAAAGGCGAACTGGGGGTCTTAAGCGAAGCCGACGAAGAAATATTGGCCAACGCTTTCGGCAAAGCCTTTGCTTTGGGGAATCTGGATATCAGCAAAGGTTCCCGGTTGGGCGGCCTGCTGGACAGATTGAGCGGCAAGATCAACAAGGAATTAAGCCGGCAAGGCTTAAGGCATCTCAAGCGCAATATCCGAAAGACCCTGAAATTAAATTCCCGCGGTCTTGACGTGATCGCTAAACAGCTTAAAGTCGGCGTCGATGTCCGGGCGGTCTCAAGCCAGGAGATGGAGATCTTCCGGGCGCAGTTGATCGGTGAGGGCGCGCCGGTAGTGCGGGCCATGGAAACGCCGGCCGCGGCCGGCGAGGATACTTTAAAAGCCCGGCAGGATCATTTTAATAAAAGTTATAGGGAATACATCATCGCGATGTTTCAGGCCTGGGGAATAAAGGTCCGAGACGCCCGAGTAGTAGAAAACATGAACCGGATGGCTGGTTATAACCGCGGTACGATTTTGATCTCCGCGCGGGCTTTACCCAAAGGTCTAGGCGGAGATT
>Ga0315289_10009568_pt1 | contig 13949 bp, 11 predicted proteins | sample YL17G11_40_MG_FD_203452 | JGI IMG/M metagenome (GOLD analysis project Ga0315289, IMG submission 203452) | Sediment microbial communities from Yellowstone Lake, YNP, Wyoming, USA - YL17G11_40 | ecosystem: Environmental > Aquatic > Freshwater > Lake > Sediment | place: USA: Wyoming | collected...
TAGGCCTCGAACCGCTCCGCGCTCTGACCAGTGTTGAGTCATCAGAGATTTCGAGGGAGCGTTCCATCTATGCAGGCTCAAGTTACAGTTCTAGAGACAGCGCGCGGTTGCATGTGAACCATTCTTATATAGCGAGCGAAGAGAAAAGCCAGAGTTTTGCCTTCGGAGGGTGAGAGATAGTGAATTACTTTCCGCTATTAACGGCGGTCGTTGCGTTCGTTTTTACCCTGCTTCTGGCTCGCCAGTTTATTCAGAGACGGAGGACTCATCAAATCCTCTGGACCGTCGGTATGCTGTTTTATGCTTTTTCGGCTCTGATGGAGTTTCTGATGAATCGTGATCTGATTGGAGCGAATGTAACCGTCTTCAAGGCGTATTATGTTCTTGCTGCTCCTCTTGTCGGGCTTTTGGGTGCAGGAGTCGTCTATCTTTTGGCGAGAAGAAGGATCGCGAATTACTTTCTAGGATTTGTTATCGTGCTATCGGTTGGTTTGGCCATAACTGGGTTCATTGCTCCAATAGATGATTCTGTGATAGTGAAGAGTTTTAGTGGGGAACTGGCTGAAGGGTTCCGTGCTGCAACTAGCGCGTATCCCATGTGGGTCAGAATCTTCTCGATAGTGCTGAACTCTGTGGGAGGAATCGTTCTGATGGGGGGGAACATTTTACAGTTTCATCCGTGACATCAGTAGATCTTACAACCTCTTGATTGTCTTGGGTGCTCTCTTGCCAATGATCGGCGGTTCCTTGATGGGTTTATTGGGGAATCCGAACTTGTTCTTTGAGTTTGAACTCGGAGGGACGGTTTTCCTATTCCTAGGGTTTGTTCTCAGTGATGTGTACATAAGAAAACGTGAGCGAACTCCACCAGTAAGGACCCCGACGGCGCAGCCTTATCAGTTGTATCCTCCCGATTCGCGAGCCCAGTATTCTCAACCAAGCTACCAACAACCCGAGCATATGCAGCCTCAGGCACCCTATCATACTGGCCTCAACCACGGCAACCAAGCTTCCAACAGCCTGTTGGGTATGGAGTTCTCATCTGCCGCAACTGTGGAACCATAGTAGCATTCGACGCTAACTACTGCGACTATTGCGGTACACGTCTGAGATAATTCAAATCTACGCGCACCCAGCTAGGAAAACAGATGGCAAAAGCCTTGCATTGACTCATTTCGACGCATATCTCTAAAGGACCATAGAAGATCCTAGTGGACGCTGAAAGAAGAGCTCAACATACTAGACTTGCGCTATAGACTAATACGCATCTGGACGACTGTAGTGCGCACCAGAAATCAGTAATGACAGGCGACTACCACGTCAAAACGCGGAGACAAACTACACTCGATATTCCTTCTAACTCTAGCTCACACGGTCAATGATACATCGACGAGCACGCTCTCCGGCCTGCTACCTGTTCTCACACCATTATTCGGACTCTCTTACTTTCTTGCCGGAGTCATAGCCTTGGTCCTAAACGTTACCTCATCAATTCTGCAACCACTGTTTGGATACTTGTTTGATAGAACTAAGGCGAGATTTCTCGTCGAAGTAGGGATCTCAGTAAACTGCATAGGCATGGCCCTGACAGGCATTGTTCCAGACTACAATCTGCTTCTTCTCGCCGTGGGAACTGCAGGCTTAGGCCACGCCGCCTTCCATCCGCCCGCATTCTCAACCGTGACAAGCGCAAGCGCCACTTCAAGGGGAAGATCGATGAGCATCTTCACTTCAGGCGGAAATGTCGGCTCTTTTCTCGGGCCATTCCTGGCCGGTGTAATAGTCACAACAATGGGCAGAGAAGGGTTACTTTTGCTGCTCCCGACCGGATTGGCAACCGCAGCACTGCTATTCAGGGTTATTCCTCACAAAGAACGAGATACACTGCCAAAGACGGGAAGTATCCCTGCGAACAAGCAGTTGCTGGCTTTGCTCATTTGCATAACCGCCTTCAGATCGATTACGATACAGAGCTCATCAACATTCCTGCCCCTCTTCCTTGTTTCAAAAGGGAATTCACTTCTGTTGGCGACCTCTATCACGTCTTTCTGGCTGGCTGTCGGCGTTGTCGGCCAGCTTGCTGGAGGTTTTCTCTCTGATCGCATAGGAGAACGCCCGGTGATCGTAGTCTCACTCATAGCAGGGGCAATAGTCTTCTATGGGTTTCTCGTGGTTGAGGGTTCCTTCTCGTTGCTGCTGTTGATGGTTTCTGCTACGCTGCTTTACGCGAGTTGGAGCGTCATCGTTGTAATGTCGTGCGAAGCAGCTCCCAGTCATGTGGGAACTGTGACAGGTTTGATGCTTGGGTTCTCTGTCGGAGTTGGAGGTCTTGCATCCACGGTCTTGGGAGCCTTAGCTGACATGATTGGATTAGCATCAGCTTTCACCATTATGTCAGTATTTGCTCTTGTGGGAGGGCTGCTTGCGTTACTTCTTCCATCCAAAGTGAGAAGACCGTAGTCACAAACATTCAGCACGCACTTCCCGACTTTGATTGTGCGTCTCCAGCTGCAGCCCGCGCATTTACCGTTTGTCTGCGTCAAGAGGCGTTTTGGTCTTGCCCGCGGTTACGAACATGAACATTGCGGCACTTAGGAGAGACAATGACGCAAAGGCCCACCTGACATTCATGAAGTGAGCGACCGATCCTGCTAATATTGGTCCCACGGCTGAGCCGAAGCCAAAGACTGTTTCGTATGAACCTGTGGCGGCACCCAGTTTCTGAACTGGAAAATGGCGTGAAACCATGCTAATGATTAGAGGAAAGATCGTTGCAAAGCAACATCCAATCACCGTCATGATCAACAGGAATGCCTCGAAGCTTGGAGAGACTGCGAGTGAAAGGACTCCGACGCCGAGAATGGCGGAGACAGCGAGCAGGAGTCTGACTTCGCCGAAGTTCAGCAACCACCTTAGCACTGCGAAAACGAAGATTCTGGCCGCCGTGAACGTGCTGAAGATTACCCCGATCAGAGCCGGGCTAATGCCAACTGAATTAGCATATCCGGGGAATATCGACATGACGACCCCGGATATGATACCGTAACACAATGTCACCATATACCAAGGCATTAGTCTCCTCATTATCGAAAGCGTGCTGGATAGATCGGTCTCTGCCCGATGCAATTCCCTTCTGCTGTACCTTGGAACAAACCTCCAGACAGTCATGAAAAACGCTAGTGTTATGAGAACTGCAGAGATCGCGAAGAGCCTCATGAAAACGTAGACTTCAACTATTAGACCACCAAGGATTGGTCCGATCAGAAAACCCAGCCCCCAGGAGATGCTGTATATTCCCATCTCTCTTACACGATTCTCTGCGGGTGCAAGATCTATGACGAGCGCTTCTGATGTTGGCCAGAAGAAAGCGAACGCAAAACCGCCTATCGAGCGTAGAATCGCAACATCTCGAACAGATTGTGAGAAGGAAAGTGCTGCCGTTGCGATGACAACCATAGCTATTCCCAGCGAGAATAGCCAGGCACGATTGACTCTATCAGTCAGGTAACCTGCAAATGCTGGACCGGCCGGGTATGTGCGCTACAATGGAACGGTGACTGGAAACTACTGAACTCTTCGACAAATCACTGGGGCAGACTGCCTGTAAGCAACGAGAAAGGACACAAACTCAAACTAGTCGTTTCAGACTGGATGAAAGAAGATACACTCATCATTGCTCTGCCAGTGGATCGGGCATATGTGCCTCAATACGGCCGGCCGTACACACTCGCAGTTAACAAGGCTGAGCGCAACGCCTTCGCCAAGTTGATACCGGCAAAGTGGTTCGCAGTGCTGATCAACGAGTACCTTCAACGCAAGCAGAGTAAACCAGCTCCGGGAAAACCTGAGGAGAGACCGCCTGAATCAGATCAGGAAGAATGGCAGCTCAGAGTACCAGTCACGAAGGATCCTGTTGCCATCGACGGCGTGAAGCAGGTGCCGTTAATCGATGGGACCACTGCGATCGGAATGGTCAACGTACTTGAGGATGGCTCACAAGTCAGCATCGTTTCTGAGCGGACGATCAAGGCTGATGATCCAGTCATAGCCAACTTTCTCGTTCCGCGAGTTCTCGATCAAATCGTGGCGAAGCATCCGGAATTCCGGTACAAGCTCATCACGGCCGGCCGTAGCCGTAGCATAACTGGTGTCGTCCCAGAATGCAAGAGCGGAGTGGCAAGTCTCCACCCAAGTTGAGACTAGCGACGCACCCCATACCATTTAGCGCGCGATGAGAGTTCAAACAGAACTCATCTTGGTTCGCGCCTAACTGGTGATCATCTTGCAGATGATGGATGCGATGTTTACAAGTAGGAGCGGGAGGCAATACCCTTATGATTCAGCTTGACTCTAGTGCGTGTGTGAATTGTTATGCCGTCTCCTTACGATGTCGTGGCAAAAAATGTCATTACGAATACTCTTGGGGTTAAGCCGGGAGACAATGTCATTGTTGAAACATGGGATCATGGACTCCCACTCGCCCGGGCCTTCGTCTTTAACCTGCGCGAGCTAGGAGCGCGACCATTACTCTTCTTCGAAGATGAAGATACGTTTTGGCGTTGCTGCGATAACCTGGGAAGCGAGAAGCTGGGAAAAGTTGGTGAACATGAGTGGGCTGCACTGGAGAAGACAAGCAGTTACATATTCATTCCTGGTCCAGCCGACTTCCGAAGGATGTTGAAGGACCGCCCCAAGTATCTTGCAGCAGCCGCATACAACAGTGAATGGTACGAAAGGGCCGAACGGCACAGACTGAAAGGCGCGCGCCTAGCGTTTGGTTACGCCAGTGCTGAGCAGGCTCGCGTCTACAAACTGCCTTTCCAGTCATGGCAGAGAATGCTACTTGCAGCATCATCTATCGACATCTCAACCTTGAAGAACACTATTGACAAGATCAGGCCATTACTTCAGGGCAAGGGCCAAATCAGAATCACTGCTCCAAACGGAACTGACCTGTCGCTTCGCTTGGCTGGACGCGATGGTGTAGCGGAGGACTGCATCGTCGATTCAGATGACCTCGACAAGGGTTGGAACATAGCCAGCATTCCTGGCGGAAATATCGTTGTCGCTCCCGACGAGACCTCGGTTGAAGGTGTCGTTTCCTTCGATCGTTCTACTCCATACATGGGAAGATGGGTGGATGGAATTCGTTGGGAATTCAGGAACGGCCAGTTAGTAAAGTACTCAGCTAAGGCTTCCGCCGAGTCATTCAGTTCAATCTACGAGAAAGCTGATGGAGACAAGAATCGTCTGGGAAGGATAGGCATAGGTGCTAACCCCAAGATTCGGAGAGGCTTCCTCCAAGACAGCATGTCATCCGGAGCAATTACGATCTGGCTTGGGAACAACCAAGACTTCGGAGGCACAAATACAACTGGCTTCATGTTCCCCGGAGTCTTAGGAAACGCCACAATGAGCATTGACGGGCACGTGATAGTTGAGAAAGGCAAATTACACAGAGATATGACACCGTGAGAAGTGACCTACTAAACCTCAACCATTCTGTCGGGTGCTCTACGGCCCGTCAGTATCCTCGGAAGTCTGTGGATATCTCAGCTCTCCGTTCATGGTTCTGGCGAAACTTGTCGATTTGTGTCTCTGTTTTTCCTTTGCCAAGAATGAGAGTTCGCGCTTTTCCAGGAGTATTCGTATCTGATAAGGTGCGGGTCCCCGCGGGCCCACCAATAAGATGCCTCAGAAGATGCCTTATGAGTAGATTTTTACTGGTAAACTGGTGCACGAATCCCACCCCCAACATCGAACCTCTTAAGCTGGGTAATCCAACAACGCTTTTGAATCGGTTTGCTCACTACTACGTTCCGGATCTAAGTATCGGCTGTCTTGGAGCGATTTGACACTCGTCGTCAGAATCAGAATGACGAGATTCGATCAAGTTGGCTACGGATGCGCGGTCAATCATTCCATCATACAATAAGGAATTCGTTCGTTTGAGAAAGACGCAATACAAGTCGCTGTTTGCAAAATCCGCAGTTCCTCTGGATGATGAACAGCAGACGGCCATAGTAACGGATGATAAACACAATGGGGTGATAGCTGGAGCAGGTTCTGGAAAGACTGAGGTTCTTGTAACTCGAATCGCTTACCTAGTGAACAGAACGCCGGACGGAATAATACCGGAAAGAATCCTAGCACTGGCATTTCAACGTAAGGCAGCTCAGGAAATTGAGCAGCGTCTGAAAGGCAGGTTTCGCATATTTGACGTGAAGGTAAAGACGTTCCACTCTTTGGGATTGGAAATCTTGAGGAAAGCCGGAGTTGAACCAAAACTCAAGTTTGGAGACACGGCAGAAATAGAATACAGAGGATTCATAGAAGAACTACATAAAAAGGCACTGACCAAACCTGACTATCAACAAATGACTATTGAATACATGAAACACTACGAACCTGACTCTCCTAAGAATGAAGCGGACTTTGAGACCAAGCAACAATTCTACGAGTACATGAGAAACCTTACCTACACATCATTGAACGGAGTTAGAGTAAAGAGCGAAGCCGAAAAGGAAATCATGAATTTCTTCCTGAGTCACAAGCTCAATGGAAAAAACATTGCCATAAAATACGAACAGAAAGCCGATTGGATGAAATACGTAAACAAACAGAATATCGCAGTCTTTCCTAAGCCAGACTTCTACTTTCCGGAATACGACATATACCTAGAACACTGGGCCGTCGATGACCAAGGCAGAGTCCCAATATGGTTCGGTAGCGATGCCCAGACGAGATACATAGAATCAATGAACAAAAAGATTGAGAAATTCAAAGCTAACAAGAAATGTCTCGTCCAGACAACGAGCGGAGAGTATGTGAAACCAGACTTCCCTGGGAAACTGCAAAACAAGTTCACACAAGCTCTGATAGCGAAGAATCCAGGACAGAAGTTCGTCTTCGCCCCGATTCCGTATGATGAGTTAGTGGAAAAAACATATTATGACCTTAAGGTGCATGTTGAAGAAATCCCAAGTCAAATTGCAAACTTCATAACAACAGCGAAAACTTACGCTCTTACCCCACCCAGAATTCGAGAGAGACTGTGTGACGAAAGAAACAGGTGGTCTCAGAAGCAAATAGCCTTCTCGAATATGGCTGTACAAATATACAAGGAATATGATGCGTGCCTGAGGGCAAACGACGAAATAGATTTTCCAGATATGATAAACCTTGCTGCAGAGGAGTTGAGCAAGAAAGAGGAGCTGTACAGAGATGTTTTTGATCACATACTTGTCGACGAATATCAAGATCTCAGTGCTCAGAGATACAAGCTTCTCAAGACACTTATGGGAAAGAATCCAGACTGCAAGTTGTTTGGAGTTGGAGATGACTGGCAGAGTATTATGGGGTTTGCGGGATCTAATCTTAATTACACTTTGCGATTTGAAGACTACTTTGATCACCCGGAGATTACTTGTCTCTCGACAAACTACCGGAGCAACAAGTCGATAGTGAATCTTGGTGCACGCATCATTGAACACAATAGGGATGCACAGTTGGCCAAGAAGGCATTAGCGAAGCATACGACAGTCCGTCCCATCAAATTGTATAGCTCAACTATTGACAAATACTCTTGGGAGGATTATCGTCGGCAAGTTGCAGAACACTGTATGAATAGCATAAAGAGATATCTTGAGAGTGGAGGCAACCCGCGAGAAATCATGGTACTGATGCGGATTACTAGGAGCCCAGCGCTTATCAATGAGCTTTTCAGATGTGCAAGAGAGAAAGGAATCAAAATCGTGACTCGCGGGGAAGATCCGAGGGCTGTTCGAGTAATGTCGGTGCATCAGAGTAAGGGACTGCAGGCAAAGACAGTTTTCATACTGAACGTCATAGACCACACTTATGGATTCCCGTGTACACTGGAGGATCTTGATGTACTCGCTCCAGCAACTGATGGAAATCCAAGGATCAAGGAGGAGGAAGAGAGGCGACTGTTCTACGTTGCAGTAACGAGGGCGAAGGAGAACCTTGCAATATACACTCAAGAATGCAGAGAGAGCGATTTCATAAAAGAAATCAAGCAGCATCTGCACGAAGAGAAACTAGACGTGGGCCGGACAGCAGCCTCGTAGATTGTCGCGTGCTATCGCTCTAGCTGTAGAGCAGCCACTGCTTCATCTGTGCACTGTCAATGCCAATCTGGAATTGGTTCTGCACGTATACTGGAGAGATCTTTTCCATCAGGTAGTAGGAGTTCAGCATCTTGGTGAAGTAAGCCCATACCGTGTCCTTGTGTGTGGATAGGTAGCCCTTCAAGTTCACTGGAGGTCTCACAAGATACACGTTTTGCATGGTGCTGTCAGAACCGAAGTCGAACTCAAAGCTCGGTGCACTCCAGCTTCTTAACTCTGTGTCGTAATAATAGATATGTGTATGATTTCTACCGTCCGTCTGGAATGTTCTAATCATTGCGGCCGGCCGCCGGCCGTCGGTAATCAAAAAGATTGATTTTTCGATAATCATTCAAAAAGTTTAATCTTTTACACACAACTATTTTTCTGCCCAGCTGCTAGTTTGCGAGAAAATTGATGTTTGATGTTTTGAAAAAGTGAATGTTTGATGTTTCTATTGTCAGCATTACTATTTTCTAACAAATAGTGAATATAGAATAAAATCGTCGTGCGTCGTTCGTCGTAATAAAAGTGTGTGTGTTATCTCTTGGTGCGGCCGACTGAATTTGAACTATCGTTTCAGTAATCTTGTGTGATTATCCTGCCACCTTGATGCGACCGCAGACCGGACACCATATTTCACCTGTCTCTAGATCGGCCTTGGCCGGGCGGCCGCAATATGGACACCATACAGTCTCAAGATGTTGTTTCTTCTTCCTGCGAATCAAAGTAGTTGCGTATCCCTTCTCCTACTTCGCAAAGGTTCATTCTGATCTGAGATCACTTCGGTTGTTTCTCGTAATGAATGAGTTCTTTTTCCTCAAGTGTTTTCTTGAGTATGGTTACTGCACGATAGACTTCTTCTTCCTTCTTTGCTCCTGTGATTACAATTTTTCCACTTGTGAAAAGGAGGAATACGACTTTCGGATCATTCATTCGGTATATCAGGCCTGGAAACTGTTCGGGTTCATACATAGTCTTCTCTAGCGAGTACGTTGTTTTTTCTAGATCTATGATTCCTCCTAATGTTGCTGAAGAGACTATGTTCTGTATCTTGATCTCAGGTTTCCCAGCGATGACGATGCCGCTTTTCTTGAGGTCTTCCACAACCTTCATCACTGCTTTCCTAGATTGTCGCTCAGACTTTGCTCCAGTGCAAACCATCTTTCCAGAGCTGAAGATCAATGTCGCCGTCTTAGGTTTCTTCAATCTGTAAACAAGGCCTGGAAATTGTTGTGGTCGATATTCGACGCCTGGAAATGCTTGGACAATAGTGCCAAGGTCAAAGGTTTGTTTGAGACTGGCTGAAGCAACAACGTTCTGTATGTTTATGATCGGGTCTGCCACTCTTCCACGACTCCTCAGAGAAATACGCCGAGGAGACCGTCGCCATCCTATAAAGGTGCTTTCGCTTCAGTACAATGCCGAGTTCTTCTTGTTGTTCAGTAGTTAGAGAAAGAAGGGGTTTGGGGAATTCATTCCCCAACATGCGTCGTCGTAAGAATCGTAGTGTGTGTGTGTTATCTATTGGTGCGGCCGGTCAGAATTGAACCGTCGTCGTTGGGGGCAGTTTTTGTGTGTGTGCGCACCGAGAGATGTGAAGAACCTGCTCGTGATTGATGTTCTTTTTTAGTTCCTCCACGTGCTCTACAAGAGAACCAAGTTTTGCCAATAAGCGAGAGGTTGGTTTCAATGGATCTTGCGACATAGTTTTTTCACTCGTTTTCTTACAGTCTCCCACTCTTCTTTTCCAATCTAGAGAGCAAAGCTCATTCGTCTACACCTGTAGGTTCTCCTACACTTGTAGGTTCAATTCTCATCTCCGGGTGCTTAGTTTTGAACTCCTCCAGACAGAACTCGGAGCAGATCCTTCCCAACGACGGAATGTCTCGTACTGTCGGAGGAAAAGTACGGCGTGACGTTGGATCAACTATGCTTGTCGAATATGAGATACGCCAGTGAATCTTCGGAACCGGACAGTGGCAATTAGCACAGACGAAGTGAGTCATTTCGCTCATGCTCCCATCTCCTTCCCGTTCAGGTCGTCCTTCGCGCGCGCTCTTGCTCGTAACGAATGAGTTCTTTCTCCTCAAGTGTTTTCTGGAGTATGGTTACAGCACGATAGACTTCTTCTTCCTTCTTTGCGCCCGTGCAGACGAGTTTTCCGCTTGAGAAGATTAGAATAACGACCTTCGGTTCATCCATTCGGTAGATCAAACCAGGAAACTGCTCGGGCTCGTACATGGTTCTCTCCAGCGAGTATGTCGCCTTCTCAAGATCTATTCTTCCCCCCAGCACCACCGAAGCGACAATATTCTGTATCTGAATGCTCGGTTTACCAGAGATGACGATTCCATTCCTCTTCAGATCATCCACAACCATCAGCACTGCCCTTCTCGCCTGCCGTTCAGACTTGGCACCAGTGCAAACCATCTTTCCCGTCCTGAAGATGAGCGTCGCCGTCTTCGGTTTCTTCAACCTGAAAACAAGTCCCGGAAACACCTCGGGTCGATATTCTATACCCGGGAAGATTCTGAGGATGGAGTTGAGGTCTAAGTCTTGTCCAAGAGCCGCTGAAGCCACCACGTTCTGTATGTCAATGATTGCTTTCATCTTTGGCAGGTTCTCACAACTCCAGATTCAAAGGCGTAGCACGCGCTAGGTCGCTAACAGCGCGCTGCGAACATAATAAACCCGGTTGGAAACAGGTTTGCATGAAGTCCCACCTTCGGTCCTTGGAGCAATCAACAATCTGTGAACAAATCAGTTCTGCTGCAGCCGTTCTAGTCACTGTGCCACACACCAAAAGATCAAACCTTATCTGCAATCTGCGACACTCTACAGCGAGGTGAAATCATGTCTAAGAAAGTTAAGAGGAAAGTAAAGAAGCCAGCAAAAAAACGGTGAAACGAAAGAAGGCTCCGCGGCCGGCATGTAAACCTGTGCCGTCTGTTGAAGCTCCACTAGCAGCACCAACGCAATACGCTCCGTCTGAGTCAGCTCCTGTGACAGTTGAAGTCAAACCAGAAGGTGAGGTGCCCTCACCTAACACTACCGAACCACCGAAAACACCAACTGTGTAAGGAAACGGGTTAGATAGCTTCGGTGATTCGCTTCCTAAGTAGAAGCTTGCAGGCGGTCACTATTTCAGCGCTGGAAAAGAAAGCAAATTTATCATACCTAAAAAGCAGGAACCGCAGTAGGTTCCAACTCAACTATCGCATCTTCGTCTCTAGGACAGGATCTGCGTGACGTGTCGGACCCTGAAGCATAAGGTGTTTCCGTCGCGGTACAATGTGCCTCTCGCCTTGAACCTCGAGTCCTTCTTGACTATGCCTGCTGGTCCTTCGAAATCCTGAGCGGTCATTCTGGCTTTCCACTTATCATTTATCAGGACGACAGCGCTTCCAGGGTAGATCTTCTCCACCATAACTTCATACACGTCTCGTTCAGCCGTGACGGGTTTTTCAGGTGTTGGAACGCTTGCAGCTGTAACTATTCGGTCCCACCCGATCCTTCCCACCTGTCCCATCTCTTCGAGTCTTTCCACTGCGGCCTTCGCTGTGGCCGACGTTATTCCTTCTTCAGCCATGTCCTCCAGAAGGTCCTCGACTAGTAGTCCTCCGCTTCCCGCTTTCATTGCTTTCATCCAGAGGTGTCTGGAGACCTTATCGACTTCTCTCATGAACTCTTTGACTTTCTCTTCTTCAGGTTTGATAAGCTGCGGTTCGATGGCTGTGACTCTTGCGTGTTTCTCAATGTCGCTCAGCTCCTCAGTTGTCATCGGATTTGGTTCCGGTTTCGGCCCGGGCCTCGTCAAGGGGTTCAGTTCGCGGTTGAGGGTTGACGTTATCTTCCTCATCTGTTCGACTCTGCGCCTGCTCGCGTAGAGGTAGGCTATGTCGGAGGTGTTGTTCGCAGCTAGGATTATGGCTTTTCCCGCGGCCTTCCTTCCCGTTCTTCCTTTTCTCTGGATGTATCTGATCTCGCTCGGTATCGGTTCGTAGAAGATGACTAGGTCTACGCTTGGAATATCCAAGCCTTCTTCCGCTACGCATGTTGCTACGAGAGCGTTTGTTTCTCCGTCACGGAAGCCTCTGAGGATCTCAGCCTGCTCGTCTTGGCTTAGCCCTGGGTCGTTTTGCTTTGAGGCTTGACCTACGAATCTTTCAACCGTAAGCCCACTGTTCTCTCTGAGCTGGTTGACGAGGTGTGACGCAGTATCCCTGTACTGCGTGAAGACTAGAACCTTCGAGTTCGGATGCTTTTCTACCTGGCGTTCAACTTCCTTTTTGAGAAGCGGCATCTTCGGATGCTCCAGCTTCAGGTTCTGGTTGAGAAGCTTCCTCAGCTCCGCGTACTGTGGGTCGTTGATTATGGTCTTGTAGCTACGTTTCTCCTCGCTCTCCTGCTCCACCTTCTCCAGGAAGGATAGGAGTGTAGGTATCCCCTGAGTTTCCAGAAGCTCCAAGGAGTGGAAGAGGGTCAGCGAGGCGGACTGCGTGACTATGGCGCTGTAGATTGGGCCTCTCTCCTCCTCGATCGTTTCTTCAAGTCGGTATCTGAGCTCTTCGCCAGCTTCGAGAAGGTGCCTTCTGCTCACATATTCCGGTTTTGTGTGGATGACGTTTATCCTGTTAAGCCAATTCAACCTGTCGTTCAGCATCGATCTGATTATGCTGCCGAGTTCTCTATACTCGCCTGGCAGGTCTACATGCTTCCATTCAACCTCAACCGGGTTTATGTACGGGGCGACGTCGGGGTGTTCTTCGGATCGATACTCCATCTGCTCGATGAATAGGGCTTGACATATTTCGTCTATCTTCTTCTTGTCTGCTCCTGGGCTCGCGGTCATGCCGAGAATCATAGGCCAAGGCGACTGCTCAACATACTTCTTCGCAACATCCGTGTACGCATACTCCTTTCTCGCTCTGTGACATTCATCGAAGACCAAGAGGCTGAAGCCGTTCAGTGTCAGGTAGCAGTTTTCAAGGTCGTTCTTGACGACTTGAGGAGTTGAGAAAATGATTCGAGCCTTTCCATCCCAGATCTGCTTCCTGTACGCGGCAGGGGTCTTACCAGTCAACGTGATCGCATCGTCCTCCGCGAGCTTCAGAATCCCCATGTAGGTTTCTCTGTGCTGTAGGACCAGAGGCCTCGTCGGCGCCATTACTAGGACGCGCATCTGCTTGTAGCTGTAGAGAAAATGAGCAGCCGCCAGCGCTGAGATCACAGTCTTGCCCAGAGCTGTCGGCAACACTACGAGCGTATTCTTACAACAGGCGTTTTCAGCTATGGTCTGCTGGTAAAGCCTAGCCTCAACTCTGCCCGGCCAAACAAGAGACGCCTCAACATGCTTCTGCGATACGCGTTCAGCAAGCGACATTAGCTAACTAGATCTCGATTATGTCATGTGTGGGTTCTTCCTTCTTGATCGGCTTCGGACTCAACCCATCAACGTTTTTCAGCAGCAAAGCGAGCTTATCATCTTCAAGAAGCTTCCTATACTCCGTCAACTCTTCCGAAGATCTCAATAGTACGCCTCTCTTCTTCGTCGGTCTACCCGCGTCATCAACCGGATTCAACTCCACAGCCAACCTTGCAGGAACCCCTCTGAACGGAGGCATCCTCAACACGAACACACCTGGAACAGTGGTCGGCTTCCTCTCCCAATCCTTACCAGACTTCAAGAACTCGGCAAGCCTAGACTCCAAGCACAGCACACCGCTAACGCAATCTACCGATCACCTGAAAAGCCTTTGCGCCAAACACACTACGTATCACACGGAGAGAACATCTATGAGTGAAGTGACTGTTACA
>Ga0315289_10009569_pt1 | contig 13947 bp, 9 predicted proteins | sample YL17G11_40_MG_FD_203452 | JGI IMG/M metagenome (GOLD analysis project Ga0315289, IMG submission 203452) | Sediment microbial communities from Yellowstone Lake, YNP, Wyoming, USA - YL17G11_40 | ecosystem: Environmental > Aquatic > Freshwater > Lake > Sediment | place: USA: Wyoming | collected...
ATATAGATGACCTAATAGAGGGGACTCTGCTTGTTGAGCGCCTTGGAAGGGTGGGAAGCATATATCATATTGCAGGTAAACAATGCACGTTTAACGAATTTATATACGCCATAGCCGAAAATATGGGTGTAAGGCCGAATGTTTTAGATGTATCTGAAAAACTTATCCAGAAGATCATCTTCGTAAAAGAATCAGTAGAATCAATTATTAGATTACGCGTATATCCTTTTTGTATGCATTTTAGCAGTGCTTCTCACGCGCTTTTTTGTAACGATTGGAGTGTTTCGTATAAGAAGGCAGAAAAAGAATTAAATTATGCTCCGCATACGGATTTGGGGACGGGTGTGCGCCTAGCTATCCAGTGGTACAAACAGAACGGATATTTATGAGGAACGGATTGAGTGATTTTTTAAAAGATTCGGTGTTTGTATGGCGGATGGGTATTGGCTCGGCCCCCCTGTACAAACACCTGAGAATCGTTAAGTTTCTTTTTAAAACCAGGTTGTTAAAAAAGTCGGTTCCTTCTTGTGTAATCATGGGTTTAACTTATAAATGCCAGTGTAGCTGCGTTTTTTGTTCAGTCGACAATTATAGGGATAATCAACTTGATCCGGAATTGAGCACGGAAGAGCTAAAAAGGGTTATTGACAGTATTGCCAATTTGGGGGCAATAAAGATCAATTTCTTCGGTGGAGAACCGCTGTTAAGAAGCGATATCCTTGAACTGGTTTCACATGCTTCTAAAAGAGGGCTATTTGTATTCATAGATACTAATTCTATTCTTCTGGATAAGACATTGGTTGTAAGGCTAAAGAAAGCGGGCGTTTCGAGTATACTGATAAGTTTGGCAAGTACTATTGATTTTATTCACGATCAATTATGCGGGAAAAAGGGCACCCATAGAAAAGTCATGGAGGGTATAGGTCTTTGTTTGGAGGAAAAAATACCATGCGTTATTTCTACTATTGCCACGCGCAGTTCCATACGCTCTAGGGAATTGACGAAAATAATTGATTTTGCAAAAAAGAGCAATGTTACTGGCGTGAGAATATTGCTGCCGATGCTTTCCGGAAAATGGGGCCAACAGAACGAGGAGTTGTTAACACCTTCGGAACTTGACTATGTTTTTAAATGTATAGAGCCGGGATTTGTTTATTTAGAAAGCGGCTTTTCTTCTTATAACGCTAAATTCGGAAGAAGGAAATGCAGCGCTACAGAAAAAGAAATTATTTATATTTCTCCTTCCGGAGAAGTGCAGATGTGTTACACTGTCCCTACGACTTTCGGGAATATCCGAGAAAGAAAATTGGACGAAATAATAGAGAATATGTGGAGGCACGATTCATTTAAGTGTATTCCCAGAGGGGTTTGTGTCGTTAATAATGAAACGTATAGGCAAACGGTCGCAAAAGAAAAACAGGGGAAAACAATTGATTGTAAAAGCAGCTGTTAGGAATTTTAAACTTTTACTTTTTTTCAAAAAACTGATCAGGCGGAGGAACATCCTCACGATAATTCAATATATAGCCTCCAGATATATCTATAAAAGAAAGGTTCCTCAGATATTCTATGTGGCGCTTACTTATGATTGTCAATTCCAGTGTTATTATTGCGGGAGCGCTTCATACCCCAGAGATAACCGCGAGCTCTCGATCCGGGATTGGAAGAAAATCATAGACCAGCTTTCGGAAATGAAAGTGCCGGAGGTAGAGTTTTCAGGAGGAGAGCCCTTGCTGAATGATTGCCTGGAAGAGCTAGTTTATTATGCTTCGGGAAGGGGGTTAGTGACCGTTATCTCTACAAACGGATGGGCGCTTACCGAGGATAGGATTGATAGGTTAAAAGAATGCGGCGTAAACTGCATCTGCATAAGTTTAGACGGAGCATCACCAGAGGTCCATGATAACATTTGTTTAAAAAAGGGGAGTTTTCAAAGAGTCATTAAGGCGATAGAGCTATGTCGGCAAAAACGCATTTGCTGTGTAATCAGCACCATTCTGCGAAGAGAACTGATTGCATCTTTCGAATTTGAGAAACTGCTTTTGTTAATAGAAGATATGGGAGCCAACGGGATACGTTTAGTATCGCCGCTAGCCGTAGGAAGATGGCTAGGCGAAGACGAGCAAATACTTACTGTTGAAGAAAAAGATAAAGCGAGAGATGCGGTGCGCCGCCACGCAGTGCCTGTTATCGGCAGGGGGTTTAATTACGGCGTATGCGGCGCTACCACTAACTATTCGGCGTATATTTCTCCTTCTGCAGAGGTGCAACCTTGCGGCTATATTCCTTATTCATTCGGGAACGCCACCCAAGAAATTATGGCACCAATATTACAGCGAATTTCATCGCATGAGATGTTTAAAAAAAGGGGCCGTTGCAGAATAGAAGACCCCGGTTTTAGAAATACTTACTTGCGGGGATTGCGTTCAAATACAGGACTTCCCGTAAAATTATATTAGCATGTTGAGCGGACTAAGAACAACAAAGTATTCTTTAGAAAACCGTAGATTATGGGAAGTTGTTATGAAAGCGTACGGTTGGCAGGCGTATCAGTTTGATTATTCTAACCCTGAAGATTTAAAACGCATTCTTGATCTTATACGATTTGATTATGGGGAAACGGATAAAGCATTCTTAGAATATTTCAGATGGGAATACGAGGATAACCCGGCAGGGAAAGCAGTTATATGGTTAGCAAAATATAAGGATGAAGTTATAGGGCAGTATATAGTTAATTTAATGAGGTTTAAGATAGGGGAAGCTATTCGGACTGGCGCGGTTGCGGTCAATGTTCTAGTAAGGGAAGATTTCAGGAAAAAGGGCGTCTATATATATCTTGAAAATAAGACATACGAAACGTGTACACAGCAGGGTGTTGATTTTACTTACGGTTTCCCCAATAAGAATGTCTATAAAACATATATCAGGCAGCTCAGAGAAGACGTAATCGGCACGGTCCCGTTATTTATCAAACCTGTAAAAATAAGATTACTACTGGAAAAATATTATAAAAATAAATTCATTATTCGGGCATTTGCGCCATTTTTATATTTAATATTAAAAGTTAAAGATTTAATAATTGCCCTTTTTTCCTTTTCAAGAAGACCCGGCTTTTATAAAAACTACAATATCAGGAAAATTGAGGGATTCGATAATCGGATCAATAGCTTTTGGTGGGCGGCCTGTGAGAAATATAAAAATATAATGGTCCGGGATATGAAGTTTTTGAACTGGAGATATTTTCAAAATCCCCGCAGAAAATATGAAGTTTACGTAGTAGAAGACGCAAACCAGAATATAAGAGCATATGTGGCGTTGCGAGTCGCTCTTGTGGGTAATGTTAAAACTGGTTTCATTGTAGATATGCTGTCTATTGGCGGGGAGGATGATAAGCACGCATGTCATTTGTTAATAAGGAAAGCCAAAGAATATTTCCGGAAAAATTCGGTATATTTAATCGCTTGCCTTTTATGGTCGGGGAAAAATTATTACCACTTATTAAAAGAAAATGGATTTTTCGTATGTCCGCGTAAATTTGTTCCGCAGCCGTGTCAATTTGTGCTGAAGACACACTCAAAGGGTATAAACAAAAAAGACATTATTGACCCACAAGATTGGTTTATTAGTCTCGGAGATTTTGATATAGTCTGAATTCAATATACATGCGATAACAAAGGGAAGCTACAGAAAAGGTGCGAAGATGAAGATAGTCCTTGTCAATCTTCCATGGCATTTTGGATTAGGCCGCTATAGATTTATTGCGAAAAGATTCATTCCTCAGATACCCCTCGCATTATGTTATATAGCTTCAGCTTTGCGGAGAGCTGGGCATAGTGTTTACATTGTAGATGCTGCAATCGAAGATTATTCAATAAAAGAAACCGCAGAAAAAATTTATAAACTTGAGCCACATTTGGTTGCCATAGGCTCAACTACTTTTACACATTTTCTCGCGGAAGAATTAGCCCAAGTTTTAAAAAAAATCAGTCCTTTGTTATGGATAGTTATTGGCGGGCACCATATATCGGCATTAAGAGAAGAAGTGTTAAGGTGTTCTCCATATTTTGATGTAGGCATTTACGGTGAAGGAGAAATTACTTTATGCAAGGTCGCTGAAAGGTTGGAATCAGGATGCGATCTTAGCGGAGTCGAAGGGGCAATATTTAAAAACAAGGGAAAGGTTTACAAGAATTCAGCGCGCCCCCTGGTTCCTTCATTAGAAAATTTTACTTTCCCAGCGCGTGACTTGTTGCTTACTAATAAATATTTTCGATACAAGAATGGAAAAAAAACCTTAATTACCGGCTTCATAGTCTCTAGAGGGTGCCCTTTTGATTGTATTTTTTGCGGATGCCATAATGTTTACGGGAAAAGTGTACGCTATCGTTGCGCAAAAGCAGTAGTAGATGAAATCGAAGAATGTGTAATGACATACGGAATCCGGGAATTTATGTCATATGACGATAACTTTACCTTGAATAGAGAGTTGGTTATGAATATTTGCGATGAGATCATAAAAAGGAAACTGAAGATTAATTTAATTGCAGGTACGAGAGTTGACTGTATCGATAGGGAAATGCTTAGAAGTTTAAAAGAAGCTGGTTTGCGGGAGTTAGGCTTTGGCGTTGAAAGCGGTAACCAGTCTATATTGGACAAGATAAATAAAAATATAACTTTAGGCCAGATAAGAGAGGCTTTCCAATTGGCTAAATCTTTTGGATTGGTCACTGCCGCGACCGCAATGATAGGCCATCCATTTGAGAACAGGAAAACGGCGCTTGATACCATTGATTTTCTGTCTTCAATTAACGAACTGGATGTCGCTATGCTGTCTATAGCAACGCCTTTACCGGGTACTAGGTTATTTAAAATGGCTAAAGATGGGGAGGGAGGATTGCAATTGTGCCCTCCTAGGCAAGGTCAATTTTACAACCGATATGGCGGATCAATGATCTCGGTTAATGATCTTTCTCCAGAAGATTTAGTAAAACTACAGCGTTTCGGACTATTAAAATTTTATTTAAATTTTAAGAGAATACTAACTCAATATCGATTATTGGGTTTTAAGTCATTCTTATTAACAGGATGCTCATTCTTAAGAACTTTTTTCTCACTCCCGCAAACCCGAATCTTAAACAGAAAGAAAAATCTTAGGTTAACTAATTGACTAATAAATATATGATGAACTATTTGACCATTGATGTAGAGGAATGGTATCAGACAGTTCTGCTTTCAGGAGAGTCTAAGGCTTTTGAAAATACTTCACTAGTGGAAAACATAGAGTCAATTCTATTTTTACTAGATAAATATAATACAAAAGCTACTTTTTTTATTGTCGGTAATCTCGCCGAAAAATACCCAGAAACAATCAGGCAAATAGCAAAAAAAGGACACGAGATCGCCAGCCACGGTTATTCGCATAGGTTAGTATACAAAATGTCACCGGAAGAATTTAAGAATGATGTGGAGAAGTCATTGCGTATTTTAAGAAAAATTACCAATCGTGATGTTGATGGATTTCGCGCCTCTACTTGGTCAATAAACAGAAATTCTCCCTGGGCCTTTGATATTCTAGAGTCTCTCGGGTTAAAATACGATTCCAGCGTTTATCCTTTCAGTCTCAACCTATTTAATTGTTTAAAACTAAAAACAGCTCCCCATGAGGTCGGGAAAAATCTTTATGAGTTCCCTCCAGCAGTTTTTAATTTCATGGGATGGAATTTCCCTTTTGCTGGAGGGACATTTATGCGCCTCTGCCCAGCTCAGTTTATAGTACAAAAAGTCAGGCAGATAAACGCCTCCGGGAACCCCGCAGTCATCTATTTTCACTCGTGGGAAATGAATAACAAGAATTTTAGGGAACCATGGGTTCCAAAATGGAAATATTTTCTCCAATACGCTAATGCTGGCTCCGTGAAATATAAAATTGAATTACTGCTTAGACATTTTAAATTCATGCCAATCATTAAATCTATGCAGGATTTTAAGTAGACAATTGAGCTTATGAAGAAAGATCAATTTTTAGTGACGATACTTATAGTAGCTTCCTTGCTGATTACGTATTATTGTCAGCAGGAGGGCATCTTTAATAAATACATGATTCACGATGATGCTACTCAATACCTTCCAGCAGCATATGCCTTGCAGCCCGGTCCGCTGCATAAGGCGTTATTGGATGACGATTTGATCGTAAAATATATGGTTTTGAAAGATTCGCCAGGACACCTGTATCTGTATTATCTTTGGGGATTATTATTTGATCCTCTTTTATTAATCAAGCTATTGCCATTTCTTTTGTGCGCATTAACCACGGTTTGTTTTTTTTATTTCGGCAAGGCAATTAAAAACAGCACCACAGGTTTCTTTGCTGCATTAATATTTTCATTTTATTTATGGACTTCAAAATTTGGGTTTTTGTCCGGAGGTCTACCCAAGGCATTTATTTTTCCTCTTTTTTTGCTCTTTCTTGTATTCTTAGTTAATAAGAAGCACCTGGGTTGCTTTTTTATATTGATTTTGCAGGTATTATTTTATCCCGGGATAGCCATTATTTCCTTGCTAGTCTATTTTCTTGATCTATGCGATAAAAGAAGACCTACTATCAAGGAAGTCTTTAAATTTATATTAGTGCTAACTAGTTGCTTTATTCTTACTCAGCTTATTTACCGGCGCCCAGATGTCTTTCTCGGGGACCTGATATCTTATAGAGAGATGATAAAAATGCCTGAATTCTATATGGGAGGCAGAGATTATCTTTTTTGTGGAAGCCTTAAAGATTTTCTTTATTCTGAAGACGCAAGCGGTATATCAGTGAGCACTATATTCCCATATCTAATGTTACTGTTTTTAATTAGCGCATTTTATTTACGAAAAATATTCAGTTACGTTCCACGCGTGCTCTTTTATATTCTTTTTTCGGGACTTTCTGTTTTTTTAGCAGCCTGGCTTTTTTTGTTTTACCTTTTTTTTCCAGGAAGATACCTTGAGTATACCCTGCCGATATTTTTAATTTCAGTTATTGCACTTGCGATAGAAAAATTATCAGCTCAATTAAAATCAACCTTGCCAGAGCGCTTTGTTTTAGGTACTATCTTTATAACTATTGTTTTATTTTTCATCCCGTTTCTCCAGAAAAACTTAACCGATTATCAAAGACCATATTTTGAATTTTTAAAGACCTTACCGGAAGAAACTCTTCTTGCTGGACATCCTTTCGAAATGGACCCGATACTCACTTTTGCGAAAAGACGCGTCTTGGTGCAGTTTGAGGTTTCTACTGCTTGGTATAAGAACTACTATGAAAAAATAAAAGAGAGGACGAATGATTTTTTTAAAGCTTATTACTCTGCTTCATTGCCTGAATTAGAATATTTTTTTAGGAAATATGGAATTAATTATTTGATTGTGTATAAAGGGCATTTTAAAGAAGGCTATTTAAGCCAAGGAGATTTTTACTTAAAGCCGTTTAACGGTGAAATAAAAAATATTGTTTCTAAAAATTATGGAAAATTCGTGCTTAACTCTGAAACTATCCATGACTATAAGATATACGAAGACAATGATTTTTTTGTTATTTCTAATATCAATTGTTTAAAGCCTGCGGAGGCAAGAAGCCCTTGAAGTTACTTTTGTATTTTATTTTACTGGTAGTATTGACTAGCTACGTGAATTGTTTCAATAGTTCATATATTTTTGATATACAGTTTTCACATAAGCCTGACAGCGCAGGCTTTTATTTTTTACATAGAATTTCTGATAGTAGCCTGTTTAGTAATGACTTATTGGCGCTAAAAGCAAATGAGCATTTCGGCATATTTAGTGGAATTTCTGTTGTTTGGGCTATTTATGCAGCATTAATGCATATCTTTTCTTTGGCTGTTTCGATAAAAATCGTATCGATGTTATTGTGCATTCTGGGCACAATAGTGATATTTAAAATAGGGAGATATCTATATAACAAAGATACCGCGTTATTGTTGTCCGGAATTTTCTTTTTGTATTTTAATAGTTCGGATATCTTTATGGGAGGCCAGCTGAGGGCTTTTGGCGCAGTGCTATTCTGTATTTTTCTTATGTATTTTATCAAAGGAAAATACCTGATTCTACCATTTATATTATTGTTGGCCTTTTTTATCTACCCTCCGATTTTTTCCACACTTTTTATTATTTGTGTAATGATTTTATTTTTACGAAGTAGAAGACTATCCTGGAAGTTAAAATACACCCTGTGCATTGCTTCTGTCATGGCAGTAGTATTTTTTGACTATAATTTCGGCACTACTGGAATGGTAGCAAAAGGGGTTTTAGATAATAGGCTTATTTTCAGCGCCTATAAGTATACCCAGGGAGTAAATTTTTCCTTGGATCCGTATAATCCAATACACGCGTTGCTCTATTTTATTTTTAATTTTAATGAGTATAGCGTTTTTTATATATATAGTACAGGGCTGTTACTGTTTTTATCTTTTGTTTTCATTGTTATTAAGAAAAGAAGGGCTTTTTTCATCCCTAAACAGTTATGGCTTATATTGCTGGCTTCGGTTTTAAGTTTCTTATTATTATACCCGATCAATCCCGCTTTTGCCTCTAAGCAATTTGTATTTAGCTTACCCATTTTTCTGGTATTCTTCACCGCTATAAATATTTCTGATTTGACAAAAACAAGGATCGACCCGATTTTTATATTGTTGCCCTTGATGATTACCTATCTTATATTGCAACCTCTTTATGGAGCAACCCTAGACCATAGAAAGTATAAAGATGTATATGCCTATATGGAGTCACTACCAAAAAACATCCTGATAGCAGGAGAGCCAGGCAGTGTTTTATTGGACTCAATACCTCTATTTTCAAAGAGGACGGTCTTCCTTAGCAGTGAGACTCGTGATATAAATTTGTATGTGTATACAAAGGAAGAGATTATAGAAAGAAACGATGACTTAATAAAAGCGCTTCACCTATTCTCTCCAGCCAAATTACTTAAATTTATTTCAAAATATAATATTGATTACTTCATAATAGAAGACCGGTTCTATAAAAAAATACCCGGAGCAAAAGAATCTACCTTTTTAGATTTAGCAAGAGAAAATTACGATGTGGCGTTTGAGGTTAACGGTAATTTCATATACGTCTTAAGCTCAAAAAAGATAAAGAATAAATACGGTTATTTAGCAGATAATTATAACTAAATAAAGATGAAGGTGGATCATTCAAAATTTAGGATAGGATTTATTTACCCCGGTTATGAAAACCTCGGGATTGAGTATCTTTCCGCTTGCCTCAAACAGCGTGGTTTTTCAACCAGGCTTTTTTTTGACCCCGTTCTCTTTGACGAAAGCGGTTTTTTGAATAACCGGCTATTAAAGAGGGTATTTTCTTCGAGGGAACGCATTCTAAGAGAAATAGATGATTACTCGCCGGATATTGTCTGTTTCTCGGTCATCTCGGATAATTATAATTGGGCATGCGGTTGGGCACAAGAGATCAAGAAGCGGAAATCCGTACCCGTAATATTCGGCGGCATACATCCAAGTTCCGTGCCGGAGAAATCGATAAATAATCCTTTTGTTGACTATGTATGCGTGGGGGAGGGCGATAAGGCAATAATTGATTTGGCAGAGGCCTTGGCCTATGGAAAATCCGGGTGTGACATAAAGAATATCTGGGCCAAGCAAGATGAAAAGATCATAAAGAACGACTTGAGGCCGCTTATTACTAATCTTGACGAAATCCCTTTTGCAGATAAAGACCTATTCTATGCGCGTACTCCTATTTTTAACAGTGGCTACATTATTTCTACATCTAGGGGTTGTCCTTATACTTGCAGTTATTGTTGCAATAGCGTCTGGAAGAATCTTTATGCGGGTGAGAAGCGAATCGTCAGAAGGAGGAGTCCGGAGAATGTAATTCGCGAATTAAAAATAGCGAAATCCACATATAACCCTAGATATATCAATTTCTGGGATGAGGTATTTAATTCCGACCATTCTTGGCTGGGAGATTTTCTTCCCCGATACGCTAAAGAGATAAAGCTTCCATTTTTTTGTTTCATATACCCGGATCTATCTACCGAGAAAATTGTGAGATTACTAAAAAATTCTGGCTGCTACAAAGTACAATTGGGCGTTCAGATAACCGATGAACATAAGAGAAAGCATATTTTAGGTAGACAGTCCTCAAATGAGGCTATCAAAATGGCGGTAAGTCTATTTAAAAAGGAGAATATATATGTGGTGTGTGATGCCATTTTTGGTGTCCCAGGAGAAAGTGACGAAGGCTTAGAGAAAACAGCCTATTTCTACGATGAATGTCTACCTGACCATATTGAGATTTTTTGGCTACGGTATTATCCGAAAACAAATATCTTAGAATGGGCCTTCGATAATGGTTTTGTTAGCAAAGAAGAGATCGAAGACATTGAGGAAGGCAAGGTTAGTGGCGGTATTGTAGTAGGCTCTAGGCATTCGAAAAGTTTAACAAAAAAGTTCGTGTTGTTATTTTATTTGTTTCATTTCTTGCCTCGCTGGTTAAGGCAGTTAGTCCTACAAAAAAAATTATATAGGTTTTTGCCATCCAGTTTTCCACCTATTTCTTTATATATTGTCTCTAGAATTTTAAAACGCGCAAAATACGATGTAAATATATCAAGGACCATTAGGCGCTATATGTATTATATGTTACGACTATGACACAAAAGAAAGTTAGTGTAATAATACCTAGTTATAACAGAAAGATACTCTTGGGCGAATGTCTTAGCTCAGTAATAAAGCAAGATTATTTTAATAAAGAGATAATCGTTATAGATGACGGATCGACTGACGGAACGGGGGAATATTTAAAAAACAATTTTCACCAAGTTAAAATAGTCAGTAACCCTAAAAATCTAGGGCCCGCCTTCGCTAAGAATCAAGGAGCAATGCTAAGCAATGGCGAGTATATTCTTTTTCTGGACAGTGATTCAGAGCTAATCTCGCCAGATACTATTTCTCAGATGGCCTCCGCTGCGGACACGGAAGAGCGCGTAGGCTCAATCGGCGGTATTGCCGAAATCGGCCCAGGGGGTGAAGTAAGCCAGGTTTACGGGAAAAAGATCTCATTTGACGGCAGAAGTTATTCTAGTTTTCTTAGAAAGACAGTTAGCAATGATCCAAAGTCAGCTGTTCAGGAATGCGACTATTTAGACACATGCAATTGTTTTGTGAAGCGGGAGCTTCTGGAAAGAACCGGAGGGTTTGACCCCTACTATGTTTATATGGGAGAAGATAAGGAATTCGGAATGAAGCTAAAGAAGCTGGGTTTTAGAAATTATTTTGGATTCAGATTCGCAGTATTACATAAATATGATGAGGCGACTCGATTTGACCGCAGGTCCATGTATCTTAAAGCTAGAGTACGATATGTCATAAAAAATAAAGGGATACGGTATTTCTTTTTTCTTCCGACAGTAGATATTTATATGTATTTTATATATTATCCAGTCATTTACTGTCTTAAATGGATAGGGTTGGTCAGGATGTATGAGAACAAGAGAAATCCGAATCTCAAGATTCCTCCTGCGAAGTGGATGTTTTGCTCCCCGTATCATTTTTTGAGAGCTTACCTTTCCGGCTTAAAAGAGATGCGGCGCACAGTCCGTTCCAGAAAAGAAGATTTTTTATCTGAAGAGTCAATTAAAAGTTTTATGCTTGGGAAGAATAGGGTTGCCGAAAGCTTTATCGGCAGGAGGATAGAAAGTATCGTAAGGGCGGCAAATGGGCCAAGGGCCATGCGCGCGATGAGATTAAGGCTGCCCGAAGAAATAGTGTTATTCATAACGAATCGTTGCCCAATGAAATGCATTTTTTGTTTTTATGGCAGCAAATTAAATTCAGTTGATAAAGAGATGACCCTTGAAGAATTGACGCTTTTGGCGAAGTCCTTAAAATGCAATCATCGCCTTGTCCTAACAGGGGGAGAACCTTTTTTGAGGGATGATCTGGGGGATATTTGCGACGTTTTTGTGAAATATAGCGGGGCACGGCGTATCAGTATACCGACTAGCGGGTTTCCAGTGGACGCTATTTATCAAAAGGTTAAAACTATTTCTGAAAACAAAAAATTGGGACAGCTTAAAATAAGTGTTTCTATTGATGCTCTCGGAGACCTCCATGATCAACTCAGGGGCAGGCAGGGAGCATTTACTAATGCCGTTGCGTCGCTTAAGCTTTTATGCGATATGCGTTTGAAAAAAAGAAATATTTCCGTTGAGATTGCCGCGGTGGTCAATACATTGCTCATGGAAGAGATAGAGGATTTTATAGCTTATTTTAAGCCATTTAAAGTGCCGATAAAATTTTCAGTGATGCGCCAGCGGGGTAGGTCTGTTTTTGATTTAGGCGAGGAGGTATCCAGCGGATTAACCGGCCAAAACAACCCATATTCCCCGGATTTAGAGGCGCTGGAATTTTTCTGCGAAAAAGCCGCCTGGCTAAATGAGCGCTCAGATTATAAATTCTGGTCAGTTTTCCAAGAAATTAAATTTCGAAACCAATTGCGCATCCTCCATGAAAAGAAAAGGGTTTTCCCCTGTTATGCGGGGAAAGCTGATGCTGTTATTTTCCCAGACGGGGGGGTGTCTTTATGCGAACATATAAAACCGTTCTCAAACCTTAGAGACAAAAGTTTTGATTTTTACAGTCTTTGGCATAGTCAGGAAGCCATGACCATGCGAAGAGAGGCCGAACATTGCGCCTGCATCCATGGATGCAATATGGTCACATCCATGCTCTATGATGCAAAAACGATATCCGATATTTTTCAGCAGAGTTTTCTGAAATGATGATAAAAAATAAAAGAATAATACATAAGGTATTGCTTTTGCGCCCGGTGTCCGGGCTGGTCCATGGCTTTGGGCATCCTAGGGATATTCGGATCCCTTTTCCCTTAAAATACATAGAAGCCCTTTTGAGGAAGAAAAGAGAGCTTGTTCCGTATTTTATAGATTGCATGGCAAATTACATGGATTTTGATATGCTCCTGAAAACTATCCTTAAATTTTCTCCGGATGTTATTTTGGTATATCCGACCACACAAGAATACAGTATGACGCTGGAATTAAGCAGAAAGATAAAGAAATCTATCGATCTCATTATTGTAGCCGCCGGGCAAGATGCTACAGCTTGCCCCGAACGCTATGTTATCGGGGATTCACCCATTGATCTTGTCTTGAGAGGCGAATGCGAATTATCTTTTATGGAATTATTGAAAAGATTAGAAAACGCGCAAGACCTTTCCGGAGTCGAAGGGATTTACAGCCGCGATTTTATTCAAACGGATCCGGCTATCGTCAAAGACCCGGACTGCCTCCCGTTTCCAGAATATAAAACTTCAGATTTAAAGGCATATACGTATTATTACCCTCTGCCATTCGGTAGGCCGGTAATATGGGGGCATGTGCTCTCCAGCAGGGGTTGCCCGTATGATTGTATATTTTGTTCGCAGACTATCAGAGAAAGCTATGGCAAGGAAGTGAGGTGTCGCAATCCGGTAGCCGTAGTAGATGAGATAGAATATTTACAGAAAAACGGGGCAAATGTTATAGCTTTTGCCGATGATAACTTTACTACTTCAAGAAGCCATGTTTTAGGTTTATGCGAAGAAATAAAAAAGAGGGGGATATCTATAGCTTGGTCCGCGCATGCCAGGGTTGATAATTGCGATGAAGATCTTCTTAGCGCGATGAAGGACTCCGGGTGTATTTTTTTAAGATTCGGGATAGAATCCGGCTCAGAGAGGATAATCAAGCTGCTTAGGAAGACCGGGATAGAAAACTGGGCACAGAAGGCGGAGTCTGTTTTTAAGGCAGCGCGGCGGGCGCATATATCAACGGCAGCGCTTTTTTTGATCGGTAATCCCTCGGAAAACAGGGAAGAAGTCCTTGAAAGCTTATCTTTGGCAAAGACACTAGAT
>Ga0315289_10009570_pt1 | contig 13946 bp, 13 predicted proteins | sample YL17G11_40_MG_FD_203452 | JGI IMG/M metagenome (GOLD analysis project Ga0315289, IMG submission 203452) | Sediment microbial communities from Yellowstone Lake, YNP, Wyoming, USA - YL17G11_40 | ecosystem: Environmental > Aquatic > Freshwater > Lake > Sediment | place: USA: Wyoming | collected...
CGTGGCTTCAGACGGACGCGTGCCCGATTCCGGACTACGTGTCCGAAGCGCTCATGTTCGTCAACCCCGACAGGCCGGAATCGCTCCTGGCCGAACTCGCCCTGGACACGTTCTACGAGATCTGGAAGGGGCAGTTGTCCGGCCTGACGGCGGAGCGGATCCGCGTGCTGGAGGTCGCCTGCGGCTCCGGCAACGATTACCGCGGCCTGCGCGATTCCGGCGTCGGGTCGTTCATAGACTATTCGGGGTTCGATATCGCGTCGAAGAACGTTGAGAACGCCCGGCGGGAGTTTCCCCGCGTGAACTTCTTCGAGGCCAGCATCCTGGATTCGGGGCTTTCGGACGGCGCCGCCGACTATGTCTTCGCCCATGATATCATCGGCCACCTCTCCCGGGAGGGCATGGAGCGGGCGGTGTCGGAGATCATGCGCATCGCGCGCAGGGAGGCGTGGATCCACTGCTACAACGCCGCCCAGATCGAAGACCACCAGATCCGGCCCTTCAGGCTGTATTTCAAGAACCGGATCAGCATTCCGCGGTTCAGCGCGTCTTGCCGGGCGGCCGGGGCGTCCGTCCGGGTGGTCCCGATTCCCGCGATGCTCCGGCGGAAGTTCAACTTCGTTCAGGACTACACGGCCACTTCGGTCACTTTCATCGCGACCAAACAGGGAGCCTGAGGCGGCGGAGGATGCCGAAGGTCCGTCGGCGTCATGGAGGCCCTGGCGGCCTTGGCGGGGAGCGCGGCCGCTTCCGCCGTCGCTTCGGCCGCAAACCGCTTCGCTGACCGCCAGGATGTCTGCCGGCACCTTTGCCGGGCCGATCCACCCACAATTTTGTTAGACAAATCGTCCGGCGCAGCGACTCTAGTGGTATGGAGCCATTGATGACGCCTGTGCCGGATGCCGAACTCATTGAGGGCTTCGCTGCCGGCAACGAGAACGCCTACGCCGCCCTCTACGACCTGTACGGTGCGGCGCTGTTTCGGGTGGCGGTTGCCATCGTCGGTTCGCGGGAGGAGGCTGAAGATGCCGTCCAGGACGTATTTGTTGCTCTCGTGCGGGCAGGGGGGCGGCTTCGGGCCGTCCGCGATCTCAAGGCGTACCTGTTCGCGTCGCTCCGCCGTGCTGCCGTCCGACGGATGCAGAAGCAGCGCCAGCGGCCGCTTCCCTCTGTGGCTGTTTCTCAAGCGACGCCGCCCGCAGAGACGTCTGACGACGCCGTCCGCCTCGAGCGTGCTCTGGCGTCACTGCCGGCCGCGCAGCGCGAGATGGTCGCGCTGCACGTCGATGGCGGGTTGACGTTCGCCGAGTGCGCCGAGGCGCTGGGAATCCGGCCGGGCACGGCCGCCGGCCGGTACCGATATGCCATCGAGAAACTTCGTGCCGCCTTGAAGGAGTAACGCCGTGGAACCTTCACCCCTGCCGCCCGACTTGGCGAAGATCGCGGCCCGCCTGAGCGCCCGGCCGCGTGTGGAGCCGAGGGGCGATCACCGGGACTGCGTGATGGCAGCAGTTCGCCGCGAACTCGCCGCCGGCCGCAAGCCGAGTTGGCAGCAGAAAGAGACGTGGCATTTTGCCGCTGTCGCCGCCGCGGCGGTCCTCTTCGTGTGGCTGAACGTTGCGATGCGTGCCGCCAATCCGCCCGGTTGGCGTCTGCGAGGGCCCGGCAACGGCGTGGCCGTTGCGCAAACGGCTGCCTGGATACAGGAACTCGTTCCGTCTCTTCCCGAGCGGGAAGCACGTCGCCAAGCGGTCGTCCTGCATGCCGGTGCGCGGCTGGTGCCAGCGCCGCAACCGGCCGGCAGAGCCGCCGGCGCGCTTCTGCTCCACGAACTCAAGGAGGGTGCCCCGTGGGTTACGCCATGATGTGGATCGAAGGTCTGGCCGCCGCTGGCCTTCTGGTGGCAACGATCACGGCGCTCGTGGCGAGGCTCACGAGACGTTGGCTTCAAATCGTCCTGATTGCGTTGGCGGCTTTCTTTCCGCTTGCCGTGGGAGTCTGCTTCACGCTCCCGATGGGGATGCTGATGCGCTGGATGGGACCGGCTTGGTTCTACTACGGCCTTTCCTGGACGATTCTCATTGCCGGCGGCGCTGTGGGTGTTGCCTGCCTCGGCCTCAGACGACGCGGCGCCGATCCTGTACCGGCTGCGTCGGCATGGCCGCGCGGCAAGTTGGGGCTGGCGCTGGCGGCCGTGGCGGTGCTGTTCGTCATGACGTTCTGGAACGTGGACTTGGCGATGCAGAACCGCCTGGAGGCCGTTCGGTCTCAGGCGGGGGCGCTCGCACTGTCGGTGGCGCCGGCCCGCGTGCCGGACGCCGATAACGCCGCACCCATCTACCGCGAGGCGTTCATCGTCATGAACCAGGCCGGAGACCGGCCGCCTGAATGGGATGAGGAGTGGACCGCTTGGATAAAGCGGGACGACGCAGCCGCGCTTAACCCCGCCGATCCCGCCTTGCTGGCGTATCTCAAGACGCAGGAACCTGCCTTGGCGTTGCTGCGCGAGGCCGCGGGCATGCCAGGATGCTACTTCGACCGCGACTACGGCCGTCCGAGCCTCTCGATGCTGCTGCCGGAACTTGGGCACTTCCGCAACGGGGCGTACCTGTTGGCGCTGAGTGCCCGTGCCAGTGCCGCCGCAGGGAACGTGCGCCCGGCCTTCGGTGATATCCAGGCCATTTTCCGGATGGGCAAACACGTTCAGAGCGAACCGCTCCTGATCTCGGCTCTCGTGGCAATGGCCGTGGAACAGGCCGCCGTGAAGACGCTGGAAGGCGTCCTGGAGTCGGGCGACGTGAAATCCGACGACCTGTCCGGCGTCAGGCTGCGCCGGTCGCAGTTCTACAACCATGCGCTCGGGCGGGCCTTTCGGATGGAAGAGGCGTTCGGCATGACGCTCTTTGCCGACATGAACCGGACGACGGCCGACGAACTCAGAGTGCTATGCGGCAGCGGCGCTGACGTAAACATGAGGTTTGCGAAGTGGGCGTCGCTCGGCCTGATGGTCTGGCGGGTCTTCCTCCTTCCGGCCGACCTCGATTTTTACAGCAGCGGCCTGCGCGATTGCCAGAACTTGACTTCCTTACCCTTCCACGAAGCGCGTGAGCGGTGGGAGACGCTCGGCGAGCGGCTCGACGGCGAGGGTTCGGGGATAGGGCCCATCAGCAAACTTCTGTTCCCATCCCTCTTGGCATGCTCGGAGAAGGCTGCCCAAGCGGATGCTAGCTGCGAGCTGGCGCGCCTCGGCTTGGCTGCCGCGCGGTATCGCACCGAGATGGGCGCCTGTCCGAAAAACCTCGAGGAACTGACGCCGAAGTTCATTACCGCTATTCCGTCCGACCCCTTCGACGGCAAGCCGCTCAGGATGGTCACCAGGGACGGCGCCGTCATCTTCTACAGTATCGGCAGCGACATGAAAGACGATGGCGGCGCCCCATGGGACAACCAGCATCGAACCGGCGACCTTACGTTCCGTCTCGGAAAGGCCTTGCCTGTGGCGCCAGGAAAGCAATGAAGGTTATCGGCTGACCGCTGCCTTAATCGCCAAGCACTGCTCTAGCAGCGCTTTGAGGTCCGCGAGGTGCAGGGAGTTGGGGCCGTCGGACTTGGCCTTGTCCGGGTCGGGGTGGACTTCGATGAAGAGTCCATCGGCGCCGGCGGCGACGGCCGCTTTGGCCAGGAGCGCGGCCGCCTCCCGGCTTCCGCCGGTCGCGGTTCCCAGGCCGCCAGGCGTCTGGGCGCTATGAGTCGCGTCGAAGACGACGGGGTGGCCGAGCGCCTGAAGCGTCGGCAGGCCCGTCATGTCGGCCACGAGGCGGTTGTAGCCGAACGTCGTCCCCCGTTCCGTGAGGAGGATGTTCTTCGCCCCCGCCTCGTGCGCTTTCTCAACGACGGGTTTCATGTCCCACGGGGCGAGGAACTGGCCCTTCTTCAGGTTCACCGCCTTGCCGTTCCGCGCGGCTGCCTCCACCAGGTCCGTCTGGCGGCAGAGGAACGCGGGGACCTGGAGACAGTCGAGCACCTTGCCGGCGGCCTCGGCCTCAGCGGGCGAATGGATGTCGGCGAGGATCGGCAGGGCGAACTCCTCCCGCACGCGCGCCAGAATCTCCAGGCCCTTCTGGAGGCCCGGACCGCGGAAAGAGGAGAGGCTCGTGCGGTTGGCCTTGTCGTAGGAGGCTTTGAAGACGAGCGGCACCTGGAGGCGCTCGGCCACGGCTTTCAAATGTTCGGCGATGCGCCGGCAGAAGTCCGGAGACTCGATGACGCAGGGGCCGGCCACCAGAAAGAGCCGATCGCTCGCCAGCACGAGATTGCCGACCTTTGCCTCTCGCGTTGCCATTGTCTTCTCCTTCGCGCACTCGAGATCCGGAATTTCAAATCTCAGATCTTGAATTTGAGATTTGAAATTTTGTGTCAGTCCCGCTTTTCCCTTTGCCGAACCAGCAGCCGCACAGCCCGCGGCTTCACGGTGTACACGACCGGCGTCGAGGCGATCGCGTCGCCGTCCACCTGGAGCGGCACTTCACCCCTCGCGCACGTCACCTCAATCCGCCGGCCCTGCTGGTACGCGATCTGGCGGTCGCGGATGTGGGTCCCCAGTTTCGTCTGCATGAAGTACCAGAGGAGCGACCACCGCGAGCGGGTGCGGTAACAGACGACGTCCAGCAGGCCGTCGTCGGCGACAGCGTCCGGCGCGACGCGCAGGCGGTCGGCGTACATGGGGGTGTTGGCGACCATGACGAGCCCCGCGTCCTCGGCGATCACCCGGCCGTCCACCTTCACAACAAGCGGCGGGAAATCGTAATCCAGCCACAGCCTCGCCACCGGCGCGTAATACGCCCCGCGGTCGATGGGACCTCGCCGGCGCGAGTGCACAAGATGCGTCACCGCGGCGTCGAACCCGATGCCGGAAAACATGACGAACGGGTGGTCGTCGGCCAGGCCGACGTCCAGCACGACGGGCCGGCCGTTCTGAATGAGGCCCAGGATCTCGCGCAGCGTGCCGGTCAGGCGGAAGGTCCTGGCAAAGACGTTCTCCGTCCCGCCTGGGACGACGCAGGCCGCCACCGGTCGGCCCACGAGGCCCGCCAAGACCTCCCGGTGCGTTCCGTCGCCGCCGATGCTGACGATGCAGTGCGCGTCGTCGGGCGTCGAGGCCGCGAGGCGGCGGGCGTCGCCCGGCCTCTCGGTCCGGCAAACCTCCAGAGAGAAATGGCGATGGCGCAGATGAAGCGCCAGGTGCTCGAGCAGCCGGCGGTCCTGACCGCGGCCCGAAATGGGGTTCACGATGATCCGTACGAGGCCCTGTGTCATCGGCCGAGCGTCCTCCCCGGTCCCTTTGGCCTGGATTATAGGCATTCCCGGAACCCGCAACCACACCAAAACCCGTTCCCTTGCCGCTCCCAAGACGCTATGATGGAAGATGTTCGCGTCAAGGAAAGGAGTCGCACATGAAGGCCAAACGATGCTGTAGCCTTTTGGCGGCCGTGGGGATCCTGCTCGCCGCCGCCCTCGCCTGGGCCGCCGACGAGCCGAAGTCGGCCTCCGCCCGCGTCGAAGTCCGCACCGAATCGGAGAGGGGCGGCCCGCCTCGCGTCCGCATGTGGGTGAACGGCCGGGAAGTCGAGCCGGGCCGCCCGCCCTGTAGTGAGAGGTTCCCTCTACTACAGGGCCCGCCCGTCGAAGCGGCGGAACCCGGCGAGTCCGGCCGGGCGTTTCTCGGCGTCGGTGTCCGCGACCTGACGGGCGAAGCGAGAAAGGCAAGCGGCACCGAGGCGGGCGCCCTGGTGACGGAAGTCATCGAGGACGGCCCCGCGGCGGAAGTCGGCCTGGAGCCCGGCGACGTCATCACCGCCGTCGGCGACGAAAAAATCAACTCGGGGGCGGACCTCGTGGAGACCGTCCGCCGCTTGAGCGCCGGCGACCGCGTCCGCATCGAGTATTACCGGGAAGGCGCCCGCTGTCAGGCCGACGTCCGCTTGGCCGAGCACCCGGAACCCGTCCGCGGGGAACCGCCCGCCCGCCGCGGACCTCCCGCCGAGAGGCCGTCCGGTCCCGGCGGCGCCGGGCCGCACGCCTTTCTCGGCATCCTGGCTGTTCCCCTCTCCGACGACATGCGCGAGATCGCAGGCACCGGCGAGGGCGTTCTCGTCGACAGCCTGACCGATGCAAGCCCCGCCTCCAAGGCAGGCCTGCTTCCCGGCGACGTCATCACGAGGATCGACGGCCAGCCCGTCACGACGCCGGCCGAACTCGTCGAACGTCTCCGAACTCGCAAGCCCGGCGACGAGATCGAGGTGACCTATTACCGTATGGGCAAGCGCCAGGAGACGCGCGTCACTCTGGGCGAGGCGCCGGCCCGTGAATATTCCCCGCACGAAGGCGGGCCGCTCCTCGGGTTGCCGGAGGGGTTGCTCGAGGAACTCCCCCGGCTTCGGGAGTATCTCGAGGACGTGAGGCCGAGAGTCGAGCAATGGATGAAGAAGTGGCGTGAGCCCGGCGAAGAATCGCCGGAGGAGCGTGAGCCCCCGCGGTTCAGGCCTCTGGTGCCGCCGGTGATGCCCGGCGACCCGTACGGCATCGGGAAGGACATCGGCCGGCTCCTCGAACGAATGGACCGCATCGAGCGTCGCCTGGACGAAATCGAACGGTCGCTCGACGAGGAATTCGAGGCGATCCAGCGCCAGATCGACCGCATCCACGAGGAAAACGATGGGCGTCTCGAGCGGCGGGCGGAGCGCCTGGAACGCTGAACGAGGCCGACAAACGGACAATTGGTTGGGCGGGCGAGCGGCGGGGCCGTACAATGGCCTTGGTGCGTCGGCGTGCGGTGACCCTGCCGTGGCGCCGGCGCCGGCAGGCAGGAGACCGGTGATGGGGCAGGCGGCGGGCGTGATGGCGGCCCTTCTGGCAATGGGGATGGTCTGGCCCTTGGTGGCGGCGGTCGGCGGCGGCGGGGCCGCCGATTCCGCGCAAGCGTCCGAATCCGCGGAAGCCCCTGTCGCCGCGCCCGCGCCGCTTCCTGAGGTCGAGATTCCCTCCATGCCCGCCGCAAAGTCCGCCGAGGCGGAAGCCTCCGAGCCGGTCATCACGCCGCCGCCCCCTGTCCCGGAGGTCGAGATCCCCGCTATTCCCCCCGTGGACCCGAAGTATCCGTTCAAGCAGAGCGTGTACAAGCCGCCTGTCAAGAAGGGGCCCGCCCCCCTGGAAGAGGGCAAACGCATCTTCGACCGCGAAGGCCGATTCGACCACGACGCCGAGGGCAATCCCGTCTTCGTCTTCGACTCGGGAGATACGCCGATGCGCCTCCTCGAAAGCCGATGGAGGGAGTACCTGGAGAGCGTCACCGACGAGGGCCAGAAGCACGCCCGCTGGCGCATCTCCGGCATCGTCACCCTGTATCATCATTACAACTACCTGTTGCCGACGAAAGTCGTACGCATCACGCCTGAGGAAGAGGGCCTGTAGGCCCCGGGGACCGTCTGCCCGATGGAACTTCTGGCCCCCTGGTCGCTGGTGGGCTTGGTGATCGTGCCCGCGGTTTTTCTGTGGGGGCTTCTGGCGCCTCGCGGCCGGCACGTCGTCGTCGGGTCGCTGTTTCTCTGGAAGCGCGCACTGGGCGGCGGACCTGCCGGAAAACCCTCCGCCCGGGTGCGCCTGGCGGATCCGCTCCTCTGGCTTGATGCCGTCCTGGTGCTTCTGGTGGTCGTCGCGCTCGCGCGGCCGGCCGTCAGGACCGCGGCGCCCCTGGACCCTGTCGCGACGCTCGTCATCGACCGCACGGCCAGCATGGGCGCCTGGGCCGGAGCCGAACGGGACCGGCGAGCGGACAGGGCGCGGGCCATGATGTCGGACGTCCTGGGCGCGCTGGGCGATGCCCCGATTCGCCTCGTTCTCGTTCCCGACGATTCGAATGCCGTTCTGGCGGAGCGGGTGACAGCCGGGGAGTTCCAGCGACGCTTTGCCGGGACCTGCGGCTTCGTCCTGGCGAGTCGCGACGCGCTCCCCGTGGCGCTGGCCGAGGCCGCCGGGAACCCCGATCTGCCTATCCTTTATGTGACCGACGTGGCCCCGGGCGACAAGGCGCCCGAGAATGTTTACGTCCTCGCGACGGGAGGCGAGTCGCGCAATGTCGGCCTCCGGCGAGTGGCGGTACGCGGAGACTGGCTCCTGGTGTCGGCTCGAGCGGCCCCCGACGCGACGGGACCCTGCGATCTGCGCGTATGCGACGCCCTCTCTCGCCCCCTTGCGACGGAACGAGCGTTCGTTTCACCGGGCGAGACGGTCGAGAGGAACCTGCGGCTCCCGGGTGCCGCTGGGGGCAAGTTGGCTGTGATCCTGGACGGCCCGGACGACGGATTTCCAGAGGACAATCAGGCGCAACTGGCGCTGGAACAGGCCGGCCCTCTGCGCATCCTCCTCGTGGGCGACGCGCCCCCCGCCATGAGCCGCGCCTTGGCCGCCTGCGGCGACACGGCGGTGGTTGAATCGCCGGCTGGCACAGTGCCGCGCGCCGGCGAGGTGGACTTGGTCGTGGCCTATGCGTCGGCGCTGCCGGCGGAGTGGAAAGGCCCGGCGGCGCTCGTCCTTCCGCCCGAGGGGGCATTCCCGGCGCGCCGGGAGACGGACCAGGAGGCGCCGGCCGAGTGGCGCGTCGCCGTCGACCATCCCCTGGCCGACGCGCTGTACCTCGAGCCGCCGCGCCTCGGTCCGGTTCGGCGCTACGCCTTGGACCCGTCGGCCCGGGTGGTCCTTGGGACACCCGATGTGCCGCTCATCGTCACCTGGGAGGCGAGCGGCGTGCGCCGCCTGGCGGTCCTCTTTGGGTTTGACGAGCCGGCGACGGACTGGGCCCGCCGGGCCGGCTTCCCCGTGTTCTGGCGGCGGGCGTTGGACTGGCTCGTGCCGCGCGATGCTCGCCGGACGGCCTTCCGCGCCTTCGGCGTTTCCTTGACCGGGTCCGACGAAGGGTTCCAAGCGGGTCCGGGCCGCGATGATTCCAAGGCCGCCGTCGAGGCCATTCGGCGGTCGATTGAGGCTCGCCGCCGCGCGACCCTCGCCGACCTCTGGCCGTACCTGGCGGCCGCGGCCATGGCGGTGCTCCTGGTGCGCACCCGGGTGGCCAAGTGAGGGGTGTGGCCGTTTTTTGTGGCATGGTGTTGGCGCCGGGTCGTTAGGAGGCGGCTTCAGCCGCCTTGGCGCCGCGGAAGCGGCGTGTAGACCGGGGCTTTTAGCCCCGGTTCGCAAGCGCACTAAGACAGCCTGATGTTTTTTTCTTTTCCCTCTCCGCCCCGCTTTCAGCGGGGCGGAGAGGGAAAAGAGAAGGAAAGGGAAGGTGGCGGCCGGTCACCCCGCCATAAAATGGCGGGGCTAAACCCCGCTAACGCGGGGCAAAGGCCCATGAATGGGCCTAACAGCCACGGCCACAATCCGCGGCCACACCCCAAGTGAGCCGCGGGGTGGAAAAGCGTTGACACCTTTCTAACGCGGGCCTAATATTCCGTGTCCTGCCCGCGCGAGGAGTCGTCCCACGGTGGTGAAGGACAACATAATCCACGTGACGGACCGCAATGGCGTGACGGTGGCCCGAATCTGCGCCGAAGCCATTCTCAATGAGACCCAGGTCCAGGCGTTCGGCCAGGCGCTCCTGGCGCTGGCCGACGTTCCAGGCCGGCGGGTGATTCTCAATTTTCTGGGTCTCCAGCACCTGACCAGCCTGGCGCTGGGGGGACTGATTCGGTTGCACAAGCGGCTGGCGGAATCGGGCGGCGAACTGTGTCTGGCGGACATCGACCCGCGCATCTACGAACTTTTTTCCATTACCCGTCTGGATCGGCTGTTCCGCATCTTCGACCGCGAGGAGGAGGCTGTTGCCGCCCTCCTTGCCGAAGGAAGGGCGGGGGCCTAGCGTGCCGAGTCACCCCACCGAAACTCCCGATGCCGCCGGCCCGCGTCGCCGCGAGGCGTGCTGGACCGAAGAGGTCCTTCCCACCCGCCTGACGGCCATCCGGGAATCGGAGCGGAAGGTCCTGGCGCGCCTGGCGGCGCTCGGCTACGGCGAGGACCATTGCTTTGCCGTCCGCCTTGCCTTTGAGGAGGCCCTCATCAACGCGATGAAGCACGGGAACCGGATGGACCCTTCGCGGCAGGTTCGGCTGGCGTATCGCATCTCGCCCGACCGCGTCGAACTCCGCGTCGCCGACGAGGGCGCCGGCTTCCGGCCCGAATGCGTGCCCGACCCGACGGTGGATGAGAACCTCCAGCGCCCCTGCGGTCGCGGCGTGATGCTCATGCGGTCCTACATGGACGAGGTCATCTACTCGGCGAACGGTACGGAAGTGCGCATGGTCAAATACCGCGCCAGTCCCGTCCGCGGGTTTCCGAAATCGGGTCGGCGTTGCTAGAAGGGGGTGGCTGCCATGAAGGTCCAGGTGCGCCAGGAAGGGTTCTGTACGATTGTCTCGATCCAGGGGTCGGCGGACGTGGGCGCTTCGGCCGCACTGCGCGACGCCTTCCTCCGCGCCGTCGACGCCGGTGCGACGCGCATCGTCTGCGACCTCTCGAAGACCGACTTCATCTGCTCCGATGCGCTGGGGGTGCTGATTACGGCTTATCTAAAGGCCCACGGCCGCGGGGGGTTCGTCCGGCTCGCCAATCCCCAGAAACGGTTGCGCGAACTCCTGGCGACGACCCGCCTCGACCACCTCTTCGACGTGTTTCCCGACGTGGCGTGCGCCTTGAAGGATGCGTAGGCGGCCACAGGCACGCTAAATCCACTTCCTGCGCCGGAAAAACCAGACCATCCACGCCGTGATGACCACCATGAGCGCCATCACGGCCGGATAGCCCCATTTCCAGGCGATCTCGGGCATGAACTTGAAGTTCATCCCGTACAGGCTGGCGATGAAGGTGATCGGCATGAACACGGTCGCGATGATCGTCAGCACCTTGATGACCTCGTTGGTGCGGTTCGTGACGACCGACATATAGGTTTCGCGCGCCGTTGTGATCATGTCCCGCTGGTTCTCGACCGTATAGACCATCCGCAGCAGGTGGTCGTAGGCTTCGAGCCAATAGGCCATCGCCTGCTTCGTCACGGGTCCGAACTCGCCCCGCACGATCCGCCCCACGACGTCGCGCTGCGCCCCGGCCACGCGCCCCAGGTACAGGACCGTCTGCTTCAGGTCCAACAGTTCGTGCAGGAGCCTGTCCGTCGGCTTGCGGAAGATCTGAATCTCCAGTTCCTCGAGCAGGTATTCGATGCGCTCCAGCGTCGGCGTGAAGTTGTCGATGATTTTGTCCACGACGGCGTGCATGAAAAACGCCGCCCCGCGCGACAAAAGCCGCTCGCAGTCCTTCTCGCACTGGTCCCGCATTTCCGAAAGGCTCTTCACGGGAACCTGGTGGTACGTCAGCACGAACTGCTTGCCCCAGAAAATGTCCACCTCCAGCGTGTCCACCTCCAGACCGCGGGTCTGGATGTTCACGGCATGGATCACCATGAACAGGTAATCGTCGAACGCGTGCACCAGGGGCTGGCTCGTCACCTCCCGGCACGTCTCGACGGCCACGGGGTGAAATCCGAACCCGTCGGCCAGCAGGTTCGTCTCCTCCGGCGTCGGCGATTCCATGTCCACCCACAGGAGGCCCTCCTTGCGCCGAAAGACCTCCAGAATCTGCTCCTGGTCCGTCAGCGCGGCGCTCGGCTTGCCGGCCGGCGGCAAATAGTACGCCCGGATCATCGCCGATTCTCCTTGCTGTTGGTGACCCGCATTTCAACGTAAACCGATGCCGGCGCAAAATCCTCGCCCCCCGCGCCCGATTGCACCCAATGCCGGCGCACCGACCAGCACAGGTGACACTTGCCGGCGTACCCCGCCGGGTCCGCCTCGAATCCGCACCTCTCCGCCTCGTCGAGGAGCCGCTTCGGGCCGCCCGCCGCGAGGAGCGCGATCCTCGGCCAGTCGCCGACGCGCCACCCGCACAGAAGTTCGTCCAGCGGCCGCTCGGCCGTCGCGCGGCCCAGCGCAATCCCCGCGCACGTCCCCGGATAGACCCAGCCTTCCGGGTCCACGTGCACGTGCCCGCTCGCCAGGATCGCCTTGGCGCACCCGTCGTCGGGAACCTCGCCGATCGGCACGCGCCTCGCCAGGGGCGACAGTTCCTCCGCCGCCCGGCCGGTCATCCGCTCAGGATACCGTTCGAGCGTCGATTGGAAAAGCGATTTTCGCTCGTTTTCGCCCATCGCTGCCACGTCCTGGGGCGACTGGAGCCAGCGCCACCGCCGGGCCCGCACGCCCCCGCGGGGCAGGGCGTCCCGCGCCGCCGCATAAAGCAGCCGGACGCGCTCGGCCGGGATGAACTCCTGGTGGTACGGGTCGGCGCTGATGGCGAGTTGGCGCATGCCCGCCTCCGCCAGGGCCGTCAACCACTCCCGCACGCGTGCCGTTCGAGCCCGCCGCGGGAGCGGCGGGTCACATGGATCCGCCGTGGCACGTGCCTCGCCTTCGCTCACCCACGCCCCGCCCGTTTCGACATATCCGACGCCGTCGAGGCCCGCCTGGCGGGCGGCCCGGACGATGGCCAGGAGCCGATCGAAATCGCTCTGCGTGCCCCGGCCGAACGGTTCGCCGCCGCCGATGTGAACGCCGTCGGCCGGGACGCCGAGGCGGCGAAGGGCCGCAAAGTGCCCGCGGGCCGCGTCGGCCGTCATCCACTGCTTGCCGTCGGGCCCGGCCGAGACGTAGCAGTGCCGGCATCGGGCAGGGCAGAAGTCGGTGACGATAAGTCCCGCGGCCGTGATGGGTTCCAGGGTTTCCGTTGCCATGGCGACATTATACGCCCGCGCGGCGGGATAGTCCTAACCGCAAAGCATGCCCTGAGCGAAGTCGAAGGGTGCGCCAAGCACGCAAAGAAAGGCGGGGGTTAGGGGAGAGGCCAAACGGCAGAGAGGCTGTTGGTTGCTGTTTGTCGTTCCCCTGTTTCGGCTGTCCTTTGCGCTCTTGGCGGTCTTTGCGGTTAGATGCAGGCGCGACTTACGGCAACCGGCGATTGTGGATAACTTTTTGGCGCGAGTTTTGGGGGGTATTTTGGGGCGGTTTTTGGGAACCCACCGGCCCTGGCGCTAGCGTCCGGGGGCTTTTTTCGGCGGAAGGGGTGCTTTTGGTAAGATGGGCTAGCGCGGATTTTGCAACTTTTTGCAGTTTTTTGTCGCGTTTTTGGCCCGTTTTGAGGGCTTTTTGCGGCCATTCGGGGCTTTTCGCATCCATGTCATGTGCATACCTTTATGTTAATAACTATTTTTCCGCGTCTTTGGCATGGGAATTGCACAGCCTTCAACGCAGAGGGCGCAAAGAGCGCAGAGAACAGCGGAGACGGGGGAACGGCAAGGGACTGAGGGGGGCGGGAATGATTGCGGAGTGCGGAATGTTGCCCTATAGCCCCGTAGGGGCGGCGTGTACTCTAGCCACGGCCGCGAGGCCGTGGAACGGAAACGCCCCGCCGACCCTTTCCTCTTTTTTTTCGTCCGAGCCCCGGCGAGGCGCGTGAACGGCGTTTCAGTCGCCCCGCCGGGGCTCAAAAGGATGGGGGCAGACCGGCTTTTTTCACCACGGGCTTCCACCGCCGCCCCCGGTGTGCCGGGGACTATGGCGGACAGGTGCGCCCGTGGCTAGAGAACAATGGCGGACCTCCGGCCCGCACCGGCGCGGCCCGACTTCGTCGGGACTCATCCCCGGGCGTTAATGGCGCGGCGGCGAACCCTTCGATGGGACTCAGGGCAAGCCAGGGGCGAGGGTGAAAAAGCAGCGGCGACCCGGTGGGTCGCCGCTCGGTTTTTTTCACCGCGGCCGTGCCGGCCGCGGCTAAACCCCGAGGGGTCGGGGCAGGCGGTGGACGGCATCCCCCCGCATTGCGGGGGGCTCGTATTACCGGCGTTTGCGGCC
>Ga0315289_10009571_pt1 | contig 13946 bp, 10 predicted proteins | sample YL17G11_40_MG_FD_203452 | JGI IMG/M metagenome (GOLD analysis project Ga0315289, IMG submission 203452) | Sediment microbial communities from Yellowstone Lake, YNP, Wyoming, USA - YL17G11_40 | ecosystem: Environmental > Aquatic > Freshwater > Lake > Sediment | place: USA: Wyoming | collected...
AGGCTGTAGGCAGTACGCAACCGGCCACTTCGGCGGAATCCCCGGCGCAAGCGCGAGTTACGACTTCGGAGCACCGGAACTTCGGACTAGTAGCAGGGGGAAATTTCGCGATGGCTGGCGGTGCGACGTGCAATAGCGTCGCCCGCTGGGACGGCAGCACCTGGCAGGCGCTGGGATTGGGGGTGAACGACACTGTGAGGTCCCTGGCAGTGTACAATGGCGAGCTGGTCGCGGGAGGGGATTTCACGACGGCGGGCGGGCATTCCTGCGGATATGTGGCCCGCTGGACCTTGGCCTGGGGCGCGTGTTGCATTGGGGACGGACATTGTGAGGTGCTGGCACCGTCAGCTTGCGGCACAGCGGGCGGGACCTATGCGGGCGGTTGGACGGCCTGCATTCCGAGTGCGTGTCCGCAGCCCGGCGCCTGCTGCTTCGCAGACGGGCACTGCGAGATGAGCACTGTGACCGAGCCGGGAGATTGCGCTGCCGGCGGGACGTACCTGGGGGACGACACATCTTGCGGTTCGGACCTATGTGGCGCCTGCTGCGCGCTCGATGCTTCCTGCACTTTCACACTGTCGGGGCTGTGCGGAGGTGTCTGGCAAGGTGTGGGCACGGCTTGCACGGCGGGCCTTTGCCCGCAGGACGACTGGGGACCGCTGGGGTCGGGGACGAACGGCGGCGTTTGGGCCGAAGCGGTTTACAACGGGGAGCTGATTGCGGGGGGCGCTTTCACGACCGCTGGCGGTGTGACGTGCAACTACATCACCGGTTGGGACGGCAGTACGTGGCAGCCGCTCGGGGCGGGAATGGACGATGGCGTAAGCGCCCTGACGACGTACAACAACGAGCTGATTGCAGGTGGCAGGTTCACGACCGCCGGCGGCGTAACGTGTAACCGCATCGCCCGCTGGGATGGCAGCGCCTGGCGGCCGCTAGAGTCGGGGATGAACAACTACATGTACGCCCTGACGGTCTACAACGGCGAACTGATCGCGGGAGGCTCTTTTACGGCCGCCGGCGGCGTGACGTGCAACCGCATCGCCCGCTGGGACGGCAACACCTGGCAGCCGCTGGGGTCGGGGATGGCCGGCCCAGTTTACGCCTTGGCGGTTTACAGCGGGGAACTGATCGCGGGAGGCAGTTTCACGTCGGCGGGCGGTGCGACGTGCAAGTACATCGCCCGTTGGAACGGCAGCTCTTGGCAGTCACTGGGGTCGGGGATGAACAGCTCAGTTAACGCCTTGGCGGTTTACAGCGGGGAACTGATTGCGGGGGGCTATTTCACGACCGCCGATGGCGTGACCTGCAATCGCATCGCCCGCTGGGATGGCAGCGCCTGGCGGCCGCTGGGGTCGGGGACGAGCACCTTGGTGGAAGCACTGACGGTCTGCGACGGCGAGCTGATCGCGGGGGGCACTTTCATTACCGCTGGCGGCGTGACGTGCAACCGGATCGCCGCCTGGAACGGCAGCGTCTGGCAGTCGCTGGGGTCGGGGATGAACAACGAAGTTAACGGCCTGACGGTTTACAACGGGGAGCTGATTGCGGGGGGCGATTTCACAACTGCTGGCGGACATCCGTGCGGATACGTAGCCTGCTGGACCTTGGCCTGGGGCGCGTGCTGTTTCCCGGGTGGGCAGTGCGAAGTGCTGATACCATTCGATTGCAGCCCGGCGGGCGGCACGTACGCGGGCAGTTGGACGACATGCACGCCGAATCTGTGTCCCCAGCCCGGCGCGTGCTGCTTTGGGGACGGTCACTGCGAGATGAGCGCCGTGGTCGGTCCAGGAGACTGCGCCCCAGGCGGCATGTACCTCGGGGACGGCACGTTCTGCGGGTCCGACCAGTGCGGCGCGTGCTGCGCACTCGACGGTTCCTGCACCTTTACGCTGTCGGGCATGTGCGAAGACGTCTGGCAAGGTGCGGGTACGAGCTGCACGCCGAATCCTTGCCCGCGCTACGACTGGGCGCCATTGGGCAGCGGGGTGGACTACGCCGTCTACGCGGTGACGGTTTTCAACGGTGAGGTAATCGTGGGGGGCGAGTTCACCACCGCGGGGGGCGTAACGTGTAATCATGTCGCCCGCTGGGATGGAGGCGCGTGGCAGCCGCTGGGGTCGGGGATGAACGGCGCGGTTTACGCCTTGACCGTCTATAACGGAGAGCTGATCGCAGGCGGAACTTTCACTACCGCCGATGGTGGGACGTGCGATGGCATTGCCCGCTGGTCCGCCGCAGGCGGATGGCAGCCGCTGGAGCTGGGGACGAACAGCTATGTGTATGCCCTGACGGTCTACAACGGGGAGTTGATCGTGGGAGGCTATTTCGCGACGGCTGGGGGAGTGACCTGTGACAACATCGCCCGCTGGTCGGCTGCCGGCGGATGGCAGCCGCTGGGGTCGGGGATGAGCAGTGCGGTCTACGCGCTGGCGGTTCACAACGGTGAGTTGGTCGCGGGAGGCGGCTTTACGAGTGCCGGCGGCGTGACGTGCAACCGCATCGCCCGCTGGAACGGCAGCGCGTGGCAGCCACTGGGGTCGGGGACAAACGGCGCAGTGGAAGTCCTGATGGGCTGGGATGGCGCGCTGATCGCGGGGGGCAACTTCACGACCGCCGGCGGTGGGACGTGCAACCGCATCGCGCGCTGGGACGGCAGCGCGTGGCAGGCGCTGGGGGCGGGGATGAACGATGGGGTGCGCGCGCTGGCGGCGTACAGCGGCGAGCTGATCGCGGGGGGCTATTTTACGACCGCCGGCGGCACGACGTGCAACTACGTCGCGGCGTGGAACGGCAGTGCGTGGCAGCCGCTGGCGTTCGGGATGAACGACCATGTTTGGGGACTAACGGTCTACCCGCCGCAGGCGGGCGAGCTGATCGCAGGGGGGTATTTCACGGCCGCCGGCGAGCAGCCTTGCGCATACGTGGCGCGCTGGACCCCAGTCACGGGGGCATGCTGTTTCCCGAACGGGACGTGCCAGATGCTGACCAAGGCGGATTGCACGGCCGTGGGCGGCTGGCCCGATGAGCTCGGCAGCGACTGCGCGCCGAATGAGTGCTCCCCCTGCATCGGCGACCTGAACTGCGACGGCTATATCGATTTCGGCGACATCAACCCGTTTGTCACGTACCTTTCCATTTTCGCAAATTGGCAGGCCGAGTTTCCCGGCTGCCCGCCGGAGAATGGCGACATCAATGGTGACGGCACGTACGGTCAGGGCTCGTTCGGCGACATCAACCCCTTCGTAGCCTTGTTCGTGGGGCACGAGCCGCCGATTCCATGCCCATAGCCGCGGTCGCAGAGGTGCTTCGGCATCAGGGCGGCGCGCCGTGGTGGAGGAAGGTGCGGATGAACTTCAGCAGGATCAGCCCGAGCAGCACGATGAGGTAGATTCGCAGGCCGTAGAGGGCGATCTTCACCATCGGCGTTGTCCTGATCCGCGGCATGGCGGTCCTCACGCATCGTGTGCCACTGCTCTGGAGCAGTGCCGTCCTCGTCGTCGGTCCCGGCGCGCCGGGAGGGCCGACGCGACATCGGCCGGGACAGAGCCCGGCCGCTACCCCTTCGCGCGGGTCAGCAGACCCGACATGATGTCCTTATAGCGAATCACACCCAGCAAACAGTCGTGCGCATCCACCACCGGCAGCATCCGGAAATGGTACTTCGCAAAAAGCTCGGCAAGGTCCTCGCGCACGTCGTCCACCTCCGCCGCGACCACCGGCGAGGCCATCAGCTCAGCGAGGGGCGTGCCGTCGGCGGCCAGCACCAGGTCCCGCAGGTCCACCACGCCCAGCAATAGCTTCGTCTCGGACTGAATGACATAAACGTAGGAGATCGCGCCGTGCTCGCGGCGTGCTTCGCGAATCTCGCGCAGCACCTGGCCGGCCGTGGTCTCTTTCGGCACCGCCACGTAATCGGTCGATAGCAGCGTGCCGGCAGTGACCTCACGCTCAGAAAGGATAGTCTTGATCCGCTCCGCCTCGGCGGCCGACAGCAGCCCCAGCATCTTGCTCTGATCCTCGTGCGGCAACACCGACAGCAGGTCGGCGAGCTGTGGGACCGACATCTCCGACAGGATCGTGCGGGCCCGTTCCCGCCGCAGGTTCGCGATGAGCTGCCGCTGGGCCCGCGGCTCCGCCTCGACCAGGGCTTCGGCGGCTTTTTCGCTGTCGAGCGCGGAGAAGATCGCCTGCTGCTCCTCGCGGGAGACCTGCTCGAGTGCATCGGCCAGGTCTTCGCCGGGCAGTTCCTGGAGCTGACGCCGCGTGATCGACAGGGAAACCGAGTCGGAGGCGCCGACGTCCTCGAGGGACAGCGGCTGGACGTAGCGCCAGGAAATCAGGCGGTCCTTGCCGCGGAACAGATGCCCCAGGCCCCACTTGCGCAGAAAGCCATTGAAGGACACGTCCACGTGCACCAGCAGCAGGTGGCCCTTGGAGGCCAGCAGGTGCACGTCGTTGACGACCTCGATCCGCCGCCCGTCCATGTCCAGGATCGTACGGCCCATCAGGTGCTCGTTCAGCAGAAGCCAGCCCGGCTGATCCACGAACGGGGGATAGCGCCCACCTTCCGGCGGTGCCACGAAGATCGCGTCGTCCTCGATCCGGCCGACCTTCTCCCAAGGCACGAACTCGGTCGGCTTGCCCCACCCATGCTCGATGTAGATGCCGACCGCCTCGGGGTACGGATCGCCGAAGCGGAAGACCAGGTCTGACAGCCGGCCGATGCGGTCCTTGATCTTGCCGACGCAGATCGGCCGCTTCAGCAACTCCGAGAAATACGTGCTGAGCGGGTCTTTCGAGGTGGGTGGTGGGCCGGGAGTTTTGGGCGCGTGGTTGGTCGGGACCGTGCTCATGGTCGCACCTTACCTACCCGTTCCCCACATCTCCGGGAACAGGACCGACAGACCGTACAACGTGGATACCGCTACGACAAAGATGACAATGCTCCAGTTCGCGGCGTTCTGCCAGCGCGTGTTGACATGTTCGCCCATCAGGGCCTTGTCGTTCAACAGGAGAATGAGGAAAAGCAGCGCCGCGGGCAGCAGCGTGACCGCCACGACCTGCACGAAGATGGTGATGATGTTCTGGATATCGATGCTCGCGATCAGCGACACCACGCCCGCCGAAAGGAGCATCCCCACGTAGGCGAAATAGAACCACGGTGCGTCGCGGACGGACTTGTTGAGCGAGTGGGCCCAGCCGAACACCTCGCCCAGGGCCCAGCTCGTGGCGAGCGAGATGCACAACGCCCCCAGCAGGCCCGCGTCGAACAGGCCGATGGCAAACAAGACCCTGGCCCAGTACCCGAGCGTCGCGCTGGGCATCACTTCGGGCATTTTCGCGGCCGTCTGGGCGGCGGACTCGACGGCGATTCGCCCGGCGGGGTGATAGTAGAACACCGCCGCGGTGGCGATGATGATGAAGACCGCGACCAGACAGGTCGTGAAGGCACCGGCAAACGTGTCGATCTTGCCGAACTTCACGTCCTTGATTTCCATGCCCTTGTCCACCACCGCCGACTGCTGGAAGAAGATTTGCCACGGGGTGATGGTCGTGCCGATGTTGGCCATGATCAGCGTGATCAGCGCGGCGGGCGCAAAGGTGCGGCTGAACTGGAAATGCGGGCTGTAGAAGCCCTGGCCCACGGCGGCCCAGCCCTCGGCCACGTTGCCGGTCTGCATCGCCCAGAGTGCCGCGGGGATGTACACCAGGTTGAACAGGCAGAAGAACAGCGTGATCTTTTCGAACGTCCAGTAGCGGCCGGTGACGACGATTCCGAGCAGCAAGGCCGTCACGCCGATGAACGTCACCCACGGGGGAATGTGGAACAGGCTCATCGCCTGGGTCATGCCGATGTACTCGGTGACCAGCGTCAGCCAGTTGATCAGCGCCAGGTCAAAGATCGAGAACCAGCCCCAGAACGGGCCGAAGCCGTCGAAGATGGCCTCGGCGTGGCCGCGCTTGGTGACCGCGCCCAGCCGGACTGTCATCTCCTGGACGTAGTAGGCCATGGGCACCAGGAGGATGAACGCCCAGAGCAGGTTGAAGCCGGTCTTCGCGCCGGTCTGCGCATACGTCGAGATGCCGCCCGCATCGTTGTCGGCCACCATCGTGATGATGCCGGGCCCGAGCACCGCGAACAGGATCAGGGTGCGGCGCTTTAACCGTCCCAGCCGGTGAATGGCTTTGCTGATCCAGTACATGGGGCTCAGTCCTGGACCGCGCCGCTGTGGCCCAGCCGCCCGCGGCTGAGGCGCTGTGGTCTGGCTCGCCGCCGGCCGGAGCGAGCCCGCAGCGGGAGGCCGCTGTGCCACCGAAGCTGGGGCGACGCGGCGACAAGGCATCCTAACTTTCGAATCGCAACACGCAACCGCAATGGTCGGTGCCGACCCGGGAGTCCGGCGCGGCGGACGAATTCGGTGTTCCGTTGCCACCCGCCCTCGGGTACCATGATCGCTCATGCCCGAGGCCACCGCCGAGAATCGCGCTGGCGACAACCCGACGACTGCCGGGCCGGCGTTGCAGTCGGTTCCGTCGGCTCCCGGAGCGGTCGCAGCGGCCGGCGGCAGCGCAGGCCCCGGACCCGGAGCTCCGCCCGCCGCACCCGAAGTCCAAGCCCGGAACTTGCCCGCCCCGGCGGACCCCCTGCTGCAGCCGGTCCTGACCGACGTCTGGTCTCGGACGAGCGGCAGGCATCGCTACCGGACCCTGGCGCTGCTGCTCGTGAACCTGTTGCTGTTCTGCGGGTTGTGTGTTTTCACGGAGTGGCTGCACTCGGGCAGCGCGTTCAGCTTCTCGCTGGCGGCGTACTATGAGCCGCTGCGTTTCTGGGGCCCGCAAACCCAGAACCTCTACGACTTCATTCTGTTCCCGATCAGCGTCGATCAGACGCCGATTCACGGGGTCGTGATCGGGCTGCTGTTTGCGTCGATCGTCGCGGTGCCGATCTCGGTTGCGATTCTGTACCGCTTTCGCAGCGCCCTCCCGTTCATCGCGGCCGTGTTCGTCTTCGCGCACCTGCCCTGGATGGCCATCACCTTGCTGGCGAGCTGCGTGCTCGCCGCCGTGCGGCCGTTCCGCATGTCGTTCCGTTTCGGCGCCGCGCTCGTCGGGATGCTGCCCATCCTGCTGTACTTGTACCTGGCCACGCGCGGCCCCAGCGACCCGCTCGCCGCCAGCATTTCCCCCGAGCGCAAGCTGCTGCTGGCCGGGCCGTGGCTGCTGGCGATCCTGGCGGCGTGCACGATGATGGCGGGCATCATCTTCATCGCCCACCTGGTCAACTACCGGCCGGGCGCGGTGGCCCCGCTGATTGCCGTCATGTTTGCGACGCCCGCCGTGCTTTTTCACGCGTACGTCGGCGTGGACGAGCTGCACTACCGCGTGCTCGAATCCAAGTACGGCCCGCGCTCGGAGCGCTTCGAGCCGGTGCAGGACGCGACCGACACGATCCTTGCCCTGCTGCACAGTTGGACCATGCCGGGCCTGGACCGCGAGCCGCGGCGCAGCGCGCTGCTTGCGATCTGGAGCGCCGATCCGGTGGAGCAGATTGCGCTCAAGCAGCGCATCTCGCGCCGTCTCCTGCTCGACCTGCTGGACGACCGGCGCGAAGCGTTTGAAGCGTGCAAGAACTTCATCGCCGATCATCCTACCAGCCGGTACGTGCCCAACGTGCTCTTCATCCAGGCCCGGGCCCTGGACACCCGGCTGGACGAACGTACGCTGGTGGGCGAAACGGCGCAGCGCGAGCTGTACACAGATTTTCCGCACGTCGAATCGGAACCCATTTGGACCACGCTGTTGGAGCAATGCCCGCACTCGCCGCTGGCCGTGGCGGCCCGCTTGCACGTGGCCCAGCTTCGCCTCCGCAAGGGCGACGCCGCCGGGGCCCTCGCGGCCCTCACGCTCCGTTCCGGTCCCGAAGGGAGCGCCCGGCGGGCCGATACCCAGCCCGGGCCGGCGGGCCGGCGGGCCTTGCTGAACACCCGCCCGCCGGAAGCCAGCCTGGGATACGAGCCCGATCAGGACCTGTTCGAGGCGGCCCGCGTGCGTGAGTTGATCCTCGCCAACCGCGACGATCCGCAGTATGGGCTTGCGCCGCTGCAGGCGCTCGCCGGGCTGGATTCCCATCGCCGCGGCTACCGCGACCAATTGCAGCGCTTAGCGTACCGCTATCCCGACAGTGCGCTGTTCGACAACCTGGTGGTCCGCTGGGCCAGTGCGGCCGCCGAGCGCGCCGAGCGCGCCACCAAGCTGCTGGCGTGCATCGCGCGCTTCCCCACTGGCGATGCGGTACCGGAGGCCATGTTCGAGTTGGCGGACCTGGAGGCGCAAGCGTTCGGCACGAACGACGAGGCCCGCCGTAGCGCGGGTATCGCTCGCCTGCGCGAGGTCGCAGCGCGCTGGGGACAGAGCTGTTGGGCCCAGCGGGCGCGCGAGCGGCTCCGCATGTTGGACCCGAAGCTGGCGCCCAGCACACAAACGGCGGTGTCGCCGTGAAGCAGATCGTGATGGCCATTACGGGGGCCAGCGGTGCCGTGTACGCCCGCCGCTTGGCCCGGCGCATCGTCGACAGCGGGGCCTACTTGCACCTGGTCGCCTCGCCCTGCGGGCTGCGCGTGCTGGCCGACGAGCTGGATCTGCGCCACCTGACGCCGGAAGCTCTGGTGGCCAGCGCGGCGCCGGCGGCAACGTTGTACCCCTGCCGTGACCTTGGCGCCCAGATTGCCAGCGGTTCATTTCACACGGACGGGATGGTGATCTGTCCATGCAGCAGCAACACGCTGGCCAAGGTCGCGGCCGGATTGGCGGACAACCTCATTACGCGGGCAGCGCTGGTCACGCTCAAGGAGGCCCGCCGGCTGATCCTGGTCACGCGGGAAATGCCGCTCAGTCAGATCGAGATTGCGAACATGCTCCGCGTGAGCCAGGCCGGCGGCCTCGTTTGTCCCGCGTCGCCGGGCTTCTACATGCGCCCGACGACCCTCGACGAGCTGGTGGATTTCGTGGTGGGGCGAGTGCTGGATCTGCTCGGGCTGGCCCACGAGCTGAACACGCGCTGGGATCCACAGGCCGGCCTTCGCGCTGCGCTCACGGCGTCACGGCCGGGACCCGCATCCCAGGAGTGACCCGTGGCGGCGCTCCTCACCACCGTGCGAACCTGGGCCGAGATGATCAAGTTCGCGCACTCCCTCTTTGCGCTGCCATTCGCCCTGCTGGCGACGTTCCTCGCGGCGCGTCCGCAACTGCCCACCTGGTCGCAAGTGGGGCTGATCGTGCTCTGCATGGTGTCCGCCCGCAGCGCCGCCATGACGTTCAATCGAATTGTCGACCTGCGCTGGGATGCCGCGAATCTGCGCACCGCACAGCGCGCTTTGCCGCGCGGGCTCATCACCGGTAAAGCCGCGTGGGCGTTCTTCGGCGCCGCGTGCGCCGTCTTCGTGCTGGCGTGTGCCGGGTTCCTCTGGCTGCAGCGCAATCCGTGGCCGCTGCGGCTGTCCGTGCCGGTGCTGGCCCTGCTGTGCGGATACTCGTTCACCAAGCACTTCACCCGCTGGTCGCACCTCATTCTCGGCTTTGGAATTGCCTGCGCGCCGGTCGCGGCGTGGATTGCGGTCAACCCGGTCACGCTGGGGGCACCCGCCTGGCTGCTGCTCGTGGCGGTGACCTTCTGGATCGGGGGCTTTGACCTGATCTATGCCTGCCAGGACACGGAGTTCGACCGCCAGCACGGGCTGTACAGCGTGCCGGCCCAGATGGGCGTGGCGGCCGCGCTCTGGCTGGCCCGCGCGTGCCATCTGCTCTCCATCGGCGCGCTGCTCGCCGTCGGTGGGACCGCCCACCTAGGCGTCCTATACTTCATTGGCGTCGTCATCGCGGCGGCCCTCCTCGTGATCGAGAACGCGCTGGTCAGCCCGCGGGACCTGAGCCGCGTAAACGTGGCGTTTTTCACAGTCAATGGCATCGTCGGACTCATGCTGGGAATCCTCGGGGTGTTGGACGTCATCGGGTCATGTCTGCCCAGCCCCCATTAGTGCCGCGCGGACCTCGGGTGCGGCGCCGCCGCCGGACCGTCGCGCGTCTCGTGTTGCTTTGGGCGCTGCTCATGGCCCCCCTGCTGTTCTGGGGACTGCCCAGCTCCCGGTGCGACGACCTGCTCTTTGGCCACGAGCCCCCCTGGAACGCCGACCGCTATCAGACGGCCCGCGACCTGGAGCAACTCCGGACCGGCGAGGTCGGCGCCGACCGCGACCTCAATCCGCTCTACGTCCACAACGAGGTCGTTGACCTCACCGCCGACGAGGCCAGCCGCGCGGAGATCCTGCGGCGTTACCGGTTGTACTCGCGTCAGCCGGACGAGATGATCATCTTCCGCGCGCTCCAGCGCATGCGGCCACGCCAGCTCGACCTCGATCCGCACCTGTATCAGTACGGCGGCGGGTATCTCTACCTGGTCGGGGCCGCGCTGGGTGCGGCCGCGTTGACCGGCTGGGTGAAGCTGACGGGCGACATCGGCGTTTACCTGGCGCATCCCGAGTGGTTTGCGAGCTTCTACGTCGTCGCCCGCCTCGTCTCGCTGGCGTTCGGGGCCCTGACCTTGCTGGCTGTTCACCGGCTCGCCAGGCGGGCGGCGGGCCGCATGGCGGGCTGGCTGGCCCTGGTCGGCGTGGCGTGCTGCCCGGTCTTCATCACCGCGGTGCTGGAGGCCAAGCCGCACCTGCCGTCCGCGTGCATGATCCTGTGGGCGACGCTCAGTGCGCTGGACTATCACGCGCGGGGCCGCTGGACGGCCGTGCTGCGGATGGGGGTTCAGGCCGGCTATGCCCTGGGGTTGGTTCTCACGGGAGCCGCGGCGCTGCTGCTCTGGCCCGCGCTGCTATTGGCCCGACCGGCGGCGCCACGCCGCAGAGTGCTGGCGCAACTCGGCCTCGCCGCACTGGTGGCGCTGCTAGTCTATGCCATCTTGAACCCGTATGTTCTCTATAACGGGTTGAGCGGCCGAGCGGCTCTGGGTAGCAACATCGCCAACTCCATGGCGATGTACCGTGACCAGATGCGCCAGGCTTTTGACGGTGCCGTGCGCGTCGGACAGCTCCTGGTCGAAAGCGCCGGCGCGAGTGCCCCCGTGATCGGAATTGTGGGCCTGTTCCTGCTGCTGCGGCGACGGGCGGCGGTCACGCTCATCGGTGCCGCCGCGGGCGCCGGCATGCTGGTGCTTTGCGTGCTGCTCGGTGCCGGAAAGCCCGCCGAATTCGCCCGCTTTCTGATCCTGCCCGTCCTGCTGCTGAACGTCGCGACCGCCTGGTCGGTGGCGACCGTGGCGCGGCGCCATCCGATCGCCGGATGGCTGCTCGCGGTTGCCGTCCTGGCCCTGATGAAGCCGGCGGCGTACGTGCGCTCGTTCTACATTGACGCCCGCGGGGCGAATGAATCCCGGTATCGGGCCGCCCGCTACCTGGTCGAGCACATGGCCGCGGAGGACGCGATCGGCGTGCTGCAGGAGCCGGCGCCTTACGCCGTGCCCCCGCTGGACTTTGCGCACCGCCGGGTGCTCCTGTTGCCGCCGGTCCCCCCCGCGAACCTCGACCGCGAGCCACTCCCGACCTGGTTGGTATTCACGGCGGATGATGGTCAGGCGCACGCACGGGCATGGTGGCACAGCGCATACGAGCTTGTGGCACGCTTTCCGGGTGCCCACACGCCGCTGAGTTGCATCGCCTGGGCCAACAAGCCGGTCTTCATCTATCGTCGCAATGCCTTCGCCGCGCCGAGCGCGTTGCCGCCGGCCAGCCCCGCCGTTCGCGTCAACACTTTATTCATGAACTGGAACCCCCTGGGGAAGTACCAGAGTGCCGCGCCCTATCGCGTCCACCTTTATCTGACCCGCACCCCCGAGCGAATCGACTGCGCCTCGTAATACAAGGCGCCGAACCGATCGTAGTGGGACTGCACATCGTACGTCGTCGTGAAGTACATCGTGACGTCGTCCATCTGGTAGCCGTTGCTCACGGACGGCCAATCCGAACGCTCGGTCAGCAGGGTCGCAAGTCGGGCGTGGTCAGCCGAAGGTCCGAGGGCCAGGTTCGCTGGCGCCGATGCGCCTGGGGTCGCCTCGAGCGCGGTGAACCGGTGGGGAGCAGCGCAGCCGGCCAGCCCGATTGCCCATACGGTCACGAGTATGCTGCGCCTCATCGTTGGATTGTATTTGTGACTGCTCCCGGAAGGTCAAGCGAGCCGTCCGCAATTCGACCGCCGTCGCCGAGAGCACGGCCAGCCAACTGTTCTTACGCGGACGCTCGGCAACACACCCGATAACCCCCAGAATTCTCGCCGTCGCCTAACGGCCCCACGTCGCCCTCAGGCGCTCGGACACCCGCACGACACGCCCGGTCTGGATCGCGCGTCGCTCGAGCCACGCGAGGACGATGCTCATCCGTGAGGAGAACGGGGTGCACCGCGCGACGGGCCGGCCGCTTTGCACGCACTCGATGAAGTAGTCCTGCTCGTGCTGCAAGGCGTCGCCGTCACACGGAATCGGCTCGGTTTTGTCCCCGCTCGTGCGCAGCAGGACGTCGCGGCCGCGCGACAGGGCCCAGCCGAGCGTGCCGTGCTCGCCGTGCACCGCGATCTCCATGTCGAACGTCCACGGGGCGGCGAGCGCCCAGCCGCCTTCGAGCGCGACGTAGCGCCCCTGTGGATAGCCCCACGTCGCGACGACATGGTCGAAATCCCCGGACGGTCCGCGCGTGCCGCGGGCGAAGATCGACTCCGGAGCCCCAAGCAGATAGTGGGCGAAGTCCACGTCGTGCACGTGCAGATCGAGGAGCGCGCCGCCGCTCTGGCGGCCATCCAGCAGCCAATTGCCGGCGGAGTACGTGGGCGGGCTTCCCAGGCGGCGAAGAGTCATGAACTGCACCGCGCCGATGCGGCCCTCGTCGACGCAGCGTTTGATCATCTCGTATTGCGGCCAAAAGCGAATGCACTGGGCCACCATGAGCGTCTTGCCGCTCGCCTGGGCCGCGCGGATCATCCGATCGCAAGCGCCGACCCGCGTCGCCATCGGCTTTTCGCACAGGACTTGCTTGCCGGCTTGCAGGGCGGCGACCGCGACGTCAGCGTGCAGCGGCGTCGGCAACGTGATCAATACTGCGTCTACGTTCGCATCGGCGATCAGCTCGTCGGGCGTCGCATACGCCGCCACGCCGGCCAGCGACACGCGCCCGCCCTGTCCCGGCATGAAATCAAGATTACCGAGTGCGTCGCGCCAGTCGCCGCCGCGGCGGCGCTCGTCCTGGTCGCAGACCGCGACCACCTCGGCCCGCGGGTTCTCCCGCAGCCGCGCGAAGTGACTCCGTCCCATGAACCCGAGTCCGCAGATGCCGAAGCGCAGTTTGCTCATGCCGGTATTAACCGCCAAGGCGCCGAGAGCGCCAAGCTCGCCAAGGTTCCAAAACGGCGGATCGCGGTCGGCCGCTGCGCCGCGGGCCTATGGGCCAGCGACCGGTGCGGGGCAGTTGCACCCCATGCTGCACTGGGCGATGAGGGCCACGAACGGGTTGATGTCGCCGAAGTCCACGTTCTCGTCGCCGTTCACGTCTCCGTTGAGCGGATTGCAGCCCGGGTACGTCGTCTGCCAGGCCGCGATGTCGGCCAGTTCTAGCACGAACGCGTTGATGTCGCCGAAGTCCACGACTCCGTCGCAATTCAGGTCGCCGGGGCAAATGTCGCACGCCCAGCGGGCCCAATAGGATGAAACGTGGCCGCCGGCGGTCGTGAAGTAGCCCCCCGCAATCAGCTCACCCACCTGCGGGTAGACCGTGAGGGCGCGCACAATGCCGTTCGTCCCCAACCCCAACGGCTGCCAGGCGCTGCCGTTCCAGCGGGCGATGTTGCTGCACGCCACGCCACCGGCACTCGTGAAATTGCCCCCGGCGACCAGCTCA
>Ga0315289_10009572_pt1 | contig 13945 bp, 14 predicted proteins | sample YL17G11_40_MG_FD_203452 | JGI IMG/M metagenome (GOLD analysis project Ga0315289, IMG submission 203452) | Sediment microbial communities from Yellowstone Lake, YNP, Wyoming, USA - YL17G11_40 | ecosystem: Environmental > Aquatic > Freshwater > Lake > Sediment | place: USA: Wyoming | collected...
ATTTTCTTCGTGATGCTATCCCCAAATGTGCTCCTGGCGGGCGCGTCTGCCGCTATCGGCGGGTTTCTCATCCCGGCGTGCCTGATAGATTTCAAGAAGACGATTGCCTATATCCTGATGTTCTCACTGGCGTCCATGCTCATCGCCCCGGTCATAACCGATGCAGTAACCAGTTTCTATGGCCAGTCAAGGCAGATTGGCACGGAGCTGGAAACTGCCTATAACCAAACCGTTGCCCAAAAGGAGCAGGTGGCCCAGAACATCTCGGTTCTGGATGATAAATTTAATAGAGGCGAGATAACCATAACTGAGTATAACCAAAGCAAACAGGAATTGGTCCAGATAGCTGACAATCTCACCAAGCAGCAGGAAACGGTCTACGCAAATCTGAACAATACAGCAGCGACTGTCTCCAACATCGAGGAAGGGATGACCAGGGAGCAGACATCTAAGAGTTCTCTTGCGGTGCATATGTTCGGGAGCTTCATGGGATTAGCCTATATAGCCATTTTCAGGCGTGATATAATATGGAACTCAGGCTATCAAGTTTTGAGATTAGAGCTCTGGTTGAAGAAACATCTAAAGAGATTGAAAAAGCGCACCTGACTAAAGTCCAGCAGATAGGAAAGGAGCTGTTCCGACTGTCATTCTCAACCAGGTCTGGCAAGCGGGATCTGCTGGTCGAGATGGGAAAGAGGTTCAATCTCACCGACTATTCGATGAAGGCGCCTGAAAAGCCGTCCCAGGTGGCTATAGTGCTGAGGAAACATCTCGAGAACAAGATATTGGAGAGAATAGAGCAGCACGGGTTTGACAGGGTTATAGTATTGGACTTTGGCGAGAACAAAATTGTCTTAGAGTTCTTCTCGCACGGAAACATGATTCTAACCGACAAAAACAATAAGATAATCCTAACTTTCAGGCATGAAGAGTGGAAAGACAGGAAACTCGAAAAAGGCCAGACTTATCTATTTCCAAAGGGCGCGCTAAATCCCTATGATATCAGCCTATCGGAGTTCAGGAAGATATTCACGGAAAAGGATGCGGTCAGAAGCCTGGTAAAGAGCCTGTCGTTCGGCGGGGACTATGCTGAAGAGATCTGCGCTTTAGCGGGAGTGGAGAAGAATGCCAGCCCTACAGACGACGAGAAAGAAAGGCTCTACAAAGCCATGGAAAAGATTTTGGGCTTCAAGACAGAGCCGGTGATGCAGGGCGACAGGCTGTTTCCGTTCCCGCTTTCCAGTCTAGAAATCCAGAAGAGATTCAAGTCCATGAATAGCGCTGTGGACGAATTCTATCTGATGAAACGGCCGGAGAGCCAGAAGCTGAAGAAACTGAGGAAAAGACTGGATGAACAGGTCAAAGCTCTGGACCGGTTCGGGAGAGAGGCCGACGATAGCCGCAAGAAAGGCGACCTGATATACTCTAACTATACCTCAATCGAGAAAATGCTTGACAAAAAGAAAGGAAAATTCACGATAGAACTAGACTAAAAGGCTCTCGTCGACGACTATGACATCGCCGACCGCAAAAACTGCCTTATACGGTATGTTTATCAGTCTTTCCCTTGAAGAAGTCAGGTTCTTCGCGACCTTAGACGCCATGTTGGGCTCTACAACCAGGCCCTCGAGCCTTCCATTGCTCTCATCTATGGTCATATCGCTGAGTCTTCCTATCTCTTCACCGCGGTTAGTGATTACTCTCTTCCCACCAAGCTGCTTAGCAATAGCGAATTTTTTTGTGTTCATGTGTATCTCCTTTTCTGGCTATAAGAACGAACCAATAATATATAAAGCTTTCTATACACTATTATAGACGGGATTTCGATGGATGCAGGACTAAATTACGTTAAAAAGCTCAAGGGGCAGCACTACAAGTTCTTTGGAAAGCGCGAGCATGCGGCGGCTAAACTCTGTCTTTGGACCAAGAAGAGCATTAGGAATAGAGGATTTTGCTACAAACAGGCGTTCTACGGAGTCGAAAGCCACCGCTGTCTCCAGATGTCTCCTAACGTTTATTGTCAGTTACGCTGCGTGTTCTGCTGGAGGACCTGGGAACATGAGCCCCTGAACTATCTGCCGGAGCATTGGGACGAGCCGAAAGAGCTTGTTGAAGAGTCTATCGTTGCCCAGAAAAAGCTACTATCTGGTCTTGGCGGGGTTGAAGACACAGACAGAAAAAAGTTCAAAGAAGCGCAAGAGCCCAACCAGATTGCCATCTCCCTTGACGGCGAGCCAACCATGTATCCTTACCTTGGCGAGCTGATCGGAGAATACCATAAAAGAAATGCCACCACATTCCTGGTCTCGAACGGTCTTCTTCCAGAGCGTTTAGAGGCATTAGAGCCGCTCCCGACCCAGCTTTACATTTCGTTATACGGGCCGGACAAGCAGACCCATCAGAAGACAAACAATCCACTAACAAAAGACTCTTGGGAGAAGTTGAATGAAAGCTTGGAGTTATTTCCTTCCTTAGATACGAGAAAAGTGATTAGGCTAACGATGGTGAAAGGAGTGAACATGATCGAGCCGAAGAAGTACGCGGACCTGATAAAGATAGCACAACCTGACTTTATCGAGGCGAAAGGATACATGTTCGTGGGCGGATCGAGACAGCGACTGGCGATAGAGAATATGCCGACTCATGACGAGATCCGCCAGTTTGCTCTGGATTTAAATAAACATCTTGATTATAGGCTAATTGGAGAGAAGAAGGACTCGAGGGTTGTCCTGCTCTCCAACGGTGAGAAGGATGCCAAAATCCGAAAAGAAACCTAAGACGTACAGCGATATACTGACCATGCCCGAGGATTACAAAGAAGTTACAGACGCGGCAAGGGGCATAGCGTCCGAGATAATGGGCAGTGCGTCCCACAGAATAGGAAAGGACACTCTGCTCATATATGTCGACAAGTCAGGCAGGTTTGCGAGAGTGCCCATTGAAGAGGCGCTGAAAGAGAGAGGGGCCAAGCTGCCGAAAAAGAGATACTTCCTGAATTTTTCTGTGCATGACCAGTTCTTCAAATCGCCTTGGAAGAAAAACAAAGAGATAAGGGATTACTTAAATAACGGATTCAAGAAGATAGGCGGATACAGGCAGTTCAGGAACATAGTGATAGTAGATGAGCACGCCGCATGGGGCGCCTCACTGAACAAGCTGAAAAGAGCGTTTCAGATAACGACTGGCAAAGATGTAGCAACGATAGCGCTTGGTTCTGTCTACAAGCCTATGTACTATCCCGATTACTCTGGTAAGTCCGATAGGATAGAGTATCTCACCGACAGGATGAGGCTGCAGGAGAAGCCGGTTAGAGACAGAAAAGTGCCTAGGCCGAGACCTGCGGTTGTTGTTCCAGAGACCAACAAGGAAGCTCTTTTCTTGTATCCGAGATATGTCAAAGGAATCAAGGGCGAGTTCGCTAAAGGACTGCCACCCAGAAAGCCCACCTGGCGCGAGAACATCAGAAAAAAATTCCATAGAATAAAATAAAGTTTTAGGCGCATGTGAAAATCTGGTCTGAAAAACCCGGAGTTGAGGTTCTTAGGACATATGTGCCCAAAGGTATGGATGAACTTGCGCCAGATGTGGAAGAATAAAACCTAAGCAGACTATAAGTGGGATCCCCCCCGATAACCACCTCATTTTGGCCATCATTATTAACGTCCCCTATAGCTACGCAGTAAACGTCGATAGCACCGTACATATCGCTTATGTTGGTCTCCACCCACTTCCCGCTCATATTTTGGTACATCCTGGTTTTATTATAACCCGAAAATCCACCAAATGTTACGGCCACTTCATTGCTCCCATCATTGTTAGCATCCCCAATCGCAACGGAAAGAACATAACCAGGCACATCGCTTATATTAGTCTCAACCCACCCACCACTCACATTTTGATACATCCTCACCTCATTATTAGTACTGACCATCCCAATAACCGTTTCATTCTTACCGTCATTATTGGCATCGCCGATAGCCACAGAACTAACACTATCTGGCTCATCACTTATATTCGTCTCAACCCATTTCCCGCTCTTGTTCTCATACATCCTCGTCTCATTGTTGTCATAATACAACCCCACAATTACCTCATTCTTCCCATCATTATTTACGTCCCCTATAGCGATGGAATTGACGTCGTTGGGCTCATCACTTATATTAGTCTCAACCCACTTGCCACTTTTGTTTTCATACATCCTCAATTCGTTGGTCGTGCTCCACATTCCAACAAGCACTTCATTTTTCCCATCGTTATTCGCGTCTCCTATGACCACGGAAGTAACCCTCTCCGGTTCATCGCTTATATTAGTCTCCACCCACTTGCCAGTCGTGTTTTTGTACATCCTGGTCTGATTAGGAGTAGAAAGGATAGCGATGACTGTCTCGTTGCTCCCATCATTGTTAGCATCACCTATAGCAATAGACACAGCAAAATTATCAGTATAAGTTATGTTGGTTTTGACCCACCCGCCACTCCTGTTCTCAAAGAGCATGAGCTTGGAAACAGAGCCACCATCAGCGACTATCTCATTCTTTCCATCATTATTTACATCCCCTACCGCAACAGCATTAACTACACTGTCATTCGATAGATTTGTCTCCAAGAAAGTGGTACTCCCAGAACTACTGATGGAGGATTTTGCCGTATTTCCAGCCGCAAGATTGGTCACGTTTATGTACGAAGGATAGCTCGAATCGGTGCCATTCGAACCCACCACTTTCCCAGTCTTGTAGTCTTTGATATAAAAACCTACATTGGTAATCGTCTGTCCACCAATGTTTTTGATATCCAACGCGATACAGCCGGTCTTGGAAGGATTTTTGTAAACACCCGTGACTATATATCCACTCAAACTTGTTCCAGGAAGCGCCGGCTTGGAAGTATAAGAAGATACCCAATACCACGTAGTAGTGCCGGCTATTACTGCTATCGTTATCAAGAGCACTGTTGCTACCACCGGGCTAATTCCCTTCGCCATGTTTACATATAAGATACTTACAATTAAAATAGTTGCCTAAAAGAAGAAAGAACACCCTGCACCCAAGAAAGAAGAAACCCCCCTTGACCCAAAGAAGAAAGAACTCAAATCTTTTTTTCGACTATCTTGCCATTAGGCTCTTGTTCACTAAATATCTGGCCCTCGAAGCAATAGACTTTCGCGTTCTTGTCGAGCCATGTATCTGGCGATAGCCCGGCCTTCCAGCAAACCTCGGCAAGAAACTCCTCAGCGCTCCAGCGATAGTCTACGGCGACTTGAGGCAGCAATAGACCAGAAAACGGACCATACTCTATAATCAGGCCGTGCTTACCGACAGTTATCTTGCTCGGCATATCCTTTCTATCTTTTATTTCTATCTCTTTAGGCTCGGTCAGGACAGTTATCTCGACAATCAGCTTTTCAAATTCTTTCTCGGTAACGGGCGGGAATCTTGGGTCATGCACAGCCGCCGATATGGCCGCGTTCGTGAGTGCGGTAATCAGAGGCTCAGTGGGATAGGGATAGCCGATGCACCCGCGAAGCTCCTTTTGTGGATAGCTCTCGAGAGTGACGAAGACGCCCAGCTTCTTCTTGAACTTCTCGCCAACTTCGACCTTAGCCCGCTCGCCAGTCTCTAAATACTTCTCGATAACTTTCCTCGCCGTCTTTACTAAGAACTCGCCCTCCGACAGACTGAACGCCATGATAATGTTTCTGCGGATTTTATATATAACGCTAACCTAAGATAATCATGCTCCGCAGAATTCAGAAGACGATGGGCAATGAAATAATTTCGAGGACACCAGCAGTGCAGAGGAAGTTCTGGGAGCTCGAACAGAGGAACCTAGCGCTGGCGAAACTAGTAAAGAGAGGTGTGCCTCGGTTATATTACAAGTACAAGACTCCCGAGACCGCTTCCAAGGGGATAGTCGAGATGATTGACAGAGCGCTCAGAGTCGATTATGCGCTCAATGAACTGGGAATCAAAAAGATAAACCCGCGTTTTGTCCATACGGTGCTACACGAAAAAGTCATCACAATAGGGGAAGTGGTGCAGGTCAAGCGCAAACTGGATGAGCTCGAGAGGATAAGCAAGCAAAAGGCAGAGGGTGCGCGGCAAAGAGTACAAGGTTTTTTATCTCTCTCTGTACAAGACGCTCTGAAGTATATTGATGGCGAAATTTATGCTGCTAAAAGGAATCATATTCAACCTCTATATTTTAGTGGAGAGAAGTGATTTTTTGAACTGGTGGAAACTGATCGCGAGCATATTGTTGTGTCAGCTGGCCGGGGCGATAGGGTCTTTGGCGACTGTTCAAAATATAACTGGATGGTATCTGACTTTAAACAAGCCTTTCTTCACGCCGCCTAACTGGGTCTTTGGGCCGGTCTGGATAACGCTGTATCTTCTCATGGGAATATCGCTCTTCATGGTTTGGAACAAAGGACTGAGCAAGAAGACAAGGCCAGCTATTCAGATATTTGGACTGCAGCTGGGGCTGAACACGCTCTGGTCGATAGTGTTTTTCGGTTTCCAGTCGATATTCGTAGGGCTCGTGGTGATAGTCCTTTTGTGGCTGGCTATATTGTGGACTATGCTCAGGTTCTGGAAGATATCAAAGCCCGCGGCCTGGCTCTTGGTCCCCTATATTGTCTGGGTGACGATAGCGACTGCCCTTAATGCTGGCGTATGGCTGCTTAACTGAGATTAACTGAAAACTTTCAAAAAATCGTTTTATTTTAGCCTATCGCCAGCTATCTACATGCGTGGATTTATCTGGCTGCCGATTGCTCTTTTTGGAACTCTGATGCTGACCGGTTTTTCGCTATTCATAAACTCGAACAATCTATCCGGTCTGATGGGCTCAGCGAACGCGCTAGCTATCGAGGTGAGCGGACTAAGGGTGCCGTTCGACATAGATTACTCTATCGCCAAGTACGCGGACAAGAAAGACTATCTGTACAAAGACACGCTAAAGTCCGCTTGGGAGAATGCGCTTAAGGCTATTGAAGCGGCGAGAAACATCCAGACGATAGCAGCTGGAGCGAAATTAGTCGTGGTGGACAACCAGACCCTGCTTAGCGTGGATTTCAATATCTATAACCGCGAGGCAGAAGTAAGAGCATATCTGGATAAAGCGCTCCAAGACTCGTATTCGACTATGCAGGGGCTAGTGAACCTGCTCGACTCGGATAGGGACAATCTCGATAGGCTGGGAGCAGACCACCAGAATTTCTCAAAGTCGCAGGTATTTGGCGCGCTCACCGCTTTCTTGGATAGCGTGAACTCGGAGACCGGCAACTATAACCAATTGACCAGGATAGAGGCGAATCCCTGCTCTCTAGACGAGCTGAAATACAGGACTATCTGCATAATCCGCCAGATGACTATGCGACAACAGCCGACAGTCAGCCAGGCAGTTTCTATCTTCAATCAGGTTATAGGATATCCCGGGCAGTCCCTTCTCCAAGATTATTTCGAGTATCACAAGAACCTGACTAACCTGATGCTCCAGATGCATAATGACTATGAGGATTCTCTGACTATCTTTGACCAAAAAGTCCACGAGATTGAGGGAAAGATGGGAGGACTGGAGAAAAACGGGATATTCCTGGTCAGCTCTGGCGTTATAGACTCAGTGACCGGGCAATCAAGCGGCTCCATACGGTTGACAACAGGCTATACTGGTTCTCTTTCTGAAAAATTCGTATACTTCAAGCAGGATTTGAGCGAGATAACGGCTGAGGGGCATCTGGCTGAGCGTATCTTAGAGCAGGAGCAGGACGACTACCTGTTTGATGCCACGGAGATGACTAAGGAGCTTAATTTTCGATTGACCGACCTGTCTCTTGCGCTGGACTCGTTGGCTTCGTCTCTATCCGAGTTAAGAGACAAGGCGCGAGAGCTGTACGATAGACTATTGAGGGAGAATGAGGGAAAGAAGACCAGTGCCCTCTATCTTGATGCGCTAGACCTGGGCGAGAAGGCGGAAAACGGGAAGAGCGTTGGCGACTCTATAGCCAGTTACTCTCGTGCTATAGGTTATCTTGTTTTTGTGAGCGGTTCTTCAAATTCTACTTTGGCGTTGGACCAGAGCCTTGGCTATCTCGGAAAAACACTGGAGTCGCTTGATGATTTCGGGATAGACGTTTCCTATGAGAAAGAGCAGTATGAGAGGCTGGCCAAGATAAACGACCAGAATCTCTCGCAGCAGGTCTTCCTTTCAATCCAGGAGCTAACCTCCAAGCTAAGGGACAAAGCTGGCTATGGTCTGGGAAGAGTTTACGATCTGAGAGAAAGGTTAGCCGCTTATTTCGCAGATTATCATTCTTTCCTGGGGGATCCGGCCATGGCGCAGAAATTGGACAGGAAAAAGATAGGCGAATTGGAGAAATATTTCGAGAACTCCCTCACCTACGATGAGCTGTCTAACCTGGATGAGCTGTATAAGAGATATGTGGGGATGGAAGAATACCTGAGCGCAGAGTTCGGTTCTATAGCCTCCGATTACCTCTCGAAATACATTGCCTATTCTTATGATTTCTTTGATAGTCCGTCGTGCCTGAACTTCTCGAGGGGCCGTGTCCTGCTGAACGTCAGGAATCCGGCTTCGGTCGCTTTCTCCAACGTCACCTTGTCCCATAACCTCTCGATAGTCACGGACTTGGACAATCCGCTGGTCTTCGCGATAGGCAGGATAGGGCCGGGGGAGATAAAATACAAGGAATATCTTGCGAGCATCTTCTACGATTGTTCTGACTATGTCCCGAACAAGACCCAGCTCGACAAGAGATTTTTCGATGCCAGCAACAGGATATCCCAGCTCTGCCTCTTCCGCGACTGTTCCGACCTGAAAAAAGTCTATCGAGAGGCATATTCGCAGTTAGAGCCGTCGCTGGTCGAAGAGGCCCTCTCGCAGGAGATAGATGGCTTCTTGCGCGATTTCACCGGAAAAGAGACTAAGACCAAGCTTGACCGCATAGGCCTCTCGCTGAAGGATTTTGAGAAAGCGGTGGACAGCAAAGTCAGTTTCGAGCACAACATAACGCTGGTTTTTTCGGGCAATGACTACTCCCAAGCATATTCCGAGTACAAGCGGCTCAAGTCCATGTACGACCTGCTGACGCCTGTGTCTTTTTCCTCCAAGCCCGCGCCAGATCGGTTCGCAGAGCTCATTGATAAGTTTTCGCCGGCCGACCTGGTGGGGTTTTCCGATAGCCTCGGTTCGTTGGAGGGTTACCTGAATTCTTCCATTGATTCCATGAGGAACGAGGCGAAAGCCAGCCTGTTATTGGCTAAACAGAACGCGGAAAACACTAACGCCGGCTTCTCTAACCTCAAGAAAGCGCTCGAATCCTATAACTCCGGTAGCTATAACAAGGCCGTCCTCTTCGCCAGCCAGGTGTCGGGAGAAAGAGCAGACAGCGGGTTCGATTTCACCTATATAGTCTATGCTTTACTTGCGGTGATGCTGGCATTGTTCTGCCTGTTTTTGATAAGGAAACCGAAACAAGAGAGGAAGATAGTCAGGCGTCTATTACGGCCTACCTCATGAAATAGTTTGAGAAATCGACCCTATCTGGCTTGGCCTTCTTCTTCAATATGTGGATTATTTTTTCAACGACCTGCCTTATAGTCCTATTGGTGGTGTCAACATCATAGACCTTCTTGTAGTTCTTCTCTGATTTTATGGTGCAATAGTCAAGCGCCTCAACTTCCAGATTCTCCTTTATCTTTCTGCGCAGATACTTTCTCTTCTGCAGTCTCATGGCAAGAACTTTCGGATCGCATCTCAGCACAAAGACAACGGAGTTGGGCAGGCTAAATTCACACAGCAGGTGGCTCTCGATAATCCCGTCAAACTTCAGCAGCTTTTTTCTCAGCTTTTTCAGGTCAACAATATAGGAACCGGCGCTCTTTCCCATAATCAGCTTGTTCTTCTTGGCAAAATCGTTTATGTGGACTACTCTCTTCTTGAGCGCTTTTCCGAGTAAGTCGGCCACGATAGACTTTCCGGTACCTGGTGTTCCCGCGATCACTATTTTCATACAACCTTTTAATATACATCATAACATAAATACCTATTGTGATCGAGTTGGCTGATTTCTATGTGCGGCATTATAGGCTATGTGGGGGGCAGAGAGGCATCTATAGTTCTGAAGCAAGGTCTCGAGAGCCTGGAATATAGAGGATATGACAGCGCTGGAATCGCCACTAAAGACAAGACTATTTCTGTGACGAAAGACATTGGCAAGATAAGCGAGATGGAATGGAACTTAGGCCTATTAAAAGGGAACATGGGGATAGCGCACACCAGATGGGCGACGCACGGTGGAGTCTGTCGCGAGAATGCCCACCCGCACCTGTCCTGCGACAAGACTATCGCTGTGGTCCATAACGGCATAATAGAGAATTTTGCTGTTCTGCGCAAAGAATTGGAGAAGAAGGGCCACAAGTTCGCTTCTGAGACCGACTCGGAAGTAATCCCGCACCTGATCGAGGAGAACATGAAGAAAATGCCTTTCGAGGATGCGGTTTTCCAGGCCATGCAACGTCTGAAGGGGACGTTCGCTGTTGTCGTGATATCCTCGAAAGAAGAGAAGATGATCGCTTTCAAGAAGGACAGCCCGCTAGTCGTTGGATTGGGGAATAAAGAAAATTTCGTCGCTTCCGATGCCTATCCGTTCCTGGATTACACCAAAAAAGCGGTGTTCCTGGATGATAATGAAGCCGCTATCATGACCAAAGACAAGGTCGAGTTCTACGATTTGGCCAAGAAAGCACTGGTGAAAGAGCCCAGGACCATCGCGTGGGACAAGACAAAAGCCGGGAAGAATGGCCATGAACACTATCTGATAAAGGAGATATACGACCAGCCGCTGGTTCTCAAGCAGACTCTGACACAGGACAAGGCCAAGCTGGAGAAAGTGGCGGCCATGATCCAGAAGGCCTCTCGTGTCTACATTATAGGAGCCGGAACTGCAAGGCACGCGGCGATAGTCGGCAGGTACATCATAGGCGAGATTACAGGCCGTTTCTGCGATGTCCAGATGGCATCCGAATTCCAATACTTTATCGACAAGATCGAGAAGAACTCGATCATTATAGCCGTGTCGCAATCTGGCGAGACAGCCGATGTCCTCATTCCTATAAAGAAGGCTAAGGAAAAGGGATGCAAGATAGTGTCGATAGTCAACGTCATGGGCTCTTCTCTCGATAGGTTGAGCGATGTTTCTTTATACCTGAACTGCGGACCCGAGATATCTGTAGCCTCTACTAAGGCATTCACCGCCCAAGTCCTGATCTTCTACCTGCTCGCTTACACCATGGTCTACAAACTTGACGAGGGGAAGAGACTGCTCAGCGAACTGCCGGCGAAAATCGAGGAGACGATAAGGAATACTGAGCCAGAGGTAGTCAAGCTGGCCGAATACCTGAAGGACAAGAGCGATGCCTATTTCATCGCCAGGGGAGAGAACTTTGCCATCGCTATCGAAGGGTCGCTGAAGTTGAAGGAAGTGTCTTACATCCATGCGGAGGGTATGCCTGCCGGAGAGCTGAAGCACGGGACGCTGGCTCTTGTCTCAGAAGGCGTGCCAGTGATAGTCATAGCACCTCGGGACTATACCCATGAAGAGACGATAGCCAATGCGCACGAGGTAAAGGCAAGAGGAGGCTATATTATTGGGATAAGCGACGAGAACAATCCTATTTTTGATGTCTGGCTGAAAATACCCAAAGTAGACCCGATATTATATCCTATCCTGACCAATATCCCATGCCAGCTGATTGCCTATTATACCGCTAAAGCTAAGGGCAATGATGTCGATAAGCCTAGGAACCTAGCTAAGTCAGTCACTGTCAAATAGACTTCACGGCCTTGATTATGCCTATTATGGAAAACATCTTCTCAACTTTCTCTATCTTTAAGCCGGCGTCTGTAAAGTATTTCTCCAAGGTCTCGAACTTGGCCGGATGCCTCTTCTTGAATACCTCCCTCAGCCGCTTGATGGCCTTTGATTTCTTCCTCCCGAAATAATCCTCTATCGCATCCAAAACCTCGTCTGCCTGCTTCTGGGTCGTATCGAAGAAGATTATCACATCACTCAGGACTATCCTCCCCTTGTCGTTAAGAAGACTGGCCATGTTCGCAATAGCTTTTGCCTTGTCTTCGTCAGTAAGATGGTGAAGGGCTATATTTGAGACGATGGCATCAACTTTCTCATTCACATTGGGCTGTAAGAAATCGCCGACTACGAACTCTATATTCCCTATATTGGCATCTTCGGCCTTTTTCCTGGCTTCGGCGAGCATGCTTTCGGATATGTCCACCGCTATGACCCTCTTCACGCGAGGAGCCAGGGCGAAAGAGACAGCGCCTGTGCCCGCGCCCAGATCCAAGACTATATCCTGGCTCTTCGGCTGGGTGAACTCCACTATCTTCTTTATGACCTTGAAATAGTACTCGCCAAACTTGCTTATCATCTCTTGGTCGTAGGTCTCGGCTCGCTTATCGTAATTTTCGACCATAAGGGTAGTATTTTGGCCGTCATAGTTTTTATTAATGCTTTTTCAGGCGATAGCAAACGTTTATAAATCCCATTTTCCTAGCCTATCTCACGGTGATCGCATGGCTAGTTTCACAAGATCTTGCAGGCAGTGTTACATGGATAGAGGATATTCCATACGCTTGGTACAGGACCCGGTGACAGGGACGTGGATGTGCCCACAGAACCCAAAGCACGTTACGCCAGAAGACGATATAATCGTTTTATAAACTCTCTTTCTCTAAATTTATATGATAGATATGGCGCTTCCAGCTAAATCCATCAAGACCTATACTGACTTGATTGACACAGTTATAAAAAAACAGGATAATCTCCGCTTCGATACCCTTGATTCATTCGCCAAGGAGCACAATCTTTCTTATGACTGGATAAAAGAAAGAGCAGAAGTCCTGTCATACGCCTCCCATGCCGGAGACTTCAGGAAAATCCCAAAGACTCTGAGGCAAGATGTTAGGAACGTCAGGGAGGAGCTCAGGAAAGGAACGCTTTCTCTCAAAGATGTTCGGGAGGCGAGCAACATCCTCCTGCGGAAGACGCCCCTAGTGGATATAGAGCGCCTTAACAGACAGTTTCTGATGCGTGACGAGAAGGTTCTAGGAACCCAGGGAAAGATAGCTGAGCGCGTGGAGAAAACAATGAAAATGATGACCGACTCCGGCGTGCACCCCGTCCGTGCCTATAATCTTGCATGGTCCCGCATAGGCAGAACGCTCCACCATGAGATTCCAAAAGCCGTAAGTGCAGCACCCAGGGATAAGGTGGGCAATGTCATAGAGAGGATATGGACCTTTAGTTACCAAAAAGCCCAGGCCAATCATCATTATACTGATGCTGGACTGAGATATTCCCGACTGCTTGAGGGGCACCTGAAAAAGCCAAAATCCCTCCCCACAACGCTTCAGTATTTCATGAGAGAAAGAGGAATAAAGGATTCAAACCTGTATGAACAGCGACTGAAGAGCGATTATAAGAATGTAAAGAGATTCCCGAGACCCGGCGCAGAGAGGCCGTTTCCAAGAGATGTGAAATCGCTCGCTAAGGATAGGTATCTGGAGCAGAAATGGCTTAATCTTCCAAAACCGAGAAATGAGTTTGATCAAGAGCTTTTAGAGATTGGGAAAAAGCTGAGGGCAGGAGATGTAATCTGGCGTTCTGCAAAAGAGCTTGAAGAAAAAGAGATATCTCCGTTTGTGCGGATTTCTAGAGCTAAGAGAAGGAGATTCAGGGCGTAATCCTGTCGATAGTCCTTGGGAAGGGTATCGCGTCTTTTATTGAACTGAGCCCGCATATCCATTGTATCACTCTTTCTACGCCGCAACCAAAGCCGGCATGAGGGACAGAGCCGTACCTTCTAGTGTCTAAATACCAGGAATAGTTCTTCACATCGCCACCCTC
>Ga0315289_10009573_pt1 | contig 13944 bp, 22 predicted proteins | sample YL17G11_40_MG_FD_203452 | JGI IMG/M metagenome (GOLD analysis project Ga0315289, IMG submission 203452) | Sediment microbial communities from Yellowstone Lake, YNP, Wyoming, USA - YL17G11_40 | ecosystem: Environmental > Aquatic > Freshwater > Lake > Sediment | place: USA: Wyoming | collected...
GTAATCCTGCAGCAGCACAATCTTGTGTACTCCAGTTACAATCTTCTTTAGGCATACTAGTCACTTGTCCAATACGGATATCAAATGTTTTAGTCCAGTCATCTGTAAATCTATTCTCTGCTCTATTAGGCAAATCAAGATAAAGATCTACAAGACTACCAATCTTCTCACCATGATTAACAGCCCATGTTTCAGTGTAAGTATATTCTTCCACTTCACCTGATCCATCACAATTCTCACAATCAAACCAGTTATTATCATCTTCCCATTCTTCATCATACCATCCACCATCACCTAAGCAATCTGGACATGTTGTAGATGTGTGAGTTTCTTCTTTGAATAGTTTGTCATCATGTACAAGTTTGTATTCACTGTTCTCTAAGAACACTGTATACTCAGATGGATTCTTCTTCCATACAGCTTTCACCTTGTTATAGGCATTACTAATGAAATGTACAAGCTCTGGAGAACCATGAAGCGTTACAACATTTCTCAATGCTACAACAAATCCTTGTCTAGTAATTCTAAATGAATTCTCTGCTAGGAATCTGTATAACTCATGTGCCACTTCTGCTCTTGGGTTTAGACAACACCACATGAAGAAGTTCTTCAATGCTACATAGTCATCATCTTGATTCAACTGTGTATTGAAATCTTCTTGAGATGGTTCATTACCCACTCTATCAACCACTTCAATGAACTTCTCTACAAGTAATTGAGGAAGACTTCTAGATGTACCATTTAGGTAAACTGTTGTTCCTTCCACTCTAAAATCAGGAAGAACTGCAAGTAACTGAATACCTTTCTGAAGAGCTTTGATTCTAGCTGTTTCAGCTCTTAGTGCTTCTACATCAGCTGTCACTTCTTTAGAAGCAATGATAGCATAGATTTCATGTAAACTCTTTGCTTCAGAGATAGCATGATAATCTTCTTCTGTTGCTGCAGGTTTACTAAGTACACTACCATCTCTCAACACTACTGTGAGTGTATCATTTACCAATCTAAGGTTTAAGAATGGTTTCTCAAACACTTCTTTGTCAAGATCATAATCAGAACCTGTTTGTTCTTGCTCCATTAGACTCTCTAACTTGTTAGCTACCACTTTAGCTATTGCATTCTCTGCTGTTTGCTTGAACCAGTCAAGACTTAGGAATTTGTTGTTCATTATATTTAATTTTAATTGTTACTTTTTAATAAGAGGGGATTTCTCCCCCCTTTCTTTAGTCTACTAAATCCTCTATTGTTTCTTCTGTTAACACTTCATCATTAATTTTAATGTTGTAGTGTTTAAAATCTACTCTGTGCTTGTAATACTTGAATAAGTCAGTCACTACACCAACCATTTGATCATCTTCATTAAAATAACCCATAGTCTTAGCTAAAGGATTAATGAATGTAAGTTTATTCAATATATCTATCATTTGTAAATACTCTGGATAGATGTTATTATCAAATAGTTTGTGTTCTTCAGCTACTACTAACATGGCTTTGTTCAAATCACTGTTTGCACATACATAATTAGCACGCTTGTAATCAGCTAATGCTTCCAACTTTTTATAAAAGTCAGTAGATGTATGTTTGAACATTTGTGATTTCTCAAACACATATCTGTATTTGCTCATTAAGTTATCAATAAGTGTTGCTGTAACTATTCTTTTGAATGGTGCTGTTTTCCCTTCCATAAATTTGTCATATGATATTAAATTGTGTATGTCTAATTGTTCTACTATTTTAAGTTCTCTAGCAGAAAATGTAATTACTTCCATCTTCTGTTTACCCATTATTCCATATAAAGCATCAAGCTTCAAATAGTCATCATGGTGAGCATAAACCTTCAGGTGCTTAGCACTCTCAAGATCTTCTAACTTGTATAATTGAGAATCAAACTTACAGTTTCTACCATCATTATATCGCATCAATTCAACAGCTTTCTTACAAACAATCTCTCCTTGAAGCTTTAGTCTTTTAGTACTAGCTAAGCCAGTTTTAACTATCTTTGCTTTTTTCTTGCTATCAATAAATGTTTGTGGAACCTCAAGAGCATCAAGATCTGTGAAGTTTTCTTCAACCAAAGACATAATGTGTTGATACTCTTTAACAACATCTCTCCATTGTGCTTTTGGATAAGTCTTAAGATGTAATAAATGATAATATGTCTTGATGTCAAACTTAGAAGGAATTCCTAATTTCATAGGAATCGCTCTCTTAACAAGAAAATTAGTATCACTCTCTTTACATGTAGCTCTCAAATAATCCTTCTTGATTTGAGGAATTCTATCATTATACACCCAAACATTGGCTGATCCACAACATACACTTTCTAAGTTATATCCATATGTATAATGCTTATCTGTATCACACATTCTTTTATATTTCAAAGAGAATTTAGTAGGAAACGCATTAGCTAACATGTGTTGCTTATTTAATTTGTACAAATAAGGAAAGTTTAAAATCTTAACACCTTCTATCTCTGGAACAACAGGTTGCACTTGAGAATATTTAAGAAATGAATCAATGTCTTGTTTATTACCATTGTCCATAATGATATGATGTCCATTCTTCTCTAAATGATTGATTACAGATTTAATATCATTACCCTCTGTGATAGCATTGTTATACTTAGTAACAAAATAATCTGATACTTGACCAAGTTTAGCTATAATGATTTGTTTAGCTTCCTGTGTATATCTTAATGATTCTCTATTTGGTGTTGGATATAATCCATCACTCAATGAAAATCTAAGAGCTATAGGAAAGTTAATTCTATCAATACCTAATTTCTCAAAATCTAAAGGATAATACACATTGTCTAAACATATGTGTAAGTTTCCATCTGTAGACATTTCAGAAAACTGAAAATGTGTGTGTCTACTAATAACAAAATCATTAGTGATAGAGTTATCATCTGGTACATCAAAATATACACTCTCGAAATAGCATAACTGCTCTTTAATCTTCTTACGGAATTGATATGAATCACTGTATTTAACAGGAATGATAATCTTTACACCATTAGCTTCTGATGTTTCTGCTTCATACAAAAGATCGATAGTGTTAGTATCTTCTCCTTCATACATCATGTACTTACGTTCCATACCATCTTTTCTACATACGAAGTAAAAGCTACTAGAATATGCAAGAGGTGCTTTGAAACCAAGGCCCATCATACCAAGCTCAGTGTTACTGTCACGCTTGGTAGACTTACCATACTTACTGATAATGTTACGTACATCATCAGCATCAAGACCAATACCAAAATCTTCTACACAGAATTCATAGTTGTAATCTGTCGAAGATTTAAATGATACAATAATAGGAGTGTCCACTCCAGCTCTTCTATGGCTATCTAGTGCATTGGATGCACATTCTCGGATAGCAGAACCTATGTCATCAGAATATAAATTCTTACTTAACATCTGCATCAATATCTGCGCAGAATCTAAGTCTAGTGACATTCCTATACTCTCTTGTGATTGTCCTTCTGTTAGGACGTTTGCTTCTGTCTGTTTTTCTAAAATCATCTTTCTTTAATTTAAATTGTTTCTCTTTTTACTAACCAAATGTTTCTGTAATTAAAATCTACATACTTCTCTTTAGTATGTCCTTCTCCTGTTAATGTTCCTCTTCTATCCCATGAACGTGTATCATGTTCTTTGAAAGAACACTTCACTCTAGAATAATAAGTATCACCTCTGTAATTAGAATCCTTAGCCAGTTTTAATGGTCTAAGAACTCTCACATATTGGATGTAACCATTCCCATGAATGATCACTTCATCTCCTTTTTCCAATTCTTCAATTTTAATCTCTCTGTTTTCCATAATATTTAACTTAATAATGATACTTTATCTAATAAATCTTTTGTTGCTCTAGCAATCATTCTGTCTTTAACTTGTTTTCTTAGTCCAGCAACTAATCCTTTTCTAACATCACTCATGCTATCATGTCTAAGTTCTTTAACTGTTCTACAATTATTACGATCTTTGTCCCATTCAGATGGAACGTATAAATAACTACCATCATACTCTCCATTCTCTTTAAGAAATGCTGATATTTGATTTGTTATTTCATATACAAATCTATCAATTTGATCATTTACTTTCTGGTCAATCAATTTGTCTATTTGACCTGTGTTTGTTTCTGCCATTTTTTCTATTTTTAATTGTTAAAACGGTGTATCCATGTCTAACCATTGTACACCAAATCCATTGTTCTCTTCTAATAATACATCTATCTTGCTAAATGTTCCTTCTGTATCCCATTCGCTGTTCTTGTAAGCAGCACTTGCTGGATGACTAAGTTCAAACACATGAGCAAAGATTCCTGTATACTTCTTATACCTAGCTGCATCTTTACCAAGAAACACTATAGGCACTCCTAAATAGTTAATCACCTCTTCAAACAGATATTTCATAAGTGGTTCCCATATATCTAAATGAGAGCCTGCTTTATTAATTTCTGTGGTTAGAGCTGCGTTTAACATTAACACTCCCTGTGCTGATAGATAAGTTACATCTGGTGTTGGTTTATAGTTTAGATTTAATCCATTGTACAACTCTTTCTCAATACCTGTATAGAACTGTTCTAGTGTAGGTTGTAATTTACCTGTTATAGAACAACCCATAAGTAATCCATCTGCCACTGGAGCATCATCTCTAAGTGTGTGATAGGGACATAGGCCCACCATCACCACTTTAACATCATCTAATGGTGTCTCAAAGAAACATCTCCAAACAGCATTAGAGAGAGGGGCAACTCTTTTACCCCTCTTACTCTCTGCTTTTAGAAATGCATAAATCTTATCACACTGTTCACTCTCAATAAATGGTTTCATTTTAGCATGCCATGATGGATGAAATTGTGATTTGAAATTAATCCAATTCATTTTCTCTGCTATCTACAACATTGAACATACCTGTGATTTCAATATCACCATTCTCATACTTATAAAACTCTCCAAAATCAGTATCATCTAATCCATTGTTGATAGCATATCTATCTCTGGTAGTTAATTCATGACCTGCTACTTGTCTTTGAGTTTTATTCTTCTTGTTATACTCATTGAAAAATACATCAATGGTAAGATTTCCAACTTTTATCTTCTGATTCATCTATTAATTGTTTAATTGATTCTTTACATAATTCTATCTCGTGTGTAGGAGATCCTCCTTCTTCTATCTCATCATGACATAGAGAAACATAGTCCCATATCTCATCAAACATATCTGGGTGAGAATTCTTAAATCCTCTAGCCCATTGCACAAGCTCTTCCATTACTACACCTCGAATAATTCTAGTTGTCTAGCTGGTTTGTAAATAGGCTTGGTAACAAGACCTGCAGCATCTAAGAAGAATGCATGTGCATCAATATGATTATTCATCCATAAGCTTGGGTGCACTTCTTTCATACTGAATGTTGTGAATTGATACAATTCCCATAAGCTATTCTCTGCACCATAATTGTGTGTAGGTTTCTCAAGCTCTCTCTTGATGATGTTAAGCTGTGTAGATTCAATGAATTGCTCATCAATGATCATACGTCCTATTAGTTCAGCCTGAGCTCTTCTATCAAGGATGATTTGTTTCATTGAGTCTCTCTCTGATTGCATTCTAGTGAAAGCTTCTCCAGCATCCATAATGTAATCTGTGATAGCTTGTGGTGTGAATGTTTGAATCTCTCCAACATGTTTATGTTTGAAAGCTCCATAATCACCACTAACACATCCATTCTCACAAATGAATATTCTGGTACCAATAGCAAACTTAAGTGATAATGATTTATCATAACTGTTCTGCCATCCTATTTGTAACTGCATCTCACTATCAGCTACATTCTTAATTGTGAACTTACCATTAGCAACTTTACCATCTCTTGCTGAGGTGTAACGTTCTTGGTCTAGGGTAAACCCTGCTTGATGAATACTCTCAAGTGTTAGGTCCATTAATTGTGCATGACTTACAGGTTTGTAAGTGCGTGTTTGTTGAGGAACTGGTGCAGCTAGCAGCATCCCTCTTGCTGTGTTGTAATTTTCCATAATTTCTATTCTAATGTTAATTTAATTTCTCTTGTTAAAAATCTACTAAGTATAACTTCTAAGTTTTCTACACCAATACATTCTATTTCATCATCTTCTGTAGTTGTTAAAAATTCGATGTTATCTTGAATCTCTTTGATTAATTCTTCTATACTCATATTAGTTCTCTTTGTGTTAAATATTTCTCTATTGTCTTTAGTCCATGTATGCGTGCTAAATCAGCCCAATCTTTAATTCCTTCATCTAGATAGATTCTTGGTACATTGCAATACTCAAACCCAAACTTTTCAGTTATCAATTGAGAATTCTTTACACCAGCTTCATCACTGTCAAAAGATAAGATTTGTCTTTCAGAATTTTCCTGTATGTACTCAACGTTCTCATCAGAGAAACAACCAAGTCCTTCATTCTGTACAGCACAACAACATGGAAATACTTTTTTCATTACCATATAATCCTTCTTACTCTTATTGATAAATGCTACATCACAATCTTTGATATCTTGTAGTCCGTCCATCATGGTAATTGGTACATTATTAGGCATCCACTTATTCTTTCTATCTGCATAGGGTCTGTAGATTTTCCAATGCCCTTCATATAGATAACCAAATCTTAAATCAGTATCCTTAAGAGGAAACTTTTGTTTATTAAGAAATAGTGTATCAATTGAATATACATTGTTAGCTCTAAGATCATCTATGTCCTGGTAATACATATTCCAATATGCTAGTTCATCATGTGTGAACTTTCTTGTCTTCACTTGAATAAAGAATTCACGCTTAGATGTAGATGTTGGTTGTGTATAATTAGAAACAATCCTCTCATATTTTCTTGTAGAAGATTCATGAGCAATCCCTAGATCAAAATCTCTATCAATCATCAATAATGCTTCACGCAATGTTATATTGAACAGCATCATGACAAAATTAAAGCATCCACCTGTTCTAGCAGAATCTCCAAAATCTTTAAATCTTAATGCTCCTCCTACATAACCAATAATGAATGAAGGATGTTTTTCATCTCTGAAGGGAGAATAAGTAACTGTGTTAATCTTCCAGTTCTGATGTGGCATATACATTTTGTAGATATCATATTCAGATATCTTCTCTAGCACATTATCAGTTGTTAAGTTTATTCTTTTTCTTCCTTTTATCATAGCTTTAAAATAAAAAACCTCTACCATTTCTGATAGAGGCTCTTACTAACAATTAATTGAATTAATAATCACTACCATCTTCAGAAATATAAGCATCAGAGGCAACTAAGTTATCATCTGTGTTATAATCTTGTAAATCTTTAAATGTGAAATAATCTTTACAACCCCATTCTCCTATAACATTTACAACAAACTTCTCATGTCCTTTCAAATCACGAGGTTTTTTGTTGGTAAGAGATTCTTGTAATTTCTTACTATTGTAATCAACAAGTCTAAATTGTTTTAGTGCATATCCACCTAAGAAAGCTTTATTATAAACTCCCTGGTATTCTTTAGACTCTCCATCTCTATCTTTAACTATAACAGTTGCAAGAGCTAAAACAGACTTAGCCCATTCTCCATTAATTTGATCTTTAAGATCTTTTACATTACCTCTGATAAGTTTCTTCCATTCTAATTGTAGAACAGTGTCTTTATCACGATAATCAAGATCAGCTAACCAAGTTCTCATGAAGTTGTAAAGATCATCTTCACCTGTATATGCTACACGATAGTCTCTATCTTTAGCAAACCAATCAGCAAGATCATTCTCATCTGCAGCCCAAGAACACTGACCAACAGAATTGATATATTGTTTCTTAGTACCATCTTTATTCTCACGTTCTTTATCTTCTAAGAAGAATGACACTTTAAGAGGTTGATTTGCCTCTTCTTTAAGATCTTTTAACCATACGTCAATACGAACATAGCTATTACCATCTTTTGTCTCACCTAAATACTCAGCAGCTTTGCTGTCTTCTTTAAGCTCCATTCCAAGTTTATCCTTGTATTCTTCAATTGTTGGATTAATTGCAATCACGTTTGCTTCAAACAAACCTACTTTCTTTCCGAAATCACCACTTCCTGATGATTCTCTCTTTTTTCCTCCGATACTACTCATTTTGATTTAATTTAATTTAGTTATAATATTCATTTAATGTATTCACTACTAGTTGCAAGTCATTTGGTATTTTAACATCGTTAAACATACCAGCAGGACTCTTTGCAGGCATTTTCTTATATCGATTGGTTACAAAGCTATATGTAGCAGATCCATCTTTTGTTTCTTCTACATTAGTGTAAAGACAAACAGTTAATAGTCCTTCTAATAACACTTGGTTATCAATCAATTTACCTGCAGTTTTGATTTTGTATCCTATTACATCTCCACCATCCATAATTTCTTCTGGGTGAGTTAAATAGAACACAGTGATGTCATCACGTAATTGTCTAGCAGTTCTAAACAGATCAACCATATCTCTAGCCATAACGCTAAACTTGGTGAATCCCACTTCAGTTGCTTTAGCCACTATATTGAATCCCATAATGTAATTAGAGTCTTCGATAATAATGTTCTTAATGTGAGGAGCTTTGTCAGAAATAGTCTTTAACAAACGAGAGATCTCATTTGCATCATCTACTTCTTTGTAATTCTTCTTTTCTACGTTGTAAAGTTTCTCAGAGCCCTTAAATGGTAACTCTTTCTTTGCAACATTGATAATGTACGTTTCTTCTGGATTTAGGTGTTTGATACTAGTTGATTTACCTGTACCTGTAGCACCAACAATCCCTACTAATTTACTTGCCATTGTTTTTTGCTTTAGTTATTAATTATTTAATTTTATGGTATAAAGATACAACATATTCTTAACAAAATCAAGTTTTATAAGTATTTTATTTTATCAAATGCCCATTTTTGTATTTCTACCATATACACTTCTTGATTAGTCATATTGTTAACTTTAAAGTCTATAATCTTAAATGCACTTTTGGGAACCCAAGCTACTTTTTTATTTGATCTAAATTTCAACAAGTGTGCTTTTTCTGTTTCTGCTTCACAGAAAGTAACATTTCTACATACTGTATCTTCCATTATACATATTTTATTTTAGTTTTATCAAAGAATTCTAATGCTTTTGCTAACCATTTCAGTTCTACATTTTCATCACTACTAATAATATAAACGTGTGCTTTCTTATCAGGAGTGTTATACTCCATGGCCATACATCTATTTATTTTCTGTGCTAAGTTTTCTGCATTACTATCAAAATAGTTTATAATCACTCTGTTAAGAGGCTTATAGGTTACACCTGTATTACCAATCTTTACAACAGCTAGATGATTTCCTTCTCCTTCAGCAAAGTTTTCAAAGACCTCTTTCTCTTTAGACTTATTGTGATAGGAAGGAATACCAAGACTATCTGCTATCTTTGTGGTACCACAGAACACTAGCACTCTTTCATCTTTATGTTTATTCAAAAGTCTCTTTGTAGCGTTACTTTTAGCTAGAGATGATTGAATAAGTCTCATTCTATTAAGACGTAAGAACATTGTATCAGATCCACTACGTTCTAGATTAGTAATTACAAAAGATAGATCATCAAAACGTTTCTTCTCAGTTTTGATTTTACCATTATAATCATTCTTTACAATGTTATCTAATGGTACTCTCAACACATGAATTTCATAATCTACAATAACACCATCTTCAATTGCTTTTTCAATTGGATAATGAGCTATTACATGAAGATCTAATTCTTCTTCAAGGGTTCTTTCTGTTCCACTGGACAATGTACCAGTGAGACCAAGGATCTGTTCGTTATTTTCAAACAGTTCCTTACACACTTCTATTTGAGCCTCGCTCAATAAATGTATCTCATCTATAATAACAAGATTGAATTTCTTATTAGTATACTTCTTCAATGATAGGTGGGTTGTGTATGTTACATTTGCATCAAGATAACCTCTATCTTTAAAATCAGCTTGCCAAGAATCTTTAATCTTGTTATCTGGATAAGCAATAAGAACGCTTTTAATCTTCGGTTTAAAATGTTCTAGTATATTGATACTAGTTCTTATCTTACCAAATCTTGGGCATAGATTTAATATACCACGTCTTTCTTGTAACCATACATCAGCAAACTCTCTTTGCCTTTTATCTCTAATTGTCATAGCTCTTCGTTATAATATTGTTCTTCAAAATGTTCGTACAAAGTCATTAGCACTATTGTATGTTTTTTAGTTAACCATTCAGCAAAATGAATCACTTTGTTATCAGTGTTTTCTTTTTCCATTTCATAAGCTTTTTCAAACACTCTTGTGTTATAACTAGTATCTTCATTTGATAATGGATCTAGAAGTATGTTCTCGTATAAATATTCTACTCCTGTCATAGCTTCTTTGTTAAATAATATCTAAGATCTAAAGCTCTTCTCTTAACAGCACCAGACATTCTGGTACCAGAGATATCATGTTTGCCAAAAATAGTATTATCTATTGAGCTCTTCCAACCTTCTGTAGTTTTAGCTAACTTAATAGCTTCATCCACTGTATCTGAAAATCTTTTCAATTCAGATTTAACTTGTATTAAGTCATCTAGTTTCATTCTTCTTTCTTTATATATCCATAAACAACAAATTTATCTTCATCTTCATATTTAGATTGATCTTCACGTCTTCCCCAATTAAACCACATTCCACTAATGTTTGTTTCGTTAGTTCTAACCCATTCATCATTCTTGAACATGAATTGTTCTTCATTGCTCTGCTCTTTAAAGAGAGGAACAAATCCTTCTGGTTTTTCTTTTCTTATCATTCTCTTAGGAAATATGATTTGTTAGTAATAGATTCATAATCACTATCTGTGATGTCTTTCTTTCTAGGAAGTTCTTTGAACATACCAATTTGGCCTAGGAAGCCCAAACCAATACGCACATCATCTTCACCATAAGAATTCTTTATTAGTCTCAAGGATCTGAAATACTTAGCACCAAACTCATCCTTTAGCTTATCTAGATCATAACCACTAGGGTCTGCCACCTTGTATCTCATAGGATCAAACAAGGCCATAACTACATCAGCATCATTCTGTGTTGCAGAACTGTCTGCAAAATCCTCTAGTTGAGGTTCTACATCACCATTCTTTATCCTAGAAGGATTAGATATATCACGATTGAACTGACTAACAACCACTGGTGAATAACCATAGAAGTCACGAGCATATCTTAGTTCATCCGACATTTTGTCGATAGCTTGTTTTTTGTTAGGTTGATCTTTAGTAAGCTTCAACAAACCAATGTGATCAATAACTACTAAAGTTATTTGACTTGGATCATTAGGAACATATATTTTGTTCCACTGGTCCAACTGTTCTATTCTACCATTCTCTAGAGCATAAGTCTTTAATTCTTTAGCTATACCTACAGGGTTCTCTGGACCATCAATGATTGTAACGATTTCACTTAGTTGTTCTACATAATCTCTATAGTGTAGAAACAAGTCATGTTCATCTTTAGTCATCTTCTCAGTCCAACCAAGTAATCTACCTACAGGAATAATAATACCCTGGTCTAGAAATATCTTACGAGATACCCATTTGGCCATCTTGTATGTTCTACTTCTCTCCATGGACCTATACCACACCTTTACCTTGATACCTGAAGCTAGTCCTTCTTTAGAAAGAGCCCAATCAACAGGATTCAGAACAAAAGCATCATCAATAAACGAAGTTTTACCAGAACCTGTAAGTCCACCTACAAGATAGTACATACTCTTACGAATACCTACATATCTAGTCAAGCGATCAAATCCCATTGGTATCCCTCTGTTAAGATCATTGAGACCTTTCTCAACTTCTGCATTTAATAGTTCAAAACTCATAATAGCTCTATTTCTTGTTTAACTTCTTGCCAAAATGGTTTCATTACTTCATAACAGTGTTTTAATATCTCATCAACTGCTATTATAGCACATACTTTAGCATCTTCCCAAGCTTCTTCATCATTCATTAAATTAGCTTTTAAATAACTATAGTATTTTTTAAATAACTCCTCTGCTTCTGCTTTACTGTTCATTATATATCTGTACCTCCTGTTGGTTTTTGTGGAGCAATGTCTACCTTAGCTCCATCATTAATTAGTTCTATGTAAGCTTCGAAAGCTCTCTGGTTTAGATAAGTTACACTGTTCTGCATAAAGGTCATTCTATTATCATTATTAACAATAGAAGATTCTTTCTTCTGCAAGAGTTCATATTCAAGAGCAGCTATAAGCTGTTGAGCTGTATATTCACCCTCTAGTATAATCTTGTCAAACTTAAGTCTACATTCATCTTTACCTTTTCTAATAGCTCTGGTACCTTTAAATGTTTTACCCTTATACTCAAATGAATCAGTACCTGGATAGTTCTTCCACCACTCTTCAAAGTCTGTAGTTGCAGGTTTTCTTCTTATCAGCTTTCCTGTACTTTTAGTGTTCATGAATTCTAATAGGTCTCTACCTAATGTTGTGAGCTTTTCATCAGTGTTGGTTATTAGTGCTTTCCTTATCAAAGTTTGATAGACAGAAGCAATCTTCATACTCCCATCACATAGTGGGGAAACATCATATTGCTCGTCTATCAACTTCAATAAGAATATAACATCTAGGTTATAACCTCTCTTGATGAGCTCTTCGAACTGTTCTGGTGTTACAGTTAGCTTCATCATTTAATATTGGTATTTCGATTTTAATAATTGCAGGTAAACGATTTTTACGTTCCTGTTCTTCTTCCCATTGTTGCCAAGAAGCTTCAACATCTTTCTGTCTTTCTATAACATAGATGTGGTCATTGGGATGTTCCCAATCTTCTAATCCCCAGTCCACTATTCAGCTTTTCTAGGTCTTCCAACAGGTCTTTTTTCAGTTGGTGCACTTTCTGCGACAGCTGGTTTCTTCTTCTTGTTTCTCTTCTTGTAATATTTCTTCTTAGGTTTGTCCATAGAATCAATAACATCTTTCTTTGGATAAGAGTGTTCTAGTTGACTAGTATAAGTCACCTTTCTAGGTTGAAATCTAGGCTCTTCTTCTTTAACCTCTTGAGCATTCTTTGCTGAGAAATACAGCATAACTACTGATACAATAGCTACAACTAAAATAATAATAAATACATTCATAGTTCTTCTTTTTTAATTCTTAAGCCAAATTGTAGGTCAAACCAACCAAATGTTCCTTCAGCTCTCGTTTTGTTAAATTTAAAAATCTTCTTTAATAGAGGAATAGCATACGCTTTGAATTCCTCATGTTGTTCTTGTGTCATAGTATTAGTATGATACCACATTGGATCATCACTTACATCTAGTACTGTCTTACCAATCATTTTTAACTGGTATTCAACTAGATGATCAGAGATGTTTGTACGATTTACTTTTGCTTTCATTCAAATAAATTTAATTGATTAGGAATATAAACTGTTTTAATTCTCTTACCTTCAGTTTTAATCTTAGTGATTATTCTGTTAGCTTTCTCAATATAGTAATTATAGTTGACATTATCAACTTTACTACCTCTTGGTAGATAATTACACACTTGACAGACCCATTCACCTGCTTCTACTTGACTGATTGCAGCAGCTCTAGTTTGACATTCAAGATTCTTTATCTTGAATATCTTCTTACCATGGTTAGATATATAATAACGAATTAACTTATCATACACTGTAACTTCTCCTGTTGTTCTATCAGTACCTTCATAATGAAAGCTTCTGGTTGCTTTTTGTCTTAGACAAAAGTCATATAGATTCTGATGATTACGTATCGTAATATCAACAGGTACACCATGAACAAACCACTGCTCAAGAGCAATCGGAACCACTCTTGCTGATTTATTCTTGTGTAACTCAAAGTCAGTAAGGAAATCACCTTTCTTTTTAATTTCACCATTGGTCATAATTGCTAAGTA
>Ga0315289_10009574_pt1 | contig 13942 bp, 11 predicted proteins | sample YL17G11_40_MG_FD_203452 | JGI IMG/M metagenome (GOLD analysis project Ga0315289, IMG submission 203452) | Sediment microbial communities from Yellowstone Lake, YNP, Wyoming, USA - YL17G11_40 | ecosystem: Environmental > Aquatic > Freshwater > Lake > Sediment | place: USA: Wyoming | collected...
TAAAAGAGAATCGACAGGACGTTCTTTCGCTCGCTGATCCAACCAACCGAGGCCATGGTCACCGGGTGGACCGCGAACACCGCGGCCGCCAGGTAGGCCCCCGGCATCCTCAGCCTCCGCAGCACCCGCCACAGCAGCAGCGCGCCCAGCGCGTGCATGGCGACGTTGGCGACGTGGTAGCCGGTGGCGTCTCGTCCCCACAGCCGCCATTCGATCCACAGAGTCGTCCACGTCAGCGGGTAATAGTCCGGGGCCTCCAGCTTGAACCAGAACCGCTGTAACCCGTCCTTGGCCTGCATCAGGTAATAGTCGGTCAGCAGAAGGTTGTCATCCCAGATGAAGTCCGCCTGCATGGCCGGAATGTAGGCAAAGAACACCAGACCCAGCAGAAGCGCGGCAGCCGCTGCCTGCTTTCTCCAGCCGGGCGCGGATGGTTGGACGTGTAAAGAAGGATCCATACGATTCCCGGATTGTAGCAGAAGCCCCCGGCTCTCCGCAGCGCGATATCCGGCCAGGCTGGAGGAGTCTACCGGCTGGCCTGCGGGCCTGCTGGAGCCCTCGTGGCGGCTCATGTGTGGCTGGCCAGCGACGGCAGGACCGCCTCGGCCAGTTCCAGGTCGCGCGGGGTGGTGATCTTGATGTTGCGCGGATCCCCCAGCACCACGCTGACCGGCTGGCCTAGCTGCTCCACCAGGTGGGCGTCATCGGTGGCTTCGCGGTCGCTTTCGTAGGCCCGCAGGATCAGTTCGCGCAGGAACACTTGCGGCGTCTGGGCCTCCCAGGCAGCTTGGCGCGGCAGCGTTCGGGTAATCAGGCGCTTCTCGTCCACCAGCTTGAGCGTCCCGTGGACCGGGTAGGCCAGGATGGCCGCCCCCGTCAAACGGGCCTGCGTCAACACCGCATCCACCCAGTGCGGCGCAACGCACGGGCGCACCGCGTCATGCACGCATACCCAACGGGCCTCCCGGCTTAACCGCGCCAAGGCATTGCGCACACTCCGGCTGCGCGTGGCGCCGCCGACGGTCACTTCGGCCCCTAGCTGCTCCAGCTCCTGGGAGTACTGGTTCAGGAGGCGGTCGTGATCCTCGGCGGACACGACAAGCTGGGCCTGGCAGACATCCTGCCGGCCCGCGAACAGACGCAGCGACCGCAGGAAGATCGGCTCGCCCGCCAGCGGCAGGAAGATCTTGTTATGGGTTGCCCCAAACCGCCGTCCCGCCCCGGCGGCGGGGATGATTACCGACACGTCCTTCATCGCTTGCCTCAGCGCCGGCCCTGTCTTACGGCCATGCGGGCTTTCGGGTGCGGGGGCATCCTACCTGCCTCGGCCGCGCCATGCAACGCGGGGGGCACATGAGCGTTGCCGGGCCTGCGTGGAGCCTGGCTTCACCGGTTGCCGTCAACCGATCGTTCGATGTTGGGGTGTAGTGCCCCGACGATTGCCATCTCCCCCGCGGAAGCCGCCTTCATCCTTACCTCCAGCAGCCCCAAATGCGGCGGTAACGCAGGCTCTTTGACGGCCGTCGGGGCGCGGCGTACACTGGCGGGCCTGAACGAGGCGAGTGCTTATGCCGGCGACCGTGCAGGGAATGGACATTTACCTTGTGGAGCTGCCGATGCGCGGCTTCCGGCATGCCGCCGCCGACCGCCGGCAGGCACAGTCGGTGGTGGTGAGCCTGTGGCTATCCGACGGGCGGTCGGGCTGGGGCGAGTCTTTGCCTCGTCAGTACGTCACCGGCGAGACGCTCGATACGGTGCCAGAGGACCTGCGGGCGGTCCTCTGGCCGGCGATGGCCGGGCAGGAGGCCCGCCAGTGCCTGGCTGAGCTGCCGCTGTGGGCGCCTGACGGCCGATGGATCGGGGCCGCCCGCTGCGCCGCACATCTATCCCTGGTGGATGCCGTGGGGATATCCGCCGCCCTGGGGCCTGCCCCGGCCGGCGGGGGAGCGCTGAAGGCAGCCCGGGTGTCGGGGGTGATCGGCTCGGACAAGCCCGGCAAGACCGCGCGGCGGCTTCGCCTGATGCGATGGGCGGGCCTGCGGAACTTTAAGCTCAAGCTGGGCTTGGATTTGCGGACCGACCAGGCCAATCTTCAGGCGGTCCTGAGGCAACTGGGGCCGGGGCTGCGGCGCGGGCGCTATACGCTGCGGGTGGATGCCAACGGCGGGTGGGCCGACCGCCCGTTGGAGCGAATAGCCCAGTTGAAGGATATGGGCGTGTGCGTGGTTGAGCAGCCGGTCTTCTGCCCAGCGGCAAAGCTGGTGGAGTTGGCCCGCCGCAGCGAGGTGCCCCTGATGGCTGATGAGTCGCTGGTCAACGACGACGATGCCCGGACGCTGCTGGCGGAACCGCGGATGTGGTGGAACATCCGCATCAGCAAGAACGGCGGATTGGACCGGGCGCTGGAGCTGGCTCGCCTGGCGCATCGTTCGGGCGTGCCGTTCGTGATCGGGTGCATGGTCGGGGAGGGCGGCCTGCTGTCGGCGGCGCAGCGGCGCCTGCTGCAATACAGCCCGCCGCCGCGTTTCGTGGAGGGAAACTACGGGAGGTTCCTGCTGTGGGAGGATCTAACCCGGCCTTCGCCGCGGTGGGGATGGGGCGGCCGGCTGCGCCCGCTCAGCGGGGACAGGCTCGGTGTAACCGTGGATCCGGGTATTCTGCGCCGCTGGGCCAGGCAGGTGGCCCGGCTACGGGCTTAGAGCGTTTTCGGCTTTCATGTATCGCATCCGCAGTTTGGCTGGAAGCCTTGGTAGTCTCTGGCAGTGATGGTTTTGAGGCTGGTGACGATGGTGTCGCATAGCTGCCCGTTGAAGAAGCGCCACGGGCATCCAGCTTCGCCAAGGCTGCACCGGACATATCTTGCCCATGCGTCGCACGGCCGTCTCGGCCATGCAAGGAGCCGGCATGTGCAGAGGCAGGATGCCCCTGCGACCCACGGGGCCGGACGCTCGTGTCACGAAGGATAGCCTTTACCAACGGGCTGCTCAGCTCGACTTCTGCCGTTTTGAAGTAGGTTGCGCCCCCGAAGAGGGGGGCAACCATTGGCGCAAGGAAGGACTCCTGCCGATGTGGCTGATGACTAGGTCAACGAATCGCAAAGGAGTCTGGTTAGGCTTTGGCTTACATCGGCGGCGGAGTTCTTTTGGAGGGGTCTTTCTGGAGCCTATAACCCGCCGGCCTTCCCGCGGATGCCTGCGCTATGCGTGGGGGCAATCCTGACGATGGGACGCCGAACCGTTACGATCATCCTCTGGACCGTGCGAGGCTTGGTTCCAGGACATTCCCGCACCTATCACCGGGTCTTCAGCCGGACCATGCGGTCCCTGTGGCCGCTGGGCCATCGAGACGACCTTCCAGGAGATACGGGCACACTTGGGCTTTCAGATGCCCCGGCAACATGCGGCCAAGTCGGTCCTGTGTGCCGGGCCATGCCTGCCGGGCCTGTTCAGCGTGACCTGCCGGCCCTTCGCCGAGCATTCACGGCGGCATCGCATGCGGCCGCGTGCGGCCCGGTGGTATGCCAAGACTGAACCGATCTTCTCCGACGCCATCGCAAATGTCCGCAGGCTGTTGTGGCCGGAAACCCCTTTTGAAAGACCCTCTCACCGCAATGCTCCTACAAAACTCCCGCCAGGCTTGAAAGCAGTCCTGCTGGACTACCTCAGTCAGGCGGCGTAAGCTGTTCAAAACGCCAAGAGCCGAACTCAGATCATATGATGGAATCGCCGGCGGCAGGAGAATCGCACATGGATAATTCAGAGCAGTTGGCTTACGCCCTGATCACTCCGTACAGCCTGTTCAAGAGCCGCACCGGCGGGATCGTCGGCCGGCTGTTGGCCCACGCCCGGCTGGAGCTGGTGGGCGTCAAGATGTACGTCTTCTCCGACGCCTTCGTGGACGAATACCTCAAGGTCGTCTGCCCAGCGGATGCCGAGCCGGCCGTCCATGAGGCCTGGATGCGATACATTGACGAAAGCCTCCGCCAGCGCAATCCCTGGGGATACCTGCCCCGCTGCATGGTGCTGCTGCTGCACGGCCCCAATGCCGTGCACCATCTCAAGGAAGACGTGATCGGGCGATTCACCGAGCAGCCCACCGGCGACACCGTCCGCGGCACCTATGGCGACTTCATCCGCGACCGTTCCGGCATCATCCGCTACTTCGAACCGGCGGTGGTCACCTGCCCGGACGCCCAGCTCAACGACCACCACCTGCGCCTGTTCGCCGACTACGCCGACAGCGACGGAGGCGTGCTCACCGGGCGGATCAAGTACGACCAGCCCGACGCGCAGGTGTCGCTGGTGATGCTCAAGCCCGACAATTTTTACCGCCGCAGCCGCCGGCCTGGGAACATCATCGACGCCTTCAGCCTGACGGGCCTGCGGATCGTCGGCGCCAAGCTGCTGAACATGACGGTGGCCCAGGGCGAGGAGTTCTACGGGCCCCTGAAGGACCAGTTCGTCACGCGGCTTAAGGGCAACGTCACGCGCGAGATCTACCAGCGCCTCAGCGAGAGCTTCAGTTTTCCCTTCACCATGGCCGACGCCGAGGCCCTGGCTGATCGCCTGGCCCAGCGCAACGCGCTGGCTGAGTTCAACCGGATCGTCGAGTACATGACCGGCGTGAACCCGGAGGATGTGGAGCCCGATCAGAAGGCCGCGGCCAGCAAGGCCACGTGCCTGGCCATGCTCTACGAGGGTCCCAACGCCATCGAGAAGATCCGCGCCGTTTTGGGATCCACCGACCCCACCAAGGCCGAGCCGGGAACCGTCCGCAGCGACTTCGGACGCGACCTGATGCGCAACGGCGCGCACGCCAGCGACAGCCCGCAAGACACCGACCGTGAGCGCCGCATCATCGGGCTGGACCGCAACTATCCCGGCGATGAGTTCGTCCGGACTATCCGCGACTATCTGAAAGGCCGGCAGTAGGCTGTCGGGGGGGCGCCAACGTGGACGTGGACATCCATCCCTTTGTCGCCGGGCCGCTCGAAACCAACACCTACCTCCTGTCCCACCGCACCGACGGTTGGATCATCGACCCGGCTATGGGGATGGGCGATGTGGCGCGTTTCATCCGTTCCCGCCGCATTGAGTTGCGTCGCGTGCTGCTGACCCACGGCCACGGCGACCACATCGCCGGCATTGGGGAGCTGAAGCGCGATTGGCCGGGGCTGAAGGTGTTTTGCCCCCGGGCCGAGGCGGGCATGCTCACCGATCCGCAGGCCAACTTGTCGGGGGCATTTGGCCTGGACATCACTGCCGGTGCTCCTGATGAACTGGTCGAACCCGGCCAGACGCTGCAAGCCGGCGGACTGGAACTGCTGGTGCTGGACACCCCCGGGCATACCCCGGGCAGCGTAAGCTACTATTGCCCCGCCGCCCGGGCGGTTTTCACGGGCGACGCCCTCTTTGCCGGCTCGGTCGGCCGCTCGGACCTGCCGGGGGGCGACCACACCCGCCTGATCGAGTCCATCCGGCGATCCCTCCTGTCGCTGCCGGATGAAACCGTAGTCCTGCCCGGCCACGGCCCGTCCACTACGATCGGCCATGAGCGCCGCACCAACCCATTCCTGCTGGATTGACCCGCGTGACGATCGCCTGCTAGAGCACCTTAATGTTGCACAGCGACATATCCGCAGTGGTCATGCTAGCCGCGGACATCGTCAGACGTGACCGTTCAGAGGGCCTGGCCGATAGCAACGACCAGAGCGTGGTCTTGGGGCCTTGGCCGCCCCCCTTTTGCCCCTTCGGCGGCCGCCCGGCGGGCCCGGGTGGACGTGCCGTCGACGCATCAGATGTCCTAGGCTTTGTCTGATAAATGCGATGTGCGGTGTTTGTTCGCAATCCCATGGGCTGGCCGAACCGCAAGTTCTCGAGCATTCCCGGTGAAGCTCCGCGCTTCGCGTGACGGTCGCCGCATTTATCAGACAGAACCTAGTCGATCTTGCCCTGGGCGCCCAGTCAGATCTGGAGCCGCTCCAGCAGCCGGTCGAACAGGCCTTGCCTCTGCCATCGCTGGAATCGGTCGCATACCGTCTGCCAGGGCCCGTACCATCCCGGCGGGTCCCGCCAGGGGGCCCGGGTGCGGAGCACCCACAAGATGGCGTTCAAGATGGTCTGAAGGTCTTTCCACTGGCGACCGCGTTGTCCCGGGGCCGGTGGAAGGTCTGCTGCAGCAATCCTTGGTTCCTACCGCCGCTCCGTCCTGCGCTTGTTCATTGCCATGCGTCGATCCTTCCTTGATGTCAATGCCGAGTATGCCTTGCTCGTCAAGAGGGTTTTTCAACGGGCTGATAGGCTCCAAGCCTGGATCACGTCTGGCAGGTTGGTCAGCAGAGGGCTGCTGAATAATGGGAGCATGACTCAGGGAGGCTCCAATGGGCAAGCCAAAAGGTCACAAGATCGGCAGAAACTCTGGGATGGGGCGGTTCATGCCTGTCGAAGAGGCTAGACAAGACCCTAAGCACACTACTGTCGAGATCGTCCCTAATCCCAAGAGGCGCCAGAAGTAGCGGCGACTCTGAGGCATCCCCTTTATTCCGGCCCGTGAGTCGGGGTATGGGCCTACCTAGGTTGTGGGCTCCTTGCTTGCCTGCGGTGCCGGGCGGGGGGACCGCCCGTCTTTCGCCCGCCCGGGGGGGTGTCTATCAAGAGCTTGAGCTGGCGGCGCGCCTGGTCCACCGCGACCACCTTCACCCGCAGGGCATCCCCGATGCGATAGGTTGTGCCGCTGCGCTCCCCGCGCACCAGGCCGTGGCGGGCGATAACCTCCCACCAGTCGTCGCCCAGGTCCTCCATGCGGATCAGGCCCTCGATCAGGAACCGCCGGAGCTGCACGAACAGGCCGAAATTGGCCACGCCCGTGACCACCCCGTCGAACACCTCGCCGAGGCGCTTCGCCAGCATCTGTAGCAGCAGGACCTCCCGCAGCTCGTCCTCGGCGTCCTCCGCCCGGCGCTCGGCGGCTGTGCAGTGCTCGCCCAGCTTGACCAGCTCCGACAGGTCCGGCTTGTCCATGTGCGGAAGCGTCCCACGCACGTACTGGCCCAGCAGACGGTGCACCGTCAGGTCCGGATAGCGGCGGATCGGGCTGGTGAAGTGGCCGTAATGCTCGCTGGCCAGGGCGTAATGCCCGATGGTCATGGGCGAGTACTCCGCCCGCTCGAAAGTCTTGAGCACCGCCAGGTTGACCGCATAGGCCTCGGGCCTGCCGCGGACGTTGTCCAGAAGCTGCTGGAGGTCGTGGCGGGAGGGGTTTGGCGGCAGCTTATGGCCGCTGGCCCGCACGAACGTGGTCGCCTGGCCGACGTCCCCCGGCCCCGGCGGCGGGTGGACCCGCCGCAGGCACGGCACGTCCAGGCGCGACAACAGCTCAGCCACCGCCTCGTTGGCCTCCACCATGGACATCTCGATCAGCGTGTGCGTGTAGGCATCCTCCTCCGGACGGGCGTCGGTCACCTCCTGCCGCTCATTGAACACCAGCTCCACGGCCGGCAGGTCCAGGCGCAGCATGCCCGCCTGGCGGCGCCGCCGCTCGATGGCGCGGGCCAATTCGTGCAGGCCACGCAGCAACTCGACGATCCGTCCATCATAGCCGCCGGTCTTGCCGTCGATGATGCCTTGGGCCTGGAGGTAGGTCAGGCGCTTGGACGAGCGGATAACGGTATCGGCGAAGCGAGTGCCCGCGCGGCGGCCGTCTGGGTCATAGGCGATGAACACGCTCTTACAGAACCGCTCCTGGCCCTCCTGGAGGCTGCACACCCCGTTGGAGAGGACCTCCGGCAGCATCGGCACCACCCGCCGAGGGAAGTAGACGCTGGTGCCGCGCTGGCGGGCCTCCTGGTCGAGCTGGCTACCCTCGCGGACGAACGCCGACACGTCGGCGATGTGCACGCCCAGGACGCGCCGGCCCTGGTCGTCGCGCGCCAGGCTGATGGCATCGTCGAAATCCCGCGCGTCGGGCGGGTCGATGGTGATCACCGCCAGGTCCGTTAAGTCCTCGCGGGATGCGTCGCCGGCCGGGTCAAATCCCGCCACCGCCGCCCGCGCGTCGTCCAGCGCCTGCTGGCCGAAGCGGTCCTCCAGGCCGTGGGCCCGGATCACTGCCAGCGTCTCCACCTCTAGTTCGCCACAGGTACCCAAAGTCTCCACGATGACCCCCGAGGGCAGCTCCCCCGCCTGCTGAGGGTACTGGAGAATCTCCACCACCACCTTGGCGCCCTCCGCCGGTCCGGCAGCGCCCACGTCGCGAACCAGGACCGGGGCGGTCAGGTTGTTGCCCTCGGGCAGGACGAACCAGTTGCCGTCGGCCCGGTCCAGCACGCCCACGAAGCGGCTTTGGCCGCGCTTGGTGACCTCGACCACGCGGCCGGAGAACATGTCCCGGCCGTCGCGGCGACCCTTGCTGACCACCTCGGCGTTCACCAGGTCGCCGTTGATGGCGCCGCCGCTTTGGCCCGGCGGGATGAACAGGTCGCCGTGGGCGTTGGGCGTCTGGGGCACCACGAAGCCAAAGCCGCGCGGGTTGGCCCGATACACGCCGATCACCTGCCGGGTCATCTGCGGCAACGTCAAGGCGTTCTTGGCCCCCAGCATGACCCGGCCGGAATCCTGGAGCTGGCGGACGGCCTGGCGGAACGTACCGTAGTCCTCGTCGCTGACGCCCAGTTGACGGGCGAGCTGGCGGGGCTTGAGGGGCGAGTAGCCCCGGCTGGCCAGATGTTTGATGATCGCCTCGATGTATCGCTGCGGCATGAGCCGTCCCTCGTCTCCCGGCCAGCAAGGCCGGTGGGGACACTCTACGATGTCAGGAAGGGCTTGGCCACGCAAAAGCGGCTAACATCTTGATCCGCCGCCCGCTGCGCGGTAATGAGCTGGTTGGGAATGGTTGCCGATCGTCGGTTGGCCTTGCGGGAACCTGACATGGAAGACACGCTCGAACTGGCCCGGAAGCTGGGCGCCGCCCTGGCCCAGTCGCCGCAGGCCCTACGGCTCAAGGCCCTTCGCGGGGAGCTCCAGAAGGACAACGACTTGACCCGGACGCTCCAGGACTACCAGCGACACGCCCAGAAGCTCGCCCAGCTCGAGCAGGACAACAAGCCCGTCGAGGTGGACGACAAGCGCCGCCTCGAGGACTTGCACGACCGCCTGGTGTCCAGCGACCTGTTCAAGCGATACACGGCCGCCCAGGTGGAGTACGTGGACCTGATGCGGCGGGTGAACGAGGAATTGCGCCGGCACCTGCGGGACGTGGATCAGCCGGCGGGGTAGGGGTAGAGGCCATCGGGACGGCTTCCGCGGCCGCTGAGGGCAAGGCCCGGCTGCGGAAGCGATTCACAACGGCACCCATCCCCCACCCATCAAGAGCCGCATCGGTTTGCCCCTGAGAATTCTCTGATCGCGCGCTCCCAAACTGCTTGGGGAGGACACATACTAATGACAGGCCGGGCGGCGTAGCTCAGAGACAGAGCGCCCCGCAAGGGAAGGTCGCAAGTTCAAATCTTGCCACGCCCAGCCTCGTCGTATTATCGCGGCTATGAGCGAGCAGACAGACGCCAGCTTGGTTGGAGCGGCCCTAGCCGGCAAGCCCGAATGCTTCTGCGAATTGGTCCGCAGGTACCAGGAGTACGTTTATGGTGTGACGCTGGGTATCCTGGCGGACTTCGACCTGGCCCTGGACGCCGCGCAGGAAGCGTTTCTCTGCGCCTACTGCGAACTGCCCAAGCTGAGGGAATCGGCTCGGTTCGGCGCCTGGTTGTGTGGGATCGCCCGGAATACCGCGTTCGAAATCCGGCGCGATCGGCGCCAACAGGAGTGCCTGGCCGGGAAGGCGGCGGAGTCGGCCGGCGCCTCCGCGGCGGCGCCTTCGGCCCAGCAGGTCGCGGCGGCGAACGAGCAGCGCGAATCTGTGCGGCAGGCGCTCCTGCGCCTCCAGGATGCGGACCGGGAAGCCTTGATGCTCCACTACGCCGACGGACTGAGTTACTCGCAGATATGCTCTTTTCTGAGCATCAGCTCGGGGACGCTTAAGGGCCGGCTTCAGCGCGGCCGGGCGGCCCTGCGAAAGGAACTGGCCATGGTTGAGCGGAATTGCAGGGAGAACGCGCCAGACGAAGCGTTTACCCGGCGACTGGAACAGGCAATCCGCGTATTCGGAGCCAAGGGTCCAGCCACCCATCATCTGCCTTCGGCTTGGCACCGGTCGTTGCGGGACCAGACGAATTGGATCCTCCAGGCCGGCGAGGAAGGTTTCCGCATCGATGTGGCTCTTTCGCACTCCGGGTCGGCTCGTCAACGGTATCATGCGGTCACCCGGTTGGCTCTGCGGAAGGACGATCGCGGCTTCAAGCAATTGGAACGCCTGTTGGAGGATAGGGCCGCGAGGGTGCGGAGGCAGGCCGTGGGATGGTATGCCGCGCGCATCCACCCGGATAACCCCTCACAGGATGTGCGGGGATTTCGAGAGCCTGCCAGGACTTCTGTGAAGGGTCTGGAAAAACTCCTGGAGCGGTTGAGCGACGAGAACTTCAACGTCAGGCGTGCCGCCGTGGCGGCCGTGGGAGCGTACGTAGACTCAGGCGACCCGCGCGTTCCGCAAGCCCTGCGCGGAGCACTTGATGACTCCAAGCACAAGGTTCGGCACGCCGCCGCGGCCATCTTGCGCGTGCCTTGCCCCGGCTGCGGCCGAACGTGGTAGGCGACCCGGCCAAAAGCTTCCCTGCGCATGCCCGGAGCCCGAGGTGCGCTACTCGGCCTTATCGCCCAGCTTGCCGCTGCGCTTGTAGAGGCGGGTTTGGAGCGGCGGCAGGTAGGCGGTGAAGGAGCTGGACGGGTCGGGGTCCTTCTCGATGGCGGCGGTGGTCATGTGGACCTTGGCGTCGAGGTTGTCCAGATGGTGCACCACGAACGCCTCGGGGATCATCGGCAGCTTGGGCGAGCCGAACTGGTAGTCCCCGTGATGCGACAGGATGATGTGTTGGAGCAGGTCCACCGTCCGCTGGGGGAATGCCTCGCCGGTCTCCTGGGCCACCAGGGCGGCCTTCTGCGCCGTCCAGATCGCCGCCAGCGTGACATGCCCCACCAACTGGCCCTGGTCGGTGTAGGTCGTCGCCAGCCCCGTGGTCAGCTCGGCTGTCTTGCCGATGTCGTGCAGGAAGATCCCCGCCAGCACCAGGTCCGCATTAACCCGCGGGTACAGCGGGAGCACCACCTGGGCCAGGCGCGCCACGTTGAGCGTGTGCTCCAGCAGCCCGCCGATGAATGCATGGTGCATCTGCATTGCGGCCGGGCACTTCTTGAACGCCGCCACCAGCTCGCGGTCCTCCATGAACTTCTTGATCAGCAGCCGCAGGGGCGGATCCTTGATCGCCCGCAGGATCTCCAGCAGCTCCGACCACATGGCCTCGACGTCCTTGTCGGAGACGCTCAGGAAGTCGGCCAGGTCCACCTTGTCCGAGGGCCAGGGGCGGCAGGCGTCGATCACCAGTTGCAGGCTGCCGCGGTAGTCCTCCACGCGCCCCTTGACGTGCAGGAACCCCTCCAGCGGGATGGAGTTGTAGAGCGTCTCGGTGACCTGCCACATCCGCGTGGGGATCGAGCCGGTCTTGTCGCACAGGGTGCAGACGATGTAGGGCGAACCGGACTTGGTCACCCGGTAATCCTTGTCGCGCACCAGGAACAGTTGATCCACGCTGACGCCGGCCACCAGGTCGCGGATGTAGCGGCGGGGATGGTCCATGATGGGCATTCTATCGGGGGGCCGCGCGGTTGCAAACCCTACCTCCAACGGATATAAGCCACCCTCCGACCCCGCCGCGGCGCGCCCGGGGCCGGCAAGGGAGAAGCCGACGTCATGCGCTATACGCAGATGTTGATCCCGACGGTCAAGGAAGTCCCCGCCGAGGCGGAAATCCCCTCGCATCAGTTGATGATCCGCGCGGGGTTCATCCGCAAGCTCGCCAGCGGCACCTATAGCTACCTGCCCCTGGGCCAGCGAATGCTGCTCAAGGTGGTCGCCATCGTCCGACAGGAGATGGACCGCGCCGGCGCCCAGGAAGTCACCCTGCCCATCCTCCAGCCGCTGGAGCTGTGGCAGGCGACGGGGCGCGACGTGGTATTCAAGGACATCATGTGCGGTTTCGTCGACCGCCACGGCCGGGCCAACGTGCTGGCCCCCACCGCCGAGGAGGTGGTCACGTCCATCGCCGCCTCCGAGATCAGCAGCTACCGCCAACTGCCGATCAACCTCTACCAGATCCACGACAAGTTCCGCGACGAGTTCCGCCCGCGGTACGGCGTGATCCGCAGCCGCGAGTTTCTGATGAAGGATGCCTACAGCTTCGACGCCACCGTCGAGGGCCTCAACGAATCCTACCGGAAGATGTACGACGCCTACCGCCGGATCTTCGACCGCTGCGGGCTGAAGTACGTGGTCGTCGAGGCCGAGTCGGGCGGCATGGGCGGCACCGACACCGAGGAGTTCATGGTGCCCTCGACGGTGGGCGACGTGCTGGTAACCACCCAGGACGGCCGCTACGCCGCGAACATCGACAGGGCGCAGGTGGACCCGCTGATGGCCGACCCGCAGGCCCTCCAACAGCGCCGCCAGGCCCCGCCGATGGAGCAGGTGGCCACGCCTGGCGTCGGCAGCATCGAGGCCGTCTGTCGCTTCCTGGGCGCCCAGCCGGCGCAGATGATCAAGACGCTACTCTACACGGCTACGTTCGAGCCGCCGGCGGCCCCGTCGCGCCACGAAGCCGCCACCGTCGCGGCCGGCAAGAGCGGCAACGCCGTGGTGGCGTGCCTGGTTCGCGGGGACCACGAGGTGAACCAGAACAAGGTCCTGCACGCGCTCGGCGCCTCTACGCTGGCGCTGGCGGGGGAGTCCACGATCCAGTCCGTCACCGGCGCGGCCGTGGGGTTCGCCGGGCCGATGGGCCTGGCCGGCAAGGTGGACCGCGTGCTGATCGACCACGCCGTGGCGGCCATGGGAACCGGCGCGACGGGCGCCAACCGGACCGACTACCACGTGCGCAACGTGGTCCCCGGGCGGGATTTCCCGCTGGAGGGCGAGAGCGTGAGCGTGACCGACATCCGCAACGCCGCCCCCGGCGACGCCTGGGGGGGCCAGCCGCTGCGATTCAGCAACGGGATCGAGGTCGGCCACGTGTTCAAGCTGGGCGCCAAGTATGCCCAACAGTTGGGCGCGACGTTCCTGGACGCCGGCGGGCAGTCCCGTCCGTGCATGATGGGCTGCTACGGCATCGGGATCAATCGGATCATCGCCTGCGCGATCGAGCAGGCCGGCGGCCACGACGACAGCGGCTGCATCCTGCCGATCACCATCGCCCCGTTCGAGGTGGAGGTGGTGCCGGTCAACTTCGACAACGAGCAGGTGCGCGGCGAGGCCACGCGGATCTACGACGAATTGCGGGCGGCGGGCGTGGAGGCGCTGCTGGACGACCGCGACGCCCGGCCTGGGGTGAAGTTCAAGGACTCCGACCTGCTGGGCTTTCCGATGCGGGTGGTCGTGGGGGAGCGTGGCCTGAAGTCCGCCCAGGTGGAGTTGAAGCTCCGCACGGAGGCGCAGGCCCAACTGTTGGCGGCCGACCGGATCGTCCCCGCGGTGGCGGCCATGGTGAAGCGGATGAAAGAGGCGCTGGCCCCCCCCGCCGGCGCCGCCGGCTGAGGATGGCCAAGCCCCGCAACAAGGCGCTGGACCTGCTGGCGTACCTGGCCTTGCGGCTGGCGGCGATGTTCTTCCACATGTTCAGCATCCGCGCCAACTACCGCACCGCGGACGTGGCGGCGCGGCTGCTGTGCCGGCTAAGCCCGCGGCACGTGGAGCGGGCCCGGGCGCACCTGCGGCGGAGCTTTCCCGGCTGGGACGAGCCACGGGTGGACCGCGTGGCGCGGCAGTCGTTGCGGGGCCACGTCCGCGG
>Ga0315289_10009576_pt1 | contig 13940 bp, 13 predicted proteins | sample YL17G11_40_MG_FD_203452 | JGI IMG/M metagenome (GOLD analysis project Ga0315289, IMG submission 203452) | Sediment microbial communities from Yellowstone Lake, YNP, Wyoming, USA - YL17G11_40 | ecosystem: Environmental > Aquatic > Freshwater > Lake > Sediment | place: USA: Wyoming | collected...
CGGCTCAGAGCAGTTGCTTACTGCTCGCCAACTTGATAAGTCCACGCCTTCCAGATCACGGTCGCGGACTTTTTGAGCGCAAAAGTTATAGGCAAAGTTCGGCAGCCAGGAAAGTGTGCCGCGGTAGTGAGAGACAGCCTGCAGCAATTTGTAGGGGGCGCGCACCCAGTCGAACGGCGACAGCAAAACCAGCGGGATCCCTTTAAGCACAGGCATGAGAAAGCCAACGATCAAGCCCATATCGTGGTACAGTGGTAGCCAGCTCACGATGACATCATCTGGAGCCAACCGGATAACATCCGCATAACTGTCTAGCTGGTTAAAAATCGCCTGATGAGAGAGCGCCACTCCTTTTTGTAAGCCGGTGGTACCCGAGGAATGCTGTAGCAGGACGATGTCACCTGGGTTGCGCTCAAAACCGCGCAGGGATGTGAAATTAATTTCAAGAACTGGAGGAATATCTGCAGAAACCAGCACAGACCGCACTGAGCCTCCCGGTCGGATTGCCTTGTTGACCTCTGTTACAAATTCAGGATAGGTGATGACAGCAGCAGGTGCGGTGATATCGAAGAGGGCGTCGAGGGACTGGCGGTAATGCTGAGGATCGAGTTTTTCGGTCAGGAATGGCATGATCGAAGGGACCGCACCATGCAGAATAGCCCCAAAAAAAGAGTGTACCAAGGCTTCCCCATGTTGCAGGATCAAGATAACCACTTCACCGGGTTGTATACCGGCCTGATCCAGCGCGGAAGCATACCCGGCTGCTCCTCGGATGAGGTCACCGAGGGTCATTACCTGGTCGGGTAGCCGGTTATATAGCAGGTGGATAGCAGCCTGGTCATAGGCTTCCAGGTATAACTGCTTAAACCGGTTAGAGAAAGTTTTTATCACAGGGATCTACTGGCGTCCGCGGATCATGTCCGTAAGCTCGTTAAGTGTATCGAAGGTATCGGCGTTCAGCTCGGTGTCGTCAATGCGGACCCCAAACGTGTCTTCGACATATAAAGCTAAATCGACCAGGCTGAAAGAGTCGATCAACCCACTGGATATGAGCTTCTCGTCCATGGGTATCACCCGCCCCGACTGCTTGAGGATTCTTGTAGCGATGTATTGAGCTAAATTAGTAGATATATCGGTATTCATTATGGGTTAGATAATATTCGCCAGACGGCATCGAGAACCTGTAAGGCGGTCAGGTTGCGTACCGAAACGCCGGTTTTAATTGTTTTTGGGTCGTCGAAAAAGTAGTTATTTCCATGGGTCAGGTGGAAACCGTCCTTTAAAAGGCCGTGGCTCGGCAGGGGTTGGACAGCCGCCCAGAAGTTCCACAATGGGATGTCGTATTCCCATGCCAGCCTGGTAATAGTCTTGTTGATCAAATGGTTCCCTTCCAGGTTGTCCGCCTTAGTTGCGACGATGGGTACAACTCCCTGCTGGATAACATATTCAATAATCTGACGGAAGTATTTTTCGTAGTTCTCCGGCTTGCCGGACCACCATTCTTCCAGGCTGATGATAACGATGCTGGGGTTGTTGACGCGAATCTCACACGCCAAGGGACTTTCACCGGATTTACAACGTGCTCGGTCGGCGCGCAACGGTGAAATAACTGCTGCGACGTTAAATCCTCCCTTTACCGACAGGCTCTCGCGGGCGAAAGACCCGCTGAACCAGTCGATAGTCTGTTGAAGAATACCATACTCACCCAGGCGATAATTACCCGGATGCTCAAAATCCGCAAGGAAATATGTGGTGATGCTTTGGCAGTCTCCAATTTTCGAGAAAGCATGTGGATTGCGGCCCATTTGTTGGCCATGTTTGTATATTTGCCGGGCAGTGTCACTGACCGTTGGGATGACCGGGTAGCTCATCCATGTGTCGGGAGGTGGAGGTGTACGCGGCGTGGGTATCAACGTAGAGGGTATTTGACCTGGGAAATTAACCGGAATTGGGGTGACGGTCGGTGAAGCCGTAAATCCCGTTTCGGGGGTGATATATGCAGCAGTACCATCTGTTTTGACCGTCTCAGTTGAGTCCGTCCCGACCGGTTGTGGGGAGGGTGTCTCGTTCAGTAGGTTTATCCCCGGTGAGGCTGGATTGAGAAGCGTTTGATCTGAGGCAGGGGCAGCGGAGGGAGTTGCCCCAGCGGTGGTGCAGGCTGCCAGCAAAAACAGAATAAGAGCCATACCGATCCATATGATGTCGATGCGAGGTGTTTTTTGCTGAAGCGACCTCTTACCAGGCCATTTATAAGACTGCTTTGTCGCAAAGAACACTCCTCGTAGCGACATCTGGATAGCCCTGGTTTTTTTTACGAGCCAGGGGAGGTTTCTAGATTTACCTTCAAGGATTATTTGATCCATTACCCACAGCACCACTATTCTCTATGATTAATGAGATAGCCTCACCTACTTTATCCGCCAGTGTTTCGGTTCCCGAGGGGGTCAGGTGGATTGCGCTGTTCGTAAACTCATCCGCAGGGATGATGTTCCACAGATCGAGGTAATTCCAGCCGTTGGCATGGCTGGCCTGTGTCATTAACTGGCGATATTGATCATAAGCCCAGCGTGGATAAAAGAAATTATACCGGATGTTGCTGTTTTGACCCGAGCTCAAATACACCGGCTCATTGACGATCAATATAGGTACAGCACCCATACGCTGGACGCCGGCTTTTAACACATCGAAGGCCAGGTCTGATTCATAGAGCTGGGGCGGTTTTAACCCATGGAAGGTTTCGTCAGTTGCCAGGTCTTTTTGGGGTGGCTCATAGGTCTCCGGATAGTACTGGTCTATGCCAGTGGCTGCCCACAAGATCCCATAAAGCTGGAGCCGTAATATATCTGCCAGGGCGCGCCTCTCTCCTAGAATGGTTTTTCCCCATGATGTCGTTTTGGTTAAAGCAGGATCGTCAGGGTTTAATTTAAGTGAATAGGTGCGGATGAGATCCTGTAGGGGTTTTGGGTTGTGCTGCAGGATCGGAGAGGAGAGCTGCTTATCATAAGGGAATGATTCGAGTGTCACCAGCCAGACGACCATGTCAGGCTGATAGTGCATCGCCTCATCTAACATCAGCAGGTCCTTGGTTAATGACATGGTAGGATAGCCGACATTATAGACGCGCACAGGCCTGCCATCAGGGGCGGTCAGTTTCGCAGCATTAAGGTATGCACTGAGGGTCTGGTTGGGTTTCAGCAGGAAACCCCACACGGATGAGTCGCCGATCAGCACCAAGCGAAATTCGTCTTTGGTTTTCGGTTTTGCACCCAGTTCATGGGAAGCGAACATGGCTGGTAAATTAAATAAACTGAGATTATAGGCCTGATCGGGTTTATCTCCATAGGGCAGGCGCACCCGGCCTGGGAAAATATGGTTATATGCCGATAGACGCCCAATGGCTGGCAGGGGGTCAAGGGCTGCGAAAACGAGATTTACGAGGAGGAATAACAATAAAGCTTTGAGGATGACATTTCGGATAAAGGAAGGTGAGGCCATGGCGGTTATCTAATCCCGAACAACATCAACAGTACATGCCACGATGAGCTCAGAGTTGGGAGTGCGAACCAGACCCAACCGATGGTGACATAATTAAAAGTGAGTAAAATACCGCTGATTGTCATTGCACTTTTAAAGCCTGGGTGTATGTCCAATTCAGAAAATCGGGTGCGGGTGGCCTCTGACCAGCGGTTGTGGATGAAAAGCCCAATACCCTGCCACAATCCCCAGGCTGCGAAATTCCAGGTCACACCATGCCAAAGACCGATCAAAACCATCGTGCTCAATTGGCCCACGAAGATGATCGCGGGCAGAGGGAAGTTGCGCGGGTTCATCCGCAGTGAGCGCGTAACCGGATTGAAAAAATATGACCGAAACCATTGTGCCAGGGTAATGTGCCAACTGTTCCAGAAGGCGGTCAAGTTAGGTTTCAGGTAGGGATTATCGAAATTCTCGGGCAGGCGGATACCTACCAATCGCCCCAGGCCGATGGCGATATCCGTATAACCCGAGAAATCAAGATACAGGCGAAGGCTGTAAGCGTACACAAGGACCCACATCCAACCCGTTGAGGTGGTCTGGGCAGCATTCGTGCCGTTCAAGGCAATGATCGCCAGGCTGTCAGCCACCACGAATTTCTTGAATACACCCAGGAGGATCCGCTGGCCTCCTTCATAAGCATCCTGCCAGGATAAACTTATGGGGCTCAATATCGCTTGATAGTTTTTCGTGGATTTTTCAGATGGGTTGTTAGGGATTATGGCAGCCTGCATTTTTTGCAGGTCTCCCGAAAACCGCTGGACTCGATCGATGGGGCCGGCGGTAACTGCCGGGAAGAAGATCGCATAGGTGGTGAAATCCATCAGCGATAACCCAGGAAGTTTACCGCTCACGCGGTCGCGCAGAGTGTGGATCAGGCGGAAAGCCAGGTAGGAGAACCCCAACCAACGCAGGTCAAGAGGGGTGGCCAGACCGGCTACTTGTCCGGAAATGGTCCTTAAACCACCGCTGGTGGCTTGTGCCAGGGCAGGTGTTTTTAATACCAGAAAAATCGCCAGTATCATCATGATATACAGGGCATCCAGCCGGAGATTCTTTGGCGACAGGCGGATTGTGACGATCGCGACCAGGGTGACCCCTCCCAAAGCGGCGATGACCAGAGGTAATGCCGGAGGTCGTGTGGGAGTCAGGCAACAGAGCGGATCAAAATAGCGGGTTAGGGCGATTACCAGGATAAGCCCAGCCATGACTCCTGACGTGATCAGGTCTTGGCGTTGAACTATCGTCTCACCGGGGCGCGTCGCTGCCCATACCAGGACAACCAGTCCCACAGAAGCTGTCGGCAGCCAGAAATCCAGGTTGCGAATGGGGGTGGATGGCTGAAGCCAATAAATCGCCAGGACACTTGCTACGAGCAGCAGCCAGCCGCGCCATCTCCCACGCCCAATCCATATGAGCAGGACTGTAATGATACAAAATACAAGGATGTGGGTCAGGGTCATTTAAAAGCCCTGATAGATCCACTGTGGAGATTGGTCAGCTGTCAGGATGACGATGGCGATTAAGATCAGGCAGAGAAGAAGAGCATATAGATTTTCACGAGAAAATATTCGTCGTAGCATGAAACCGCCTCAGGTTTATTGATATCCGCACATCCGCCATTCTCCCCCTTCCTGGATCGCCTTATAGATGCGGTCGGCCAGGTTAATTTCCTGTTTTTCACCATTATAATCGGCAATGATTTTACCTTCACAGGTAACAAGAGTGTAAGAGCCATCTTGGCTCTTCTCTTGACACTTCAAGCCATTCAGGGTAGTTCCAACGGATGCGAAAGAATCGAGTTCCACCTGGGCTTGACTCTCCCAGTTAGCGCAAGATAAACTGGTAAGTTTATTCGCATCCTTAGCCACCAAGGCCTGGATGTAAGCTTCGATTGCGCTGGCAGGGTTATTTTTATGCGCGCATCCTGCGAGGATGAGGGGTAGGCCGATCAGGAGAGACAGGCGGATCATGATGGGTTTCATGAATTATCCTTTTTACATATCAGTGGTGTTGTGCGGTTATTTTACCGGTTGCCTATGTTTTGTCAACAGATAATTAGGATACTTCTCATATTGACATCGATCTTAGAATAATATATTATCTGAACATGCAGATAAACGTTAAGCTATCATCAACTGTAATACCTCGCAGATGATGGTTTTCCCATGACGGCTATTTGTCCACCATATTTTCGGGCTTTTCTCGTTCAACTGCGTAACTCTTATGATATTCTAACAAACGGTGAACCAGACCAGATCCATGTCGTGATCGAGACCGAATTAGTTATCCGGCAGACTACGACTGCGCCGCGTGGAACCGAATTGGCAGGGCCTTCGCGAGCACAGAAGGGAGTATGAAAGGTATGAGTGATGCGCGTTCAATCAACGAAACCTTTGATAAAGGGCAGGGGATCCTGCGAATGGTCCCTAACTTTGTCCCGCGCCGCTTCAACCAGGCTGGGCGGCGTTTGCGCTTGCATCCGGACGATTACTATGCCCTGGGTACCCGGCGCGGCTCAATCAAGGAACGCTGGTTCTCCTCGGTGATCCCGGCGATGAATGGTGAGTTCGCCCCACCCGATGAGGGCATGAGCTATGTAGCCCCGACTGATAACATCGAGGACAAGTTCCTCTTCAAGGATACGGTTGATGAATTAGGAGCAGGTCTCATCGGTGAAGAGCTGATGCAGAAATACGGCACCTGGCCCATGTACTCGAAGTTTTTCGATTATGAGGCGCCGCTCTTTCATCACCTCCATCTGGATGACCTGGCTGCGGGGCAGGTTGGGCGCATCGGTAAACCGGAAGCCTACTATTTCCCGCCTCAGCTCAACAACCATTTGGGACAGTTCCCGGTAACCTATTTTGGTTTTGATCCCGATGTCACCATCGATCAGGTGAGAGAGAGGCTTCTCTTGTACGAATCGGGCGACAACCGGATTACGGAGCTTTCACGCGCCTACCGTATCGAGCTGGGCACCGGCTGGTATACACCGCCGGGCGTCCTCCATGCGCCTGGCTCTGTACTCACCTATGAGCCGCAGTGGAACAGCGATGTAAACTCTGTCCAGGAAAATGTATCGGCTGGCGAAGTCTATCCCTACGGATTCCTGGTCGAGAACGTCCCGCAGGACAAAAAGCGAGATATAGATTACATACTCAGTCTGATGGACTGGTCGAAGAACGTCGATCCTCATTATAAGCAGCACTATTATAGGCCCCCCATCCTATGCTCCCCCACGGATGAACGCTTTATAGAGAAATGGATTACTTATGCTAACCCCTATTTTAGTGCCAAGGAGCTGACCGTCTTACCCGGGCAGAGGGTCCTGACCACGGATGGAGCAGCTTATGGCTGCATCATCATCCAGGGTCACGGCAAGTTCGGCGCCTATGATGCTGAGGCTGCGATCATGTTGCGTTATGGGCAGTTGAGCGCTGATGAATACTTTGTCAGCGAAGCTGCTGCGAAGTCAGGCGTCGCCGTGACCAATCACAGCCGGTGGGAGCCGATGGTGATCCTAAAGCACTTTGGCCCCAACCATCCGGATGTACCCAGGGATATTCAGGAATCGTAAATATGTCGATGAATACGGTGTATCTCTATAGCTTGTGAGATTCTATTGTTGGTGTTAAAATCTATCCGTGCAAAGGTTATAACACCTTGGGAGGGGGATAAACAAATAATAAGAGGACCGTGGGGTTTCTTGATATTGAGGACAGTATCTGCCCCACCAGAAAGGAGAGTGCAACCCGGTTAATTCCAATCTTTTCCCATTTCTCAAATAATCTAATCAGAATCGCATCTTTATTTAACCAAGATTAAATCGGAGGAAAGAATTATGGCTCAAAAAATGAGTCGTCGAGATTTTCTGAAGATGGCTGGCGTGACAGTCGGTGTGGCAACCCTTGCCGCTTGCGCGCCTAAAGCTACAGAGACAGCAGCCCCAACAGTCGGAGCTGTAACTCAACCAACGACTGCTCCACCACCAGCCGGGGGAGTGACCCTGGAGTTCTGGACATTCAACGATTATGCCATGGGTAAACCGCTGGAAATTTTCAACAGTTTTATCCAAAAGTTTGAGGCCGACAATGCTGGGATCAAGATCAACCTCACCGGTAAACCGGGTTCTGATATCCTGGCCAATGTCGTCACCGGTGCCAGCTCCGGAGAGCTGCCTGATTCGATGCAGATCCAATTAAGTGTCGGTGGAGACCTGATCGCAGTGAATGCCCTGGTTGATATGGCTCCCTATTGGAACACCATGTCAAAAGATTACCAGACTCAGTTCAACGCGGGTGGGATAGATCCATGCATCCAGGAAGGGAAGGTGTATGGCTTGCCCTTCTCAGCTTATGGAATTATCCTGTATCGCAACTTGAAGGTCTTGAAGAAGGCGGGTATTGACCCGGCAGCCGGTATAAAGGACTGGGATGACTTCGCCAGCCAGCTCGATAAGGTCAGCAAGGCGGGCTTAAAAGGCCTGGGCAAGATCTTAGGGAGTGACTGGTGCCAGTTGCACTATTATGGCGGTGTTCCTGGCACATCTAAGAAGAGGATCGCCCCGGACGGGAAGTCAACCGAGCTCAAGGCTGATGCCTATGCCACCCTGTTCGATTACGCTCTGAAGATCAAGCCATACGGCATCGGTTCGTGGCAATTCGACACCGCCACTAACGACCTGTTCATGACCGACCAGTTGGCTTTTATCTCCATGGGCCCCTGGCTGGCTCCAACTTTGGAAGAGGCCAAGGCTAAGAGCGGTCTGGATTTTGACGCGGTCGAGGTCCCGGGCAAGACGGCTGACCAAAAAGGAACAATCCGCGGTGGCGAGTTCACCGGCATTTGCTCGCCCAAGAACAAAGACTCAGCCTGGAAGTTTGTTTCCTTTATCAGCGATTACCCACAAGAAGCTACCTGGGCTGCCCAAATTGGTCGTTTGATGGCCAATGATAAGGCACTCGAACAGCCCGATGCTAAGGCGAACTGGCTGGTGCAGTTAACCGCCAAGTCCTACAATAACGCGATAGACGAGAGCTTGATGATGAGGAAAGTAGCTACAGGCTTCGGGCAGCCGGAGTCCGACTATGGCATCCAGGTCGACACAGGGGCTTTGAAGCCCGCTGATGCTGCTCCGAAGATGATCGATGCGATCAATAAGATCCTGAGCGCCGGATAAGCAGGCTTTAAAATGCTCCACATCCTACTCAGTGTCAGCGGAGGAAATGTCCTGAGAGAATAAATGGCCACCGTCGACACAAAGTAGACTACCGAGTTTGGCCCTTTTGCGCCTTCCTGGAGTGCTCCGTCGAGATCTGACGCGAAGGGGCCAAACTCCTGGGTTATAGAGTGATTGAGGAATGGAAACATGAGCGAGAAGAAAAAACCCTTTTGGCGATATGGGAAACACTATCTCATGATCGCCCCGTTCTTCATACTGTTCATCGTGTTCTATCTTGCCCCTCTCGTCTACGGCTTCTACATCAGTTTCGAAAAATGGGATGGAGTCCACCCACCCGTTTTTGTTGGGTTAAGCAACTTTATTAAAGTTATCAATTCTCCCTATTTCGTGACAGCCTTCACCAACTTGTTCAAGTACGTGATCATCACCATGTTTTTCGGGATCACCATTGCCTTTGGCCTGGCATTGCTGGTGAATCGGTTTAGAGGTGCTGCTTCCAACGTGTTCCGGAGCGCATACTTCATGCCCACAGTCATCCCGCTTTTCCTGACAGCCGCGATCTGGCGCTGGATCCTCACACCCGATTATGGTCTTTTAAACCGGATCATTATGTTCTTCGGCGGACCTTCGATCAACTGGCTGACGGATCCTAAGTTCATGATCCCGGCAGCAGTGATCGTCGACGTCTGGAGGTCGACCGGTTTCAATATGATCATCCTCCTGGCCGGCTTGAACGCCATCCCTGCCGAGTTTTACGAAGCGGCCAGAGTGGATGGAGCTAATACCTGGCAGCAGATCATCTACATTACCATTCCTGAGCTGGAACCGGTGCTGTTCCTGGTCATCGTCAACGGCTTCATCTCTGCTTTGCAAATTTTCGATATCCCCTGGCTGTTAACGCAGTCATCTTATACGGCCTATGGCGGACCGATGCAAGGGATGTTGTTCCCGGTGATGGACGTCATGGGGCGCGCCTTTGGATCATTAAAGTTTGGTGAGGCATCTGCCTATGCCTGGATTTTGTTGGTTTTCGTCCTGCTTGTTACGCTGATCCAGTTCTATTTGCGTAGACGGTATTCACGGTCGTTATAAGAAAGGTAAAAAGATGGCTACTAAAACCCTTTCCCCACTACGCAGGCGATTTACAGTAGGCAATATCTTAAAATGGATCGTTGCTTTGTTCTGGTTCGTGGTCACGATCTTACCGGTCTGGTGGATGTTCAATGTGGTCTTTACCAATCCGGGCACGCCCATCGCCATCAACCCACGCTTGTATCCTTCCTCATTAAGTGCAGGGATCAGTAACATCCGCACCGTTGTATCAGAGTCTCAGTTTTTACGTTCCTACCTGGTGTCTTCTGCTTTTGCGATTGTCCAGATTGTCGGGATGCTGTTGGTCTGTTCCATGGCAGCCTATGAGTTTGGCCTGTTTATGTTCCCAGGCAAGGATTTCCTCTTCCTGATTGCTCTCTCGGCCCTCATGGTACCGAGTGTGGTGAACTTGATCCCAACCTATCGGATTGTGGCGAGTCTGCACTGGTTGAACTCGATCCAGGGCCTGGCGGTGCCGGGCATTGCTTCAGCCTTTGGTCTATTCCTGCTCCGCCAATTCATGGAAAGCCTGCCGCGCGAGCTGATGGACGCCGCTGAGATAGATGGAGCGAGTCACTTTGGTGTCTACTGGTATGTAGCGTTACCGCTTTCCAGCAATGGGTTAATCACCCTGGGTGTCTTGGGTTTCATGTTTGCCTGGGGCAACTTTATCTGGCCGTTGGTAGTTAACTCCAAGGCCCAGTGGTATACGGTCAGCCTGGCGGTGACGAAGTATCTCAGCGTCCAGTCTTGGAGCCCGGTAGAGGTGACCATGACTGCTTCTCTCCTGGCTGCGCTGCCCCCGGTAATTTTTTACGTCGTTCTGCAGCGTTTCATTGTCCAGGGGATTGCTTTGACCGGTTTGAAAGGCTAAGATAGATTAATTCACTCTCAAAACCGAGGGCTACATGCGCATCAAGAGGTACCTGAGAAGGCGGTTATCCCTTGGCAACCTCCTGAAATGGGCTGTAGCCCTGGTTTGGTTTGTAGTCACCGTCTTACCGGTCTGGTGGATGTTCAATGTGGTGTTCTCCCAAGGTGTACAAGTCTCTCTCAGCCCACATCTTTACCCGACCTCGCTGTCAGCGGGGGTTGAAAATATCCGGTTAGTCCTCACTGGCTCACCCTTCCTGCGAAACTATCTTGTCTCCTTTGCGTTTGCCTTCGTGCAAATCACCGGTATGCTGCTGGTCTGCTCCATGGCGGCCTATGAGTTCGCCTTGTTTTGGTTTCCGGGTAAAGAGCCTATTTTTCTGGTCGCCATCTCGGCACTCATGGTACCGTCCATAGTAACCTTAATCCCGACTTACCGGATCGTTGTGAAGCTGGGCTGGCTTAATTCACTCCAGGGACTGGCAGTGCCGGGTATTGCTTCAGCGTTTGGGTTATTCTTATTGCGCCAGTTCATGGAAAATCTCCCCCGCGAGCTGATGGATGCTGCCGAGATCGACGGTGCCTCGCATTTCGGCGTATACTGGTACGTTGCCCTGCCGCTCTCTTCTAACGGCTTGATCACGTTGAGCGTTCTGGGGTTTATGTTCGTCTGGGGGAGTTATCTGTGGCCATTGGTCATTGCGACCAAGGCCAATTGGTACCCGGTCAGTCTGGCAGTGGCGAGTTACTTGAATTACCAGTCCTGGGTACCTATCAACATCGTCATGGCGGCTTCATTGTTAGGTGCGCTGCCACCCATTATTGTCTACGTTTTCTTGCAACACTTTATCGTGGAAGGCGTGGCCTTAACAGGTCTGAAAGCTTAGCAGGGTATCGCTGGTCCTGCAGAAAACACATCTATATTCATGACTGCAACGATTATACAAAACTACCATGGTGTCCCGACGTTATTTCTGGACGGCCGTAAGGTTGCTCCGATAACAGCCTATGTTGGACCCCGTTTTCTGACCACTTTCCAGGAGGCGGGGATTCAACTGTATACGTTTAATACCCCTGGCATCTGGTGGATTGGTCCGGGACAATATGACTTTTCAGTCATCGATGCTTTCCTTGAGGATTACATTGCCCGAAATCCGGACCGGTACTTTATGCCGCGCATCGACCTCAGTCAGCAGGGATTTCCCTGGTGGGGAGTGGCGTATCCGGATGAAATGAATATCCTGCGCGATATCATCACCGGCGAGGTCCGCGACCAGCTTGAGCTGAATCCTGAAGCGATCTCCTACTTAGGTCATGAAGTCCACCTGGATGGGTTAAACCTGCATTCCTTCCACTCCCTGGCCTGGCGAGAGGAGGCTGGTCAAGCTGTGGCTGCACTCGTCAACCACTGCGAGGCTGCTCCCTACGCCGAGCGAATCTGGGGCTGGCATCTCTGCGACGGACTGTTCTGCGAGTGGTTCCACTGGAACGAGTACTCATTCGAGTGCCTGGCCGATTATTCACCTGCCGCCCAAGCTGATTACCGGCGTTGGCTGCGCCGGACCTATCATAATGACTGCGGAGAGCTGTCACACGCCTGGGGACGGAAGGTCGAGTTCAACTCCGTGACCATCCCCAGCCCTCGGGAGCGAATGCAGCTTTCGTATGGTGAGTTCTACGACCCCGTCCAGGATCGCCCGACGATCGATTATCTGCAGTGTTTCAGTGATGCCACGGTGGATAGCATTATCGCTATTTGCCAGGCTGTCAAGCACGCTCTTCCTCAGCCCAAGGTTACCTGTGTGTTCTACGGTTACCAGTTCAGCGATATGCCCAGGCCTCAGCTCAACGCGCATTATGCCTTAAGGCGCCTGCTGACATCCCCAGCCGTAGACCTTATCGCCAGCCCCCATGCCTACTGCAACCGCGGTGAGGGTGGCTACCACTCGCCACAATCCATCGCCGATACGATCCGCCGCGCCGGCAAGATCCATTTTGATGAAATTGATTGTAAGACCGTCTGGACTCCCGCCTCGGTTACCTGGAAGAAGCACATCTCGCAGCCGATGACCGTCGCTGCCACCATCGAGACGATGAAGAAGGATGCAGCCTACCAACTCGCTTCGGCAACCGGGCAGTGGTGGATGGACCTGACTGACCAGGGTTGGTTTGATGCACCAGAGGCTGTGGAGCCTATTCGTAGGCTTAAGGCTATCGAGGAGCGTCTGCAGGAGATGGACCGCCAGTCTTTTGGAGAGATTGCTTTTATTGTCAGCCAGGGTTCCTTGATGTTCCAGGCTCCCAGGGCAGGGCTGCATAACACCACACTCCAGATGTTCCGCCAATGGCATCTCAGCCGTTTGGGTGCACCCTTTGAGCAGCTCATGATCGATGACCTGGACAGACCTGATGTTCCATCATTCAAACTCTACATCATGGCTAACCTGTTTTATCTCTCTGACGAGGGGCGCACCCTGATTGACCGGGTTGTTAAAAGAAATGGTGCTACGGTTTTATGGATTTATGCCCCGGGTTTCTTAGATGACCATTCAGCTTCATTGGCGAACATGCAAGCACTGACCGGTATCAAATATGGGATGGAAGATATAGCCGGTGAGCTCAATGTGAGTATAACGGACTTCAGTCACCCGATAACAAAAGACTTGCCCCAGGGGTATGGATACGGTACTGGCATCGACCGCGACCAATATTTACGTCCTCCGAAAATCGAGTACCTGCCTGAGACCGTTGTGTCACCAGCTTTCTATGCTGATGACAGTGATGCTCGTGTGCTTGGGATTGCCCAGAGCACATGCCAACCCGGATTGGTCGTCAAAGATTTCGGCAATTGGCTATCTATCTACAGTACCGCACCGCTTTTACCCTGGCAGCTACTGCGCAACATAGCCCGTCAAGCTGGTGTCCATATTTATGATGACCAGGGCGACATGGTTTGGGCAAATAATACTTTCCTGGCTGTTTATAGCCAGACAGACGGTCAGCGGACCATCCGGTTCCCAAGGTCGGTGACTGTGGAAGATGCTTATGAAGGTAGTAAACTTGGTACAGGTATCACATCTCTTAATCTTGACATGAGCCTCTGGGAAACAAGGTTATTTTTTATATTCTACGTCTGATGTGAAATCAAAAACCGGTTGACAAAAAGAGGGAATGCTCTCAAGATAAAGGTGCTAATCCATCTCTTGAGGAGAACATTCCCATGACAAGTATAACCTTTTCTGATCTTTTGACAATC
>Ga0315289_10009577_pt1 | contig 13940 bp, 11 predicted proteins | sample YL17G11_40_MG_FD_203452 | JGI IMG/M metagenome (GOLD analysis project Ga0315289, IMG submission 203452) | Sediment microbial communities from Yellowstone Lake, YNP, Wyoming, USA - YL17G11_40 | ecosystem: Environmental > Aquatic > Freshwater > Lake > Sediment | place: USA: Wyoming | collected...
TGGCGCGCCTCCTCCGAGGTGATGACAGTGTACTGAGTCGACTCGAGCAGCGTGCTGAAGACAGAGCCTGAATCGAGGTTCGTGACCACATGGCAAGGGACTTTCGGGGTCAGGCCCTACGTTAAGCTTTAGCAGCGGATAGAAGCAGTAGCTGGTAGTTTGTGAAAGAGGGGTGGTTCGGGCCTCCGGCCTATCGCCTCCAGCCTCCGGCCTGTGCCTTGTTCTGACTTCAGACATCCCCTTGCAGGGCAAGAATTTCTGTATAGTTTTAGATTTTTGCACAACATACAGGCGTCGAGAATCGTCTTCTTATAAGAGTACAGGGGCGACGCATGCGTCGCCCCTGCCATCGTTCTTCTGCGGCTCCGCTCCCTTGTGTTTTTTGTTCTTCTTGTCACAAAAACGAGATGTCACGCCTTGGCCGTGTTGTGCGAAACAAACCCAATTTCGGAGGTCTGGCCGGGACCAAGGGGGCCAATCGTGCGAAACAAACCCAATTTCGGGATCTGGCCGGCCGGAAGCCGGGGCAGTTGCGCAAAACAAACCCAATTTCGCAGGGGCTTGGCCGTGCAAAACGAACCCAATTTTCGCCAGTCGGGGTACCCCACCGTTCCATTCCGATGCCTATCGCGCAAAACAAAGCCAAACTTGGGCAGGCTGGGGTATCTGGGCGGTGACGCGTCGGGGGAGCATATTGTGCAAAACAAAGCCAAAAAGCAGTAGTCGGTAGGCAGTAGGCGGTAGGCGGTTGTAAGAACGAACCCAATTTGGTAGGGTCAAATGTGCAAAACGAAGCCAATTTCTCGATTGCGGATTTCGGATTGCGGATTGGGACGGACCTCCCGCGGGACGGGCGATTGCGCAAAACGAAGCCAATTTCTCCGGTCGGGCGGGGCTCAGGAAGGCGAAATGCGCAAAACGAACCCAATTTGGTGGGGTCAAATGTGCAAAACGAAGCCAATTTGCCCGGCGGGACCGGGTGGGACGCAGCCTGGGGGACGTGGGACGCCGGCCAAATGCGCAAAACGAACCCAATTTGGAGGGCCGATCGTGCAAAACGAACCCAATTCGGGATAGCCCGACCGGCGTCCGGGGGCCGATTATGCAGAACGAAGCCAAACTTGGGCAGGCTGGGAGGTCTGAGCAAAGGCGGTCATCGCATGTGGGGCGACCTCGCCGGAAAGTGGAACGTGCGAAACAAACCCAATCTCCGGCAGCCGAGATGCCCCACTATTCCACTATTCTATCATTCCACCATTCCAGTCCTCCGAGGTCGGGCGCAGGACGCGGACTTCCCGGCGGGGCGGCTTCTTGACGGGGTCTGCCGGCGGCTATAGACTCATCGCCGAGCCTGTTGGATTGGCGATGGGCGACACCGGCAATCGGCATGGAAAGGGGAAGTCATGGGCAAACGAATTCTCGCAAGGACGTTTCTGTATGCAATCGTGGTGTTGCTGCTGCTGGCCGGTGCTTCGTGCCAGTCCACGGCGAAGATGTCCGCGAGCACGGGGGACCTGGTTCAGGAGCCGTACCTGCTGGATACGGGTCTGGTCTCGCGGTCGATCTGCTTCGAGAATCCAACCGGCGCGCCGGGCCAGGGCGGCAAGGCGGCGAGCAAGCTGGGCGTTGGCCGTAAGGGCGCGCCGTCGATCACGCTCAAGGCCGGCCAGGAAGTCCAGCTCTGCGACATCGAAGGTCCCGGCACGATTCGGCATATCTGGATGACGGGACCGAGGAGCCCCGCGAGCCTGCGCAGCGTCGTGATTCGGGCCTGGTGGGACGGCCAGAAGCATCCGAGCATCGAGTGTCCCATCGGCGATTTCATGGGCTTCGCCCACGGCAAAGTCATGCCCTATTTCTCCGCGGTTCACTCCCTGGGCCGGAACGCCGGCATGAATCTCTGGCTGCCTATGCCGTTCCCGAAGAGGGCCAGGATCACCCTCACGAACGAGGGCAAGGAGAACGTCCCGCTGTTCTACCAGATCGACTACACCATTCGGGACAGTCTCCCGCCGGAGGTGGGCCGGCTGCACGTGCTGTTCCGCCGGGAGAATCCGACGACGGAAAGGCAGGATTTCGAGCTGCTGCCCCAGCGGAGCGGCAAGGGCCGCTACGTCGGCGCTTTGATCGGCATCCGCAACCTCCACGCCGGCCAATGGTGGGGCGAAGGCGAGATCAAGATCTATATGGATGGGGACAAGAAATACCCGACCATCGTCGGCACCGGCAGCGAGGACTACGTGTGCCTGTCCTACGGCATGCAGCAGACGCCGTTCTTCTATAACGGCTGCAACCTCGACCAGAACAACTTTGTCTCCATGTACCGCTGGCACCTGCCCGACCCGATCTATTGGCAGAAGGAGGCCCGGATCACGATTCAGCAGATCGCCTGGCAAAAGGGCCTGGCCGAGACGCAGGACGACTGGTCTACGGCGACGTTCTGGTACGAGCCGGTGCCGAGCGCGCCGCTGCCGACTATGCCCGGCGTCGAGGAACGAACGGCCGATATCTGGCAGGACAAGCAGTGATACAATCGCACGTTTGAGGACGCGTGCGTCTGAGATTGCTTCGCTCCGCCCGCAATGACATACGGTGCCGGTTGTGTTATTACGATGACAAAGGAAACGGCAAACAAAGGAAAGGGACATCCATGTTGAAGAGAGCGTCTATCGTGGTCGTAATGATGGCGCTGGTGTTGGGCGGTTGCCAGAAACCGACGGAAACGCCGGCCGGGAAATCCGGTTCGCCGGCGGTCGCCGGTGAGAAGCCGGGCGCGAACCTGTTCAACGGCAAGGACCTGACCGGCTGGGAGGCCACCGGCAAGGCCCGGTGGGTCGTCGAGAACGGTCTGCTCGTCGGGACTCAGGGCGACAAGAACGCCCCCGGCGACCTGTTCACGACCGGGAGCTTCCGCGATTTCGAGGCGACGGTCACCTATCGGGCCGAGTGGCCGTGCAACAGCGGCGTGTGGTTCCGCTTCCAGTCGCCCGGCCAGGCCTACCAGGCCGACATCCTGGAGTACAAGAAGCCGGAGGCCTATTCGGGGACGTTGTATTGCCCCGGTTTCAGCGGGCTCTTCCTGGCCGCCAATCTCGACAAGACGCTGGAGAACCGCGCCGGCTGGAACACGATCAAGATCCGGGCCCAGGGCGATCATCTCCAAGTCTGGCTCAACGGCCGGCAGACGGCCGACGTACACGACGCCCGGAGCGACCATGGCAAGATCGGCTTCCAGGTCCACCCGGGCGCCGAGTTCGGCCCGATGAAGATCGTCATCCGCGAAGTGTTGCTGAAGGAGCTGTGAGGCCGCGGTCTTTCGCCGGAGAGCTATCGCGTGAGAGGCTTCTAACGGCCGCGCTCCTCGGTCATGGCTTTCTGGACGATCTTGTTGAACATCTCGTTCAGTTGGTCCTGCTGCGCCGGCGACGTGATGGGGAGAAAGGAAACCAGGGAGCGGGTGCCTGGCGGATGTTCTTTCGAGACCTGGGGAATGGGCAGATCGCCTGCCGCACTCAGGCGGCCGAGAATCTCGTAGCAGAGCTCGTGATAAGCGATGACCAGGGCTTGTTCCGGAGCGACACCCAGGCTCTGAGCCACATCTTTCACATCCAGATGCGTCGCCACGAGCCGCACAAAGCGCGAGGAGCATTGCGCCAGTACGGGAACAAGCGGGGACGATGGATCGAGCAAAAAGAGCGTGGAACGGTTGGCGGCATCCACGAAACCAAAGGAACGGAGCTGATCCGTGATCTTGTCCGTGGGGATCGGCTCCCGGCGGGCGCTGGCCGCCAGAAAACTGCCCTCGGAAGCGTCCAGGCTCTGCCGTACCTCATCGGGTGCCGGAGTGGACCTCCGCCAGGTGATGATCAACAATCCGTTGGACCCGGCGTAGCCGTTCGTGCCTACAGAGAAGGGATGCTCAGGATACAGCCACCAACAGGTGGCCAGATCGATAGCGTCCTTCTCGAGGTTGCGCTGGAGTTGCACCTCCAGCAGCTTCCAGGCGATATCACTATCCATCATGGCGGACCACACGAAGTGATAGAGCATCTCTTCGTGGCCCTGGAGGTGGGCCTTGATCTCCTTGACCATCTCTCTCACGGCCGGGACCATCTGGGCCGCCGCGACTCGAATCGAGGCCTGCAACCGAGTGTGGGCCTCGCCGGCGACCACAGGGAACCGGAGCGAATAGTCGCTGCCGGATCGTTGGATCAGCTTTCCCTTCTCCAGGCGCGTCAGGCGCTCGTCAAGATCGCTGATCTTCAGAGCGGCCAAGTCGGAACTGGCCGCTCCGCCGACACAAGCCCGCAATACGGCGTTGTTCTTTGGGTCGTGCAGAGCCTGCCAGTCGATGCCGGGGTAACTATAGTTGTAGAAAATGGAGCGCACGGGGACATCTTCGGGGATGCTCCCCTTCGCGCTCGCCCCCTGGCTCACACCCCTCGGGGCTGCCAGGGAAACCATGCAGACCACCCACAAGCATACGGTCTTCACGAGTGTGTTCATGTCAATGTCTCCCCAAACCGGGCCCTCCCGCCGCTTCCGGGCGAGCGAGCCCATCCTTCCACTCCCGCAATTCCCCTCGAAGCGAGGACACGGCGGACGAACGCCGGATCACTCCTGGCTGGGAGGGACGATATCGAAGACTTTGACCAACTGCGTGATCTCGAAGACCTTGTGGATTTTCGGGTCGAGGTTGAATAGTTGCAGATGGCCGCCCATCTCGATGACCCGCTTATGAATCTTCACCAGCAGGCCTAGGAACGAGGACGACATGAACTTGACGTTCTCGAAGTTCAGGACGAGCCGCTTCTCCTCATTCTGACGGACAATCGGCAATAAGGCCCGTTCCAGCTTGCGGATCTGCTGCTCTTCGAGGATGTCCTCGTCCTTGAGGGTGACGAGGGTCACGTCGATGCCGTTTTCGACGACGATCTTGTCTTCTCTCGACTCCATAAACACCAGACCGAAAATCCGAAATTAGAGCACGACAACCGTGTTGCCCCGTGTCGTTCGGGCAATCCGAAACAAATCCAAAATTCAAAGCACTAAACGCTCGCGCCGGTTCATCGCCCCTTTTGAATTTCAGATTTGGAGCATTCGAGCTTGTTTCGAGCCCCGCCTTCGCGGGGCTGTCATTCCCGCGCCCGGCGGGAATCGAAATTCGGATTTCGAATTCATCAGTATATCCATCCCGGCTGCTGGGTCAAGACGCCGGCGACATTGATGCCGTTGAACAGCGCGTGCATGAAGATCGACCGCAGCAGCGAGCCGCTTCTCTCATAGGCGTACCCCAGGCCCAGGGCCAGCACGAAGAGCGAGGGCCAATGACTCGCGTAGGGGTGGATGGACGCGAAGAGAATGGAGGTCAGCACGATGGCCGGCCAGGGGCGCTGCAGATAGGAGCGGATCGTCGTTTGGAACAGGCCGCGAAACAGCATCTCCTCCACGATGGGGGCGACCACCACCGCCATGACCACCAAGAGCACCTGCAGAGGGAGGGCCGGGTATTCCGTGATCAATTTCAAGGCTTCGTGTTGTGGGACCTGGTAGTCCCGCCCCGACAGCTCTCGGGTGATCAGGATGGTGAGGCTCATGGCCGCCAGGACCAGCGGCCAGACGGCCAGCAGGGTGAGGAAAGCCAGACCCAGATCCTTCGGGGCCGTTTTGAGCCGCAGCCCCAGGCCCTTGAGCCCCCGGGCAAAATCGAGCTTCGCCAGGATCAGGATGATGACGACGATTCCCAGCGACCCGATAGAGGAAGCCAGTTGGCCCCAGAAGGCCTTTTGCCAGGGAGCGGCATTGCCCATGATCTGGAGAGTGAGCGACAGCAGCAGCCCGCCGCCGAGCAGCCAGGCGAGGAACAGGAGGATCGGCGTAGCCGGGGCCATGCAGTTGCGGCGGGGCTTGGAGTGCGCCAGCGACTCCCGGCCCAGGGAGGTGCTCAACAGCCACCGGGCGAACAGCGCGACACCCCCGAAGATCGTGACGGCATCCACGACCGTGAAAGCGTTGACCGGTTGTTCGACCCCGTTGGACACAGGCGCTGCAATTTACTATTTACAATTTGCTCTTGACTGTCTATATTCACATTGTCGAGGCAGGAAACTGCGTTTGGCTGTCAGTTTCCTGCAGGGTTTGAATCGTAAATCATAAATCATAAATAGTAAATCCCAACATGGACGTATTTCAGATCGAAGGACCGGTCCGGCTCTCCGGCCACGTGGACGTCAATGGTTCCAAGAACGCCTCGCTGCCGATCATGGCGGCGACTCTTTTAGCCCCCGGCCGCTCGACCTTGATCGGGGTTCCCCAGCTTGCCGACATCAGCGTCTTCAGAAAGCTGATCGACCAGTTGGGCTGCCGCGTGGAAAGGCAGGAGGACGGCGTACTCTCCATCGATGCCACGAAGATCGACAATCCCGTGGGGCCTTACGACATCGTCCGCCAGATGCGGGCCAGCGTCTGCATCCTCGGCCCCCTGCTGGCGCGGTGCGGGCGGGTGGAAGTCTCGATGCCCGGCGGTTGCGCCATCGGCGACCGGCCCATCGATCTGCACCTGCTGGGTATGCGCCACCTGGGGGCCCAGATTCATCTCAAGAGCGGCTACGTCATTGCCGAGGCGCCCCAGGGCCTCAAGGGGGCGAGCATCTTCCTGGGCGGCCCCTTCGGCTCCACGGTTCTCGGCACGGCCAACGTGCTGATGGCGGCGGTCCTGGCCAAGGGCCGGACCATCATCGAATCGGCGGCCTGTGAGCCGGAAGTGACCGATTTGGCCCACTGCCTCAACGCGATGGGCGCCCGGGTCAACGGGATTGGCTCGCCGCGACTGACGATCGACGGCGTCAGCCATCTGCACCCCGTGCAGTACCGCGTGATTCCGGACCGGATCGAGGCCGGGACGTTCATGGCGGCCGCGGCCATCACCGGCGGCGAGGTTCATATCGGACATTGCCGGACCGATGACATGATGGCCGTGGTGGACCGGCTGCGCAATATCGGCGTCGCGGTGGAGCCGAATGGCGATGGCTGCACCGTCGCCGGCGGCGCGCGGCTGGTGCCTGCCGACATCACCACCCAGCCTTACCCCGGCTTTCCGACCGACCTGCAGGCCCAGTTCATGGCCCTGCTGGCCATGGCGGACGGCAATAGCGTTGTGGTCGAGAAAATCTTCCCTGACCGCTTCATGCACGTGGCGGAGCTCAACCGGATGGCGGCCAACCTGCGCAAGGAAGGTTCGGCGGTGCTCGTTGCCGGGGTCAAGAGGCTGATCGCGGCCCCTGTCATGGCTTCGGACCTGCGGGCCTCGGCCGCGCTGGTCATCGCCGGCCTGGCCGCCGAGGGGACCACGACGGTCAACCGCGTCTACCACATCGACCGGGGCTACGAGCGGATCGAAGAGCGGCTTAACCGCCTCGGCGCCAAAATCACCCGCGAAGAGGGCGGAACCGTCTGAGGGCCGAAAGGCCCCTGGAAACCCTCCAACTCGGCAAATTCGCCTTGGTTATCGGGACCCTCCCGGCGGAGGAGCTGCAATGTCGCGATGTGCCCCGCGTGGAAAATCCGTATCGGACTTGACACCGCTGGGGTAGGGCCGTTATAATTAACTATATGGTGGGGCCGGCTTTACGCTACCCCCAGAACGAGTCCATGGCTGGGCCAGGCTTGGAGTGTTGCCCGGGACCCGAACCCGAAAACAGCGCAGCCGTTGAAAGACACATTGGAAAAGGGGATATGATGAAAAGCGTGATGGCTGTAGAAGATAGGAAAGAACGACGCAGGAGTTTCAGGTTGCGCCTTTTCACGCTCGCCGCCGGTCTGTACGTTTGTATGCTGCTGCTGGCGGGCTGTACTACGCGACAGCCGGGCGAGACCGCGGCCGAGGTTCATCGCAGGCACCACCGAGCGTGCAGTCTCAACAGTCAGATGATGATGGCCGATATTGACAAGTTCCTGCTGCTCGAGAAGCCCAGCATGCTGACCGATAGAAGAATCCCGTAGGGATTTACGATTTACAATTTATGATTTATGATTTGGGACTGAACCCTGCAAGGACGGACGCTGGTCGTGTGCCGGCAAATCACCACAGATCGCGAACTGCAAATCATAAATCGTAAATCATAGATCATAAATGACTGATCGTCCACGCCCAGGGAAAGGGTTTGGATCGGTGGACACATTCGTTGATTACCTCAATCGGGTCGCGCAGAATCAATGGTGGATTGTCGCGATCGAATTGTTCTCCATCGGCCTGGTGGTCTGGTGGGTGGTCAACTTCCTCGAAGGCACGCGCGGCGAGAGGCTCTTTCGCGGCGTCATCTTCATCCTCGTAGCGGGCGTTCTGATCCTGAACCTGGTCGTCGAGCGGTTGCCGTTCGACCGGCTGCAGTACCTGTATAAGGGCTTCCTGATCGCCATCCTGATCGTGGCGGTCGCGGGATTCCAGCCCGAGATTCGCCGGGTCTTGATCCAAATCGGCCAGCCCCGGATCTGGACGGGCTCTTCCCACCAGCTTTCCCGGACGGTGGAAGAGTTGGTCACGGCGGTGACCGAGCTTTCCGCCGCCCGCATCGGGGCGATTATCGTGATCGAAAGGCAGGTAGCCTTGGGCGAGTTCATTGAGACGGGCGTGCGCTTGGATGCGCGCGTCACGTCCGATCTGCTCAAGACCATTTTCTATCCCGGCACGCCGCTGCACGACATGGCGGTGGTCGTTCGGGGCGACCGGCTCGTGGCCGCCAGCGTCCAGTTGCCGCTGGCGGAGGCGGGCAGCGTCTCCGGCGTGGAGCTCGGCTCCCGCCACCGGGCGGCCGTCGGCATCACCGTCGGATCGGACGCCATGTGCCTGGTCGTGAGCGAAGAGACGGGGGCCATTTCCGTGGCCCGCAATGGCGAGCTGATTCGCAACGTCACCGAATCCCAGGTCCGGTCGCATCTGAGCGGAACGGTGCCGACCGGGCATGTGGCTCTCATGGAACGGTGGCTCAAACGCCCGAGCGAATGGGCCAATGAGGAAGTCGAGCACAAGTGACCGTCAAGAAGATCAAATTCGGCAAGATCGCCATCGTGGTGTTCCTGACCGCCCTGATCTGGGTCTGGGCCGATCTGGCGCGGGATGAACAGTTGGATCTGCCGGATGTCAGCATGGAAGTGGCCAAATCGAGCAATCCGGAGTTGTGGGTCAGTTTCGTGTCGGAACGCGAAGAACCGGCGCTGCGGACGTCCGTGACCCTCAAATCGGTGGTGTTGAAAGGCCCGGCCCGCCGCGTGACGGGAGTGAAACTGCAACGGAACGAAGGGACGCTGAATCTGAATCTCTTTCTGTCGCCCGAGCGGGAAAAGATGACGAAGGCCGAGGTCCGTTCGCTGGACGTGCTGAGTTTTCTCAAGGGCAGCGACGAGATCCGCCAGCTGGGCCTGACCGTGGTCGACTGTGAGCCCAAGCAACTGACCCTGCGCGTGCAGGAGCTGGTCAAGACGGCGGTGACCGTCGAGTGTGCCGGACTCGATTCCTCGGTTCAAGTGAAGATTCAGCCGGAGACGGTGGAAGCGTACGTGCCCAAGGAGGAGACCGGGGTGCGCAAGGCGACGGTTCGATTGTCGCCGGACGAGCAAACTCGAGCCAAGAACGAGCCGGTGGAGACAACGCCCTACGTCGAACTGGCCCCCGGGCAGCGGCGCGACGTTTCGGCTCCGGTCAAAGTGACCCTGGCCCCGGCGCAAAATGCGCTCCTGAGCGACTGGGTGCCGGCGACGGTCGCCATCTGCTTCAGTCAGAACATGCAGGGCAAGTACAGCGTCGTTCTGGAGAACGATCCGACCGAGCTGACGAGGGTGATGATCCGAGCGACGCCGCTGGCCAAGCAGGCGTATGCGCAGATGCGGTATCAAATCCTGCTCTACATTCAGGACTCCGATCGACAAGCCACGGAACTGCCGATCCGTCGGGAGGTCGTGTTCAACTTCCCGCCCGAGTACGTCCAAAAGGGTGAGATCGAGGCGGACCAGACGCCTCCGACGGCGCGGTTCACCCTGCGGCAGCTTGTCGAAGCCCCTGGGACCACCGCCGAGACCGGGCCGTGAGGGCGGAATCACGAAGGGACTTTGGCCGCCCGCTGGGCCGGATAGGCCAACAGAGCCCGGCCTGCGAAGAGCGCCGATAATCCGCCGAGCACGAGCAGAACCGCCCCGCAGACGCCGGAGATGAGGATCTCCGGTTTGACTTCCTTGCCGCCCCACAAGTCCGGCAGCGCCGCCACGAACGGCTGAACCTGCAGGACCAGCGCTACCATCGTCGTGATCAGCATGAAGAGCATCGGCACGATGACGTAGTAGGCCCGCTTGCCCGAGGCGATGAGCCAGCCGGAGATGGCCAGCAGCGTCAGGCTGGCCAGCATCTGGTTGCTGGTGCCGAAGATCGGCCAGGCGACTTTGTACGCCTTCTCGTCCGTCGCCAGCAGGAACACCAGCGGCGCGGCCAGGCTCACCGCCGTGGCCAGGCAGCCGCCCACCCACCCGCGCCAGCCCGTCAGCTCCTGGAAGATGTATCGGGCCAGACGCGTCGAGACATCGAGCGTGTCGTACACGAACGTGGAGAAGGCCAGCAGGGCGAAGGGGAAAGCAACGCCGAAGCGGACGCCCAGCAGGCCCAGGTAGCTCGCCAGGCCGTTGGCATAGATCAGATTCGGGTCCATCGTGAGCTGGTCCGAGCCAGGCTTGATCATGATGACGGTCGCCAGGGCCAGCACGGCGACGACGCCCTCCAGCAGCATGGCCCCGTAGCCGATCGGCCGGGCGTCCGTCTCCTTGTTGAGTTGTTTGGAGGTCGTGCCGGAAGAGACGATGGCATGGAAACCCGAGCAGGCCCCGCAGGCCACGGTGATGAACAGGAAAGGAAACAACAGGCTGCCGTTGGCCAAGCTCTTGAGACCGGCGGTATTCAAAAGCGGGGCCTGGATGACGAAGCCGCCGAACAGTGCCCCGGCCAGGCCGATGAGGATCGTCAGGTACAGCAGCCAGCCGCCCAGATAGCCACGCGGCTGTAACAGCAGCCACATCGGGATAATCGAGGCGACGAAGCAGTAGATCAGCAGAAAGACATCCCACTGCTTGGCCGAGACGCCCGCGAAGGCGTTCAGCACCGGGGCCGGCAGTTGCGGCCCGATCCAGACCGCCAGCAGAACCAGCGGCAGGAAGATCGCCGTCAGCAGCCACAGCTTGAGCTTGCTGAAGCGCAGGAGCAATCCCATGACGAGCGCCAAGCCCAGGTAGAGGATGGAGGAGGCCGCCACCCCCGGTCCGTAGGCTTCGCCCTGCGCGACCGCGCGGAAGGTCTGGCCGGTAATGTCGGTGAAGGCGACGATCACGTACACCAGCGCCAGCCAGATAAAGATCAGGAAGAAAATGTACGTCCGGCCGGGCAGGTACTGGCGGGCAATCTCGCCGACCGAGGCCGCCTTGTGCCGCACGGAGGCGGTCAAGGCGGCGAAGTCGTGCACGCCGCCGATGAAGATCGCGCCCAGGATGATCCACAGCCACGCCGGCAGCCAGCCGAACGCCAGCGCCGCCAGAATGGGACCGACAATCGGCCCGGCCGCCGCAATCGCGGAAAAGTGCTGGCCCAGGAGCAGGGGGGCGCGGGCGGGCACGTAATCCAGGCCGTCATTGACCTCGTGGGCCGGGGTCTTGTAGTTGTCGCGCAGGTCCATCTGCCGGGCGAGGAAGCGGCCGTACGTGACGTAAGCGACCGCGAATATCGCTATCGTGACCAATACCAGCACGCTGATCATAAAGCCTCCGTGATCTGAGACTCGTGGCTGTCAATATCCTTGCCTACCAGTCTATCAAGACCCGCCGCCATCGCAAGCCACTTGCGGGAATCGCGTGCATGACCGTTCTTGTGCGGGCGTCTTGGCGCGGCAGAGACCACCGCCGGAAAAGGGGACATTCTACTTTTCCCCTTCCCCGAGGGAAAAGTAGAATGTCCCCTTTTCCTTTGCCGCACCTTACCTCTCTGTCAGAGGCTGTAAGGGGGGGCATCACTGTGTGGTTTTCGTCTTCGGCCCCATGTCGGGAGGCTGCCGGACGAGCGGCAGGACGCCGGCCATCTCGCCGATCACGTTGACCAGTTCGGTGCCGGTGGGAACGACGATCTTCGCATTTTGGCTCAGAGACTTCTCCAGGGCCTCGAGCTTGCGGAGGAGCTGGGCATTGCCCACGAAGTACGTGTTGGCCGCCTCGTTGACCAGCCGGATCGCTTCGGCCTCGCCCTCCGCCGCGAGAATCTTGGCCTGCTTGATTCCTTCCGCCTCCTTGATGGCCGCCCGCTTCTTGCCGTCCGCCTGCCGCTCCATCGCGTTGGCAAAGTCCAGGGCGGCGACCTTCTCATTCTCCGCCTTGACCACCTTGTTCATGGTCTCCTGAACGTCCTTGGGCGGGTCGATCTCTTTGAGCTCCGTCCGCACGATCTCCATGCCCCAGTTCTTGGTCTCCCGGGCCAAGGTCTCCAGCAGCGAGGTGTTGATCTTATCCCTCTCGCTGTTGGCGGACTTGAGCGTGAGGGTGCCGATGATGTTGCGCAGGGTCGTGCGGGCAAGGTTGACGATCTGATATTGATAGTTGTTGACGTTGTACTGCGAACTCTTGACGCTCTCCTCGTCGCTCTTGACCTTGAAGTAGACCTGGGCGTCCACGCGCGCGTTGAGATTGTCGTTGGTGATAATCTCCTGCGGCTGGGCATCCACCATCTGCTCCGTCGTATTGATCTGGATCATGCGATCAACGCCGGGGATGATCCAGTGAAACCCCGGCGGGGCAAACCGATGATACTTGCCGAACCTCTCAATCAGGCCCCGGTGCGTCGGCCGAACGATCCGCACGCCCGCGATAAAAAAGAGGAACACGATTGCGACCACGACGCCCACGGTCATCGAAACCATAGAATTCCCTTTCAAAGAATCGGTCCATCACCCACATTCTACCACGACCACCGTATGGAAGACACAACCGACCGACATTTCTCTTTGGGCGCATCAATGGACGCCGTTGTCAGTGTCCGGCGTGTGTGTCTGCGGAGTCTTGAGTTTGGTCCAGACTTCCCAGACCTCTCTTGAAACCGGTCTGTAGTTGTCCTTCGGTCCGGCGGCGTCGGCTCCGAATCACTTGCAGAACTCCCCATAGATTACTTACAGCGTCTGTTCTTCCGATGTCCATGAAGGCAATCTGAGTCTGCCTGTCTCGACACGGGTGTCAAGGGCAGTAGATACAATGTCCCGAGGTGACGGCCCATTTCTTTCCCGATCGATAGCTTCTTAAATCAACCCCAACCTTGAGAGTTCCTTTTCCGAGTTGGTCTGCGTAGTACCGGAGCGCCCGTTCCGCGTTTTCTTTGTCTTCGGCCTTGGCATGGGGGCTCGGCGGCCTGTAGACCTTCTCGAAGATGAGGGTCAAATCTGTGCCAGGGACGCAACTGGCTGCGTGAGAGATGATCTGCATGAGTGTGGCTAATTGCTTGCTATCCAGCGCCGTGAACAAATAGAAGCCATAAACAATGTAGGAGATGCGTTTCCCGAACGCAGACCTCACAAGCCGAGAGCCTGCCAGCATTCGGGACAAAGCCTTCTTCGTCGGCCCTCTGTTTCTGCCCACGAGGTCGCCAGTCCATCGCGTCAATCTCCACGACAAAAGCTTTCTTTGACGGTCCCGGATCTGCGCTTTGGTCGACAAGCCCAGCCAAAACTGTGCCCTCTGTTCGGTCAGGTAGGCACCATCATCCATCCCACGTATGTCGCAGAGCATTACGACTTGCAGGAGGTCGAGTCCCCTTGCGGCCTCTGACAGACCTGCTTCCTTGGCAATATCCAACAGGAAGGCTGGGCTTCTCTCTCCCGTGTAGATATTGCCCAGCACAGCATGGTATTTGACGAGCCAGGTAATCAATC
>Ga0315289_10009579_pt1 | contig 13939 bp, 11 predicted proteins | sample YL17G11_40_MG_FD_203452 | JGI IMG/M metagenome (GOLD analysis project Ga0315289, IMG submission 203452) | Sediment microbial communities from Yellowstone Lake, YNP, Wyoming, USA - YL17G11_40 | ecosystem: Environmental > Aquatic > Freshwater > Lake > Sediment | place: USA: Wyoming | collected...
CCTCGAACAAACGGATTAGCGCGGATGATTTTTTCAATCTTTTTCCAATCATTATCATTTATGCGTAACTCGTTCTTACTGTCCCAACGTCCAACTATTCCGGCACAAACTAAAAGCAAAAAGGCGTCTAGTTTCCTCGCAAATTTCACCATTTTTCTAAACAGCTTAAAATTATTATGCGTAACTACCATACTAAGGCCTACATTTAATTTTGCTTCCTTGGCATATCTAATCGATTCCATAACCTTTGCAAAATGACCCGGAACTCCTCGGATGGCATCATTTTCTGAAGCCACGTCGCTTTCAAGGCTAAATTCAATCGTATTCAACCCTGCTTCTTTAAGTTTAAAAATTTTCTTTTGGTTTAAAACTAATCCATTGGTAACAATTGAAATTATGTTCTTCTCGGGATTCAGCGCTTTTATTATTTCATAAAGGTCTTTTCTTAGTGTTGGCTCTCCGCCTGTTATTATAAAAAGGACTGCCCCCAGTTTATTCGCCTCTTTTCCAATAGATTTAATTTCGCTTAAAGACAATATGGACTCACCTTTTTTATGCATCTTAGCACAAGAACACATAGAGCATTTGGAATTACAGTCATAAGTAAGGGCAATTTCTACAGCCCGGAGTACATTCTTTTTCAAGACTATTGTTTTAAAATAGCCTGAAACCACCCGGGGGATAATCCGCGGAGTTTTTATTACGAACCGTGAATAATATTTAAAAAACCCAAATAAGTATTTAAATTTCCTCATCAGTTAAACAGAATGCTTAACTCTGCCTGGCAATTCCAGAAGCAATCTCGGCAGCTTCTTGTTTCCTTCCTGATTTTAGCATAACTTTCGGATTGCCAAAGTTTGGACAGACCTTTCCCTCGAATATTGGCCGCCGGTTTTCCCATCTCAACATAAGGCCAACAGGGATAAACATCACCAAAACAGTCAACAAAAAGACTAGTGTGACCGGCAAGGCACTTGAGGGGAAACTTCTCGCCCTTGAAGGCTCGATTAAACATCTTTAAAAACTTATCAGTATTGTCAATTTTAATCTTTTCCTTCTCCACTGCTTTCATCAGACGATAAACATTCTTTCCTTTGAGTTCTTTTGAAAAACAATCAATGGTTTTCTCTTTTAAAGAGCGGCTGGTGTTGTGAAGCGGATTAAAACCAATTTTATCAAAACCCAACCGTTTGGCCAGCCGGGCAATTTCTCTTAGGTGACTAATATTGCCTGGTACCACAGTCGTAACCGCCGTCAGGGTAGTCGGTGTGGCCTTTTCGTTTCTTCGCTTCACTAGTTGAGTAATTATCCGCTCCAGCCTTTCCAGTCCCATTTTCGTTCCTCGTAATCGGTCATAAGTCCGGCCGTCGGCCGCGTCAAAAGAAACATTAATGTTATCAGGCTGTGAATCAAGAAGTTTTTCAATCATTTTATTATTTAACAAAAGGCCGTTAGTATTAAGCGAAGTCACCATCCTCTTTTTATTAACATAATCAATGAGATGGAAAATATCTCTCCTTAAAAGCGGTTCGCCCCCGGTGAAGCCGACTCCCGAAGTGTTAATCTTGGCAAACTCATCAATAAGCCTTTCCACTTCTTTAGTAGAAAGTTCTTTTGTCTTGTTCCCTCTCTTGGCTAAATAACACATCGGGCAATTGGAATTACAACGATAACTAATCACGATTATGCCCATAGTGGGACCGGCTAAAACCTTATCGGGCCAGAGGCGATTTAGATATTTAACCGCTAAATATTTGTAGCCCTGGCTTAATATCCACCGCCAATTACCCTCAAAAAGTTTTCTGGCCGCCGGATAGGCGAAACTTTTTCTCAATTGTGTTTCCTCCTTTTCTTTCTAGCCACTAGAAACATCTCTCCTGTAGAAAGATAAAAGGGTTTAAGAACAAGGGGTGCCGGAAGATAACGAACGATTAGTTTAAAGAGCGGTGTCAAAACTGGCGTGGGAAAGGTTTGGAACTGACTGTTAATATAGGTAATATTCAAGGCTTTAGAAGCTCCTCCTTGGGCTACCGTCTCAAATCCCTCTTTATTCAGAAACTCCTTTAGGCTTTTAGGCGAAAAATAAAAAAGATGCTCGGTCTTATAATGAGTCCAATTCCTGCCCATAATTCTGGCGGAAAGACTTTCTCTGTTAGGAGTAAAAACAACGAGACAACCTCCAGGCTTTAGAATTTTGAAAACTTTTGCCACTATTTTTTGAGGGTTAGTCATGTGTTCAAGCGAGTCATAAAATAAAACCATATCAAAGGAGCCTGCTTTAAAGGGGGCCTCTTCAAACATCCCTTGATAAACATTGTCGCCTAGTCGCTCCCGAGTAATTCTAGCAAAGTCTCCGGAAACCTCGACGCCGTAAATTTCCCATCCTCTCATCTTTGCCACCATGAGAAGCGTTCCCGTAGCACAACCAACATCCAAAATCTTTCCTTTTTTCCCATACTGTTCGATTAGGTCAAGCACCCGTTCGGCGGTGGCTTTCTTCACCTGTTCTACTTGTTTGATATTTCTCCAGTTGAGCTTTCCCCAGAAGCGATAATACTCTTGGGTTTTATAAAACTTCTCCAGCACCGCTTTTCCGGGAAATTCTTTTAGAAACTCAACGCCGCAATAATGACAACGGATAACCACTAGGTTATTTCTTACTTTCCGTTCTTTAATTTTCTTAGAGGAACAAAGACGACACGACATCATTCAACCGACAAGCAAATATTTAAGCCAACTATAAATATAACGAAACCATACTTTCTTCAAATCAATCCTTGATTTACCATAAAGCCGTTTGTACTCGTGAGTGGAGACTTCCGCAATTTTATAGCCTTTTCTCAGAGTTTTAATAATCATCTCTTGTTCGATGGTAGTAATGTTTTCCCTAAGATTAAGGTCGCGAGCGACCGCTGTCTTAATCGCCCGAAAGCCATTTTGACTCTCCGTCAGACGAACACCGAAACGGTAATTAATTCCTAGGGCGATAATATCGTTGCCTGTCTTTCTAATAAAGTTACTAAGATCTCCATGAAGTTCGTCACTTCCGCCGGTGGCTCGTGAGCCGGAGACATGATCGGCCTGACCATCTAGAATTGGCTGAATTAACCGCGGAATATCATTCGGGTCGTGAGAACCATCAGCATCGATAAAAACCACTATTTCTCTTTCGACATTTTCAATTGCCACCCGGATGCCGTTACCCTTACCTCGACCGTTATCCTCGACGACTCTTGCTCCCCAACGGCGGGCGATTTTTTTTGTCCTGTCTCTTGAATGGCCGTCGACCACAAGAATATCATCTGTAAAACGTCTGGCGTCCTTAATCACCGCCGCAATGCTTTTCTCTTCGTTTTTGGCCAAAACGACCACGGTTAAGTGCTTATACTTCATTATTCTTTAGGCCGGATGAACATAATGGAGGACAGCGACTATGTTCAAGAAAAATATTAGAACCAGATAAAAAATAAAAACCGATTTAACTAGAAAGTCTAGTTTTTTTATTCTAAACAAAGTAATAAAAAATGGCAAAAAGCTAATCACTACCAGCAGTCTGAAAAGACTTGAGGAGAGGCCAAAAACACTAAAGTAAGTCAAGCTCACCGTCGAAAGCCCCGCCGTGAGAAGAAAGACAATATTTAGAAGTGAGGGAGTCTTTGTTATTTCCTCAATTAATTTCCCTGAAGCCATCGCCAGGAAAGGATAAAAGGGATAGTTATACCACCCATGAAGATCTCTCTGATCAACGGTGAGGACAAAGAGAAAAAGGTAAGAGAAAAAGGCGGCGGTTATTTCGAAATGTTTCCTGTCTTTGTAAAGAAGCACTGCCAGGGCCGCCCAACCAAAATAAACCCAACCGTCGACAAAAATTTTATTGACAATGGCCGGGGCGAGAAACAAATTGAAAAAACTGAAAGGCCCAACCTCCCTGGCACCCTGAAAAGCAAGGATCTCCAAAAAAAGCTCGCGATTAATAACCAGGCCATAGAGAAAATAAAAAGAGCCAATTAAAAAAGCAGTCAAACTAAAAGGAATGATTTCTTTTCTCAATTTTGGCTTGAGGAGAAACAGCAAGAGAAGACTGAGGTAAATAAAAATGCCGATGAATTTAGTCAAAAAGGCCAGGCCAGCAATCAGGCCTAAGAGATAAACCAGTTTTTTCTCTCTCTTCCTAATGAACCTCTCAAAAAGGATTAAGGCAAGGAGGAGTTCAGGAATGAGTAAGTTTTCCGCCAGTGACATCCTTGAAGCAACCACATAGGTAGGCACAGTGGCAAAAACTAAAGCACTGATGGCCGCCACCCGAAAACCATAAAGGTTTTGGCATAGTTTAAATAACAGAACTATCGAAAGCGAGCCTAGGATAACCGGGATTAGACGAATTGTCGAAAGGTTGACTTCCTCTAGTTCGGTCTCACCCCTTAAGAGGGCAACGCCACCAGTAAGGAGGCCAAAAAGCGGTGGGTGGTCAAAGTAAGGAGTAACAATCGAGTAACGCGTGTCGTTAGCTTTCAGATAGTATTTATTTTGATAAAGGGGGATGTTTGACCAAGAGCTGGGGGCACCCGTCTTTAAGAAATTAATACCCAAAAAGGCAAAAGCAAACTCGTCATGGGTCGCCCCTCGCTGGGGGTAAACATCATAATGATGAAGCCGCAAGAAAAAACCCAAAAGAAAAATCAAGAGGACCGCTAACGTCCGAAAGTTGATAAGTTTTTTCATCATCTTGTTACTGTCTCCAGCTCTTGCGGTCCATCTGGACCCTACCCAATCGTGCTAGAATCGTCTCACTTCCGTAAATCCAAAGCGTCAACAAGCAGGCAAAGGGATGAAAAAGCCAAACATTATCCGGTTTCCTTATAAAGCCTTTAATTGATTGAAAGATGAGAGGTAGAATGGTTATCGTCGTGAGGATAAAATAAAACTGCCGCCCCGCCTGGCGCTGATAGGTTTCCCTTCTTTCCTCTTCCTTTTCCAGATAGAAAAAATCTCTCGCCCTTCTTTTCTGCTTTCGGTAAAAATCTCCAATTGTCCGGCAATAAAGGTGAACAATACCCACCTTCACTTTGGCTAACCAGAAGGGGCCATTCTTGGTAAGCATATAGGGAATATCCGTATCAAAAAGATAGTCGCTTTTACCCACTGCCTTTTTTAAAACCTCCGTTCGCCAAATTGTCCCGTTAGCACCAATCGTGGGTAAGATGTTTCCTTTGATTCTAACTTTTAAATAGCGGTTTTTGTCCTCCTGAAAGAAATTAAGTCCTGTCCATTTTCCCGAGAGAATCGACTGTTTATCATAATTACCGACAAAATAACAGTAAGGGTCATTGGCACCAATTAAAGCGCAATAGCGATTAACAAGAGAGTCTTGACGGCGGTAAGTGAATTCCCAAGGCTCACTCCCCACAATCTCTGGGTCAGAAAAAGGCCCAACCATTCTTTTGAGCCATTTTTTACTGGGCAAAATATTATCCGAGTCAATTAGAGCGACCAATTCACCTCGGGCTTGCCGAAGGGCGACTGCTTTTCCTGCCTCGCCGGTTTTTAAGGAGCTTTTGTAAATTTTGGCGCCATATCTCTTGGCAATCTCTAAGGTTCGATCGGTGGAGCCACCATCGGCAACAATGATTTCAATTTTATCTTTCGGGTAATCTTGATTAACAATGGACTTAAAGCAACCTTCTAAAACCCGAGCGGAATTAAGGGTAGGCAGCAAAACGGAAATCGATGGTAATTTCTTAAAAACCATTAAAAGCCTTTAAACTGAATCCATTAATTAAACGATGAATAAAAGAATAAGCCAAGGGGTGGCGTGAACAAACAAAGAAAGCTTGATCTAAAACCAGATGACTGAAGTAAGGCAACGAGAAAGCCCATTCTAGGCCCTTAAGGTTAAATTTCTTGCCCAACCAATGGCCAAGGAACCAAAAGGGAATGACAAATTCCCAACCATGAAGAGGGACAATCACCCTCTGGCATTGATGAACAAAATCGAAATTAAAAAACCTTACCAAGTCGAGGTTAAGGCCAAAGCAGGCAAAATGATCAAACCAATGGTCGATATCGATGAAAAAGCCAAATAAAAAACTAAGAGGGATCAGTCGCCAGTCTCGAGAACGCCAAAAAAGTAAAAGACTAATGGCGAGGGTTAAGAATAGGTGCTGAAGCTCTGAAAATAACAATACCTCGTTCATAAAGAGCTCCTTTGACCCACAAAGTCCATCCTTTTACTAAAAAATTTTAGCCCGAGGCGAAGATAATACCTAAACCTATCATAACTAGTAAAGCCTTCTTTCAGTTTCCTGGCAACAAATTGAGGTGTCCAGATGGAAGCATACAGCCCCCTTACCAACCCCATGATCTCCTCGTCGCCCATCGGTGTTTTCATCACTGGCTCTTTCATATCATACCGATCCCAGTCCTCCGTCTTCAGCCACTCGTTTCTCCGACATTCTTCAAAAAAGGGCGTGCCCGGATAAGGAATGACGACGGTAGCCTGAAGAGTATCGACATAACCTTTCTGGAAAAGTTCTCGGGCTAGCCGCAGAGTCCTCATGGTATCCTTCTTCGTCTCCCAAGGATAACCCACCATCGCCGTCACGTGGGGCCAAAGACCGGCCTTCTTAGCCATGAGGGCGACCGAAGTAATTTGCTCAACTTTTAAATTCTTGTTAATCCGGTCTAAAGTTTTTTGATTGGCTGATTCCAGTCCATAAAGGACAAAACGGAAACCAGCTCTCTCCATGAGATTGTAATCTTTCTGAGAAAGGCCGGCGTTAAAACGCATGTTGCAGTCAATTTTGATTTTTTGGTTGTAGCCCCGTTTAATCATGCCTTGGCAAAACTCCCGCAACCAATCGCCTGTCGGAAAAGTGCCGCTGTCATCCATAATCTCTTTAACCGGATAGTGGTCGAGAATGTGGCCGATCTCATCAAGAGCGCGTTTTGGCGACATAGCACGATATTTGGCGCCCGGGTAGAGAGTCGTCCAGGAACAAAAGGTGCACCGACCCCACCAACAGTCACGGCCAAACATCGTGTAGGTCCCAGGCGTCCGGCTATAGTTGCTGTTTTTGTAGGCGTAGAGTTGCCATTGGCTTAAATCCCGATTAATAGAAGGGAGGACATCCAAGTCATGCCGAAGAAGAAACTTGCCGGTATTCTTAACCCCCTCCCCTTGGCGCAACCAGATTCCCGGTTCTAATTTCTCTTTCCTGGTTAAGTGATTGGTTAAATTAAGCAGTAAAAAGTCGTAATCGCCGCCGGTGAGGACGTAATCGACTTTGGAGTTTTCGAAAGATTCCTTAGGTAGAGCCGTTACATGGTCGCCGACTAAAACGGTGATTAGCTTAGGAGCTTGTCTTTTAAGTTGATTAATAATCTGCCAATGTTTTTTCACCACCGGCGTTTTGGTTTCTATCATCACCAAGTCCGGCTTTTCTCTTTTAAAATCTTTAAACCACTCTTTAAAACTCTGGCCGCTAGCAATACCGTCAAGCCAAACAACATCATGGTTCGCTTCCTTGAGGAGGGTCGCGGCAGAGGCTGGCACCACAGGATAGGCGTTCCAAGGATCACGTGCCCACTGGAATTGGCGGTTCTGAGCAAGAAGAGGAATGCCTTTCTTGGATTCAAGGGGTGGATAACCAATCGCAATTTTCATCGACTTCTAGTATACTATCCATAACGGCTATCAATCTTCAGCCTGATTATACAGCGGTCGCCTGTGGCGGCCTCGATAATCTCTTAGATTATACAATAATTTCAAAATTATAGCCTAGGCAATGACCCTTGACCAAACGCAAAAGAAATATCTTAAGAGGAATATTAAAAAACTATCCTTAAGTAAAATTGCGGCCGATCTTGGCGTCTCCGAAGAAGAAATCCTCAAATTTCTAAAACATCATTGGCGGAAGGAAAAATACCAAAAGTTTTTAACCAAAATAAAGCAAACCAAAAAAGAGCCTATCCAATCGCTCCCCAAAGTCGATCTTCCAATTAAAAAATGGTTCCGGCAGCATTGGCCAATCCTTGTCTTTTTAGCTCTTTTAGTCTTCGCGGTTTATATTAACTCTCTTGGAAACGACTTTCTTTCTGACGATGGCGCCATTAGTAATAACCCCAAGATTAACCACATCAGTTATTTTCTAAAACCGCCATACTTTAATCTTGACATCAGGTCGATGATAATTTTCTTCACCCATAAGATTTTTGGCCTTAATCCGGCTCCCTATCGTTTGACTAATATTCTCTTCCACCTCGGTTCGGTCTGGATAATCTATTTTTTGGTTGCCTTCTTTTTTAGCCCGCCTGTTTCTCTCTTTGCCGCCAGTATTTTTGCCGTCCATCCCTTCCTCACCGAAGGGGTCACCTGGATATCTGGTGGCCACTACTCCCATTCGGCTTTTTTTGCCCTCGTTTCGCTTCTACTCTATATCCTGGCGAAGCAACGACAGAAAATTGGCTTTTATCTCACTTCCCTTGTCTTTTTTTACCTCGCCCTTCTTGCCTCGGAAAAACTAATTATCTTTCCCTTAATTTTGTTTGTCTATGACTTTTGTTTTGATAAACTCAAGGCTACTTGGCGAAAGCTAATTCCCTTCTTTGCGATTAGCGGCTTTTGGGCCCTCTATCTTTTTGGGTTGTTGGGTACCAGAAGCGCCACCCTAGAAACAGCTTATTATAAAGACCCAGGCATGGAAAATCCTCTTATCCAAATCCCGGTAGCAATTTCTTCCTACCTTGAACTACTCTTCTGGCCAAAAAACTTAACCCTCTATCACTCGGAATTAATCTTTACCCCAATTGAATATCTTATAAAGCTAGGGGTACTGACTGCTTTCCTGATAACCATGGGGTACTGTTTCAAAAAAGACCGTCGTCTTTTCTTTTGGCTCTCTTTTTTCCTCATCGCTCTCCTCCCCTACCTCACCCCCTTAAGAATCGCCTGGGTGATAGCCGAGCGTTATGCCTATTTAGCGGTTATGGGAATTATTATTGTCGTCGCCTACGGCCTGGAAAAAATCGGCGAGATCAGTAAGAGAAAGGAGACGGCCTATGTTGTTCTTGGAGTTATCCTTCTCGCCCTTTCCACCCGAACGGTTTTAAGAAACATGGACTGGAAAAATCAAGATACTCTCTGGTTAGCATCAGCCAAAACCTCACCCTCTAGCCCACAAAATCATAACAACCTCGGTGATCTTTATGGTCGCCATGGTGACTTGGAAAGGGCGGAGGTAGAATTCAAAAGAGCCATCGAGCTCAAATCAAACTACGGCGACGCCTATCACAATCTTGCCAACACCTATGCCCAGATGGGAAAGAGCGAATTGGCGATTGAAAACTACCAAAAAGCGCTTTCTTTTAATCCTAATCTCTGGCAATCTTACTCTAATCTCGCCGCCCTTTACTTTAACCAGGAGCGGTTTGACTTGGCTCAAAATGAACTAGAAAAAGCCGTCAAGGTCAACCCTCAAAATCCCGATCTCCACATTGACCTGGGGGTGGTTTTCTATAAACAAGGCAAAACTGAGGAGGCAAAAAAGGAGCTACTGGAAGCCTTACAACTTGATCCGGAAAACGCCAAGGCCAAAGCCTTGCTCTCTCAACTGGAAAAGGAGGAATAATAACATCTTCCCTGGACTAAAGTCCAGGGTTTTCACCCCTAAGGGAAGATGTTTTACAGCTTCAATTCATCCGCCTGTTGAAACAGACGGTTTTCTTGAAGCTTTTAATAAACCAAAGTTATGAACGAAAGACAAATCTCGACTGAATTTCTACCCCTTAACCAGGCGGCTGAGGAAATTGGCACTGTCTTAAACCAAGTCCCCAGCCTCAATGAGTTAACCACCATTAAGACGCCTTATGGAACTTTAGAGAGGATCGGCGAACCCAGAGCCGCCAGAGAAGGGATCAAAGATATTCCTCTTACCCACCAACACAAAAAACACCTCTTTAGAGGCAAAATTGAAATTTTAGATTTACCCGTGGTCATCACCTATTTTTCCGGGGAAGACTATTGTCAAGATGTGGATTATTTCAGAAGAGAATACGAGAATTCTCGGGGCGTCTACAGTGGTCAGACCACCGCCTTTACCGACAGAAAAGTTGCCCCCTGGCTTTATGGTGACGATGATGAAACAATGACCTTAATCGTTGAGGCGGCCGCGCATGATTTAACCTCTTACTACCGTTCAACCAGTCACCGTGAGGTGGAAGAGGCGATTAGAAAGTCTATCGAGTTGATCAATCACGTCTGGGAGACATCTAGGAGAGAAAATAACACCTTCCCTGGACTAAAGTCCAGGGTTTCCACCTCTAAAGGAAGCCGTTTTACAGCTTCAATTCATCCCCCCGAAGGGTCGGGGGGTTTTCTTGAAGCTTTTAATGACAAATGGCCTCGCTACATCGCCGCCTTCCTTGTTCCTGAGTATCCCCATCTTAGAGATAAGGCACTTAAAGACTATCTCCAGGAACCTTCGGTAATCGGTTACTATCAAGAAACCCAGGCGGCTTTAAGAAACTATCTTAGTCGCCTAGGTGACTTTGAAAGAGGCTTTGGTTTCGCGGATGTTAAGCCGGATAACCTTGTCGAGGATAATGAAGGCAAGATTCTTTTTATCGATGTTGCTAAACCAGAATTTGCCTACCATCAGTGGACAACGCTCGGTCAAATTTATCAGTCAGTGGCGACTAAAGCCCCTGATTCTCTTTTTGGCAGAATATTAAAAACGGCCATCACTTCCCGGCTGGAAACAGATCCTCAGCAGGCACTGGCGATTAAACTTTTCACCATGGGAAGAATGAATCGACTTCTCATTAGCTGCACCTTAAGAAATATTGTTTATGTTAAAGAAATCGGCTTAACAGTGGATGACAACGAAATTATGACTAGACTAAAACAAGTTAGAAGTTTAATGGAGGTCGATTCGATCAGGGGTAGTGTTACTGTCTAATCTTTCTTGAAAAAAATCCCCTTACAAACAAAACCCCATAAGTAAGGTGGGTAACAACAATTGTGAAGGTGACTAAAAAGGCTAGTTTGAGATTCTTCTCTCTCAGATAAACCTGAGTCGAGGTGGCCAAAAGTAAAACTAGATAAACCAAAATTGTGCCAAAGTAAATAAGCTTGAAAAGGGGATGAATAAACAAAAGGGGCAAACCCATAATCAACCCTAAAACAAAAAGGGTAGGGACAAGATAGCCAACTTGGAGTGAAGTTTGAGGTAATATCCGGGCAAAATGGCCACGATGAATGGCGTAGCGAGCAATTTGTTTCAGGTGGGGACCAAAAACTTCCCGGCGGTGATGGTAGACTAACACCCCTGGGTCATAAACAATCTTCTTTTTCAACTGATAAACCAAGTCCAGACAAAGTTTCGTATCCTCTCCTGGCCAAAAATGAGAATCAAAACCACCTACCGCCGAAAAATCTTCCCTCCTCACCAAAAAATTAACTGAAGGAAAATCCTCTACCATTCTTCGTGGCTGGACCGCACAGCGGTAAGTCCCCGCCCCACCGCTGCCTAACCAGGTTGACCAGACATAACCAGAGGCTTTTTGCCGAAGGTTATCATGAGGTGGGGTTAAGGTCGGCCCACAAACGGCAGCAACTGCTTTCCCTTCCCGAAAAATCCTCACCGCTTTCTCAAGCCAATATTTATCGGGATAAGAATCGTCATCAAGGAAGGCGAGAATTTCCCCGGTTGCCTTCTGGGCGCCAAGATCTCTTTTGTCTGCCGGCCCGGTTTTAGGCCAGGTCGGGATAATTCTCGTCTTGGGTAATTTTTCTTTTGTGGGCTTGTCGGGAAGAACGATAATCTCAAAATTAGAATAAATCTGCTTTAAAATGGCAGGTACCGTTTCCTGACTTAAATAGTCATTAATTTTCTTAACGGGGATAATGACAGAGACTTTGGGTCCCATTTTCAACCAATATTCACTTTAAAATCTAACTCGGGGTCGTAACGCCACTTTCGTTTGTTGTAATCGTCATAATAGCGAAGGAGGCGGAGGCGGTAGATGATCGCCAGAGTATCAATTAAGGCCCCTTTCATTGCTTCAATCGTGGCGGCATGAGTTAAGTCTCTAAAGTTATAATTAATCTTAATGGGGGCCTCGAAAATTCTCTTATAGCCGAGGTGATGAGCAACAGTGAGCATTTCAAGGTCGAAGGCATAGCGCTTCACCAAGAGGCGCGGTAAAACATCTTCCAAGACCTTTCGGCGAAATATCTTCAAGCCCACTTGGGTGTCGCGAACATTCAGACCGGTGAAAATTCTCACAAAAAGTTGATAAAGCCGACTAATCACCCTCCTTTTAAAAGGATAGTTAACTTGAGAAGCAGGGTGGCGCTTGGAACCGACAATAACGTCGGCTTCATACCACTCCATGTGTTCCAGAATCATGCTGATACCATTAGGGTCTATCTCCATGCCCGCATCGATAAAGGCAATTGGGTCCCCCTTCGCCCTGGCCATCCCATAACGAACGGCATGGCCCTTACCCTTGTTGTGTTCATAGCCAACAACTCTAATTTTCTCCGATTTCACTTTTTTGGCGGTTTCAAAAGTTTTATCGACCTTGCCATCAATAACCACAATAATCTCATAATCGTAGCGGGTTTTATCAAGGACGCCCTTAATCCGCCTTAAATCCTGAGCAATTGTTCTCTCCTGGCGAAAGGCAGGGATGACAACCGAAAGAAGGTGGTTTTTACGTTCTCTCATTTTTTAATTCTATCAAAATTATACTTCGGCGCTTTGCTGGCCTCGACAATTTCTCTTAAGAAATTGTAAATCAAAAGTGAGATAAGCAGTAAGGCGGTCACAACGATGGAAATCCAAATCACCTGTCCGAGGTTTTGATGGAAAAAAGCAATCAAAACAATCTGTAAAAGAGCCGCGGCCACTGGTAAAAGCACTGCCCTTGATTTATTGATTGAAAGATAGAAGTTAACCAAAAGGAAAGAAAAACAGTACAAACTTAAGTAAATTCCAAAAAGGCCCAAATAAGGGGCGGCGGGGAGATAATCTCTGCCGAAGAGAATGCTCACCATCAATCCGGGAAAAAGAAAATAAACTCCGGTTATCGTTAGGCAGACCAATCCTACCAATCCCGAACTAGCAAGCAAGAGGGGTTTATAATGACGGCCATTGGCATGTCGCTCGGCGACCATCGGGAATAAGACTAAAATAACCGGCAGGGAAACAAAGTAAATAATCTTTCCCAGGGTCGCCAAGGCAGAATAAAAACCAGCTTGCTGGGCAGGCAAAAAATGCCGTACCAAAATGATATCGGCCGTGTAGAGAGAGGTAAAAGCGATGGTTGATAAGAAAACAGGCACAGCAAAAGTAACCATCTGTCTCCCATCAAAAGTTTTCTTTTCCCCCGAGACGGCTAGAAGTGACTTTAAAGGGAAAAGCGAAAAAACATAACTCACTGCTCCACCAACAATAAAAGCAAACAGAGCCCCATAAACTTGGTAGCCCCAAATTACCAACAAAACCGCCAAGCCCAATTTTAAAACCACCTCTAAGATATTGCTGGCGGAAAGATAGCCAAACCAGAGTAATCCCTGGAGGACAGCCCGGTTAATCATCGTCATCACGGCAATGAGGGAAAAGATACCGACGATCACTAATGGTAAAACGGAGTTAAGGTGTAAAAAGGAGGCCAAGAGAGGACTAAAACCTAAATAAACCAAAAACCCAAGTAGACTAATAATAAGGACTCTTTGGTTGACAACTTGGAACAGAACCCCTACCTCTCCTAATCTTTTCTGTCCTTTGAGCGTAGAAACAAATTTGACAATCACTAAATTAAGCGTGCCTACGGGGATACTAAGAAGATAGACCAGGGAAATCAGCGAGGCCAACACGCCATAATCCACCGGCCCAAGCATTCGCCCCATTAAAAGGTGATAAAGATAATTACCAAA
>Ga0315289_10009580_pt1 | contig 13937 bp, 34 predicted proteins | sample YL17G11_40_MG_FD_203452 | JGI IMG/M metagenome (GOLD analysis project Ga0315289, IMG submission 203452) | Sediment microbial communities from Yellowstone Lake, YNP, Wyoming, USA - YL17G11_40 | ecosystem: Environmental > Aquatic > Freshwater > Lake > Sediment | place: USA: Wyoming | collected...
CGCTACGAAGACGCCCAGCCGAAGAAGACGAAGGTGTCGGTGTCCCCGACTCGGATGCAGCCTGCCGGTCCCCACTTGTCGTCGATGCGGGAGTCCCCCTCTTGCATCAGGCGATCGACTTCCGCGTAGGCTTCTTTCTCGGTGGAAACCGTACGGTCCTGAATCAGAACGAAGGTGCCTTTTTCCGCGAGCGTGCCGGAGTATCCGCCGTGCCCGTGCTCGTACCTCGCGTGCTCAACGGCGGCGCTGAATGCTTCCTTTGCGGTCTTTCCCTTGGCCCTCTGTGTGAATTCACATGCGCCCATTGTGTTCGTCCTCTCGGGTTAGTGTTTCCACCGCCCTAAGCCCGCTCCCCGGTACTCTGGGAAGCGGGCAGGGCGACCATGTGGACGCTTAGGCCGTCTTCTTCATCGGCTTGGTGAAGCGGGCGTAACGGGCCTCCGCGCGCTTCATGAGCCACGTCGTCCCGAAGGTGGTGGCCTCGAAGTTGGAGCGGTTGACCGTCTCGTCGAGGAGGGAGCGGATGTGCTTGCAGGTGTCCTTGAAGCCGTCGTGCTCCTTCGTGCCGTGCTTGTGGATCCACGACTTGCAGGAGCAGCCGAGGTAGCCCGTGGTCCGCATCGCCACGACGTACTTCGTGGTCGGGTCGGAGTCGCTGCGAATGGCTCCGATGCGATCCCATCCGTTCTTGCTGTGCTTGTCGTCCATGACTTGTTTCCTTGGGGGCTGCGGGGTTGGACTGCTGATTACTTATACAGCAAATGCCCTGTCAGTGTCAAGCACTCTTCTGCTTGCAATCGTGAGTCGTGTCGATTTCCCCACGGCCGAACTTCGTCAGCACGAAGGGGCAGTGCGGGCACTTGAATTGCTTCATGCGAAGGGACGGGTGCTCCTGACACACCTTGAGGTGTATCTGCCACGTTGCAGCGTCGTCGAACTTCCTCTGGCAATGCACGCACTGGAGCATTCCACCTTCTACAGCAAATGCCCTGTCAGTGTCAAGCATTTGTTTTTGGGCGGGGAGGGAAAACTCCCGGCTATTCCCACGGCCAGGAATTGGCACAAAAAAAAACCCGCTCCCCAGTGAAGGGGGCGGGGTGCTTCTCGCCTTGCCAAGTCTTAGCCGCCGATGGAGCGGGTGAGGGAGGTGCAGGGAACCGGGGGAGGGAGGGCGTTGGCCACCATTTCCACCACCTCGTCGGGGGCGTAGCCACGGCCCCGGAAAGAGTTCAGAAGCTGTCGCGCTTGATCGACCGTGAGACACAGCGTCACGACGACGGGGGTGAGGTTGGCCTTCTGTGAAGCGGGGGAGCAGACGGGGCATTGGCAGGGCATGGACTCTTCTACATCCGATGCCCTGCCACTGTCAAGCTCTTAGTCGTGATCTTCGATGAACTTCCGGCGCTCGGGGAACATCTTGTTGAGGGTGCCGTCCAAGTCGTTGGCCACGTCGAGCAGCTCACCCTCCTGCGAGGGGACGTGACGGGGGAGGTCCAACGTCTTGAGGCGGTCCGCTTCGTTGCGGAAGAGGCTGATGACGGCCTGCGCCATCGCGACGGAGAGGGTGATTTCGACTGCGGGGAGAGTCGTCGCCTTGCTGGAGTAGGTGGGCATAGCCTCTTCTACACCCGATGCCCTGTCAGTGTCAAGCTCTTAAAACACCCCATCGGGCGCGCCGTCATAGCTGCACCCCCGCTTGCGGCAGTCATCGTCGCAGGTGTGCCCGCAGCCTCCCTGTGAGGCGTGGGCCATCGCGCGGAGGTCGCTCGGGGTGAGGGTAGCACGGGCGATGAGTTCCCTTGCCTTCTCACACAGGGCCTCGTTGCGGGCAGGCTCCTTCAGGCACTCTTGATCAACAAGCATCTCGTGAATCAGGGAGAGCATCTCAGCGCGGGTAGGTTCCATTCCTCGCTTATAGTCTAATGCCCTGCCGCTGTCAAGGGCTGAGTGTGAACCCTGTGGCTTTGATTTCTTCGGGGGTCGCGCCTGCTTTGATTGCGCCGTCATACATCTTTCGCAGCATGGACGCGTAGCTTTCGCGGTTCCATCCCTGAGGGATTCCACGAGGCTGGTTGCGCAGGGAGTTGAGTGCCTGCTGCTTCGCAGCCTTCTTCATGAAGGCCGTCACGTCGTCCATGTCGCTCACTTGCCATTCCTCCCCTGCTTCTTCCGCTGGCGCTCCTGCTTCTTCCGCTTGCGCGCCTCTGCCGTGTTCTCGTGAGGCTTTGTGGCGTGAAGGCGACCCGGGCGCATGGGCGGCGCACCGTAGGGGCGGGACACAGGGGAGTCGAGGGCCATGCCAATCATCGTTGCGACTGCGAGGGAGTTCGGGAGGGACATTCCACCAGTCTACACCCGGAGCCCTGCCTTTGTCAAGCCCTACCTCCAGGCGGGAGTTTTCCCTTATTCGTTGGCACAAAAAATCCCACCGCCCCAGGTTTCGGGACGGTGGGGCGACCATGTGGACGCTTAGCGGGCGGCCAGTCCGTAGTGCTCCTGATTGAAATCCATCACCTTCTCTCCGTTGAGCAGGGTCACGGTGTGCCCTGCGTCCGACAGCTCGCGGGCCACGATAAACGTCCGGTTGGAGGCGATGCTCACCCGGATGGTGACGCTTCCGCTTTCGTCGAAGGTAATGGAGTCGAAGTCGGGACCGGCCTGATCCGTCGTTTCCTTCAGCCAAGCGAGAAGTGCTTTCATGGGTGTTTCCTTTCGGGTCGCGGGGAATGCTGCCATCCGTTTATACACCGGATGGCAGCCAGTTGTCAAGCTCTTAGACGGCCTCGACCTTCCAGAAGAAGCCGACCCCGTCCGCAGCGGGGACCTTGAACGCCCGCCGGACCACTCCCTCGACGGTTTCCATGTTGACGAAATCCGGCGAGCGGATCTCGCAGGACAGCCGGTGAGCGTTGCCTTCCGGGGAGAGCTTGCCGTCCAGCAGCCCGTGGGCCCGCTCCAGAATGGTGGCGAGCGCCTCGACCTTGTTCCGTTCCTCGCTCCCCTCCGGCAGGGCGCTGGCCGCGTCGCGCATGGCAATGGCCCCACGCATGGCGGCGAAGCAGGCGGTGTCAAGTTCACGCGTGCCCTTCACCATGGCGGTCACTGCGGCGGTCTTCATCGTCGGCTTCGTCATTTGGTTTGTTTCCTTTGCCAGCGGGGTGCCTAATAGATACACCCGATGGCATGCCGAGGTCAAGCTTTAGTTTGGGTCAATCGAAAATAGTTTGTGGCACGACAATTGAAAACCTGGAGTTGGCTGGACAATTGCAGGGCAATTAGGAGGCGGGAGTTTTCCATTCCCGGCTCCAGGAACTTGGCACAAAAACGCCCGCCGACCTTCTTCAGGTAGGCGGGCTAGAATGTTTGGTGCGCTGAAGTTACGGGGTCAGCGCGTCCCTAAGTCTCATCGAGCATGGTGCCCCTCCTCTAGCTTTTTTGGTTTTTGTGTGTGCCCAGAGTGTACGTTTTGCCCTCTTTTGAGTGAGGCCCGGAAGTTATAGGGTCCGGGTCCCTACCGTAAACCTAGTGTGCCAGTCATTTGCCCTCGGGCGGTTGGAGGAATTTGTTTCGGTTGACCCGGGCTCCCTCGGGAGCCTCGGGCGGTCGGTGTTGCGCTCACTTCGACGAGTCGGTTTATTGGGCCAGAGTGGGCGAGGGCATCGTTGCCCCCTGCTCCTTTGCGATGGCCCCGCGCTCCTTCAGCTCATTGGCGAGGGCCACACCGCACTCAGCGAAGACTTCGTTCGGGTTGAGCCCCGAGTCGAGGGCCAGCTTCATGCCGATCGTCACCACGGCGCGGAAGGCACGGCGCGCGTTGTCCTTCTGGGTGAGCACGAGCCCCGGAATGGCCGACAGGGCGGCGGTCACCGTGGGGAGGAGGGCGAGCATGATGCCAGTGCGGGAGAGGTGCTTCTCGGCAGGGGCAGGGGCAGGGAGAAGGTCGGACATGGGGTTTGTTTCCTTTGCCAGCGGGGTTGGACTGCCCCCTATGTATACAGCCGATGGCGTGCGCTTGTCTAGCTCTTTGTTCGTCTCAAATGAAAATAGTTGGCACGAGAAATCATTTCCACTAAGTGCTTGACAATGGATTGCCGTTGTGATAGTCCAGGGGTTGGAAAACTCCCATCTCTCCCATGCTCAGAACCTGGCACGCAAACGCAGAAAGGGCCGGACCCTTTCGAGTCCAGCCCCTTCGTCTGAGCGAGGCGCTTACTTCGACTTCAGCGCCTTGAGGTAGGGCTTGGAGTCGGGGAGGCTCTTGAACTTCTCAGCGTGATCCTTCAGGGCGTTGTCGAGGGCTTCCATGAGCTGTTCGCGCATGAACTCTTTGGGAGCGCCCATGGAAATCAGGGGCTGAATGGCAATCGTCATGAGCGCGCGGAGCGTCCGACGAGCGTGAGCCACGTTATTCATGGGGTCGTAACCCAGCAGGGCCGACAGCTTCTGAGCGACGACAGGGCCGAGCGAGTGCTGAATGCCCGTGCGGGAGAGGGCATTGTTGACGCCCGTGTCCTTTCCCATGTTGGCCTTGAACTTGTCGAACTTCGCGATGGCGTTCATTTGGTTTCCTTAGCGGGGGTTGATGACGCCCCCTAGGTATACAGCCGATGCCCTGCCAGAGTCAAGCGCCTCCTGCACCTTTCTTTAGGCTTGACATAGGCAGTCATGTGTGATATACGGATAGCCAGGCGGGAGTTTTCCATGTCCCATCCTTGAAACCTGGCACAATAAAAAACCCCGCCCCCAGTGAAGGGAGCGGGGTTGCGTCCACGTGGTCGCTTACAGGTTCGGATCCTCGAATGCCTCGCCCGTCTCAGCCAGCAGCTTCACCGCCGAGTGCATCAGGCCCGCGAGAGTCAGGGGGTCGCTGACAGCCTTGTTCGGGGCGTAGGCGGGGAGCACGAGCAGGGTGGGGACGCCATCAGCCCGATCCTTGTTTTCCCAGTGCTCGGGGTCCGCCCAGCCCATCAGGCGCTCTGCCATTTCCGCCTTGGTGACGCCATCGGCGTACCAGCGGGCACCACAGCACGAGCAGTAGGAAGAAGTGTAGCCCTCCTGCGCCTCCAGCCGCGCTTGCGCTTCCTCCATGGTGTCAGCCGCGATGAGGACATTGCGCGCCGGGCCGGTGAAGTATCCACCAGAGTTGTTCTGGTCGAAGAAGAACCACGGGCCATCAGGGATGGCCGCCTCCAGCATGGAGAGGGTGACAGTCTGCGTCGGGAAAGCGGGGTTGGCAGTCATTGTGTTTCCTTTCGGGCTGCGGGGTGCATTCCTTCTACACCCTTTGCCCTGTCAGTGTCAAGCTCAGATGTCGTAGACGGCGGAATACCAGCCGGTGCACTGCTGGAGGTACACTCCGACCTTTGCCAGCGCCTTGCTGGCCTTCTCGTTGAGCGCATACTGCTCATAGTCGAAGTTACAGACGGCGGCCACGTCACCCCCGTCATGCACCACGACAAAGAGAGCGTCGGTGCCGTATTCCTCGCCCCGCTCCTTCCACTCCTCGGGGGTGTAGAACGTGGTGCAGCCCCCCGTGTACGTCCGGCCCTCCTTCACGAGAAAGGCGACGAACGCCTCGTAAGCCTTCTGAGCCTTGGGGTCCGCGAGGGTGATGGAGTTGAGTTCGTTCTTCGGTGCGCTGCGGGCGGGGTTGGCGGGCATGCACAATCAATACAGCAAATGGGGGTCAGTTGTACAGCCCCAAATTGAAATATCATTTACCGTGCCAACTGCCATTGTCTAGCACCGAGCGTGCCAGGCGTTTGTTGGAAAACTCCCGATTGTCTGGCCGAACAACCTGGCATGAAAAAGCCCGCCCCCTTTCAGGAGCGGGCTAGGTCACTTCATGTGCTTGCAGGGGCCACAGACGGAGCCGGGATCCTGAGCGCCCAGACGGCCGCCACAGTGTTCGCACTTGCACGGCTCCACCAGCCCGTCATCCTCTTCGATGGCCCACCACGCCACGATGCGGTGACCCTCCGGGATTTTGTGTTCCACCGAGCGGGCTGCCTCTTCGGCAGTCTCGCCCACGCCATCGAAGGTCAGGAACTGGTACCAGTGGGGTTTCCCCTCGATGGGAGTCGTGTGATTGACAGTGAAATGGAATCGCATGTTACCTCCTCACTCCGAGCGGGGGATGCAGGTGTCTTCGTCCGTGTGCGTCGTGCCGCACGCCCAGCAGAACGCAGCGGGAGCCACGGGCTTGGGGGTGACTTCCGGCTCCTCCATCGGAGCAGCCTCACCACCGAACAACTCACCCATCAACTCAGCGTGGCGGGCGGCGGATTCGAGGGACATTGTGTTTCCTTTCGGCTGCGGGGTTTGTGTTGCCCCCTAGGTATACAGCCAACGGGCTGCCGTTGTCAAGCGCCCTGTGCGAGGGCGGGTGGTGGGAGTTTTCCATCCCGTTGGCCAGGAACTCGGCACAAAAAAAAACCCGCCCATTGGGGGCGGGGAGGCTACCTCGTGACGTGGGCCATGAGATCCCCGGTATCCCCGGCGCATGGGCCGGGGGCCAGAGCGCTCGCCTCAAGCTCAGTCGTAACCGCCGTTTTCCATCCGACGGGTGTAGGCGTCCGCGCGATCATCGTCGCAGCGGGCCTGCTCCTGCTTCTCCCAGATGGCGAGGTCGGCCTGCTGAGAGGAGCTGCACGCTTCGAGGTTCACCACGGGCACCACGCGGAGGCCCTTGCACTCGACGCACTGCATGTCGTACGCGCCCGAGAAGTAGCTCTCGCGGAAGTCAGGGTCTTCGTTGAACTCCTCTTCGGTGATGCCGTTGGAGTCGATGGAGGGGTTGACGTGGGAGCCCCGGCCGTCGCAGGTGCCGCACACCTCGAACTTCGCCGGGAAGTCGGTGTCTACCTCTTCGCCCTCCGGGTCGTAGATGGTGAGGGTGACGGTGTTCGCCTTGGAGTCGAATCGGTTGGCGGGGAAATTGCGCTCTCGGCGGTCGGACATTGGGTTGCTTCCTTTGTCACTGCGGGGGTGACTACTTCTACACCCGATGCCCTGCCGCTGTCAAGCATCATGAAGCCACCAATGAGCACGGCGATGACTGCGAGGGCCGGGACCGTCACGAGAACGAAGAGGACGAACTTGACAAGGGCTTTGATGGCGAGCCACGCCAAGGCCAACCCCATCAGGACGAAGAAGATGGTAGCAATCATTCCACCACTCTAGCAGAGAGGCAGGCAGTTGTCAAGCCCTTGGCTTGAGTGGGAGTTTTCCATTGCACCTGGCACAAAAAATCCAGGCGGAAGAGGCCCCGCAGCCCCTTCCGCCCTCTTTGCTTTACTTCGAAGTCTTGAAGTCGAACCGTTCGTAGAAGTTGTTACCCTGACAGGGGAGTGGCTCACCCTCGTCGCCCTCGTCATCCCACTCTTCCACCGAGGGGCCGGGCTTGCGTGCCACGGAGTGAGCGCCAGCGCCCTTCCGCATGTCGGCTGCGAGGTGAATGATTGCGCGGTGCTTCGGAGCGGGGGTTTTCATACATCCTTTCTACTACTAGTTGACTGCCGTTGTCAAGCGCCATACGGGTACCGGGTAGACGCACCCGGCCCCGTTGTCTGACTCAGCGGCGGTAGCGAGCCTCGCGCTCTTCCCGCTGGAGCGCCGTGAAGGCCTTGTAGAGCGCATGGGACGCGTCTTCGAGGTCCCGGTTGAGCAGGTAGAGGTTTTCGGCCAGCATGAACTGGGCGTTCCCCTCGTGCTTCGCCAGCTCCACCTTGAGCCTTTCCAGCGACCCGAGGATTTCGGCCTTGCGGAGCCCGTAGCGCCGCATCTCTTCGTGCTTCGTGTCTTCGGCCTTGCGATCAGCGAGAGTGAGGGACATTGTGTTTCCTTTCGTTGCGGGGTGCCCTAGGTATACACCCCTTGCCCTGTCAGTGTCAAGCCTTCAGGCGAACCGCTGGAAGCTGCCCGCCGGGATGGCCTTCATCCCCGTGCCGTGGCACTCGACACACGACCAGCCCCACGCCTGCTTGCCTGCGGGCTTGCCGGGGCGGCTGCTGTCTCCCTGCCCGTCGCACTCGACGCACCACGCCTTGCCCGGACCCGCAGCGAGGAGGGAAGCGGCGGCGTTCTGAGCCACGGTGTTGGAGGAGGACTTCGACTTCGGGGAGCGGCGGGCGGGGTTGGAGTTCATGCACCGTTTATACAGGATGACTGCCATCATTGCAAGCACTCAAATGCGGTTATTTGAAAATGATTAATCGTGCCAGGTTTATGGGTATGACCCATAGAAAACTCCCATGTGGCCCCAGGAAAACGGGCGCGCCCGATGCTCTGGGCGGCCCGTGGTGCTCACTTCGCGACTGGCATGGAGAGGTACATGGTGAGCGCCTCGTCGTACCAAGCGCGGAGGATGCGGAACGCGTTGGACTTGCCGAGCGGCACGCCCCTGAGCGCCTCTTGCAGCGCGTTGATTTCGCACTGGAGATCCGCCGCGCCCGCCATGCTTCCAATGCGCTGCCAGTATTCCCCCTTCTGATACAGGGCCGGAGCCACTTTCTTCTCTTCGAGGCGGCGCTTCAACTGTGATTCGATGCCCTGCCCCGAGAGGAGCACGGCCATCGTGCTGAGCATGCACTGCATGGAGCGGTCGGCGTGGACTCGCTGAGCGGGAATGGAAGGGACGAGGGAGAGCGCAGCCATTGGGTGTTTCCTTTCGTTGCGGGGTGCCCTAGGTATACAGCCGATGGCGTGCGCTTGTCTAGCTATTTGTTTGGGTCAAATGAAAATAGTTGGCACGACAAATGATATTTGAACTAGGGGCTACCAATTGGCAGGCTCATCGTGTATTGTCTTTCTCATGAACGCACTTCTCGCGAAGGTTGTTTCGGCGGTGGTCTTCTCTGTCGGGTCCGCTGGCCCGGAAGGGGTGCCCGGAGGCACCATCTACGCGGCGCTCATGACTCAGGGCTGCACCATGGAGCAGTTCACCAAGCTCATGAGCATCATCACGGCGTCCGGGCTGCTCGTGAAGAAGGGGGAACTCTACTTCCTCGCCCCCAAGCTGGTGAAGGCCGCCTGAGGGGCAGGCAGGGCCATCCAGAGGGAATCCTGGACCGCCCCAGCCGGGGTAGGACGGGAGTTTTCCATGTCTACCCTTTGAAACCTGGCACGAAAAAGCCCGCCACCCTTTCGGGGAGCGGGCTTGCGTCCATGTGGTCGCTAGCTTGCGACCATTTTCCACGAGGTTTCCGCCTCTGGCTTGTCGGATGCGAATCGATACCAGAGCAGGCCGAATTGATCCGACGCGTAAACCGCATCGCCCTGCCGCCCTAGCTCAGTAACCACCCGCGTCTTTGTTGCCCAGTAGGAAGCCATCACGGAACCTCAGAGTGAATGATAACGCTCGGGTCTTTCCAGCTAGGCGTGGCCTTCCACTCCCGCCCTTCGAGGGTCTTCGCCACCTTGGCCGCGCTGTCGGTAGGCATCTGCGCGAAGTACAAGGTGCCATCGGTGTGAATCGGGTAGCGCCCTTCCCGCGCTTCGGTCCCCGGCTGGTAGGTGGTGAAATCGGCAAGGTCGGAGCCGAACGTCTCGGCAATCCAACGCTTGCGGCCCCACTTCGGCTTCGGCTTGGTTTCCATGGCGCTCCCCTTTCAGTCCCAGTAGTCCCGCTCGCAGTCGCAGTCACTCATGGCCGCTTCCATGTCGCTGCGGTACTTCTCGTCACCGCCCATGGCCAGCTCGTCGATTTCCTCGGGGGTCAGCTCTACTTCCTCCCCGTCGCTCACGCGCACGGCGCTGTGAACGCAGTAGCCTGCGCCCAGACCGACCGAAGAATCGGCCTTCTCGTACTCCCCGAACACGGCGATTTCCAGCTCAGTGTCGGTCCCGTCAACCTCGCGGGTGAGCGTCGTGGTGAAGTCTGCCGACTTGAGAAGCTTCTTCAGCTTCTGCGCGGGGGTGAGGACGGGCTTCGCTGCGTTGCGGGCGGGGTTGGTATTCATGGAGCTGTTATACAGGAAGCATGGCACTAGCACAAGCCCCCTGATGAAAATACTTTGGCATGCTCTTTGTCCAATGCACTGCGCGTGCCACGGGTATGGAAAACTCCCTCCAGGAACAAAGAAACCGGGGGGAAAGGGCCCCGCAGCCCCTTCCCCCCCTCTGTGCGTGCTGCTCAGTCGATGACTTCGGAAGGGGCGATGAATCTCATGCGCCCTTCGATGCGGATGGCCAGAAAGCCCAGCGGAGTGACTCCGGTAACCAGTCCCTCCCCGCGCTTCGTGACAGCCCAGAAAAACAGGGGCCTGTCTTTGACCGGGATGATTTTCACTTGCTGGCCTGCGGCGCAGGCTCGTTGAACTCGATGAAGCGGATGCCGGGGTTGTAGAGCTGAATCAACTCGCTCTGGATTGCCGCCGTCTCAGCACAGAAGCGATTGGGGAGGATGGGGAACCGCTGGGTCAACTTCGGGTTGATGGGGTTCATGCACTAGTTATACAGCTAACAGACTGTCATTGTCAAGCACTCAAGAGACGAAACAAATAGCTTGCACTATGGCAGGGCATCCTGTATAACTAGGGAGCAATTCAACCCGCGCCAAAGGAAACCCGATGCCCCCGAAGACTGTCCGCCCGTCGAACGTGGTCGCTTCCTCCACCATCCGTAAGGTCGCCATCAAGGGTTGCATCGTCATGGTGGTGACGGTCAACAAGCTCAAGTAGTACGGGGAGCAGGCGGGGGATGTAGGGTAGTTCGCCCTACGCACCGCTTGCTCCCTTTTTTTTTGCCAGGGAGGGAAAACTCCCAATCATGAATCCAGGAATTCAACGCATGTGTCAACTAACTGCGTTCATTTCACCTTGGGCACAACGGTCTTGACGGTGCCCGAGAGCACGAGGGAGAAGCCCAAGGGCTTCGGCCCTTCCAGCCGATTGGAGTAGGCCGGGAGGATACCGGGCGCACAGCTCAGGGTGATGTGAGGGCGCTGGCCCGGTTTCATGAGGGCACCCGCGTTGCGGTCCAGTTCCACCACCACGGCCTGACCCTGCTCGTCGCTCATCACGTCGAGCACCACGGCGCGGGCCTGAAACTCACCTGCGACAGGTGAGGCCGGGTCATGCTCCAAGGTGATGTGATCCGCAAACACCATCTCGTGACGCGGCGGCACCATGGCCAGCAGCAACACCCTCGAAGGGGCATCGAGCACGAGGCAGGTGAAAGGCTTGTGAGGCTCGCGGGGGTTCATGAGAGGCACCTTACAGGCAGTGACTGCCAGTGTCAAGCGCGGCGGGCCCGAATCTTCAGCCACAGCACGCGGAGGAAGGGGACGGCCATCAGGATGACTGCGATCTCTTGCGGGCAGAGGTGCATTCCACCTTTCTATTCGAAAGCCCTGCCCTTGTCAAGCGATTGAATGAATGAATGAATGGAAAACTCCCTCCTTGAAACCTGGCACAAAAAAGCCCGGCTCCCTTATCGGGGCCGGGCCGGGTTGTCAGCCCTCGAAGTCTGACTCACCCCCATAATCGTAATCATTGTCATGGGCGAAATCCTCATTCTCCTTCAACTCGCCGGGGTCCCCTTCATCGTAGTAGCCCGGAGGGATGGGCTCTTCGTCTTCGTTGGGCTCCGGGGGAACGTCACCCTCGGGGTCCACAGCGTCGAAGTCGGGGGCGTGCTTACCTTCAGTGATGGAAACGAGGGGCATTGCGGGGGCTCCTGTTTGAGGTATGCTTACTTATACAGCGGACTGACTGCCGTTGTCAAGCTAAAGAGGTTAGGGAATTATAGGAATGTTACGGAGGGGGTTTTCCATGTCCAATCAGAGGGAAAACTCCCAGCTATTCCCCCTGGCACAAATAAAAATGCCCGCCTCCTTTCGGAAGCGGGCGGCCCTGCCGACGGCCTGTCACTTCAAGTAGGCCACACCGTACGGCCCGCAGCCCTGCGTCTGATTCTCGTTGTAGATGTTGCCCCGCGCGGTAGGCGCAGGCCCCTTGAAGCCTGCGGGCTTGTAGATGCCGCCATCGGCCACACCGATGAAGCAGTAAGCGGATCCGCCCATGCTGCCGGGGTCCACCTTCACGATGCGGATGAACTTCTTTCCACCGGGGTCCGCCTTCACCGTACAGGTGAGGCCCTCGGAGCGCCCCGCGTTGATTACCTCAGTCAGCTTCACGATGAAGGAAGCGAGAGCCGCCTCGAAAGAGACGTGACCACCGAAGGGGAGAGCGAAGCGGGTTGCGGTATCCATGGGGTGTTTCCTTTTGGCTGCGGGGTGACCAAGGTATACAGCGGAAAGCCTGCCGTTGTCAAGCTATCAAATGCAGGGCTGCTCGGTGACCTTGTAGGGGTGAGAGTGCTGCTTCGCTTCCTTGAAGGGGTCGATCTCCACGTCCACCATGCGCACGAGATCCATGCCGGGCGGAGGCAAGCCATCCACGTAGTATTCGCGGGACTGGCCCAAGCCATCGGGCGTGACTTCCACCGTGTAGATGCGGATGGACTTGAGCGGTCCGCCGTGCCCCGTGTAACGAGAGTCAGCAATCATGCGGGCGGCCTGATTCAGTGCAGCGGTCTGATCGCGGGTGACGAAGGTCATGCGCTCTTCTACACCCGAAGCCCTGCCGTTGTCAAGCGTTTGTTTCGTGTCCGGCAAGGAAAACTCCCTCCCGAAAACCTGGCACGAAAAAGCCCGCCGCCCCTTATCGGGGAAGCGGGCGGCGCTGCGGGTTAGGTCACCCCACCTCTTCCGCAAAGAGAGTCTTTCCGCTGAAGAGCATGAACGCGCGGGAGGTCATGGTGTAGGGCTTGCCCTCGTTGTCGGTGTACTCCCGCTCTTCCACCGTCTGGGGGGTTTCGGTGACCGACACCTTGCCCTTGCCCTTGAGCTTCACCTCGTTGAGCTTCTGCGTGGCCAGCTCGCGGGCCTTCTCCAGCGTGAGGGGCTCGGTTGCGGGCACCTCGGCGAACTGGAAATGCTCGCTCTTGACCTTGCGGTTGCGGCCGAAGATGCCGACGACTCGAAGATCATACGTGAGGACTTCGCGCTTGACTGACTCGGGCATTGGGTTTGTTTCCTTTTGACTGCGGGGTGACTACTTATACCGCGAAGGGCCTGCCGTTGTCAAGCTATTGTTTTGGGCGAGACATGGAAAACTCCCATCTCTAAACCTGGCACAAAAAGCCCGGCACCTTTCGGAGCCGGGCGCACTGCGCCGGTTACTTGAGCGGCTCAGCCCTGCGAAGGCGATTCATCGGAAAGCAGTGAGTGAGCTGGTAGACGCACTCTTCGTAACCGAAAGTGCAGATGACACCGCCCGTGTAGCTGAAATCCTGCGTCATGATGTAGCAGCGGAGGAAGGTGACAGCGCCGTCTTTGATTTGCTTGACCGTCGCGTCCATGAAGGGGCCAACGTCGCTCAGCCGCACCACGTCGCCAAGCTTCAACTCAGTGATAGAGACTTCTGCCATGGGGTGAATCCTTTGTTGCTGCGGGGTGACTCCTTTCTACATCGAATGCCCTGTCAGTGTCAAGCTATTGTTTGGGGCGGGACATGGAAAACTCCCATCCTTAAACCTGGCACGAAAAAGCCCGCCACCCTTTCGGGGAGCGGGCTTGCGTCCACATGGTCGCTTAGGCGCGAACGCGGAGCTGGATCTTGAAGAACTCGCACGCGGCCTGCCACGCACCGAAGCGGTCCGAAGCGCGGAAGAACCACTCACCCGCCTCGAACGTCACCCGGAACAGCGGGCGGCCCGTGCCCCAGTAAGCCCCGCCCGAGTCGTAGCCACCCGAGTCCAACGGAATGCGGTGACAGCCGCACAGCTCACCTTCCAGCGGCGCACCGAAGTCGGTCCGGCCCATCGAAGCGCCATACTGCGAGTAAGCCTTTGAGAGAGTGACGGCCATGGGGTGTTTCCTTTTGTTGCTGCGGGGTGCCCTAGGTATACAGCCGAATGCCTACCGTTGTCAAGCT
>Ga0315289_10009581_pt1 | contig 13935 bp, 11 predicted proteins | sample YL17G11_40_MG_FD_203452 | JGI IMG/M metagenome (GOLD analysis project Ga0315289, IMG submission 203452) | Sediment microbial communities from Yellowstone Lake, YNP, Wyoming, USA - YL17G11_40 | ecosystem: Environmental > Aquatic > Freshwater > Lake > Sediment | place: USA: Wyoming | collected...
TCTACGCCCCCTGCCCCGAACTCCACGAACCCGCGTTCCACGAGCTCGATGGCGTCTTTCATGCTCAACGCCTTCTGTACGTCAGAACCACTCAACAACAGCGTCACCTCAGCCTCCTTCAGTATGTGTACGGCGGACCCGTCTGATTACGCGACTACATCACAGAGAGCGATCGCAGCATGGTGGGTTGTTCATGCCAGTGCCGCTCCACTCCGTGCTGGCGGTTAGCGTGACAAAGAGGTGAGAAAGAGACCATCACGCGGCTGACAAGGTCTCACCCGGTGGGGCAATTCACTTCTCGGGCAATAGGTATCCGTACGCTTCCGCGAGACCCTTTCGCAGAGCATCCAGATTGGGCTCCACGAGAGGAATATCTGGAAGGTACCTTTGCGTTGTGGCCGGATCCTTCAGACCTCCGGAGGTCATCAGCGCCACCACCACTTCGTCCTCGTCTATCTGCCCCGTCTGTCGCAGCTTCTTGATGACAGCCAATGGCAAGACTCCAGAGGCCTCACCATAGATTCCTTCGGTTGACGCCAGCTTCAGCTGCATCTCCATAGTCTCCTTGTCGGGCGCCGTCTCTGCCATGCCGCCCGAGTCAAGGATAGCTCTGAGCGCCTGATAGGTACTGTTGTTCGTGCCCGTGGAAAACGCCACAGTAGGACCCGCTGGAACCTCTTCAACATAGTCCAGGTCCTTTTCCAGGGCGTTCTTCAAGGGCCCGAAGACTTCGGCAGCCACCATCTCAGGCACGCTGTCGATTAGGCCCAGTTCGTAGAACTCCTGGAAACCCTTCCAAGAGCCGAAGAACGACCCGCCTCCTCCGACCGGGACGACCATCTTATCGGGGGCCCTCCATCCGAGCTGCTCGCAGATCTCGAAGCCAATGCTTTTGTAGCCATCCACACCGTACGGGTCATACCCGGCTGAAGGCTGCATGGTATCGCCGTTGGAATACCAGCCGAAATGCTCCTCCCCGAGTCGCTGCAGCTTCTTTCGGTCTCTCAAGGTGGGAGCAGCCACGACTTTCGCTCCATAGGCCTCCATGAACACCCTCATGGTGATCGGAAAATCCTCGTGAGTGAAGATCACCGCATCGAGACCCGCTTTGGCAGCGTAGGCTGCGGTCGCGGCTCCGTGATTACCAGACGAGCTTGCGGTCATCACCTTGGCTCCGAATTTGACCGCCATGGAAACAGAAGCCGAGGCCAGCCTGTCCTTGAACGACCAGGTCGGGTTCCGTGACTCATCCTTCACATACAAATTGCTGAGCCCCAGTTCTCTCCCCAGCGCTTCACACTTGACCAGTGGTGTCATCCCCTCACTCAAGGTGACAATGTTGTCCTGTTCCGGAGCCATGAACTCCCTGTAGCGCCACATGGTCAGAGGTCGATCGGCCGGGGTCTTCTTGTTGAACGCACCCTTGATCTGCTCGTAGTCGTAAGTGCAAACCACATTCGACGGCTTGCCCCCCGCTCGGCACTCTGGACACCCGCCAATCATTCTCCTGGCTGGATACTCTGCTCCACACCTCAGGCATTTCAGCCCGGTCAAGAAACTCATGTTCTCCTCTCCCTATCCCATACGACGCCAGCCTTCCGCCGGAACTCCTCCGGCGACAGGACGGCCACGGTTCTCAGCCAACCACGGCGGCACGGGTCGGGTCGTCCACACTGCAAAGAAAGTGAATAAGCCTCCGTCTCGATTGTGCGTATCCATACCAAGGTCGCGCCGCCATTCCAAGTGGATATGGAACGCACACTCTTGGGATCCCCTATGCGCTGAGTCGTGTGCGCGCCCGGAGGGGAAACGCAGCTAGAGTGGCACGCCGTCTCCCCGACTATGGATCCAGTCCCGGTCTGCCGGTCTCCACCACGGCGGACGTCGCTCGGACCAACGGAGAGTATCGCCGGTTCTCAGCGGGCGCGCGCATGCTTGGCACCAGATAGGCAAGACCTGGCCGTCACTAGCCAGACCCAGCGGGCAACGACAGCAAAGAGGTGAGACCTGTGACGTCCTCAATGCTCTCCAGGTTGTCCACGGCCCTGAGTATCTCGTCCGATTGACTGGGGTCAAGCACAGGAGAGGTCAAAGCTCTGAACTTCCCCAGAAATTCCTCTTGGGTGAACGGGTTTGCCGTGTCCCCCCTAGGCGCCTTTACCCGCGCCTCGTGTGTTGTGCCGTCCTGGCATCGGATCTCCACGATGGACCCTCGACCCGGCCCTACGGCGAACGCAAGTTCTTCGTCGGCGGCTTTGATCTTGACCTTGGCCATCATGGCCCGGACCCTTTCGTCCGCTAGCGTCTCCTCCGTGAACTCGCGAGGTGTCACCTGTCGTTCGAGGATGGCCACGGCGGCGTTGTATGGCAAGCTTAGCATGGCCGCCGTTACATTCGGCGGGCACGGGTTGTTGAGCGTCTTCTCAACTACTGAGTGAGTCTTGATCAGCACTTCCCTGACATCAGCCTCGTCGATATCATGCGCCGCAACCAAGTCTAGAATCGCGTCCAGAGACGCATTGGCGTAGGCACACGTGGGGTATCTCTTGAACCACACATCAAGTATTCGATACCTTTCCCCGAACCCTGCCACTATGCTGGACAGATCGCACTTATCCGCGTAGGCCCGGCAGAAACCACTCCTGCCTTCGAGAATCCCCCGAGATCCTGTGAAGCCCCGCTCAGCCAATAGCGCGGAGATTATCCCCGCTTGGGCAGCATGACCAGTGTTGAGGATTGAGCTCATGGACCCGTCGAAACCAAACTCCTCAAGCCCTGATGATTGCATGGCTGCCGAACCGATAGCATCTGCCATCCTCAAGCCGTCCAACCCAAGGATCTTCCCTGCCGCTATGGCGCCTGCGAAGACACCTATCGTCCCATTCGGGCTGAACCCTCTGCGATTGTGAGAAGGGTGCACGGCAGCGCCCACGCGGATCGCCCCCTCGTACCCCAGCACCACTGCCGCGAGGAGATCCCTGCCACTGGCTTTCTGCTTCTCCGCCACCGCCAGCGCCGCAGGAATGGCCACCGTCCCCAAATGAGCTATCGACGCCCAATCTGTGTCATCCATCTGTATGGCATGCCCCACCGCTCCGTTGGCCAGACCTGCGCTGGGACACGGGACCTTGAAAGGGTACCCTATGACGGTGGCTTCTTGGTCCCCTCCCAAGTCATTCACGAAGCTGGCTATTATCCTGCTACGCTTCATGGTCGACCCACCAAGGCACACTCCCAAAAAGTCGACCATGCATCTCTTGGCATGCTCGATCACTTCGGCGGGCAGGTCATCGAACTCAGTGCTGGCCAGGAACTCTGCCAGACCTTCCGTCACTCTCTCCACCATCGCGTGGCTCCTTCAACCATTACTCAGATGAGTGCGGACCAGGGGTCCAGCGTACTGCGGGGCGGGCAATCCGCGCACGCTCAGCCGTGACCGCCCACCCCCTCATCCTGGTCTCAGCGCCCTTTACTCGCCAGGCAGTACGTACCCATAGGTCTCCGCAAGGCTTCTGCGCAAAGCATCGATGTCGGGCTCAACTAGCGGGATGGGCGGCAAGTACTCCTGCGTCGTGGCCGGATCCTTTAGACCTCCTGAGGTCATTAGGGCCACTACCGTTTCGTTCTCGCCTATCTTGCCCATCCCATGTAGCTTCTTGACCACCGCCAGCGTAAGCACCCCTGCGGTTTCACCATACAGCCCCTCGCTGGCAGCGACTTGCAGCTGCATCTCCATTATGGCGTCATCTGACACCGTTTCAGCAATGCCGCCCGAATCCAGGAGCACTTTCAACGCCTGATAGGTGCTGATCTCCACACCTGTGGAAAAAGCCACTGTCCGGCCCGCTGGCACCTCCTCGACGTAGTCAAGCCCTTTCGCGAGTGCGTTCTTCAGCGGTCCGAAGGGCTCCGCCGCAATCATCTGTGGCTTACTGTCGATGTAGCCAAGTTCATAGAACTCCTCAAAGCCCCTCCAGGCGCCGATGAGGCTGCCTCCGTGTCCAACAGGGACAACTACCTTGTCCGGTGCGCGCCATCCGAGCTGCTCGCAGATTTCGTAGGCTATGGTCTTGTACCCGTCCACGCCGTACGCGCCATATCCCACTGGCGGATATACAAAATTGCCATTGGAATACCATCCGAATGTGTCCACAAGAGCCTGCTGCAACCTCCACCTGTCCCTGGGCGTGGGAGCGGCTATGACCTTTGCCCCATAGACACCCATCAAAGTCCTCATGGTCATGGGGAAGGCTTCCACAGTGAATATCACACAGTCCAGGCCCGCTCTGGCGGCATATGCCGCGGTCGCAGCGCCGTGATTCCCCGAAGAACTCGCGGTAATGCCAGGCGCCCCAAACTGGACCGCCATGGAGACGGAAGACGAGGCCAACCGATCCTTGAATGACCAGGTTGGGTTCCTCGATTCGTCCTTGACGTACAAGTGCCGGAGGCCCAGCTTGTGCCCCAGCGAGTCGCATTTGACAAGCGGGGTCATCCCCTCGCCCATCGAGACGATGTTCTCTTCGTCTGGGGGAAGGAACTCCTTGTAACGCCACATGGTTGGAGGCCGGTCTCGCAGCAAGTCCCTATCAAACACACGTTTTATCGCATCGTAGTCATAGGTGCACGCCACGTTTGAAGGCCTATCCGGCGGGCATTTCAGGCAACCGCGTGGCATCGGCTGAACCGGGTACTCAGTCCCGCACTTGGCGCATTTAAGGCCTGTCAGGTAGCTCATGTTGCTTCAGCCTCGTTCTACTCCAGGATCACCAATTCTCGACTGATGCTGGTGAGGAACTCGGGGTGCCCCTGAGTGACCACGAAGGTATCCTCTACACCCAAGGCACCGGTCCCAATCTCGTAGTACGGGGTCTCGACATTGAGCACCATACCTTCCTCGAGCACAGTATCCACACCGGGCGCGAGAAGCGGCGGGTCATAGAGGTCTATACCAACGCCATGACCCACGTGATGGCGCTTTGCATGGGGTATTCCTCCTTCCCTGAAGCCTTGCATGGCGGCGTGGAAAACGTCCTCCGCCCTGGCCCCAGCCTTAGCGGCCTGCAAACCTCTCTCCTGAGCCTCCAGGACTCCACTGTAGAATCTCCGGGCCCTGGCTCCTGGGTCACCCAAGACGAAGGTCCGCATCACGTCCGACGAGTATCCCATGTACCTGCACCCGCAATCAAACCAGATCCGATCGCCCTTGTTGAGTCGCGTTTCTCCAGGCGGCACTTGGCCGAACGCAGTGAACCTGCCGATGCGAAGGGCCATGAAGATCAGCTCCGCCCCTTGATCGACAAGCGCTCTCTGGAATACCTTGCCGAGTTCGGCCTCGCTGACGCCCTCCTTTGCCACGCCGACCGCCTCAAGAATAGCTGACTCTGTTACCTGGGCCGCCGACCGAAGTCGGCGAATCTCCTCTGCGGTCTTGACCATCTTGATGTGGCGGAAGATGGAAGCAGCAGGCTGGATCTTCAGTCTCGGGAAACGCTTAGTCAATTCAGCCGGATAGCTGGGAGCGATGCCCTTCTCATCCAGCCCTATCGTCTTGCCGGTGAGCCCGGCCTCCTCCAGAGCCGCCACCAGACCATCCAAGGCATCCGCCCTTGGGCGTCTATCGATGGACAACTCCTTCAACCGAGTCTCATCGGGAGTAAGCTCGATCCCCTCAGCTACCTCTCGATAGAAGGTGCCGAAATTGATCAGTCGCACTCCTGGAAAGCAGGCCAGTGCAGTATCAAGATCTCCAGTTGGCAGAACGACGATGGGTTTCGATAGCTCGTCTCGCGGCACCACGGCATAGACCTGGGAATCCAGAGGGAACATGGTGAGACTCAGGCTCCATAGCCCGCTGACATAGTAGACATTCGCCAGTGTGGTCGCCACCAGGCCATCTAGCCCGTTCTCGTCCATTGTGCGCATGGCACGCTCAACATTTAGCAACATCCGCCACTCCTCTTCAAATGATGCGGGTGGGCTCGTTACCCACCCAGATAGTGCCTCTTCACTTCTTCGTTGTTGGCGATCTCCTGTCCTGTGCCTTCAAACCCCTTTCGGCCTAGCACCAGAACCATGCCGTGATCTGAGATGGAGAGGGCCTTCTTCGCGTTCTGCTCAACCATCATGATGGTGGTCCCCCCCTCATTCATCGTCGCAATGACCTCGAAGACTAGTTCTACTAGCTTAGGCTCCAACCCCAGCGACGGCTCGTCTATCATGACTACCTTGGGATGCAGCAACAAGGCCATGGCCATCTCCAGTATCTGTTGCTCTCCGCCGCTAAGATTTCCTGCCATTACCCTTCTGCGACCCTCGAGAATAGGGAATCTCTCAAACATGCTCTCTATGTCGCTCCTCACCTCCTTGTCTGACCTGATGTATGCCCCCATCTCCAGGTTGTCCTGCACTGACATGGCCGGGAAATTACATCGCCCCTGCGGGACGTAGGACAGGCCAAGGCGCAGAAGTTCGGTGGGCCTTTTGTTTCTCACATCTTGACCATCAAACACGATCGCGCCCTTGCGCACTCCCACCAGTCCAAACACGGTCTTGAGAAGCGTGGACTTCCCCGCCCCATTGGCACCGATGATCGAGACTATCTCGCCTCGCTTCACGTCTAGTGACACCCCTTTCAGGACCTCGATCTCGCCATAGCCAGAGAATACGTCGCATACCTTCAGGATGGCCCCATTACCTGCCAAAGTACGCCTCCATCACTCGCTCGTCGTTTCGAATCACGTGAGGGGGACCCTCCGCGATCTTTCGGCCGGCATCTAGGACCACAACGCGCTGCGCTATGTCCATGACCACTTCCATGTTGTGCTCAATAAAGAAGATGGTCTTGCCTGCCTCGTTCAAGCCGACCATGTGGTGCTTCATCCTGTTGATCATTGTGGGGTTTATTGCGGCAGCCGGCTCGTCGAGCATAACAATTTCGGGATCAGGCATCAATGCCGCGGCAAATATCAGCAGCTTGTATTGTCCATACGAGAGGTTCTTGCCTGGCTCATCGCGCAAGTGAGTCAACCCGACGAAATCCAGTAGCTCCTCCGCCCTCTCGACGGCTTCCCGCTCTGCCCGTCTGGCTCTTCTTGTGCGCAGAATCCGATCGAGAGTACTGTCGCCCTGATGCTGCTGGACACCCATTAGCAGATTCTCAAAAACCGTCAACTGGTGAAAGACCCGCGCCTGTTGAAAGGTCCGAGTAATGCCCAGTAATGCTATATCGTGGGACGGCAGGTCAGTGATGTCCCTACCGTCGTAGAATACCTTGCCGGCGTCCATTGGCAGGAAACTCGTCACGCAGTTGAACAAGGTCGTCTTGCCGGAACCATTCGGCCCTATCAGGCTGACCAACTCCCCCGCCTCAATCTCGAGATCAACACCGTCAACCGCTGTGAGCCCAAAGAACTTCTTTGTCAATCCCCTGATTTCAAGAAGTGCCATCCTGGCTCTCCCCTGTCGATGAGCCTGCATCTTCGATGCCTAGTGTGCCGCACCTCAATTGGTGCTCACTCTTGAGTCGTGATCACTGCCCAACACAGTGCCTCGCCCAGCGCGCTACTCACTCTCCACCTTTCTGAGGCTGGTTGCTCCTGCCGAACCGGCGATGTCGCAGCCACTTTGTGATGACACCATCCAACCCCTCGGGCATGTACACAACCGTAACGAGTAGCAGAGCACCATAGATCACCATGCGCAGGCTCTCAGCTATGCGCAGGAACTCCGGGATGAAGGTGAAAATGATCGCACCCAGCATCACCCCTCTCATTCTCCCCACCCCGCCTAGGAAGAGAATAATGAGGAGCACCGTGGTCATGTAGCTAGACAGATCGGTAGGACAGGCAAGCGTGGTGTAGTGGACATAGTAGGCGCCGACGCTACCCGCGATCAAGGCGCCTATGACAAAGGCGAGAGTTTTGTACTTCAGGGGGTCGACGCCGGCGGCCGCCGCCAGCACCTCATCCTCCCGTATGGACATGAAGGTTCTTCCCACCCGAGAGGTGGTGAGCCTTGAGCAGAGGGACACAACTAGAAACAGCATCGCAAGCATCAGATAGTAGTAGTCCGCCATCGAGGAAACGTGCCAGGTGACCAGAGGTGGAATGCTCACCAAGGGGCGGGGCACCTTGGCCAAGCACATGGGACCGTTCGTGAGCCATATCTCGTTGTTGGCCACGAGTTGCATTATCAGGGCAAAACCCAGCGTTCCTATGGCGAACGATATACCCGCCAGCCTGAAGAACGGCTTGCTCACCAGGAAGGCAAGAAGCGCCGCCACTAGGCCAGCCACAACGAAGTCCACGATGAAGGTGGTCCCGACGCGGGTGCTGAGCAACGCCGCCACATAGCCCCCGACACCGAAGAAGGTTGGGTGCGCGAGAGAAAGCCATCCTACGTGCCCTGCGATCAGATCGTATCCCAAAGCCAGCGCCGCATAGATACCTGTCATGATCACGATGTGAATCAGATAACGACTTTTGACCAACCACGGCAAGGCCAGCAGGCCGATGAGCAGGGCTAATGAAAGCGCCGCGTAGATATACAGATGCTTGCGCTTGCTCATATACCCACCTTCCTGCCGAACAATCCTTGAGGTCGCAGTAGCAACACCAGAACCATCACCCCGAACGCAATGGCGTCCTTGTAGTCCGACGCGATATACCCAGCGCCAAGCGCCTCAGCCAGCCCCAGGATGAATGCGCCATAGATGGCGCCGTTTACCTGGCCGAATCCTCCAATAATGACGGCCGCGAAGGCCTTGAACGTCAGCCCTAGCCCCATCGTAGGGAAAACGTTGAAGAGGGGAGAAACAACACCCGATGCCAAGCCCAACAGACCACAACTGATCGCAAAGGTGAGGGCCGATAACCTCCGGACATCCACGCCGACTACGGCACACGCTTCCCTGTTCTGAGACATAGCCTTCATCGCCTTGCCAGTCTTCGTTCTCTGGAGGAAAAGATGCAGCCCCAAGAACGCAAGCACCGCTACAACCAGGACTGCGATCCTCTGAAGCGACAAGTGGAAGCCTGCGACGTCAAGGACCGTCGACGAGAAATAGGTGGGGACTTCCTTGGGAGTTGTCCCAAAGACAATCACTGCCCCGTTGGAGAGGATAACGGAGGCCCCCAGGGTGGCGATCAGGTGGACATACCAAGGCTTGTCAATGATGGGGCGCACAATCGCACGCTCAAAAAGGCCGCCAAAGACAAACATAATGATCGCAGTGAGTATTACAGCCAGTGGACTGGGAACTCCTGCCACCATGTAGAGAAGGAAGAACACGTACGCGCCAACCATGAAGATGTCGCCGTGAGCGAAGTTGACGAGCCTAGCCACTCCGAAAATGAGAGCCTGCCCCGCGGCTATGCACGCGTACATGGCCCCAAGTGTCAGTCCATTTAGAACCTGCTCAAGGAAGATCTGCACGAGGTACTACCTCCACCGCGCCAAGCCCGGCGCCTGGCGTGCGCCCCGCCGCAGTTGGTCCGCGCATGCGCAGCCGCGCAGCATGGCACCACTCTGAACGGCTCGAACCCCGCCACCATGCCGAGTCTGTAGGCCTAGTGGGGGGAACCTTCCAGACATGCCTCTAGCTCAAGTGACCATGGCTCGGGAAGGTCCCCCCCATTTCAAGCGTTCCACCACATACACAGCGGCCTACCAGCGACGTGCGCTCGCCCGGCCATCCACTACCCACCGCTGTGGTCCACCGCTAGTCCGTTGGTAAGCGGTCAAGTAGTACAATCTCGCCATTCTCGATCTTCTGGAGAACCATATAGGGATGCGCCTGGTTGTGATCATCGAATTCGATCTGGCCGATTAGCGGCGTATCCACAGAGACCTTTTCAAGCGCATCCCGGATAGAGCTGGGAGTCAGCTCTCCTGAGTCCTGGAGCGCGATCCTGAGGGCCTCCGGCACCACATAGCGCATCGCGGTGTAGGCCATGGCGCCGTGCACGTGGGGCATCGTTCCCCACCTGGCGAGGTACTTCTCCACCAATTCTGGATCTGCATCTATGTTGGCGAGGGTGGCCTCCACGATCCCCTCGCCGAGCGCCACGTTGTCCTTTATAGCCTCGAGGAACTCGTACGTAACCACACTACCCCGGGCGAACACCGGAGCGGTCATCCCCAACTCACGGTACTGCCGTATGAACACCGCCGCATCTCTTGCCTCCATGATGAGATACACAGCTTGCGGGTCAAATCCTTTCCATCGCGTGATGACGGGACGATAATCAGGTTGCCCTTGCTCGAAGTAGTCCTCGCTGAGCACCTCAGCGCCTCCGGCCTCCAGAAGCGGCTTCATCATCGCTATGGCACCGCGGCCCCAATCATTATTCACGGCGAGGGTGCAGAACGTGTCTGCTGCGTCGATCAGGTAGCCGGAGAAGGCCCCGGCCATCATACGGTCGTTGGCGTTCTGGCGAAATGTCCATATATTACCACCCACTCCTGAATTATCCGTGATGGTGGAGTTTGTGGAGGCGCAAACTAAACCGGGCACCCCATACTCCTCGATGATGGGCATGGACGCAAGGCTGGCCGAGCTGTTGCCCAGCTCAGCGATCATCACCACCCCGTCCTGCTCGACCAGCCTTCTCACGCAGGCTATGGCCTTGTCAGGCACAGCCTCATTGTCGCAGGGGACCAGTTTCAGAGGGTGACCGTCGATGCCACCCTCGGCGTTGACCTCATCGATGGCCAGAGTGAAGCCGTGGATGAAATCCTGCCCAATCCAGGCCACAGGCCCTGTTAGCGACTCACTCAATCCTAACAGGATAGGCTCCTTGGCCGGCTCCGGGGTTGCTTGGACGACCACAGTCTCCTTTACCACAACCGTTTCCTGGATCACCTCCGGTGTGGCTGCCTCGGGGGTCGCACAAGAAACCACAGCACCAAGGATGACCGCAAGGGTCACGACCAATGCCAAAAAACGCAGTAGCCTCTCCATTTTTCTCTCTCCTCTCATAACTGTATTCTACATGACGATGCTAGATCCCGTGTTGCCGACAGTCCACTTTCACGCCATGCTCATCACCTCCTGCGACTTTGTTTCCGCGCTCTCTGCTCGGCAATGACCACGCCGAACGCCCCACTTCACCTGCACGCCTGCGCATAGCTCACGCTTTCAGAGCGCCCTTCCTCTTTGCTCAGCCAGTCGCCTCTTGATCCGGTCGCGTTCCCTGCCTGCGTTTGCGCGAATGGCACAAGGAATACCCTCCGCAGAGAGACTCAGGAGGCGGCCTCCATCACAGACAGCAGGTGGTCTACATCTTCCTCGTTGTTGAAGAAGTGTGGCGAAACGCGCAGGTGTCGCCCTGCCTTCAGCGACGCCACTATCCTGTTCTCCTCGAGGAGTCGCTCAGCTCTGTCAGCGTCCTCCACCACGCAGGTCACGATACCGCTTGCGGTATTCGGCGGAGTGAACATTTCGAAACCGAGGTCATCAAGTCCCTTCCACAGCTTCGAACTAAGCTTGAGAACTTGCGCCTCGATCTTTGGCATGCCAATCCCTTGGGCATAGTCCAGGGCTGCTCGCAGTTCGTAGAGACCCTGGAAGTGAAGTGTGGCGTATTCGAACTTTCTGGCAGTCTCGTGGAGTTCCACAGGGAACTCACCTTGAGGAAACGTCTGGAGCGGATTGAACCACTTCGTGGCCTGCATCTCTCCTGAGTAAGGAGACTCCAATTCGGGAAGAAGCTCCTCCCGAACATAGAAAAACGCCAGGCCGATAGGTCCAAGCAGCCACTTGTAGGTCCCGCAGGTCAGGAAGTCCACCCCTGATTCCTTCACGTCCACCTGTATCGCGCCCACCGACTGGATGGCATCCACGTGAAGATAGGCACCGTGGGCATGGGCCAGTTCGGCTAGACCTCTCAGGTCCAGTACGTGACCGTTGCGATAGGACACGTGGCTCACGCTGATCACCCTGGTATGCTCGTCCACCGCCCTCTCGAAATCGGAGACCTCCAGCGCTCCCTTGCTGTCTTCGATGATGCGGTTCTCAAACCTTCTCCTCGCGGCCTCGGTCAACCACACCAGGCCATTGGATGGGTACTCCTGGCTGCCCCACACGACGTTATCGCCAGGGCCAAGCGCCAACGACAGGGCCACGATATTGGTGCCCTGCGTCGTGTTGGTGGTGATGGCGATCTCACTGGGCCTGGCATTGACCAGCCCAGCTATCCTGTGCCGGACCTCGTCCATCACCTCCATCCAGTCCCGGACGCGCCCGGCGGTACCCTCGCTCCGCCTTTTCAGGAAAGATTTTCCCGCCTCCAGGACCGGGAGCGGGTAGGGCCCGTCATAGGCGGTGTCCAGATAGGTCAATTGCTGAGTAACCGGGAAGTCCGCGCGAATCTGTCTGTTCACGAACACGTCCTCAAGCAAACCATCTCAGCCGGGCTCCTGCGGAAGCCCGATTCCGCGTCGGCGTGCTTCGAAGGTGGCCGCAACGCGGCTGGCCGCTCTGGAAATCAACCAACCGGGCTGTCTCAGCAGAGCGCGGACATTGGCAAGGTTGCTAGCCAATCCCGCCCTCCAATTCCGTCAGGTAGTTGTAGACAGTCTTCTGGGTCACCCCCAGACGCTCCGCCACCAGCGGAACCGACTTCCTTAGTTGGAAGACGCCTCTTTCGTCCAGCAACTTCACCACCTGCACGCGGTCGCTCTTGCTCATCACAGAGATGGGTTTGCCCACCTGGTAGGCACACTCGGCGATCATCGTCTCCACCATCTGCCCCAGGTCCGGTGAGAAGGATTCACTGAGGTCGGCTTCCTCCTGCCCTGCGGGCAAGGTGCGGAGGAAACGCGTAAAGAGCAGGAGGGGGGTCACATTCAGGTTGATACAGAAGGCAGCCACAGGATTGTCGTTCTCGTCGTGTACGAAGATCGAGCTCGACTTGACTGTCTTCCCGTCATCGGTATAGGCAGTGTAGTTCATCAGGGGCTCGGTGCGGCCGGAGCGAATGTTGGCCAGACCGAGATCTGTCATGTGGCCGCCCACCTTCCTGCTGGTGACGTTGCCACTGATATGGACTATGGAATGGTCCAGATCCTTAAGGTCGTGGATGACGACCTCGCACCAGTCACCCAGCGTGGCGGATACACCCTCGCCGATAGTCTTCAACACCCCTAAGAGGGCTTCCCGGTTCTCTTCCTGGGACACGCCCGGCATTCTCGGCTTTGCGCTTACCTGCACCGCTTCAGCCGCCATTGATCCCTCCTCTTATAGGCGGCACCAAGGCCAGCTCTGTCCCGATGCCTACTCATGGGTCTGTCGCCTGCTATGAGTACCCATATTATATCTCATACTATCCAATTTGTCAAGGTCCTTCAAAGAATTGGTACCCCGTCTGGCTGTGGACTTCGGTATTTCTAACCAAGCTTCATTGTCGATAACCGTGCATATCATCAGCCCTGACTGGCAGGCAGGTGGCACGATGCGAAATGCCCCTCCCAGCTCATCGTCGTGCCGGGCCGCTCGCTTCGCCCATCGGCCGTTGCCTGGGCCCTTTCGATGAGCACTGTCGACTCGATTCCCAGCGGACCACCTTCCGATGCAGTACTCGAGTCAGGGCAAAAGAGGTACGCCGGCTGCGCTCCGCCCGACAGAGCGCGCTTGTCTGGAACAAAGCGCAGTTGTCCCGCGTCATATTTCAGGAGCACAAAGCGACGGCCCGTCGACACTACCCTAGCACGAGGTATCGCCAAGATATGAATACCAGATTTCGGCTCATAGCTCTCGTCCTTCTTGCAGCGACGCTCATGGCGTGTAATCCGGCCGCAGGTGACGGGACGCCGACTCGCACCACCGCACTGGATGGCACAGAGTGGCAGTTAGTCACGCTGAACGAGCAGGCACCGCTGGAAGGCACAGCCATCACGGCCACCTTCGCTCAAGGTCAGGTCGCCGGCTTCAGC
>Ga0315289_10009583_pt1 | contig 13934 bp, 17 predicted proteins | sample YL17G11_40_MG_FD_203452 | JGI IMG/M metagenome (GOLD analysis project Ga0315289, IMG submission 203452) | Sediment microbial communities from Yellowstone Lake, YNP, Wyoming, USA - YL17G11_40 | ecosystem: Environmental > Aquatic > Freshwater > Lake > Sediment | place: USA: Wyoming | collected...
ACTACGAAACACTCAATGTGAATAAAGACGCATCAGTGGATGAGATTCGAAAGGCGTACAGAAACCTGGCACGAGTCAATCACCCAGACAAGGGAGGCGATGCTGAAAAGTTCAAGGAGATTGGACAGGCATACGAAGTCCTGAACGACCCGGAACGACGTGCACGCTACGACCAGTTTGGAACCGATGACCCTCAGCAGCAACAGCCACAAGGTCCAGACATTTCGGAAATTTTCCAGCACATGTTTGGTGGGGGTATGGGTGGTCCACAGCAGCAGCAGAGTCGTGATCGGCAACATACGATCGACCTGACGCTCGAGCAGGTGTACACCGGTGCGGACAAGACGATCAAGGTACCTGTGACGAAGCATTGTCAGTCGTGTGCCACGCAATGTCCTCGCTGTCAGGGACGGGGAATGATGGTTCAGCAAATGATGGGTGTGATTGGTCAGATGTTTGCTCGTCCGTGCGACCAGTGCCAAACTGCAGGTGTCGTACGAAAGGGATGTCCGGGATGTAACCACAAAAAGACGCATGTGGATACAGTCATGATCAATTTACACATAGAAAAAGGGATACATTCAGGGACGAACCACAGACTTCAGGGACTCGGAGAACAAGCGCGGTCGAACCGTGAAAAAACGGGCGATCTCATTATTACATTCAATGTAAAGCCCCACCCCAAGTTTGAACGTCGTGGCGAGGACTTGCGGTACGTCATGACCGTCACATTTCAGGAATCCATCGAAGGGCTCGATGTGACCGTACCTCATTTTGGTGGACCTGTTCAATTCAATACACTCAAAGACTTTGGTATTCTCGATCCTCGAAAGGATTATCTTGTAAAAGGCAAGGGAATGAATACCTCGTCGAACCTGCTCATCAATTTTGATGTACAATATCCTAAGTCCAAGGGGTAGCGCAGCGAGCCCTTGTCCGTCGCGCAGCTGTGATCGAAAGTCCGGTGAGGGTCCCCGCAGCGAAAGAGCCGTGCTTCGCACGGCTCAACGAAAAACGGGTCTGACGAGCGGAATGGGTCTCGGGTTTGCTTGTCGGCACATAGGGCACGTCACTGCCTGAAATGAAGCCGCTCGACTTTGTCTCCATGCTTCAAAGCAAGCGATATGAAAGTGATGTCCGCATGTTGTTTTTGTGGTTGTTTCTCTCGTAAGGTCGCAGTAGCACACAGCACATTCCGTCGGCACTTCAGGTGCCGGTGGAAGCAGGTTCGCCTTTTTCGCATGTCTCCAACACATAGGGTAGTATTTGTACTTGGCGCACTTGCACTGCTCTCCACCCTTGACCATTTCCGGACACCGTCGGTACACCGACGGAAGTTCCCGTGGGGCTCGTGGAGTCGGATTCGCTACATGAATCCCACACGTCGTGCATCCAAACGCACAACTGTTTTTACAAGGTGTGCCGGCACGCGTCATTGCAGGGCATGGAACTCGTGCAGGTGGTGGTGGACGCGGTGGGCGGGGCGGACGCGTATATGTCCGGTGCGGTATGAAACCATGAATACGAAGAAGAGCTGCGACCTGTGGAGGAAGGTATAAGTTTTGACGGTCCACATCTGTCACTATGTTAATCAGACGTTCGATGAGTGTAGTCATTGTTTGATAATGTACACGACTTTTTATACCAAGTCACGAAAGACAAGTCGCTTCGCGACTTGGAATAAAAAACATGTGATGAACTCGCCTGACTTTACTCGGTGAGGAAAATCCAAACAACAATGAACAAGTTTGAGGCTTCCGCTCTTCGCTACCGTCAGTACACACTTGAGCTCAAGGCGGCTCGGAGTCGCACGATCTTTGTCCCAGACTATACACCTCAGGCATGTGTAGTAGTTCCAGTAACGGCTGCGAAGCAGAGGGCGGCGAAGTTGGTGGCAGCAAAGGGTCCGACGTGCACAGCACGGACCCTCGAGGGGCGGCAGTGTACCTTCAGGGTGATGGCAGGCGGGTGCTTCTGCAAAAAACATAGCACTATGGTATAGAAGATGGCTGAAGTTGAACTGAAACCCATACTGGTTGCACTTGTAATCAATCTCACGTTGATTTTCGCACTCCCTCGTCTCTTCAGTAGTCCCACTGGGTTCAAGGCGTTTGATGATTTCGTCTCGTACCTCAAGGCTCAGCAGGCGTTCCTCGGATTCAATGCGGTTCTTTTCGCAATCGTCATGTATGCTGCGTCGTACTACATGATTCACTACGGTGACGGCGAGTCGCATGGACACGGACATCGCGAGGAACTCATGTCGGATGATTTCATGAAGCCCGCTTCACCCAAGCTCAAGTCAATTGACACTGATTAGAAATAGGCGGAGGGGTGCGAAGCACGCCTCCTTCGCCGCGTAGCGGCGCAGATCGTTGTCCACATGTCACAAAACAGCGGCGGCGGACAGCTGCTACGCACCTGGACTATGAAAGATCTTCGAAAACTGACGAGATGATTTTCTTCGTCCCCGGGTGCTCCCACTCTGAAATACGGCTTTCATAACACGTGCGCATGTGTGACATCAAGTCATCGAGCGACGGCTGACCCCACACCATTCCCTTTTGAAACAAGAAATCATCCTGTTGAATTTCAGCCCGCGAACACTTTACAACGAACGGTGTGTCCGGAACATACTCTTTGAGACCACCAAAGTCTGTGATGATGACTGGTTTACCACGCAAAGCAGCCTCAACTGCTCCCATTCCAACCCCCTCGGAATGAGAACAATTGACATAACAGTGTCCCTGTCTATGAATCTGCGTCTCGAGATCTTCGTCGCTCAGGAGCCCGTTGATGACCACGACGTTTGGAATTTTCCACGTCACAGGAACTTTGCATGTCGCTTTGAGCAAAAGGCGTGTGTCGGGCAATTGCAGACGAACGAATGCCTCTATAAGCATCTTGATATTCTTGCGTGGATCCATCATATTGCCTATCGTGTAGAACGTGTACTCTTTTGCTTCGACGGGTGCTTGAGGCGGTGTCGGTGTCCATAGCGGTAAAAGTCGCCAATCACCGCTCGGAAATTGTTTCGAAAAAATGTCCAAACAAAACTGACTGGGCGTCCAGAGCGTATGGTACCTCTGGATAAGCAGCTCGTAGACGGGGTGAACCGTTTCGGTTTCGCAAATTGTCATGTATTTTTTCGAATCACACTGAGACAACATCTGATCGACAATGTTCATATGTTGTTCGATGGGAAGCACAAACGCAAACCCGACGTTGTACTTTTTCTTTGGAACTGGGTCACCAAATGGAACATAGTCCGCTTCGTGACCAAGGCTCTTTATCCTCTCGGCGTACTGGCGAGTCACCTGACCAATCCCTGCAAGCAGAGTCGGTCCGACGAAAAGCCAAGACTGCATATTTATTTAAACACCAGTAACTTTATATCCCGTTGAACCGAAACTGGCAGTACCACGTGATGTGTCATTGACTGTCTCAGCCACCTCGATGACATCAGCCACCTCGTACTTCTCCAGAATCAACTGGGCGATGCGGTACCCAGGCTTGATGACGAACGGACCACGCATGTCGGTGTTGATGAGCACCACCTTAATCTCGCCACGGTAGTCAGGGTCGACGACGCCCGCCAGTGTGTCCAGACCGTGCTTCACGGCCAGTCCAGAGCGAGGTGCAATGCGACCATAGGTTCCGCATGGGAGCTTTTGAAGGCCGATTCCAGTGGACACAACCACGCGTTGACCCGGGAAAACAACGTAGTGGTCCACACTGTAGAGGTCGAAACCGGCTGCGTCTGCTGACCCGCGTGAGGGCAGGATGGCTGTGGGCTGAAGGCGGACGACTTCCATTCTGGAATGTCAACGCGCATCGTCTTTATTAGTACAGACAGACATTGTCTTTAGCGCATTCGAACCTGAACACGAAAAATGCTACTTGGTCCATGGTTTGATGAAGACCTGTTGCTCCATCCAAAAATGTAAATGTAAGCGTCTTGATTTGACGAATAGGATTGATATATTCAATATCTGTTGGAAAATCATTTCCCGTTGTCCATATAACACGGTAATCACTTCCAGCTGATGTCACGTTGGATGTCGGTATACTTACAAATGCGCGATCGACCAAGCCCCTGTTTGCAATTTGCGTCGCAACGCCTACATTTGAAGTCGTTCCACCGAGACCAACGTTGTAGGCTGCACCTGCGCGACTAATAAACTTTGAAGTGAGTTCTTCGACGTACACATGGCAAATAGCATTGCTGAACTGCTGATGAATGCTCGCCATGAGGAGTTCCGCCTTGACGACGTTGCGAAGTGGAACATCCAGAAAAGCCTGGAATGTAGAATAATTCCCAGAAACACCGAAGGAATCGACACGAACCGTGTACACCTCACGGTCTGCACAGTTGGCACTCATTAGTATTGAACCAGAATAAAATTTAGGACAATTCCGAAGGAGTTGTTTGCCGCTGCGCGGCGGTGTCACATGTGACACCTGATTTCAAACAAATTTCGACAGTACGAGTATCGTCGCCAGGACGGTATTCATCGTTGAAATTGCAAGTGTGTCCTGGAACACATGGACAACCTCAGCCACGTTGAATTGAGCGTGATGGAAGGCGATATCATTCACAGCATCTGGTACGAGACCGAGCGTCGCTCCCCGTACCACATGTTTTTGAATCCGAGACCCGGACCGAATTGTCTGTTGAACAACCGGATGACGACTCACGCGTCGCATAACGACACGCGTCTGTATGCATGGCTTGTTCATACTCTAACGTCGCTTGATATTTTTAATTAGCATTTCCGCGTTGCGTTTTGCGCCGCTTACGTCACGTTTTTTGATACGCCGAATCAAATTTCGTACGAGACTGACATTTTTAGGGGCGAGGTTCTGAAGAGCCCCGAGACGTGAAACATCCTTTTGACCCTTTTCGGGATTGTTCCCCGTAAGTGGGTTCCGTGGTTTGACACCTGGGTACAGGAACGATCCGGCAAGAACGACGAGCACCGAGTCGTACAACTTTTTGAGGCGCTCGATGGGCAAACCGTACATCCGTGAATACACGGGGTGAATGTCATCGTGACTCGACCCCGGGACGTAAGCGAGCGTCGAATCGACAAAATCCATTGGTTCACCAGTTGGGAATTGAATGCGGAATTGCGTCACTTGATATATTGTCTTTCCCGTCGCCGGAAGGACTTTAATGTCCGGTACAAAATCGCTCACGATGAGTCGTGCGTTTGTGCGTGTGTACGTTCGGTTGAGCCATGCGATAAACCCCGTGACGTGTCTGTACATGATGGATTTCATAAGCAGTGCACGTCGCTTTGCCTCTCTCTGACCCAAGCGTTTCGAGACGGCAAATGTAAAATCAAAATCGCGCGTGTCAGTCACCTTCTTGGGTGCCGGTTTTCCTCGTGCCTCGAGGTACAGCTTAACACCCATGCCACCACCGAGTTCAGGGACAAACAGGTTTCTGTAAACACGTAGGAGGGCGCGATTTCTGCGACAGTACTTGATGAACAGCTGAGGAAGTTCTCTGACGACGGACACACGGGACAGTACCGGTGCACGTTCGACACCTGGGCGAATAAGGGTCCGACCGGCGTTACACAGCATAATCTCGGCTGGGAAGAGCCCACCCTGGAACCCGGTTCGTTTGGGAGGTGCGTAAAACCCGTCATATCCATTCTTTGTGAGGTATTCTGTGCTCAGGCGTCCAAACACATTCGCGTTGACGTTCGTCACCGAAAGGCGTTCGCCGCGATTCATCGGACGCGCGAGGAACCGCTGTGGCGCCTTTCGTCCAGTGATGTTTTCATAGACCTTCGTCTGCTGACCCCGTGTGACGTTTGTGCCAAGCGCAAACCGAAGTCCGAGGATTGTCTCCTTGGACAGTTTTGGAAAGATGCTCTTGACGTTTGGGTGTGTCAACAAAAACAGACGGAGTGACCGTTTTGTCAGAAAGGGGCACGCAGTTTTCGTGTTTGAGTACGAACGCGCCAAACGGGCGCTCTGGGTGACGAAAAACGTACGCGTATCCTTGAGCAGGGATTGACACCCTGTAGTACGGTTACCAAACCCTTTGTAGAGGCGCGTCCCCGCTGGAAGGACCACGTCAGTCATCTAATTCAAGTAAACATCTTTTTTGGCTTTAAAGGAGATGCTCTCATGGTATGTAATGTCTCAGCCACCATGTATATTCCTGTCGACCCCGTGTTATGGTGGTTTGTGTCTCCAAGAGTACGCCGAGTCCATCCTGAAACTCCAGCGACTCTGTGCACAGTATGGCGTTCAGCTCATGCTCGACACGACCGAGAACGAGTCCCTGGTCCATCGCGCTCGAAATATTTCAGTCGCGCGATTCATACAAAAGTCGAAGGCGACGCACTTTTTGTTCATCGACGCCGACGTTCAATTCGAGGCTGAGTCCGTCATACGTCTCTTGGCGTCTGGTCATGACGTGTCGTGTGCCGTGTACCCCAAGAAGGTGATTATGTGGGACCAAGCGGCACAGGCTATCGACGCCGGTAAGGATCTCAACAAGGCGGCTGCGGCACTCGTGATGAATTTCAAGTATCAGAATTCTCAAATCGTAAACGGATTCGTCGAGGTGCTTGATGGTCCCACCGGGTTCCTCATGATTAAGCGTGAAGTCATCGAACGCATGTATGCGCACTACCCGGAACTCAACTGTAAGAATGACCACCAAAATCGCGATTTCGAGGACTACTGTGCCGTGTTTGACTGTATGATCGACCCCCAGAATCGCCGGTACTTGTCCGAGGATTACGCATTCTGTCGTCGTTGGCAACAGATGGATGGTAAGATTTTCGCAGACGTCACGACAACCCTGGGACACGTCGGAAACCTGCGGTTCTATGGCAAACTCGAGGATCGTTTAAGCTCACTGGTCACGAAGTGACCAGTGATCGCCGGTGGACAACGGGCTGCATCGCTACGCGGCGAAGGAGGGGTACTTCGTACCACTCCGCCTATTTGAATAGCACAGCGCCAGCAACGAAGGCGTGAAAGGACTTTCGGTCGAAAGGACTAAAGAGTCAGACCGACTCTTGAGCAAGCATGTACGTCGTATGCGTGACTCGGAATAAATCAATCGCCGTGACGACGCTTCATTCGCTCATGACACTTGGTATGTATGGTGCCCATCAACAAGTTCCTATCGAGTACATGTTCGTCGAGGGTCTCGACGCGCTTCCCAAGCTGGTGAAGTCTGGTGAGCGCATCCTATGGTTTGACTATGGGACAAACCTCGATCAGGATTCGATTCCCCGGGTTCTTAATCCCATGGAGAAGGACATTCGGGTCGTCGTGTTTCCATCCGTCGTCGAGGGCGTAGACTGGGACATGTTCCGCAAAAAGACGGTGGCTGGATCGACTGAGCCGATTCATCAAAGGGCGCTCACGTTCGATACCGACGTGGCAAAAAAGGTGGTTGGTACGGATTTGTACGACGTTGTCAAGACGTCGGCGCGCGTTTGGGTGATGGATTCGAAACCCATCGACAAGAAGCTCAAGAGCATCCAGAAAAACATGTCATGTGACTCCTATGAGAATATGTTTGCTCAACTGAAATCAAACAACATACGAGTAGTAGCTCTACCATCTGCGACTGTCATCCGCCACTTTACACACAAGTGCCTAGGAAACATTCTAGAAATGCCGGGTGTCATGATGAATCCTTAAAGCCTTTTCACCGCAGGTGAAAAGTCCGTCCGACGCCGGCGAACAACTTGTCCTTGAAACTCCTTAAAGATCAGACACTAGTTATAAACATGTACGAAGATGAAATACGTCAGTATATTCATCGGGTGTGGGAATCCATGGATCCGTCGTGGTTTCCCGGACCTCAGCCCATTTCTATAGAGCGAAAGCATTTCAAGGTACTCAAGTCTCAACCGTACGTCGTGTGTGAAAAGACGGATGGTGTGCGTCACATGCTTGTGTGTTTCGAGGCGTCGGACGAGAAGAAGATTTGTGTACTTGTCGACAGGGCGTTCCACGTCACGTATACAACGCTGACGGTTCCACGTGAAACTGTACTAGATGGAGAACTGATGGATGGGGTTTTTTACGTCTATGACGCTGTTCGTATCAAGGGTGAAGACCTTCGTAAAATGATGCTGACAGAACGGCTCGCGCGCGCCAAGACGGTGGTCAAGGCGATTCTGAAACAATCAAAGTTGCAAGTGAAGGTGAAGGAGATGTTGCCTCTGAGCGAGGTGAGTAAGATTCAACTCGGTGAAAAGACGGATGGTCTCATCTTCACACCGATTGAAGAGCCGATTCGGATCGGGACACATGAGACGTTGTTCAAATGGAAGCCGAGACATCTCATTACAATTGACTTTCTGGTGATGAACGGGAAGGATCTCTGCATCCAGGAACGTGGAGCCCCACGTAAAGAGGCGGAGTTGAATATGAAGATGCGACCGTATGCTCCAGGAACGATACTCGAGTGCGATTATCAAGACTTAGGGTGGACGCCTGTCAAGGAGCGTCCGGACAAGACGCATCCGAATAATCGTCGGACATATGATCGGACAATTGTCAACTTGCGAGAGGACATTAAGCTTGGTGAATTTTATTCTTTGTAATTAGGAAATGTCCAACGCTGCTAAATTTTACATTGTTCCAGCCGTCCTTTATGCCCTGGTCGCCAACCCCGCGACGTACCAGGCGACCCGTAAGATGTTCGGCAGCTGGGTCGCGACGAACGAGGGTACCGCCAAGCTCGGTGGTTTGATTCTGCACGCCATCGTCTTTATCTTGCTGGCGGCGCTCGTCATGCGTTACTTCCCGACCCTGAAGCATCAGGGCTTTAACCATCCGGGTGAAGTCAGCCAGCAGGGGATGTTGGGTAAGAACACCAAGTCGTCTGAGGTTCCTCACATGATGCAACCGGCACCGTACTAAACGTCATATTCACGCTTTGAAATCTCAGACCGCTCCGTCTCTGAAGGTGGCGGCTTCTGACCATGAAGCGCATGCGTCAGATCATTCACCTCATCCCATGCGATGCGGCACTCCTTTGTGTCATCGAAATTAAGACACAGGTGCTGTGCGTGATCGATCGCCTGCTTCAGTTTATACCGAATATAACCCTTCGTGCGTGAAGGCTGCGCATTGCAAGCGACAGGAGACAAACCGCGGAGCGGCTTGGCGACAAAGGCGAGCATCATTTACTACATAAAAGTCTTGAGGCTTTAGTAGACAATGTCAAGAGGATTACTCAACGTCGGAAACACGTGCTATTTCAATTCGGCTGTACAATGCCTAGCACATGTTCCGACACTCACGAATCGGTTTCTCCGCGAAGGTCCCTACGACGGACCTTGCGAAGTGACTCGTGCTTATTCTCATCTGGTTCGCCAGATGTGGTCTCGAAAAGAGACGGAGCCTCTCGATCCGCGTGAACTCGTCGATGCGTTCCGATCGAAATTCACAGACTTTACACCGCTGCAACAACACGACGCCCACGAGGCTGTTTTAGCACTGATGGATGCACTCGAAAAGTCTCTCGGACTCGACTATATGAAACCCATCTTTTACGGAAAAGAGGAACAGGTGGTTGTCTTTCCCGGTGGAACGTCATCGCGGACGACCGATTTTTGTTCGCTCTTTGTAGATTCACCGGAACACCTTCAAAAGTACGACAAGTATCACGTTCTGAGTGACTATGTCGACGACGCCGGTAAAAAATACAACGCGGCGGCGATGCAGACGGTCATCCGAGAGACGGGTGATTGCCTGTCCGTCATTTTCACACAAAAGTGTCCAGTTGAGATTGTCCCAGACACGTACCACGGTATGAAGCTTTTTGTGATCGTCGCTCACTGGGGAATGTTCCGCGGTGGACACTATGCCGTCTATGTCAAACACAAGGGTAAGTGGCGCCTCGCGGATGACGACACGTCAACACTCGTCGATGCACCCGACGGAAGAACGATGTGCTCGATGGCGTGGTACAAGAAGATCCGGACCTGACTTTCCGCCGCGCAGCGGACACCAGCGAGTCCGGCAAAAAATACGTGCTGTGCCCGCCAGTAGCTGATTCGAGAAGAGACTTTCAACTTGAAAGAATGGAGTGCTCGGTATGCTATGAGACTGGACCGTGCCGCAAATTGTGCTGTGGTCACGAGTTTTGCTCTGGGTGTATAAAGAGCTGGTATCTCAAAGGCACTGGCACGGGGTGTCCCATGTGTCGGCGACCAATCTACTTCAGAGGGTTTCACAAGCTGAAGGATCAGTGGAACGAGGATGCATGCGAGACGCGGTGTTCTGAAGTTTTTGAACAATCGCTCGAAGACGCTATGGAAAACATGCAAGACATGTTGAATATATGGCCCCAAGAGTTTCACGCTTTTTTCAAGAGAACCGCGATGCGAGAGTTGAAAAAGAATGAACTGATGTTTTCGTGTTTGAAAGAGCGTGGCTTCGATGCGGAGGAGATTGACTACCTGCTTAACGAGACGGACTTTTACTTTACAAAACCATTTGGTTCGTACGTTCCCAAGACTCCTCGACGTGAAAAGGTGCCGTACAAGCCCGTTGTGCATAAAGCCAGGCGTTTCAAGAAGAACAACGTACGATGAATAGTTTAATATGGAGAAACCTTCCTTGTGAAATCATACGCGCAATCGTCATTTTGTCTGACCCGAGCATAGATACTCGTCTTTATTTTAAGATTCCACCAAAGCAACTTGATGAAATGCGTAGTTGGCGACTGTGGTATCTCCTCAAATCACATGACGGTCTCGTGTACAATCTTGAAACACAAACCTTGCACATTTTTAGAATTCCAGGGAGCCATATCATTCGAGGTCCTGTTGAATGTAATAGAATAGACGAGTGGATGACTGTTTTTAACGAAACTGGAAAATATCATTCACTTGAGACATATTCCGGAAACGGGGATTATATGTGTACACCATCGGATTCAATATTTTATACAGAGATGCGCGTGCTTTTAAAAGGATCTGGACTTGCGCGTTGCATTAATCATATTACACCATAATCTTGCAAATGTCTGAAATCTTGTAGACGATGTTAAACACCTGGTGACGATCCGCTGCATTCACCGGTGGGTTCAGAATCTCGAGCTCAATCTGGTACTCGGTCGCCTCCTCGGAATCCTTATCATCTGCGTCGCCGCTCACCTCGGACATGTCAATCGAAAGACCCTTGCGTACGAACGAGTACCGCTTACGCTTCTTGACTCGTGTAAAGTTCTCTTCGGTGTCAGCCTCGCGGTCATACGGCACCTCCGACGAAATGCCCAATCGTGCATCCACCAGAAATCCATCGAGTACCTGATCCTTCACGAGCAAACGCTTCTTGACGACGCATGACTCCATCTCATCCGTAATGTCATTCATCACGACACGCTTTCCAGCCGCCGTGTCCATATACACAGTCGACTGGCTCTCCTTGGTGGATTCCCACCCCTCGTATTTCCGAAGACGACGAAGTACCTTTTCAAACGTGTCTTGACCGACATTCGTATCAAACGTGCCGCGATTCACCTTGCCCAGCCGAATCTCAATCTCGACATTCGGCTGGTCCTTGTACTCATCGATAGTACTCTCCCACGCGGTGAACAGAGTAGTCATGGTTTCCATTACAGTGTTTATGATTATATCGTTTAGACCTTCGGCGGAAAGGTCCTAGACGTCGAAATCAGCGCCCAAACAGTTTTCCTCAATCGTGTCGATACCGTGAATGAAACGTTGGTTTGCATACGCCTTGCCCCGGTAGGTTGCTGAGCCTGCCCGGACATCAATTTCTCGAGACGAAAACGGACCCGCGTAAATGTCTTCGTTGAACTTGCATCGTCCGAGCACATTCTCTTGGCAGTGTTGGTTGAAAATCTGGACAAACAACTTCTGTGGGATACACTTGTCTGGTCCGTACACCACCTTGTCGCTCGCCAAAAAGTTGTGCAGCGGGTTGGTCACCGTCGCCACCTGTGCCTGGATAGACTTGAAGTACGGTGGCAAAACACCCCAGATGTCCTTCTTCGAATACTTGCCTGCGTAGTCGAGGTAGGCCCGAATGCACTTGCACAGAATAGTCGGAATCTCCGCCTCAAGCTTCCCATCCAGCTGCGGATCGGGCTCAGACACCTGACGTGCAAAGTTCCACGTCACGAGACGACGAAGGACCGACCCTGAGTTGTCACGGTAGCTAGGCACCTCGTTACCACCGAGGATACCAGGCACATTCCACGTCATCGACAATGCCTTTTCATTCTTGCGTGCGATGGACACATCCTCACCTGAAACCATCGATTGAAACTCCGCCTGCTCGAGCGCCAAGTCACCCTTGACCTCTGGACTGATGAACATGAACCCGTCGTGAATCGACCAAAGACCAAACTTTTTCTCGATGTTGTTTGACAGCGTCCGAACATCCTCCGAGTCGTAGAACCGCTTACACACCTTGGTGATGATGGTCGACTTACCAGACCCGGCGATACCCTTGAGAAAGGGAATCACCTGCCACGCATCCATGTCGTTTGTATCAAAACACAGACGACCGATGAACACGTACATCCACTCCATCACCTCCTTCGAGAAGCGTTGGTACTCCATGACGGACTGAATCACAGGCGTCTTGATATCCTGCCAATTGTCAGTCGCCATATTCTGCTCTGGAAACTCTTGGTCGAAAAACTTGCAGCTCACAACCGTCGGATCCAGGTGTGCAATGTCCTGTGAACCGTACGGGTAAAACTTGGACATGTATGCATCCTTACACCATTCCTTCCCAACGTAGATACCGTTCGTGAACGACCACACGGTGCGGTTCTTCTGAATCTCAGGAAACTGAATGTCGCGACACATCGACAGGTGAGTCACCGTGTCCCGAACGATGCCACCCTTGCTCGTCAGGTTGCGCCACATGTCATACTTGTCCTCCTTTTGTGTATAGAAATACACAAACTCCTTAATCTCCATGACCGGCTTCCATGCACGAGTCAGGTGACCGTTCGTTGTCTCAATTTGTTTACAACACTGCCCCTTGTACCTCTTCATTTTTTGGGTATACGTCTTGTTCAAGAGGTACAGAAGCAGCCTTTGGTACGGGCTGGCTTCATCCTCTTCGTCTGGTGAGTCCATCGTCTTGCAGCGGAAAAGCGAAGAATCCATATCACCAGCCATCGGGGCGACTGTCGGGCTGTTGATTCTTTCAAATGACCGGACGTACCGGAAAATGATTTCATAGGCGTCGTCGGCTGTTTCGATGAGTCGCATCAGGCGGTGCGCGATGCGAAACTCATCACCATTGACATCCTCGGAAGATTTATCCTTGATTCCCAGTTCGCTCGAACGATGATACAGCTCGGAGAAGAGGTTCACCAGGCGACGCTTCTGTTCCTGAATCCGCTCCAGGTCTACATTCTGGGGCATACCATTCGGGTCCAGCTCGTCATCCCGGAAGAATTGTCTAAATCCATTGGTGAGCGGTGCAAACCGGTCACCTTTACAGGTGAGACCCATCTTTTCCTCGAGTTGACCGATAAAATGTTCAAGACGTTCTGGGACGAGACTTGACACCTCAGAACGCATGACTTCCATACGAATTTCGTGCGCATGTTCTGCTGGTTGGTCCCGGTCGAGTGTGTGAACATCAGCCGGGACCATCATAGTACAAGAGCGTCATATTTTTTTAAGAGACCAGACCCCAGTGCATCAGGCAGGCGCGGCAATGTACTGTGGGGCGACCGTCTTCATGTTGGACACGGCAGACAGCAGCTTCACCAGGATGAGGTTCTGCTTCTCCAGCTGCTTGACAATCGCCTCGGTCGCATCCTTCATGCCAGCCAGGGAGGTGGCGATAGTCTCGCCGTCGTCGGTCGCCAGGAAGCTGGCAAGAGCCTCCATGGGATCCATCATCTCGTCAAACTCATCCTCGCCCTCGGCGTCCAGGTCAATGTC
>Ga0315289_10009584_pt1 | contig 13934 bp, 13 predicted proteins | sample YL17G11_40_MG_FD_203452 | JGI IMG/M metagenome (GOLD analysis project Ga0315289, IMG submission 203452) | Sediment microbial communities from Yellowstone Lake, YNP, Wyoming, USA - YL17G11_40 | ecosystem: Environmental > Aquatic > Freshwater > Lake > Sediment | place: USA: Wyoming | collected...
CCCTAACCCTAACCCTAACCCTAATCCCTAATCCCTAATCCCTAATCCCTAATCCCTAATCCCTAATCCCTAATCCCTAATCCCTAATCCCTAAGCTCTCAGACGCAAGAATTCCAATACAGCCGACTCCCGCTCCACCGAAAACCCGAAACAAGTCAACACCCGTGCGGCACGCCCGGATAGGCGGCAGACGCTGCTGCTGCGTACCCTTGGCCCTCCATCTCCGCCCGCGCGCGCTGGTGGCACCCCCCCCCAAACAGCCTCGGCAGCAGCACGTCGCGCCACTGGCGCACGCTGGCGTCCAATGAGGCGCGGTTGGTCTCGGCCATTGCGCTCGACACGGCGTGCCACGAGTCGGTCTCGTCCATGGACCGCGCCTTGGCGACGAGGTCGTCCAGGTCGTCAAACTCGATCAAATGCTCAAACGTGTAGAGGTCGGCAAAGTCGAGCCAAAAGGTGAGACTGGCCACGCTCGTGTCGTTATTGGGGTCGGGCCAGTGCGCGTGCGCCGGGAACGGGGGGACCGGAGAACCTGCGCCGCTGGGAAGGGGCCACGTCATTTCGGTGAGCAGCCCGTGCTGCAGGTGCCACTCAATCAGCAATTTTTTCGAGGGCACAAACGTAGGAATGTTCATGCGGTAGACCTCAAAAAACGTCATGACCGACACCGTATACGGCACAAATATGATGGCACGATGCTGTGCCAGCTCGTCCATCGTGTAGTGCGGGTAGAGCTCGGCCATCCAGTGGGCACTGAGCCCGTTACCTTCCCGATCAAACGCGGCCTTGATGTCGGGCACCAGGCGCGGCGGCGCCACCCGGCGCGGCATGATGAGCAGCCCCGCGTTCGTTTGCGGCGCGTACGACGCCGACACGTGGCAGTGTGACGGCATGTAGACCACCTGGTCGTCGGTTAGGCCCGTGAAGTACTGCACATACTTGACGTCGTACATGTTGTTAGCCGCGATGACAAAACGGGAGTGGCGCCGCCGCCCAAGCGCTTGCAGCGCGGCCGTCCACGCGCGCCACGCGTCCGGGTCGGCGACCGTCACCTCGTACCGAATCGTGACAATGAGCAGCACCGGCCTGTCAAACGGGAGGTAGGCCAGGCTGGCCGGCAGGGCGTAGCTCGTCACAAACGCGTCCACGGCGGTCATTTGGTCGTCGGCCGCGTACGTGCCCCAAAACGCGTCCTTGTCGGCGCACGTCAACCCTTGAGCGAGGATGGACGCGTTGAGCACTTTGAGGTCACGGGCGCACGTTTTGGTGAAGTGGCAGTGACCAGACAGGGATTTATCGACCATGGACAATCTTTCCCAAACACCGGCCGCACGACGCGCGGCAAGCGCGCCGGCAAAGCTTCGCCGACGTTGACGCTCTGACGGCCTTGTGCGAGCGCGCCACCACGGCCGAGTGCTTGGACCACATGTTTTAGGACCATCAGTTTACACGCAAGTACAGCCTACAGGTAACCTTTGCCCCCTGTCAAATCAAGCTGCGTTTTTCTTCATCCTCGCCAGTATTGGACACGCGCACCGCTGCTTGTTGCTTGGATGCCAGCAAAAGCAGCACACCAGCAATGGACAGCACCGTTCCCACTGCCTGTGGCAGCGCGACCATGCCGTCAAACATGAGGGAGCCACCATACACAACCAGCACTGTCTTCATTTGGTTGACCGCCTGAAACGTGCCAGCGCCGTAAAAATGGACAACTGTGTACTGCGCAATGTTGACGACCACCGCCAGAGCGCACGTCGTCCCAATGAGCTTGACCACGTCCACCGTCAACGCAGCAAACACCTTCCTACTGCCAAACAAAGCCCCATCCAGCGCCGGGGCCACAACAAAGAGGGCTAACGCTTTGAGAGGGGCCACGCGTGCCAACAATTTGTTGGGTGACACTTGGTACCGCGTCTGCAGGACGCCACAATAGAATTGGTGCAGAGAGGTTGTCAGTACGGACGACACGGCCACGATGGTTCCTACAGTCGACGTTGTGAGCGTGCCGCGAATGGTGACGGCAACACCGGCCAGCACGACTGCGAAACAAGCGCACTGCTTTGCAGTGTAGGTGCTCGTTCGTGTCACAACTTCCAGACACGCGGTCAGTGGCAGGCCCGCCAGCTTGACGATTTGGTAGAAGGCGATCGAGTTGAGCAGGAGAGACACGTTGGCCAGCATGATGCCAACCGTGCTGAGCAGAGCAAAAGCAGCAACAGCTGCCAGCGGCACGATTTTGGGAGGGGCGTCTGCGGAAGTTTTGGTGGCAAAACACAGGCAAATGGACGCCACCGCAGTCACGAGCGAGGACGGGACCGTTAAATGTAAGCCGATATTGGACGTTCGCTCGGCATGGCGTGGCGCGTGGTTGTATTGCACGTTGTCGCGGTGGCGGGCGCTGCAAGAAGAGCCTCACGGCTGCTCTCGCACCAAAGTCATCGTTGCCTGGTCAGCGTCGGCGTGAGTGGCCGACACGGCCTGGCCACGATGCGACAGACGCTGCAGTCGTACGTCGACGGAGGTCTCCAATCGTTTGGCAACCAGACTTTCCGTGTTCTACCAAGCCTCGGACACGCCATTTCGGGACGGCACCTCCAAGCTGTCGCTCGTCGAATCGTTTGGGTTTGAGTTTTACGGCCACCCTAGCAAATTTATTCGTTTTGCATTTGCATGTCGCTGACTAAAATTGATGAAGGAGGCGAACTACTCAGGCGATCAAGCAAGGGAGAAGTGTGCGGGCGTGTCGAGGGGCTCCCAGGTGGATCGCTCCTCGAGTCTGTGCCACTGGCCTTGGCAGCCCTGCGCTCTCACTCGAATGGAGTGGCTGCCGGTATTTTAGCGCCAATTACTCCACGCGCTCGTCCCTTGGACGTGCAGTCCCTTGGACGTGCAGGGACGCCCTCCCTTTTTTATTACCCGCGCTGCCCATCTTTAGTTCGTCGCCCCGACGACCGTCCGCCTCCCCCCCACGCTGGCAAGTTCCCAGCGGTTAACGCGCATCGACCCCGCCAGCAGGTGCACCAGGTCGTACCACCGCAGCTTGGAATCGTGCAGCGTGCACAAACCAGGCGCCTCGATGCACACGCTGGCAAACAGGTTTTGGTCTTTGCCGGCGAACCAGCCGCGGGCGCGGTAGCGGTCGAGCATGCGCAGATAGGCGCGTTCCCACGCCACCGCCGCGACCGCGTCGCCCGCAAACCCGCCACCACCCAGAGTCACCACATTGTCGTGGTGGCCGATGCCCGACAGCAGGGTTCGGTTTGCATCAAACTGGGCGTCCGCGATGCGCTGGATCCAGGGCGTGTCGACGGCGAGGAGCAGCGTTTTGCCGGGCTCGACAGCGCGCGCGCCGGCGGCGCTCGGAAATGGTCCCGCCGGCAGCGGCGTCTCGGAAAAGTAGCCCACATCGAGCCAGACAAATAGGGCCGACCCAAAACAGTTTGCGCGCGCAGCTTCTGCGACCATGGTGGCCTTTTCCGCCCACACGGGGTAGAGCGTGGGCGCGTGTATGTCATGTTCCGCGTCGATCATGTGCTCTTGCCGCCACACGTTGAGGCCACAGGCGAGCGTGCGAAACTGAGAGTACGTGACGGGCACGATGACGGTGGTGGCGGTGGTGCCGTCGGGGCTGCTGCTGCCGCCGCTGACGCCGCCGCTGCTGCTGCTGCGGGCCATGCGTTCGGCAGTCTCCACGTACGCGAAGTCGATATAGGCCACGATGGACGCTTGCAACTTGAAAAAGGTCTCCATGCGCTGCAGGTAGACGTCGGTCGACCGCTTGGCCGGCGTGTGCAGGTAGGAGGTGACGATCGTCGCGACCGGGTTGGGCGCGAGGCCGGCGGGGCACTTCAACGCGTACGCGGGGCGCGCGGCCTCGAATCTGCACGGCCCGACTTTGCGGCGCGCGACAGCGCGCACGCGCGCCGAGTCGGTCGTGAGCGCGAAGGCGGCGCGGCACGACAAGCTGCCCGCCAGGACCAGCGCCGCCAGCATGGCGCCGGCTCGCGATCCCATGTTTGGTGGTGCTTGGCCGTCCTGCACACGCCGCTTGCGCTGCAGCGACTCAAGAGGTTTTTTGTGCATGCGACTGCAAAAAAAAAAAACATCCCGCTCACCAAGTTGCGTCAAGCGCCTTAACAGACGTCGACCCCATCATGCGCGCCGCCAGCGTGCTCGCTCTGGTAGCAGCGCTGGCTGCGGTGCAGGGCCGCCACGCACGCCACGGCCGAGCCACGCGGGGGCGGCATCCAAGCACCTCAACACCAACCGCGCACGCCCGCCTTGATGCGGCCGTCGTGGACGCCGCCAATTTCACGCGCGAGCACCCTCACGCCCGCCTCTACTCGCCCCTGGCCAAGCTGTCGAGCGGCGTCTCGCTCTCGGTCGTCGCCACGTTTCCCGTGGCCCGCTCCAGCAACATGCTAGACGTCGCGCGCGTGTACGCAGACCACGTCGTCTACTCCGGCCTGCGCGACGCGGCGCGGTCCATCCACTTTTTGCTGGCGATAGAGTCGCCCGATGACGCGGGCGCGCTCGCCGAGTTGACGGGCCTGCTGCGCGATCGATTCCCGAGGGCAAGGCTGACTGCGCACGCGTACGATGAGCTCCAAAACGCGGCCGCCCGCACCTTGTGGTACCTGTCGAAGACGCTGATCGACGTCGACGCGGCCCGGCACGCGTTTCTCGTGACGGGCTACTCGGCGCACGCCCCGTCGCTCGCCATGCAAGTCGCATCCGAGACGCACGTCGCGTCGGCCGTCGTGTGGCCGTGGCGCGCGGTGGCGCACATGTTCAACGACCGCCCCGGCGTAGGTAAGGCCGGCTACGCGTGCGATTCTACGGGCTTGCTCCTGTTCCACCATCACTGGGTGCGCGCGGGCTACGTGGCCAAGCGCCTGCCCCCGCCGGAGCGGTCCGAACGGGAAGATTACTTAAGGCACTGGCTCGAGCGCGCGGGTGGCTCCGCATCGACGGCCGAGTCCACGGTGCCCCTGTGCAAGGGGGACGTGGACACGGCGCGCCCGGGGGCGTGCCCCGACGTGCAGTCGCCGCACGCCTACCCGTCGGCCCTCTTTCTCGAGTGCGCGTGCCCGGCCGACGCGCTGCGCCTGCTCAGGACGCATACCCACGCCATAGACGAGCTAACCACCCAGGAGGTGGCCTCGATATGCGGCACATCCAGTGCGTAGATAAGTGACGAGCCGCTGGCGGGGACAAGCCGCCGCGTCGGCAGCGGAAGGCCAACCCGCTCTCCGGCAAGCCGCTGCCCCAGGAGTGGCGGTAGGGTCAATCTGCAGCAGAGCCCGAGCGTTTCATTTTTTTTGGGGGGGGGGGTAAAAAACACGACAAATGGCCCTCGCCGCATGTGCCACCCCGCCCGTCCGCGCCCTCCGACGGCGTTGGCAGTCGATCGGGCCGGGCTAGCGGGTGCGGTCGACGAGCGGCCGCGCGGGGCGCCCCCATTGCAAGGTCCTGGCCGCCAGCGACACCTAAAATCACTTGCTGCAGTCGACCCAGCGCTGCCGCACGTTGCCGGTCGGATAGCTTTTGTGGAAAGCGCTGTTGTGGCACCACACGACGCCATTATCGGCGTAGACTAGGCGCACGTCGGGCAGCACGCGCTTAAACCAGCGTCCCACCTGTATGTCTTCGTGCCCGATCGAGTTGAGGCGCGTGTACGGATGCACCATCAGTTTGCCTAGGGCGGAGGCCGACATGCCGTAAAAGCCGCCGCTCATGTACACCCAGCAGCGGCCCGAGTAGTCGACGCAGCGATCGGGGGGGCAGTTTGGCATCTCGCCGCACCGCTCGCCCTCGTTCAGGCGCCCCACGTAAAAGTCCGGCGACGCCGCCGCCGCCGCGCCCGCGTCGGCAACCATGCGGCACAAGCTGCACCAGTCGACCGACGTGTCGGCGTCCATCTTGAACGCGGCGTCAAAAAGAAACGACGAACGCAGCATGTTGGCCAGCGCAAACCAGCGATACGTCTTGCCCTCGTTCATTTTCTCCGGAAAGTCAAGCTGCACGATGTCTTTGTGCTCGGCAATCTCGGACGCAAAGTCGAAATTGCTGGCGCCCGCGAAGAACAGGAGCTTGGCGTCACAGCCGCACTCGAGCGCCTGCGTCGTGACCGTGCGCATGCGCGCGCGGTGCTGGGGGGTCACGTTGGACGTGATCATGACGCCTACCAACAGGCGCGTTACGGTCGCCGACGCCATGCGTGATGTGGTGGGGAGAGTGCGCATTTTTTGTTTTTTCGTTGGAGCAAAATTATTGCCGCCCATCAGCGCCCACCCGCCCATGAACCTAAAGCAGGTTGCTCGTCAGGTCGCCAAAGCGGCAGCGCGTGACACCCGCCGCCTGGAGCGCGAGTCGCCGCACGCCGACCGCGGATGACGCCCACCCCGCAGTCTCGCCAAAGCCGCTGCGCGAGACGACCAACGCGTCGGACCGCTTGAACAGCAGCCACCAGTCGAGCACGCTCTTGGTCCAGAGCGCGTCGAGCGTTTCGGGCGCGAAGCCCGCGACGTCGGTCGCGTTGGTGCGGTCGGTGTGCAGCACGTCGCCCGGCGTGTCCAGAATGCGCGCGCAGCGACGGCGGCAGGCGCGTGCGTACGACTTTTTAAACATTGACGCTGCGTCGCGCGAGTCGGTTGTCAGAAACACCGCGCCGCACCCACCCAGCGCCTCGCACAGCCGGTGCGCCTCGGGCCCAAAGCAGGCCGCGCTCTCGGGCGTGTGCCGCGACGCGGCGTCCAGAAACTTGGGCTGGTGGCCGCCCACCCGGATTTGGACGCCGACGATGGGCGCGCCACGCTGTGGGAGCGCGCGCGCCGCAGCGCGCGACAGCTTGGGCGTGGGCGCGCCTAGGATGACGTCGATTGCAAGCTTGAAAAGCGTGGCTTGGTCGAGCTCGTGCAGGCGCAGCGCGCGCACTAGATTGTCGGGCGACGCGTCGGCTGCGGCTGCTGCGACGACGCCGTGCCAGTGCCGCGCGTTTGTGTGGTAGACGACGTCGCCCAGGCTTTGCTGCCAGGCGCGCGTCTCAAAGTGCTCCCACATGTCGACTGCGTGCACGGTTGCCGCGCCGGCCGGCGGGCCCATGGAGCACGGCAAGTCGAAGTACGCGTCGAGCCGGTACGGGGTCTCCCAGACCACGCCAAACGCGGCACCATTGGCCAGCGCGACGTAAAACACGGTGACCATGCCCAGCAGGCGGTCGCCAAAGCCTCCAACAATTGTATTGGGCGGCACGCGAAACGTGACGGTGCGGCGCACAGGGCGCGCGCACGGCGACGCCCACGACGCTGGCAGCTGGGCGTGGTGCCCGGTGGCGCGCTGGACAGCGTCGATGTACGCATCGGTGTATGCGTCGATGCACGGCGCAGGCGGCGCGTGGCGGCGGGCGCGCGGGCGCGCAGTGCGAACGGCGGCGAGCGCAGTCGGCTGCGCCGCTAGCAGCAGCAGCATGGCGACGGCAGCAACCGCAGTCGCGTGCATCGCGGTTGCTGGTGACGAGGGGCTGCTCTTTAGGCGTAAAATCAAGGCTGCTCTTTCGGCAATCGACCGTCACAGACTCGCGCTCACACGCATGCGCCGCCCACGAGCCGATGACGGGTGTGCATCAAGCATTGGGGGCGCAAGTGCTGTTGGCGTTGCAGCGCCCACACAAAACCAAACGAGTGTCGAGTGCAAAAAAAAGAAAAACAATTGCCTCCATGATCGCGTCCCCCAAGGACGTCGCTGCCGGCCGCAAATTGCAACACGTCCTGGTGCAGCGCTACGCCGCGCACTACGGCATTGACGTGTTCGGCAAGGTGTGCGCGCCCCTGGACGACAAGGTGTACGCGTTCAGCGCCCATCTACTGGGGCGCGCGCGCTGCTACGCGGCTCTTCGACCGCGCGGCACCATCAAATTTTCCGGCGAGGACGATTTTGAAGACGCGCTGCGCCGCGTCACGCCCGAATTCTACCTGTAGAACGCGGACGCCATCGAACGGAATCGCTGGCAAGCGCGAAAATTCGCACACTCGGACGACACGCTGTTTGAAGACGTGCAGGGACCGGTGGCCACGGTGGTGGCGCGCCTTCAGCGGAAATGAGTGCTCTTAGCGCCGTTCTCGATCGAGTGAAGGTGGATCGCTGAAGCGGGAGGGTGGGTGGTTGTTTCATGCGCGGTTCGGCTTTTTTGTGTGTAGTCCCGAATTCGCGGTCGCGAGTTTGGCAGGCAGGAGATGCCGACAACGACGGCACGCGTTGCTCCGGCATCTGCAGCGCACACGAAGCGCTGCTCCTCATTCTAACGGGAGACTTCGACAGCGGGAACCGATAGACTCGAAACATTTTTGCTACAGAGCAAAAATAAAAATAAAAACGAGCACGCCGACACCATATTTCGAGCCGCCTTGGACAAATCCAGCACAAATTCAACATTCCTCATTGACCCTGTTTCAAGCATGGGCCGGACCGCCTTCTGCATGATGCTCTGTGCGACCGTCGCGGCCGCCTTGGCCTCGGCGCGGCCGGTCGAGCACAGGGCGCAGCGCGCCCGCCGACCTCCTCCCAAATCTGGCTTTGACCGGATCGAGCACAAGCTGGTCATCAACCTCGAGTCCAGGGCGGACAGGCTCGCCAACGTGTCGGCCGTGTTGGCGAGCATGGGCGTGTCCGACTTTGACGTCGTGAAAGCCATTCCTCATTCGTGCGGCGCCCTCGGGTGCGCCTTGAGCCACGTTATGGCCGTCAAAATGTGCACCGACTCTAACGCGGCAACCTGCCTCGTGCTGGAGGACGACTTTGAGCTCACGGTCGACCCCGAGGACGCGCGCGCTCTCGTCGACCGCTTGTTCGACGAGGTGCCCGAGGGTGGTTGGGACGTCGTGTTTCTCAGCTCTAACGTAATCGTCGACCGCGACTCGTCCTACACGATGCTGCGGCGCATTGTCGACGCGCAGACGACGTCGGCGTACATCGTCTCCAAGTACTATGCGCCAAAGTTGTTGGACGCATGCATCAAGTCCGCCTGCCTTTTGAACGAGTTTGGCTGCAAAAGAACCCAGTTCGCGGTCGATATCTTTAGCAAGGCGCTGCAACCGTTTGACAGGTGGTTTGTGTTTCACCCCAAACTGGGCAAGCAGCGCAAGGATTTCAGCGACATTGAAAAACAAACGGTCGACTACAATGTGCGGTGATGGCTGGTCATTTTGTTTTGAGAGCGCGCGCGACGAATGTCGACCCACGATGATTTGAATGATCTCCTTCCTTCACCGCCTTGCATTGCAACAAACGGTAGGCCTTCACTAACGAAAAAACAAAAATGGTGTATGGGTGTGTTGTCCCTGAAATCGGGCGGCCAGTTTAGAGGCTGCGCGCCCCGATGAGCACCCGTCGCCCTTGCCATGGGTCAGACAATAGCCTTGCCACCACCACAGGGAAACGGTAGTAGACCGATGGAAGCGCACCGCTTTGGTTTATGCCAGGCTGCGGCTGGCCTCCAAAAAAGCGGGCCCTATTTTCCCCATCCTCCGAAGCCGCGCCCTCGCCAGTTGACCACGGCCGTAACCATCTCCAATTCCAGGCGTCATGCACCTCGTCGTTACCGCGCTGGTCGCGTCGCTGGTGGCGGCCGACGCCGGCGCGGCTGCGTCTCGGGCAGGCCCGCTCGCCCCCCAGCGCACCTACGCCCGCGCCCACATGAAGCGGAACTCGAACATGGCTGATCACATCTACCTCGAGTCCAGGCTGCGCTCCAAAACGCTGCGGGCTGGCATCCAGATCGATGGCGCCTCGCTCAGCCCGCGCGTAGAGTCGTACCCGCACCTCATGGTGTGGGACTTGTTCACCCCCGAATACAACTGCCCCGACCACAAGTCCCGCATGGGCAAGATCGGGGACGGCGGCAAATGGGTGTGCGGCCAGCACACCCTACTTCAACAAGCCGGCTGCGTCGTGTACAGCATCGGGTCTGCGGGCGAGACCTCGTTTGAGCAGGAAGTCCTGGAGCGCACGCGGTGCACGCTGCACGCGTTCGACCCGACGCTGACGGCACTGCAAGCGAAAGAGGTGGCCGCCGTTGTGGGGAATGGCAACTTTCACAGCGTGGGCCTGGGCGTGAACGACGGCCGCCTGGGCACGATGCCGACTAAGACGCTGTCCACCATCATGAAGGACCTCGGCCACGAGTGGGTGGACGTTTTGAAGATGGACATCGAGGGCGGTGAGTGGCAAGTGCTCAAAGGCCTGCTCGCGCAAGGCCCCATCAAGGCGGGCCAGGTGAGATTTCGGAGAGGGGTGGCAAGGGAAGCTGCCGCGGTGCGCGCTCGGAAGAAAGAATGATGGCGGCGCCCTCACTTTCGACACCCCCGACACCCCCTCCTCCTCCTTACACCAGATCCTCGTCGAGTTTCACGTCGGCGAGGTGACCATGGCGACCATGCTGGAAGTGTTGGACGGTCTCGAGGCTGCCGGGTACCGTGTGTTTAGCATCGAGCCCAACTACTATGTGGGTGGCGCCGACAGATTGGTGGAGATGGCGTTTGTCCAGCGGTCTATCTTTGGGAGCAGCTTTTGATTGCAGGACGCCGACCATGTAAGCAGGCCCGAGAAACGGTCGGGCGGCAAGCGTGAGCGTGCGCGAGAGCGATTTTGTCGTAAGCAATAATGCACAAAACAACTGGCATTCGCTCTGCCCCACAACACGCGCGCCATGGCGTTGCCGGCCCGGCATTGGTCAAGGATTGCCTTTGTGCTCGCGTGCGCGCACGCATGGACAGCGCACGCGGGGGCCGGCCTCGGGCTCGAGTCCAGCCTGCCGGTCGAGGTGCAGGCCGTCACCCACCCGCACGCGCCCGAGGCGCCGCCTCCCGCCAACGCGCCCCTGTTTGTCATTTATTCGTCGGCCGACCAGCGCAAATCGCAAATCGATGGCGGCTTTGTCCTGGCCGAGTTTTACCACCTGACGGGGTTGCTGGAAGTGTCGTACGGTTGGCACCGGTTTGTGGAGACGGGCAAGCCGACGACGTGGCGCGAGATAGTAGACGCGCTGGCGGCCGCGTTTGGGCGCGTGCCGGACGCCGTGTTGGTCACCATCGACGAGGACACCGGTTCCCGCCTGGCGCGCGCCATCGCGAGCCGCCCGACCGCAGCGAGCACGCCGCGCACGCTGTTTATCGCGGACGACCTCCAGTTTTACAACGACGCGCAGCACGAAAACAAGTCGCTCATCTACACCCACTTTGACGTCGTGGCCGCGACGTACGCGTACAACATGAAGAGCTTCTACCCTGACGTGACCACCAAGCACCTCGTGTGGTTGCCCCACAGCGCGACCCACTTGTTCGCGCTCCCCTTCAACCCGTCGCCCCGGCGCCAAATCCTGATGAGCGGGGAGTCCAATCCGCGCTGGTACGCGCACCGACACATGATTTTGCGGCGCTACGTGCACCAAGGCGACCCCCGATTCACGTACTTGCGGCATCCCGGGTATGAAGGCACGTTTGGGGCGGCGACCAGCGGCGTCGGCGCGGGCTACGCCAGCGTCCTGAACGACCACCTGGTCTGCTTTACGTGCTCTTCTTCGTACAACTACGTCGTCGCCAAAATGCTCGAGATTCCGGCGGCGGGCTGCCTGCTGCTCGTCAACGAGGACGTGGTGCCCCAGCTGGGCGCGCTGGGCTTGCGCGAAAACCGGCACTTTGTGACGTACAACCGCACCAACATCGACGCCGTCGCCAACACGCTGCTCAGCCCTGAAGCCGCTGACAGCGTGGACCGCATGCGACTGGAGGGCATGCACCTGGTGCGGACGCGGCACATGGTCACGCTCAGAGCTCAACAGCTGCACCAGGTGACCAAAGTGGCGATCAGGGACGACGTGGACGCGCATCGGGGTCGCAAAGTTCGACGTGCAAAGCACGCGCGAGCGGCGCCGGGCGGTCGGCAAAAAAGAAATTAATGTTTGTTTTTTGTAAGTCTGTACGAAATTGCGCGGACGTTGAAAATGGCGTGCAAACCCAACCAGCCCGGCCGCTGTCTGCGCCCTTGCGCGCCCGCACGCCACGATGGGCGCCCGCCCCCGGTCGCCGCCAGGCGCCCTCGTGGCGCTCCTGGCGCTGTCTGCATGCGCCCTGGCCCTCTGCGAGCAACGGCTCGCCAAGGCACAGCAGCCGGGTCGCGGCGCCGGCAGGCCAGACGTCCTGATCCACATCGCCAACACGTACTGGATGGAAGACCATTTTTTTCGGAACCAGTACAACTTCATTGCGCGCCGGGGCCGGTCCTCCCAAAACTTGAGCTGCGTCTTTACCAAAGCCGCCGACACGGCCGCCACGGCCGATGCCGTATGGTGAGTTGAACGGGGCCGCAAAGCTGCCGACCGGCCGCGACAGTGGCGGGCCCACCGTCCGCACCCACCACCGCACCCGCCACCAGGTACCACCTGGCCACCGGTCCCGAGACCGGGCTTTTCGGCGGCAAGTACAAGCCGCGTGCCGACCAGATCGGCGTCGAATTTACGCACGAGTCGTACCCCATGCAAGAGTGCCGATTCGGCAGGCACATGCTGCTCCCCACGGTGCGCGCCAACTTTGACGTGAGGATGAGCTATCGCAAGGATGCCGACGTGTGGATGCCTTACTACATCAACGTGTTTAAAGACTATTGGGAAGCGCACCCGCCGCTCCCGTTTACCAAAAAGAGGGACGCCATCGTGGGCATGCACAGCAACTGCGCCGGGACCTGCATCCCTCTAACGGAACAAACCGCGCGCTTCCTGTCGCGAGATACTCTTGAAGAGCTAGGAGAGCCCAGCATAGGCCGGGACGACATTCTCACAGGATTGATGGAGGCCGTCGACCTCCCCTTTCACATGTACGGCAAGTGCCTGTCCAATCGGCCGCAACGTGTGCCGCGCGATATGAAGCCGCCGATCCATTTCGCCGACCGCAACAAGCTGGCAATGTTCAAGCGGTACAAGTTTTGTGAGACGTTTGAAAACTCTGTCGACGACGACTACGTCTCGGAAAAGGTGTACCTGGGCCTGATGGCGGGGTGCCTGCCCATCTACTTTGGCGCGCCCAACATCGACGACTACATTCCGTCGCCCGACGCCATCGTGGACGCGGCCAAGTTCAAGAGCCGGGACGACCTCGCCCGCTTCATCCATCACCTGGCCGACAACGAGACGGCGTACGAGGAGCGGATGGCCTGGCGGCGGCGGGGGCCGGCGGCGTGGAGCCCGGCATTTGTTAAGCTCGTGGCGTACGTGGGTGACGAAGCGGGCTACCACCAGCACAACGTGCGCTTGTGCAAGCGGGTGCACGAGCTTCGGGAGCAGAGGAGGTTGCAGCAAGTGTGATGACAAAGAGAGTCGAAAAAACAAGCAGACACGGCGGCCGCCACAAGCCGCAGCCGCAGGCCGACCGACCTGGGGGACACGCCAACAAAAACCGCCACCGCGATCCCGCCCGCCGTCGTGCCGCGCCTAGACCGCGCCGCCCAGCACGCGCGCCTTGTTGTCGTGGATGTAGACGGTCGTCGCGCCGCAGTCGGCTGTCGCGCAATCCATGCGGCGCCCTTTGACGTTGTACAGGATGTGGGGCGAGAGCAGCATGGCCTTGTTGCTCACGCGCAGCCAGTTGAGGAGAACATAGTCTTCGCACCGGCTCGGGATGAAGCAATAGTTTTCGCGGGGGTCGACCTCGTCCTGCGTGCACAGCGACGTCTTCATGGCAAAGCTGATGCCCACCTCGTTGATGACAAAGTTGGTGGCGTTGAGCCGGGGGAAGACGGCGGCGTGCGGGCGGAGCTTGTCGGTGGTGGCGTCCCAGAACGACATGCGGAAGATGACGGCGTCCAGCCCGGGCAGCTTGGCCACATGGTCGCGCAGCGTGCGCGCGTGGGCTGGCTGCAGCGTGTCGTCGTCGTCCACAAACGCG
>Ga0315289_10009585_pt1 | contig 13933 bp, 8 predicted proteins | sample YL17G11_40_MG_FD_203452 | JGI IMG/M metagenome (GOLD analysis project Ga0315289, IMG submission 203452) | Sediment microbial communities from Yellowstone Lake, YNP, Wyoming, USA - YL17G11_40 | ecosystem: Environmental > Aquatic > Freshwater > Lake > Sediment | place: USA: Wyoming | collected...
TTCCCGCAGCGTAAGACTATTCATATTCTGGCTAGTCAGTCCGTGGCCCTTTGGCTTTAGCCGGCTATTTCCAGATGGAGTCATTCGCACATCGAGCCTCTACTCCACAGCCTCTCGGCCATACGGTCAATTGTCAGCGCACAGCATTATTCATGTTGTGGCCGGAGACTCTTGCATCTCTTACCCTCTCGACCACAGGGTCGATTATCAACCACTCGGTCTATAATTCTAGTTTGTGCGCGGGAACATGTCAAGCACCTCTCCACGTCGATCGTGTGTAGTTTTTTGATGCGGTGTCCGGGTCGGAGAATCAAAGAAGCAGTTTGGAATAGGAGGGAGCGTTAGGGGCTCGGAACGACAAACGAGTCTGGGTGGGGGAAGGACGGCACGAGGGTGCCTGTTGAGCTAATTCATGTAAAATCAAGCGGTTACCATTGTAGGCATGGGTTTGCGCGCATTTGGTATACATCAACACTCAGCTCCCCCGGTCACAATCGGTTTGACAACGAGCCGAATTTATGGTAGAATACCTTTGCGATTAGGCAAACAGACTGGCGGTGACACTCCAACAGGCGATCTTACATGCACGGCGGCGGCAACGAACATTTCCCGTTGTTTGTCGAGACAGTTTTTTCTCGCACACATCCATCCCCCTTCGGGCGAGATGCCGTGAGTCTGTCTCGTCCGTACAAGAGCCCTACAGCTTGTTGGGTCTGCATGCAGCACAACGCTAGCCATTGGGCTAAGCTGTGGCGCGTGCGGCACATTGAATCTGCCGCGACAACGTTTCGTTGCCCACTTGGCAGTGCGAGCGAAGGAGGTAAGTTCCCATGGCTGAACGGGTCCCTGTTTCGAAGGCTATGCCTCCCATTGGCTGGCAATTTGGCTGCAAACGTCGAAGTGACTATGAGGTCGGTACGGATCGGAAAATCTCGCATGGTGGTTGTGCGAGTGCCTACCTTAAGTCCAGGACTAGGACGCCCCAAGACTTCGCTACCTTGATGCAGGCGTTCGGAGTCAAGGAGTATCGTGGTAAACGCCTTCAGATGACGGCACACGTGAAGGCCGAGAAGGTCAAGAAGTGGGCCGGCTTGTGGATGCGCGTGGACGGGCGACGTGGGAGCACGTTGAGTTTTGACAACATGAAGAGTCGGCCCATAAAGGGAACGTGTAATTGGACCAAGCATGCTATTGTGCTTGATGTGCCAGATGAAAGCACCCTTATTTCATTTGGTGTGTTACTGGACGGCCAAGGCCGCGTATGGGTAGACGATTTTGAGTTTGAGGTGGTGACGACAGAGGTTCCGACAACTGGCGAGAGTCCCTATTCCCGGCAACCCCGCAACCTGGACTTTGAAGAGTAAGGCATCTGGCACAAGAAGTGGGATACTAACTGGGCAATGGCGTGCTGCTGTGCCGCCAGAAGGCTGGTTCCGGGCCGGCAGAGACGCTCTACAGAAAGGAGGGGACCATGAAATGGCTGGGTGCGGTGACGAGATTGATTACGCTCGTATTGATGATGAGCCTGGCACCCTTCGCATGTGCATTTGCTTTCTGGCAGTACGATGGGAATGCCGTCTGCAGAGCAGCCAGAGGGCAATTCTACCCTGAGATCACTCCTGATGGTGAAGGGGGCGCTGTCGTCACCTGGCTCCATGACCCGGATACTCTTAGCGATATATACGCCCAGCGGGTAGATGAGGCCGGTAATCTCTTGTGGACCACTAGTGGGGTAGCAGTCTGTGAGGATACTGACAAGCAGGACCATCCTCGGATTATCTCAGATGGGTCCGGAGGCGCCATCATCGTTTGGAGTGATCATAGGGGTGACGACTACGATATCTATGCACAGCGTGTCAATGCGTCGGGTATACCATTGTGGGGTGCTAATGGTGTTCCCATATGCCTAGAGATAGGCGAACAGGATTATCCGGTGATCGCTTCAGATGGGGCTGGAGGCGCGATTATCTGTTGGCATGACAGTCAGAGCGCTGGACAATTTGATATATACGCGAGGCGTGTGGATACGTCTGGGAAAGTTCTGTGGACCAATAATGGTGTGGCCGTGTGCAGTGAGATAGGGAATCAGATGTATCCTGAAATCACGTCAGATGGCGTGGGTGGTGCCATAATTGTGTGGCTCGATCGCCGCGAGGGTGGTGTTGACCACATATATGCGCAGCGTGTTGATGGATCTGGTGCTCTGATGTGGACAGCTAACGGAGTTGCGGTATGCAAGGCCACGGGCGTAAGGTGGTACCCTAAGCTGGCCTCAGATGGTGCAGGTGGGGCGATCATTACTTGGTATGATTGGCGAGCAAATACTGGTTACGCTGTCTACGTGCAACGCGTGGACACTTTCGGAGCTCCGTTGTATGAAAATGGTGTCGTGATTTGTGCTCATACTGTCAGCCCATTTGACCATTGGGCACCCGCGATTTCCGCTGATGGTGCAGGAGGTGCTATCGTAATCTGGCAGGACGTGCGTAACGTTGAAACCATCGGCATTTATGCGCAGCGGGTAAGCGCGTCTGGTAGCCCATCCTGGGTGGCGAACGGGATTGCTGTTTCCGCGTCAGCGGGTAGCCAGGAACGTCTCTCGATTACTTCAGATGGAGCCGGTGGCGCCATAACTTGTTGGACAGATCACCGTAGCGGCAACCATGACATATATGCCCAACGTATGGATCCATCTGGACATTCGTTATGGGCAGCTGATGGTTCAGCCGTTTGCACGGCCAGCGGGGTTCAGAAGTATTCTGTGATCACGCAAAGTGGGGTTGGCGGTGCGATCATATGCTGGCAAGATGTTCGAAGCGGTCTGGATTCTGACATCTACGCGCAGAAGATGCCGCCGCGGTTCTCCAGGCCGTTGTCCACTCGTTTTCGTGACGCGGAGTAGTCGTTCTCACACTTTTCCATTATTGGCCAGCGCGACCATCATGTCGCGGCCCGGGCCACCCACCCGTTTGCCCCTCTTGCTTTGCTGGCTGTGGACGATGGTGGAGGACACTACTGGCTATGCGACCGTGAGGGCGTACAGGTACTCGCCAATTCCTAGGTGGTAGATATGTGACCGGTGCTTTCCCTTGCGTTGGCGATACTTTGGTGATATAATACGCGGTTGCATCAGGCGAAAGCAGCTGAAGGTGTAATTTCCTAGATCTCTGAACACATGATCATGCAGCCGGTGGCGATTGTGAGAACGTCGTCATCAGAAGCCATGACTCGGGCAGCTCACCGAGCGCTCATGCGCTGTGACAGAAACCCTGTTAGTCTCATCAGTGTGACCGGAAGGCCGTAGCTCTGCTCACGAGGTCTTCATGAGTCCAATGGTATCGTGGTGCAGAGGCAATGCTCACCTGCTCCTCTTGTTTACGTTTTCAGGGCTGCATCCACGTTAGAAGGGAGGAAAGATGAAGAGAGTTAGTTTTCTTGTGACGTTGCTGCTTGTTCTGGGGGCGTGGGTGTTCGCGGAGGCTGCGAACCCGCCAAAGGACGTTACGATCTACGACATTCAGACTCTGAATGGAGTCGTACTTGGAGACTCTGTTAGAGTCAGGGACGTGATAATCACCGGCATTGACACAAGCCCTTCTACTTACGGGTTCTGGGCTGAGCAGCCGGGCGGCGGAATCTATTCGGGCATCCTGTGCTACACGGGCAACGCGTTTCCCACGGGCCTGGCAGTTGGCGACAGTATGAAGGTGACGGGTGTCTACGCCGAGTACGGCGGAGCTGACACCTCGAGCGCCCTTTCGGAGATCAACTCATATTACTCCTGGTACTGGGAGAAGTTGGGCAGCAACGCCACTGTTCCCCCTCCCACCTTGCTCTCGTGCAGAGACCTCGGCATCATTTCTACGGATGCTCCGAGATGCGAGAGATGGGAAGGAACTCTGGTGAAGCTCGATACGGTGGTTTGCGTGAGACTGGACCCGACTTATCCGACATCGAGTTACTTCCTGGTCGAGGCCCACGCCCATCCACCATCAACCAACGCTGACACGGTGTACGTGCGCAATGACAGGCTGATCTCCCCGGGGCCGGCCGTGCCTGCGGTTGGGGACACTTTGATTTCGATCACGGGACTTCACCACTACGAGAGCGGCATGTATCAAATCTGCCCCAGGGACGGAGACGATTTAGTGTACAAGGGTGCGCCTCCTGCTCCAAATCTGGCACTGGCCTATTCCACGTCGAATACCAGTATCGAGGTGGTGTTCGACGCGAAGCTTGACGAGACCACAGCCGAGAACACCAACAACTATTCTCTGGGCAGCGAGACAGGTATCACCCTGGCGACTCTCGACCCTGTTGGCGAGCAGATTGTTACGCTGACGACCGACACTCAGGTTCCTGGGACGTATGAGACCCTGACTGCTTGCTGCATAAAGGGTGCGAGCGGCACGTTGATGCCTGCACCTCAGGACTATTCTTTCAGATCGAGCCTCTGCCCGATATCACTGGTGCAGACGCCAAAGGCTGTTGACAACGATAGCTCCCAGTACTCGGGTGATGAGGTCACAATTGCCGGTATAGTTACCGCGGACAAAAACACCTATGTTACCCACTTCTATATTGAGCAGTCCCACGCAGGACCATGGAGCGGTATCCAGATTTTCGGAGGTATTCCTACTACTGTAGCTGAGGGCGACAGTGTAATTGTTGCGGGGCTAGTCAGCGAGCACTACGGCATGACTCAGCTTACCGACGTAGATTATGTGAGGGTTGTGAGCAGCGGTAACCCTGTGCCTGGACCCGATCTGGTTGTTGTTGGTCAGATCAATAAGCAACCGGGCGCAGAGCAGTATGAAGGTGTGTTCGTGCGCTGCGACACCGTATCAGTAGTTGACACTACCGGTTATGCTCTGTATGGAGAGTGTAAGGTTGCGGATTTGACTCCTGACTCCATAACAATCGGGCATAGTGCCAACTACACCTACGTGCCTAGGCTAGGTCAGTGGCTAGACATTCGAGGCCCCCTTGAGGATGTGTATCCAGGGTACTATGAATCCAGCCGGTACAGACTGTGCCCGAGGGACTCGCAGGACATTGTTGAGCTAACAAAAGGCGTCCAAGTAACCAAGAAGCCGCCTCCAGATCGTGATGGACCTAACCCGCCGGGGGATAACGAGTCATGCCCCCCTGGCCCGGACAAGCATACAAAGGGTATTCCAGACAGAAACCTCGGGGACAAGGACGTCAATAATGACGATGTTGACGACTTCTTTATGGGCGAGTCGAAATTCGTCTTGGGTGATAAAGACCTAATAGTAAGGACGTGGGCCATTAACAAGGATCCGTTACCCAGTGGGGCGTTCGGGGACTACTTCAGCTTCGAGATATTAACCAGCGAGAAGGGGAATGAGACAACAGCAATACCAGCGGGGACTCCCACCTGACCCTATGTGTCAGGCAAGAACCTCAGTTCGGGGTTCGGAAATGTTACGAACGGCGATCCAGCGCTCCCTACTCGTATTGACAACATTTGCAAAAATCCTCATGGGGCCAACGACAATGCGCCCGGTGAAGATGCCAAGAAGACGATTTACAATGAGAAGGCCGACAGATCTTGGGTCGGGGGTACAATTATCAAAAAAGCGGACGGTAGCTACGACTACTCAGGTACCTTCAAACTCAAGGATGGATCTTTCAAAGCCAAGAAGGATCTGACTAAACAAGATCGGGAGGAGCTGAACAAGGATCTTGAGGATGAGCTGGAATCACTCTGTGGCTGCTATCTCACTCCCCAGGACGAATTCGAGAAACAAAACCGAGATCCTGACGATGATCATGTGCCCAATGGAGAAGACGACTGCTGCATGATCTCTAATCCCGATCAGCAAGACAGCAACGGAAATGGCATCGGTGACGTATGCGACATGCCTAGCCTAGTGAGGGTCTACGCCACATCCAATACCGGTGTGAATGCGGAATTCAACATGGGCCTTGACAGCCTGACCGCTGCAAACAGCAGTAACTACTCCCTAGTAAGCGGACTGGCCGTGATGGGTGCTTCAATCGACAGCACAGGAGCCAAGGTCGTATATCTCACGACCGGTAGTCAGACTCCTGCCTGCGATCCCGAGACTCTTGTGGCTTGCTGTGTGAAGAACAAGGAAGGCAATGTAATGCCCGCCGCTCAGCAGCAGGTATTCAGGAAGGGGATCTGCCCCATACGGATGGTCCAGACTCCAACGTCAGTTGAGAACGATAGCTCCCAGTACGCGGGCCAGCGAGTCACAATTGGCGGAATTGTTACGGCTGACAAGAGCGCTTTTGTCACTCGCTTGTACCTCGAGCAATCTGATGCCGGGCCCTGGAGTGGGGTCACGGTATACGCAGGAGCCATTCCTGCACCTGTAGCCGAGGGCGACAGTGTAATCGTCGCGGGGCTCGTGGGCGAGTACCACAACAGGACCGATATTACGCCTGTGAACTTTCTGAGGGTTGTGAGCAGTGGTAATCCGATTCCGGGACCGAATCTGGTCACTCCAAACCAGATCAGCACCGATTCACCGACTGCGGAGAGTTACGAGGGCGTGTTTGTTCGTTGCGATCCAGTATTCGTTGCGGACACGACCGGATTTCAGGCGTTTGGAGAGTGGGACGTTTCAGACGTTGCTGCTCACACTGTTAAGGTCGGTCACAGCGGTGACTACACTTTCTACCCGCACATCGGCAGGTGGATGAACATCCGCGGCCCGATGGACTATGTGTACGAGAACTTCAGGATCGAGCCTAGAAGAAACGCCGACATTGACACAATCAATGTAATAGGGGTGAACCCTGCGACTCAGCCGAAACCGCAGGTGTTTGCTCTCGAGCAGAACTCACCGAATCCATTTAACCCTGTGACCAATATCTTCTTCAGCATTCCCGAAAAGACAAAGGTAGAGCTCTATATCTGTGACGTCTCTGGCAGGGTGGTGAAGAAGCTGATTGACGGGGTTCCCATGGAGCCTGGTAGGCACAAGGCCACATGGGATGGCTGGAACGATGCTGGTCGCGCAGTATCATCCGGAGTTTACTTCTGCAAGCTCTCGGCGGGCGACAAGGTGGCCGAGAGAAAGATCGTGCTCTTGAAATAGTATCAAGTGCCCCTTAGTCGTTAAGTTAAGGTAGATGGGTTCGCTGTAAGAGCCAACTATGTTGTGGCTCTGCGAAAGGCGTATGCATTTGATGACTTGACCTTGATGATCGTCGCGGCGGATGTCAGAAAAGCTGAGTCTTCGCACCAGCCATCTGACGGCGTGTACGTCCAGAGGGGAAGCTGGAGGCCAGAAAATACTTGAGCTAGGAGTTTTCTGTTTGGCTTGGCTAATTTCTGTATCTGTCAGACACTGAGGAGTCAAAGACGGAGGAGTTCAAGATGAAAAAGTCATTGGTTCTGCTCGGTGTCGGTCTGGTTATGCTGTTCGCGGTACGCGCCGCGCTTGCGCTTGACAATATTGTGGATATTCACGTGAATGACGCGAATGGCTACCCGGCTTCCCCTTATGCTGTTGGGACGTCCGTAAGTATTAGGGGAATAATCACTGCAGAGTTTACCAGGCCAGGTGTCAACTACTCGAGGGCATACATCCAGGATACAACTGGTGGCATCAACATCTACAAATCTGGTACACACACCTGCTTCGTCGTTGGAGATGATGTATCGATCTACGGGAAGATTGGTTTCTACAACGGCATTACTGAGGTGGTCTATGATTCATTTACTGTCAACAGTTCGGGGAATGCGCCTCCGGAAACGCTTGTTATCACGATTCCCGAGCTCAATGCCACATTCCAGCCTGACTATAAGGAGCCGAATGAGGGCAGGCTCATCAGGATAAACAACGTAACAATCCCTGGGGCGAGCGGCAGCTGGGCTTCAAGCATGAGCTACCCGATAACGGACGGGGTAAACACTGGGACGCTGTTTATCTACAACGGATCAGGCTGTGCTGTGCATCCCTTGATCGGCCAGCCTATCCCGACTGACACGTTTGATCTGGTGGGTATTCTTTACCAGTATGACCCAACCTCTCCGAATACCTCTGGGTATCAGATTTGCCCCCGTTACGTCTCGGACATAATCCCCCCGCCGTGCGTGATTGCAGGCGCTCCTGAGGAAGACAGCGTTACAACCACATCTGCGATCATTCACTGGACAACCAAGATACCTTCTACCAGTATCCTTGAATATGCGCCTACTGCATGTTATGGGTGGGTTGTTGAGGACACTGTCAACCTTGTCACAGATCATGCGATCACGCTGACAGGCCTGAGCCCGAGCACCGTCTACCATTACAGAGTCTCCTCACTGAGCCCAGAGGACACTTGCGTAAGCAGCGATCAGGTGTTTGTCACGGTGTCTGATACCCCAGGAGAAGTCCATATCTACTTTAGCGCCAGCGTTGATACTTCATACCGCAAGCTCCCTGCTCCTCCGGCAGATGGAAACCAGCCCATCCAACAGAAGCTGATAGACAGGATAAACGCTGCTAGTCACTGTATTGACTTTTGCTCTTACAGTTTTAGCCTCTCTGCTGTGACAGACGCACTTTGCGCAGCGAAGAATAGGGGGGTTCAGGTGCGGGTCATCGTCGAGCAGGATAACTCCAGAAGCACTGAGATATCCAGACTCGTGGGTGCCGGGATACCCGTCATCACCAGCACATACGGTGGCAACCACGGCCAGGCGCAAGGTTGGGGAATCAATCACAATGTCTTCGCCATTTTTGACTGTGAGCCTTACAGTGCTTACATCTCTGATTGCGAGCCAGACACTGCTGACAGTGACAAGACTGACGATTGGGTGTGGACTGGCTCCTGGAACTGCTCGATCTCTGGCAATAATGCTGCGAACAACGTTGTCGCGATTCGGGACCAAGCGCTGGCTTTGGCGTACAAGATGGAGTTCAACGAAATGTGGGGTTCTGGGACTTCTACTCCCGATGCCAGTAGGGCGCGCATGGGTAGCAGGAAGTTGGATGATACTCCGCACAAGTTCACAATCGCTGGAATGCGTATGGAGCAGTACATGAGTCCCTCTGACGGGACGGAATCCAAGATAGTGCAGGCTATCAGCACTGCTGATTCGAGCATTTACTTCTGCAGCCTGGGCTTTGGCAGCGCTAGTAACATCTGCGACGCCATGAGAGCCAAGTGGGACAGTGTCCCGGGATTTCAAGTCAGGGGAGTTTGTGGCCAAGGGCTTGTGCCATGCTGTGGAAGTGACTGGGACCCGCCGGCAGATGTCTGTCCGGACGATTCGCTCTTCATACATCACAAGTACATGATTATTGATGCCTGCGGGCCTGATATGGCCCCCGCCGTTATCACAGGCTCCCAAGACTGGACCAATGCTGCGAACAGCGTGAATGACGAGAACACTCTGATAATTCACAGCGCAGTCGCAGCGAATATCTACCATCAGGAATTCGCAGCACGATATCGTGAGGCTTGCGGGCGGGGCTGCCCGGGATGTCTTGGCATAGCACTGACAACTCCCAAGCTAACAGCGGTTCTCGAGACTTTTCCAAATCCGTTCAACCCCGTGCTAACCGTCAGATACCTGCTTACTTCTCCGGCTTCTGTTTCACTCGGAGTCTACGATGTCTCGGGCCGACTTGTGAAGAGGCTTCAGGAGAATCATAGCGAACTACCGGGCTTCCACAGTATACCCTGGGACGGAAGGGATTCCTCGGGAAGGAGAGTGGGGAGCGGAGTCTATGTTGTCCGTCTGGAAGCAGGGAGAGACACGAGAAGCCAGAAGGTAGTTCTTGTGAGATAGAGTCGCTACGGTGAGATAGGGCCATTACATAAGCGTTTCTCCTTGCAGTAGAGCAACACAGTGGTGGCGCTGGCAACAGCGCCCACCACTAAACACTCCACCAATAACTCAGCTTCACCAGGAAAGTGTTGTTGGGCGTGGTGTCAAATAGGTTGCCCCAGTCCCGGCCGAGTTCGAAATCGCCTATGCTCCTGGTTGATCCTCTCGCTTGAGTCCATACCAGGTACAGAGCGCTTCCGGGTCTGTATTCCCAGCGCAGAATCAGGTTGGAGTTGAACGAGGTCCAATTGAAGTCAGGCTTCTGCTCAACCTCATTGTAAATTGACGAATCCACGTATTCGAACTTGTCCGGCGGGACAAGCCTTTTGAAATGCCTGTAGTCCATCGCAGCAATGAAAGGCTGAGCGTAAGCCTGTAGGGTCAAGTTCTTGCTAAAAGTAACGGTGCCTCTCAGGGTCATATCAAACCGATGCAGATACTGTTCCCCGAAGATCTCGTCGGTTCGATTTCCCTCCGCGTCTTTCAAGCACGTGAGCCACCTCGATACGCCCCAGTGCGTGCGGTAAGCGGGCCCAGCGCTCAGTTCAACGTTGGATGCGGGCCGGAGTTCAAAGACAAGACCGTAGCTGTTGTAGTGTCCATCCCAGGTGTCTCCGCCTTCCACCTGGGCGGTAGTTTGCCACTTTTTCCTACTGTCGGTACCGAGCCAGAGCCACCAGTTCTGTCCGATAGGGATAGGCGCGGGCGGTCCCCCTCTCGTTTCAAAGTCGGAGTAAGTGGTCTCGTAGTCCCTCCAGGAGCCTCCGCCGAGATTCCAGAGATTTGCGAATTCGATCTGTCCGTTGAAGTTTCCTCCTCTGAGGAGCCTGACCCCTGATAGGTTGTCGGCAGTACCAACGTTCAAGTTGCTCCAGGTGCGTTTTACGATCCACCATTTGCCTGTCGTTCTGTACTGGAGCCATGCGAAGCCTTGCTTAAAGTCTGGACGCTGCAAGAATCCAAGACGGTTGAGATCGAGTCCTCGGTCCCGGTATTCGCCTATTACAGAGCCGCGAATATGCTCTCCGCCGGCTTTTTCTGCCTCTACCATGCCACCCCATCCGTCTTTCCCCGGGCCTGTCTTGGAGCCCACAACCTGTCCCGTGAGCTGATAGTCGCCACCATGAAGACGGAGATTCCAGTCGACGCCACCCGAGTATTGAGGATCTTGGGTATACTGATTGACCGCAATCGCCATCAAGCCGACGCTTGAGTTCTCCATGATATCCTGTTTCAGCCTTGTGACGAGGTAGTTGGCCTCGGGTTCTACTACTGCGGTTTGTTTAGCACCTTCTGTGTTCACATACGTCGCTTTCTCGCGCTGAGTCACAGACTCCAGAATCCCGATCGAGGTTCCCCCGGCGGTTTTCCCGCTTATTTTGGCCGCGCCAAGAATGGTCGTCGCAGCGGGTCTATCGGTGTAGTAGCTCACGTCGTCGGACCAGATGGATGGAGACCTTCCGATCCTCCGTGAATAGAAGAGGGTGAAATACGTCTCGAATATCTTGTTGCCCTCGAGAAAGAAAGGGCGCTTCTCCGGGTACCAGGTCTCGAAAGTGGAAAGGTTTAATATAGTTTGGTCCGCTTCGACCTGACCGAAGTCAGGATTTATCGTGGCATCGAGCGTCATATTGGACGTGAGTCCGTACTTGACGTCAAACCCCGTGTTGTGTGTATAACTTCGCCCGTCCGGATCGGCGGTGCTCCTCGTTTTCGTTTCTGCGTAAGACACCCCATAGGGCAGGATTTCAAGCCGCCTCGGCGAACGAAGGTCGTTCAGTCCCTTCAGATGACCGAATTGTGACACGAAGCCGCTCGAGCTCTCAGGGATGTAAACCCACCTGTCAAGCTCACCCTTGCGGCTGATGTTTCTGCTGAAGTATATTCCCCAGACAGGATCGTCCCCGCTGGCAAAACGAAGACAGGAGAACGGTATCCTCAGCTCGGCTGTCCAGCCTCGGTCGGTCATCTGTGTACAGGATTCCCACACTCCGTCCCAGCTCTCATCAGACCACGTGTCATTGTAGTAATAAACGTCCCTCTGTGTCCCTGAAGCATAGGTCACAAAAGCATACGCTGTCTGATGGTCATGGTGACTGTCTATTATTACGTTCAGCAAGTCAGCCTCTATCGCCCTGTCCCTCCGCGTGAGACGCCTTACGATCTTGTTCGGCTCGGAATCGTACATCTCCGCGCCCACGTACAGCGCGTTGTCATCATAGGCCACTCTCACGAAAGTGGACTCCGTGGCCGCGCTGCCCTCATTTGGTTGATACTGCACGAACCCGCCGGATTTCCGAGCATCCTGCCAGAAACTCTCATCGAGAATCCCGTCGATTTTGGGAGTTCTTGGGGCCGCGCTGCTTCTTGGGTCCGCACCGGTACTTGGGTCAGGGTCGATTATCGAGTCTACATTGGTGTTGGGATCCACATCGATTCTGACGGCAGTGATGGTTTTCACCGTGTCCACAGCCGTAGCCTGAGAAGACAGGCACGGCGGCGCTACAAATGTCCAAAGGACGACAGCAAAAAGGGTGAAAGCAGCGAAGAAGAAACCGCAGAGGAAAAGACGAGAACGGGAGAGAACAAAAGGGGAGCGGGAGAAAGGGGAAAGGGAACGAGAACGAGAACGGGAAAGAGAAAGAGGGGAACGGGCCAAAGCGAATGAGCTCAAAGCAGGGATGGGCCCGAGCAGCGTCCTGGTGCTCAGCATAGTTGTCTCCGGCTCAGGGCAGGGTTATCAAGCATGACTTCCCGGCTAGTTGTGCCATCAGTGAAAAGTCAACCCCTCGACATTATACGAGATTCTAACGTCAGATACTAGTTTCACAATAATTCGTAGTAGCCGCACTTACGGATTGGTGCTATAAGGATTAACAAGGGATTGATGGAGCAAGAACGATAGGCCGGTCGACAAAAGATCGACGGAGTAACGCGGATATTCCTGTCGACAAAAAGTTGATTGAGTAGAGACCATATGCCCTTCGACAAGGGATTGATGGAGTAACGCGGAGTAACGAGGAATAAAGCGGATGGTAAAAGGTAAAGTAGAGATCAATCGCGCCCCGGTTCTGACCCTGTGGGCCGCGGTGGTCGCCGAGCGACTCGGCTATGACCATCAAGCGGCGCTAACACTCGGTAAGGCGGTTGCGGGCTTGAATGCCCAGTCCAAGGGACGGCGGTTGGGCATCTTTGATGAGCCCGAGGCTCAGCTCGATGAGAGAAGAGTAGAAGCACGAAAAGCGACCGCGGGATTTGCGGTGCCGGTATTGGGCCGGCAAGTCCCGGTCGTCCATACTGCCTATGGTGTGCGTGCAACAATCAAAAATGAGCCGATAGATCCGCTGAGCGTCCGGCGCTACTTGGAGCAGAAATTTGGCCAGAATTTGGAAGAAGTGCAAGCAGCGCTGAAATCGTTAGCTAACGCGTACCAACCAGAGAAACTGGCGCCGATGGCGTACTCGCTCTACGAAAAGTTCCGCCCCGGTGTGCCTGAAGGACAAAAAGGCTGGGGCGCCAAGGGCGAATTGGACCTCAACTATATCCGCTCTTTGGCCAAGTAGGGTACCCCAAGTAGGGCGCCCGCGCAATCCAATGCCCGCGCAACGCGGTGTGACCAGGCGGAGAGTCTGAGGAGAAGACTCGCTATGAACAAAATGGCTGATTGGTTGGTGAAACTTGCCATGGGTGTGGTTGGAGGGATGCTCATAAGCTATATCCTTTTCCACGGAACCCTGGAGAGGGTCGAGGGCAAGGTGGACGCTCTTGAGAAGCAGCAAGCTCTATTGATTTCAGCGATGCTGGGACAAAGAGAACTGCCCCAGGGTCCTGTGCCCGACAGGTGATATGGTGCGCATCCACTCGAGAAAAGTCTGAATCAGCTTCGACGCATACCGTCTGAAGCCTGAGGATCGAGTTGCCGTTCCTTGCCGCAGGCCGTGCAATGGCAAGCCCGAGCTTCAGGATTGACTTACTTTGCCGCCGGCTAGCGCGACTTTATTAAAGGCAGGGTTGATCTGGGGGCAACTGGTTGATAATAAAGGGATAACAGCGACTCAGTTGTAGACACTGAGATTGATTGTGGTGCGGATGTTCTCATCAGTGATGGTAAAT
>Ga0315289_10009586_pt1 | contig 13933 bp, 24 predicted proteins | sample YL17G11_40_MG_FD_203452 | JGI IMG/M metagenome (GOLD analysis project Ga0315289, IMG submission 203452) | Sediment microbial communities from Yellowstone Lake, YNP, Wyoming, USA - YL17G11_40 | ecosystem: Environmental > Aquatic > Freshwater > Lake > Sediment | place: USA: Wyoming | collected...
CTCTAAACGCCTGCGAATAAGACTTTCTATGGCTTCCTTTGTATTTAACTCTGTCAGCGGCTTTTCAGCAACCAGGACATTATCTACCTTCAAGCTTATCATAAGAACTCCTTATACAGGTTCTATGTTATCTGGGTTTTCATATGGATTTATATTACCCAACCTTTTATCTTGATTCTCTGCTGCTTCATCAATAGCTTTTTCGAACAAGCCGAAAAGAGCCTCTGTATTATTGCAGCAGAAAGGGCATCTCCACTCCCCGTTTATTTTTCTCCACCCAACGGATTCTGCGGCTTTCTCCCCTATACCCATCTTATTCTCAGCAGCTTTAGGTTGCTTCCTCCCGCAGGCACATTCAAAAAAATCAAGGATATAGAATATAAGCGGTTTATCCGTGTGATCCACAACCAATAATTCTCCTGGCTGCAATACACTCCCTACGTCGGTTGGTGTTCTCATTGCAAAAATAGCTGTCATCACAAAAGCTTCTTTAGCTATTGCAAGAGGATCGTTGTTGTTCAGAAGACGGATCTTTTCCATTCCGTCTCTTTTCAAACGGAACTCATCACGGTTATTCCATGAGAGTATCGCTTTCTCCCTTGAAGGACGGTAGGGTCCTCTGGCTCCACATTTATCGCACTGAACATACCACAACTGAGGAGTATCCGTTGTTTCAATAACAAACAAATTCTTGTCTGTACAACATCCGCTGCAAAACGGGCACGGATCTAATTCATTCGTTGGATACATTTCTTCCCTGTATTTTTCTTATTTAGTGTTCCTATAACGATATTATTTAGCTTAAGTAAAAATACCCCTGGTTCGTTGGGGTCTTCTTCTCGTTCTGCACCACTTATAAGTTCCTTCATCTTTGTCTCTTCAAGAGTATCCATGATGTTGGTAATAGACTCACGCCGGAAATCTATACAACGTCCGTGTCTGACCATGTTACTGCACTGTATCTCACCATCGTCAGTATAAATATTACACTTACCTTCTTGATGCGAGAGGGCAATATACATCCTTACGAAATACTGCTCCTGCTCTGTCATAGGGGGCATGGCCATATCTTGTTTAGCCATAATTTTTATACCTTAAAGCCGTTAGCTATCGGCATACGACGACCCGTTGTGAGATCCCGCTCAGAGATAATCAATCCTGGGGGAGCCTGCTGCCGTTTAAATTCGTTGTTGTCAACCATCATCAGAATCTTTTTAACTACTGCAGGGTCAAAGTTCCCTTTAATGATTTCATCGTAGGACTCCTGCTTCTCAATATATCGCATAAGGATGCTGTCCAGCACCTCATATGGTGGTAAAGAGTCCGTATCCTTCTGGCCAGGCTTCAACTCTGCTGACGGAGGTTTCTCAACCGTGTTTTTAGGGATCATAAAATACCCAGCCAGAAAATTCATATACCCAGCAAGGCTATAAACCTTTGTTTTGTAAACGTCAGCTATTACCGCCAAACCACCACACATGTCCCCATATTGCGTACAATACCCTACGGACATCTCAGATTTATTACCGGTTGACAAAACCATAGCCCTCTTATCATCATTGGAAAAAGCCATGAGGAGATTTCCTCTGATCCGAGCCTGAAGGTTCTGTTCGGTAACATCAGACTTATACTCACCATTAATACCTTTAAGTGTCTTATTATAAGCCTGGTGCATCTCGTCTATCTTAATCGTGTGTGTTTTAACACCCAGGTTCTTAGCCAGCAACAGGGCATCCGTGACGCTATGTTTACTTGAGTACCTGGAAGGCATCAAGAGGCCTACAACATTCTTTGGCTGAAGAGCTGAACAAGCAAGGGCACAAACTACAGCTGAATCGATCCCACCTGAGAGCCCTATATATGCCTTTTCAAAACCAGTCTTCTCAAAGTAGTCCCGGATCCCAAGAACGAGAGCTTTGTAAATCTTAAACATCTCGTTTGTCTTTAAATAGCTTGGGACACCCTCTGCTTTAAAAACTTTAGGAAGTTCATCATGTTTAGGAAACTGAGGGTGCGAAAAATAGACCCCACAGCTTTTAAACTCTTTTGTGAACTCATTAAAATTAACATAGGTCAAACTTTCCTTGAAAGCATCGCCTATGATAACGTAATAACCATCGGCATTAATAAATAAGCTATACCCGTCAAAGATAAGGCCGTCTTGGGCTCCAACCTGGTTAACGTACAGGATCGGTCGACCCTCTGAATCCTCAACTCTCCTTCGAAGCGTGGTGGCTCTGTATGCTTCTTTTAGAGATGAAAAAGGGGATGACGACAAATTTATAAAAAACTTAATACCCGCATTTATATTGCATAATTCTGTTATCGGTTTATCCTGATACCCATCATCCCATATGTCCTCACAGATGGTTATCCCGAACTCTATGCCGTTCTTTTTAAACGAAGGATACCTGGTCCCTGGGGTAAAATACCGGCGTTCATCAAAAAATTTGTAATTAGGAAGCAGGTGTTTATCATAGGTGCCTATTATAGTTCCATTCTCAATCACAGCAGCTGAGTTATACAACTCTCCTGTTAAAGAGTTCTTGTTAACAAAACCTATGACCACCATAATATTCCTGGCTTCATCTTCAACGAACTTACATATCTCATGGACCAGTTTAATATTCTGATCAATAAAGTCGCTGTTATAGAGAAGATCCTTCTGAGGGTATCCCGTAGTGGTGCATTCCGGGAAAACGATTAGATCTGCATCATTGGAATGAGCTTCAACGATATTAGCAATAATATTCTCTTTGTTCTTTTGGAAATTTCCGACAGAGGTATTAATCTGAGCTACGGCAATCTTCATGGTGTTATCTCTTCTGGATTTGGATGTATGGATAATATACTATTCTATGTGCTGTCGTTTTAAAGTAATTATTTCTGAGTTACAATATACGGTCCAAAGATTTGATAGTGTGAGATCTCGTCCCTGAACATAGCCCAACCCCGAAGTATAGACGGTCTCTGTTTTGTTTCCCAACTTCTTATTACTCCACCATTTAAGTTGTATAGAACTACGGAATACTGATCAGTTAATGTCTTATAATTCGCGGTATCTATCTCAGCTTCTGACAAAATAGTCAGTTTATCTGAGTAATCCCTTGTGTAGAAACTACACTGGGTTATGATCCCGGGCATGCTTATAATAGTCTCTTTCCCATTTTTAAAACGGAGTAAGGCTGGTCCTTGATCATACATCCCTACCTGTTCAGCCTCATATGATCCAACTTCAATCCCGGCAGCATTATAAGTAAATATCTGTATCATCCTAATGATATCCTTTCTTTAGCGATCCACATAGCCAGAATTCTCTTTTCAGCAGATTCTATCAGACGGTTATTTTTTCCACGAACCTGGTAAACCCTTAACGGATTCTTACCGAGCTCTATTGTAACCCTTCTTTCTTCGCCCGTATGCTGCTCTAAAGTCATAGACCAGATAGAGCAAGTCCCCCGGGAACAAGAATGCCCGTAACTGGCTACACAGTGCCTCATGGCCCTTCCTTCATCCGAGAGCTCCTTGCTGGTTAGCAGCTGAGTAATCCTCCATATCTTTTGATTCTTATTCTTTGCAGAACCTTCAACCAGCTCAAAATCAGCCACAGGCCAGTGATCCCAGCTAAGATCTCCGCCTTTCTTCTCTTTACCAAGCTGACGATGCCATCTATCGACCTGGGCCATAAGAGTGTCGACAGATCTGCCAGTCATAGAGAAATTAGGCTGATCTGGCTCAACTTCAGCTATCCCGCCTATAAGTACCCTTCTTCTACGTACAAACTTCTGATCCCAGATATAGTCAACTATGGGACCTACCTGTGCCAGGTCAAGCATCGGGTTATCTATAAAAAACTTAATCAGACTGAGAATAAAATCGCTATGGTAATCACTATGGCCTTGAGTCCCTCTAAATACCTGTGTACTCTTAAGTGCCTGGACAAGGCGCACACTCCCACCCATTGATACTACCTGCCCATACTTCCAGGCTTCTTGTATCGAATATGTATTGGGAGCCTGCATAAAATAGTGTGCCATCTTCTTAGTCATGGGGTAGTGTCTTGTAAATCCGGGAGCTTTTACAATATTACCGCCCTGGGCAACATGGATGAACCAATTATACTTTTCATCACTCTGTGTGAGCCATACAGAGTCAAAAAAATAAGGAACAGGGTATTTAGCAAAAAGGTGTCTTACAAAAGATTGAGCCTGTTTATCAGCATTGTATGACGGGGGTTCCCAGGTATTCCATGAGCGTACCCAGTAATCTTTTTTTGACAAGAAAGCTGCTATGCTATGAATGTATGAATCTATTACAAGGTCTGACTTTTGCTCTAAATAAAGGAGCACGTCAAAAAACTCATTTTTATTTATGTAAAGGTATTCTGCATGAGCTGCATCATTATAGATGTTACTTATGGTATTGTACATGTTATTGCCGGGAAATGTCTCCCCAGACTTTATAAGTTCTAATGCTCTTTTAAGTGTTACCTTCTGGTTAGACTTTTTAAGATCTATCAGAGCATTATGCTCTTTTATGTAGTCATATTCTGCTTTGAATTTAGACTCACTTTTATTTACTGAGGAATCAAAACCATGCTTTACACACCACTCTTGATACTGACTGACACTATTAAACCCAATACGGGATAACCAGACTCTCGCTTTTTCTGACTTGATAAAGTTATCCGGATATTTAATTTTCTTAGACATATCAGCTCTTTGCTACAAAATCTTTCTCTTTTGATGTTTCAGCTTTCTGCAGAGTCATCAAGGCGTGTGGATCGCTTGTGACAACGATACAGTCATTCTCCAGCTTTGCCAGGACTCCGTTTATTCGCACTATGGATCCCTTGCCTATTTTTATCTTTATTGACTTACCACTCTTAGACAAGGTAGCAAAAGCTTTACTCATCTCTTCATCCAGATACTTAAAAGTCTTATCAAAGTGCTCAAAAGTTTTATCGAACTGCTTCCTAACTTTTTCAAACATAGGTGTCTACCTTCCTAAGGACGTAACATATTTAGGATAATCCATTTCATGACTATAATATACTATTTTAAACAGGTGGGATTAAAATGGATATTTTAAGAGGCTCTATTTACCGCACTTCATAACCCTTAAAGATCCACTTGGAGCTACGTATAGAACAACATCTGGTATCCTGAAGTACTCCTTAGAAATCTTTATATCTTCCTCTCCAGGATCCTCTGCATCAGCTGTATTTTTTATAGCATCTTTTGTTAAAAGCATAACTAAATTAACCCCGGTTTCAGAACATTCTCTGTTCAGCTCCCGGAGTTTCTTTACGTCGCAATCGGTATGCCTTACCTGCAAGCTACCCTCTCTCGCACTGGATAAGAGGAACCTTCTGGTTCGCAGGCTTTCCTTTTACGATGTTGTTAGCAATGTAAAGAGTGGCATAGTCCGCCTCAACTTTCATGACGGACCCGACAGCTCCCTCATCCTTTGAGAACACCAAGGTATTGGTCGGATCAGAACAATGGCTGATCTTCGCAACCCTTACGCTCATCCCCGGGCGAACCCAGGCCGTGTCTTTGGTTTCCATAGATACCTCACTTCTTTAAAGGGTTATCCCAATCTTCTTTTGTTATTTCAAAAGTTTTATAGGCCACATTATCCTGGTTCCCGAAAGCTATGAGATCCTCCGCTTTAACCGTAACCTTAAGTATTACCGGAGTACCTAAATCAAACTGCTCTATCCAAAACAGATCTTGCTTAATAGCGTTTAGCTCAGTACGGGCATGGAACGCTCCGTCACCTACCATATCCGTAAAAGGTTTCCGACTTTCAGGAGCTGTATAAACCCCTGGTCCCGGGACAGCATACTTCATATAAGGAGTCAGTAAACCCTTGTCTTTTTTAAAGAACACCTTTATAAAAACTCTTACGGAGTGATCCTTAAACTCAGCTTCTGTTTTTTTCTTATCAATGTATAGGCACATTTTATTTTCATATCACCTTTCCTTATCTAATATACTTTTTTAAATTGGTCAAACTAAGAAATAAAATTAGAGGCATCCACTATAATATTCCTGCCAGCGTTCTTTATAGTACTCTACCATATCTTTATACACCGGTTTACAACAAACGACCCAGTTATGTTCTTCTATAGCATACGCTGTATTTAAACGACGTCGCTTGGGGTAATGAAAGAGACGCTTACAGTGTGAGCACCAACCTAATATTTTTTTGATGAAGTCTACCATAAAATTAAAAATTTTTGTACTTCATGCATGTACTAATAGCGCCAGCTATTATTGCCCGGAATGTATCAGGAGACCCTACAATATCCTTTTTCATTCTCCTAAAAAGTATCAGGGCGTTGTAGACATCTTTTCGTTCTACCAAAAGAGGGATGCGACGAGAGGTCCCTGCGTTCTTATCATAGATAACAGGCATGTAAAAGGTCTCATTATGGGGCTCAAATTTTATCTCTATAGGATCCCCATTTAGCTTAAAGTTGTTAACCTGATATGTTTTCATTTTAGCACCAGTAGAAAATTAAAAACTTTTCAAGCCTCATTACATCGTACCTTATAGCCGGAACATGTTTACATATCAGTTTAAAAAGCATATCAACCGGATAGAAATAAAAATCCGAGCCGTTCCATCCTTCACAAGGATAGTTTTTATAAGGCATACGATCCTTATGATATTTATCCCATATCTCTTTTTTCTTAGCTATATACTGTTTCATCGAGCCACCTCTTTGCCAGACTACTCTCTTTATAATATTCTCATTTGGATAAAAATTAATTGGCAACATATTTTGTATATTAAGCGTATGCCATCCCCTATTATGACGCACTGTCCCACACTCCCAAGGTCTCTTTCCCTTGATAGTATAGATATGAGTACCGCTCTCAATACCAAGAATATCAAGCAAGGCATAATCTATCTCACTAGCATAACGCCTTTCCTGAAGATAACCAAAAATATTTGTAGGGCTGTTGTCAGAACGACTCTCTGGCCATATTATCATTTTATGTTTAAACAATGCTTGTGCTTCAGAATCCCACCCCATCTGTTTCAAATAGTCTGCAGCTGCTCCACGTACATCCTGTTCTACTGTCTCAAGATATTTTTTTGGTAGCCCGGACCAGAAAGGTCTATAGGGATGCGCAACTTTCTTAGTCTTTGCATCTATCTTATGGAAATAATGACTCAAGATATAGTCATCATATACCCGGGGTCTATCCTTTCTTGTCTTCCAATCTTGGGCAAGAGTTTGTTCCACATACCTCATGAGTAACCAATCTTTAGGTTTATCCTTCATGAAGGCTTCAAAGGCCTTGGTTTCTTTGGTCGTAAACTGGACTCCATAGATAACGTTTGATTCTAATCGGATCCCCATGATTACCTCATTAGTTAGAGACTTTAACTTTAATGTTAAATTTCTTGTAAAAGTCCCGGATAACCGTTAAAAATTTTTTTGGAAGCAGTTTAAGGCTCATTGTAGCGATCTCTTTTGGCATGGTAGGATAGAAAGCCCTCGCTATACCTCCTGCAATGCACGCCATCGTGTCTGCATCGCCTCCAAGTGAGACAGCCAGCCTGATAGCACTCTCGTAGTCTGTAGAGTCCAGGAAGGCTATAATAGACTCAGGTACTGATCCCTGGCAAGAAGCATCGAATTTGTATGCAGGTCTTATGATCTCACATGTTCTATTTAGGTCATATCCAAACTTCTTTGAGACAATATCCCGGATATCTTCCTTAGAAAATTGCATCCTTGCCATAAAGGTTGCCAGAGCAGCTGCCTGAGCTCCTTTTATACCCTCTTCATGATTATGGGTCACTTCAGCACTCTTTTTGGCTTCTGCCAGGACTTCTGCTGCAGAATTAAAAGCCCAGGCTATTGGACTAACCCTCATAGCTGATCCATTCCCAAAGCTATTATATGGTGCAGCATCACTTGAATAGACCCACTTATTAAACATTGATCCCCAACCAGCTGAGGGGAAGCGTTTAGCATATGCCTTATAAACTGTAGCATAATCCGCTCCTGTTAATAAGACCTCACAAGTAGCTACTGTTAAAACAGTATCATCGGTAAAAATACTATTTCGATCACCGCCAAAACTAAACAAAGGAAAATCCATACCTTTCATGTTCTGAAATTCATGGACAGATCCTATAATGTCCCCTGCTATGGCTCCTAACATATTTTACCCTAACTGCGTACAAACCTCAAAAGATTATATCGTACGCTATTGTTGTTGTTTCACCTACTTGTGTCGTATAAGGAATTCTGAATTTAATTTTATCAGAAGTTCCATCCATAAATAGAATACACAATCCTATTAACTTTTCTATTTTGTCAAACTTTAATTCAGAATGAATATGTAGCCCCCGATCAATAACTGAAATTTTACAGGGGTATTCGTTATCTCCATATATAACTGCTTCAGAAATAGTATACTTTTTAGGTAATACAGCACTATTTAATACACAATTAAATAGTGCTTTTCTAAAAGCTTCTGCAGTAAATCGAACAGGTAGCCTAACATCCGGGGGAGTTTTCATTATCCTTTTTCCTTCAGATGTACTTGTAGGCCTGCTTAATAAACTCAAGACATTTATCTTCCTCAAAAACTTTATCGTCCTCAGACCGTAAACGGGTCTCAGCATCTATCCAGATAGGTTTATTATCAGATGCTTTTAATATCTCCGGCATCTGCTGCGCAAGATTATCCGGAGAAAGACCGCCTGCATATCCGGCATACCCAACAGAAGCAGGCCAGGACTCAGGCAGTACCCCGGCACCCCCTGATGTGTCAAACAACGGGACCGCATTTATCCCTGCATCCTGTGCAACTTTTAAGATGTCATTATTTACATCATCCAGCTGAAAGATAAACTGGACTCCCTTAAAAGATTTAAGTGCTTCAAGGAATTCCTTTTTATTAATCTTATGAACGATAGCATGAAAATTAAGCTGGATCCTTTTAAATATCTCTATCGGGATATGAGAGATAAACTCTGTTTTTCCTTCAAAGCACAACTCACGGACCCATCTTCCACACAGGTGACAAGAAAGATTCATTTCAGGAAGACCCTTATAACCTTGGGCTAACCAGGTTAACCAGCCTTTAGAAGGGAATCTTGGGGAACCAAAATTATTATTGGATACTAGGATACCCCATTCAACGAGAGGGTGCTCCTTTGAAATATTAACCAACTGCTTAGGATCAATTGAATTATCAGCTCCAGTAAGTGTTATCTTTGTTATCATCGCCTACCCCTTTTAAGAAGTTCTATGTAGTCTATGACTTTCTCAAGTTCTAATTCGGATAAATTTTCAATATGGTCTGTAATGACTTTAGCCAGATGATCGACCGTATGTTGATTGCTGATCTCTTCAACAGTACACTCTAAAGCGCCAGCAATCTTCAGGAGGTTATCGTAGGTGGGTATCCGTGTGCCAGACTCTATTAGACTTATATAGCCTTGAGTATATCCCGTAGACTCCGAGAGCTTACTCTGGGAAATACCTTTTCTTTGTCTGAGCAGGATAAGCTTATCCCACTGTCTCTGTACGGTTTTTTTATCAGGCATAAGTACGTGTTAAATTTTATATGGATTTAAGTATTAACTGATTCCCTTTTAAAATCTGTTCCTGCTCCTTTTTAGTCATCTCTTTTTTTAAAGTGAGTGTTTTACCTTTACCATCCCAGAATAAAGTTTTACCATCAGCCATCTTTTTAAGGGAATCTTCTGTATATACACTCCCATTAAGAGTAGGTGTATTCGCTTTAGCTATAATCATGTGGTATGTCATTGTACCCATAAATGTGCCCCTTTAAGAAACAATATACAATTCCGGTTATAAAAAATTAACCTTTATTGTAATAATCTGTTCATGAGTATACATTATATCATAACAACTTTTTAGAAGGAGTCCTATATGTTTAAGTTAATGTTAAGTGCGGTACTATCCCTGGTACTCATGTCTTACGCTGCCGAACCCATTAAAGCTGCTGTAAAAGCAGAAACGGGGAAACCGGCTAAAACAGAAACTATCAAGGTCATTAAAGCTGATACTACGGTGACGATCAAAATTGATACCATCCGGACTATCACCTATGACACCACGACTTATGTGAAGACTTTAAAGGATACCGCTATTGTCATTAAGACGGATACCATTAAGTCAAAGCATAAAGTTACTAAGTAAATTTGTTACAGTAGGGCTATAGAAATGTAGCCCTACGCTTAATCCATCGCCTCAATTTCTTCTTTAGTCAGTTCCAGGCAATTGATTTTATCCCGGACATCCTTTAAATACACATGAAGAAAAGGCATATTGACCCTCGGTGATAAACCCCGGACCAGTGTGTTGCCATGTTCATCCAGATACTTCCATGTAGGGATATTAAGTTTATCACAAAAGCCCGTGTAATCTTCATATATGATGAGAGGGCAATGCTCAGACTTGATAGGTCCCAGTCTGTTAAACCCTTTGGGCATACCAAGAAAAAGTGTACCTGCTCCCATCGCCATAGTCCCAGGGCAGTGCTTCTTACACCCTACGCCATTGTCACGTTTTTCAAAGCATTTTTCGTAAGGGCCGCTAACACAGCCTGAGCACTGATACTCTTCTACAGCTTCTTTGACTTCCACGGATCCTCCAATGTTATATTATTTTCCAAACCAGATATCTGATGTAACAATAGGGATTAATGCCCGTTTTGAGTCTATTATCCAATCTGGGTACCATTCGTTGTGGTACGTGTCTTTATACATCCTTAAAAGATCTTTGAGGGGCATAGGCACAAACCATAACCCAACTTTAGCAGAACATTGTACTTTTTCACCTACCCATTTAAATTTTGGGGTATCTGTTGTTAAAGTTAATATGCCCGTTTTTTTAATGAGATATATTTTACTTTTTACAAAGTCGCAAAGATACTCTCTGAATGCATCTCTAGCGTGTACTTTAATAAAACCTTCTTTAGTCCAATTTATATAATCCTTAATGTATACACAAAACTTAGTTATTTCACAAGGATTAACTTGAAGTAGACCGTATCCAATACCCCACGCCATACCCTCTTCTTTAGATTGTACTCTTGGGTTCTTAAATTGTTTCTTAAATAACCCCCAGGAATTACTTTTAGGCCCCCATAGATAATTGACAGCGCAGGCATCAAATATTTCGGCATTTATTATCTGTTCAGTTCTTACTCTTACAAAAAAGAAATTATCAGAGGCTATCATTGTTAGCTCCTTGTAATTTTTCTTAGAGTATTTAAGTCATTAACCAAAGACTTAACTTTCTCAATATGCTCTAAGTATTTCTCCAGAAAGCTACAAAAAATTTTAGTAGCCCCAGATTCCAAGCACACCCCGGTTGTTTCTCTCTCTACACAAAAAGGATTTGGGCAAATCATAGGACCTGTCCCCCAGGATTTAGCCCAGGCTGAGTCGTCCCCATGTAAAGGACATTTAGGATCTGCTATATAATGATCTGGTTTGGATTCCATAGCAAGATCAGCCATCCGCTGATTAATTTCACGAGCAGCCTGCCTGTATTCTTCAGGACTTATTTTAGAGGTTTTTCCATCATCAAGTTTCTCTAACATTTCAATAACAGGATGCTTTCGAGCCTTTTGGGATAGAAGCCATTCGTACTCTTCCTCAATATCCTGAAGAGCCCCGGAGGAAAAAGCATCCTCAAGACTCATTCCTGGCATCTTCTTCCGACAGGACAAAAGGCATCGATAGGTCTCGATAACCTTATTTAACATTTCTGAGTCCATGATTAATACCCCTCATATTTTTTTCTCCGGGGACATATTTTCAACGGCAAATTTTGTGATTTCTTTCTTTGCATCCTCATTAAGAGAACCGTCAGACAAATATTTACGGTTGACAATTCTCGAAAGTCCCGTACAGAAACTGCTTGAAGCAATCCCTTTCCTTATGGTGCTTAAAATAATCGTGAGAGCATATATAATAACACTCCCCGTTACCATAGTTTCAAAAGCTTTGACAGCCATAAAAACAAAAAAAGCCTGCTTGCCTGCAACACCAAGCTTTGTTACAGCATCACAAATCAACCCGATATCACTTGCATTCATAATACCCCCTATTTACAATCAGTAGTATCTAAAATGGGGCGTTTGGCTTCTAATACCAAAACCCGTTTATTGAGTTCTGTTAATTTTTTATTGAGCTCTTTCCGATCAATAGTGTTAATAGATACAGAAACAAAAGCAAAAACAATTATGAAAAATAAAAAATAGTTACTCAAGTTAGTCTTTTCCAAATCTATCACCTACCCGTTCAGTTTATCTTCAAGATAGTAAACGTAGTCCTGGAATTGCTTGGTGCGTTTCATCTCTTTCGCCCGGTAAATTGGAATGTCAATGTGTACTTTCTCCTGAATTTGACCGGGATTAGCACTCATGATCCAAATTTCATCAGCCAAATAAACAGCCTCAGGAATATCATGCGTAACAAAAATGATTGTCATATCCTGAAGGGCCTTCCGCCAAATGTCGGCCAGAAAATCCTGCATCTTCAACCGGGTCGATATATCAAGGGCTCCGAAGGGCTCATCCATCAAAAGAACTTCCGAATTGCACAGAAGACTCCTGGCAATAGCAACACGCTGCTGCTGACCTCCAGAGAGCTCCGCAGGATACTTATCCTCATGACCGGTGAGTCCGACTATCTCCAGCATCTTCAAGGCACGTTCCCGGCGCTCTTTGGGGGCTATTTTTAGAAGTTTAAGCCCAAACTCAATATTCTCAATAACCGAAAGCCATGGATAGGAGGAATACTTCTGGAAAACCATGGAGATCTTGGGTTCCTTTGTACGGGGCTTCCCATGAATCAGTATTTCCCCGGAGGTAGGCTTCTGCAGGCCGGCAATATACCGTAATACCGTGGACTTGCCACAGCCAGACTTCCCCAGAACACATACAAATTGTCCCTGACCGGGCTTGTCCTCAATTAGAAGATTCAAATCCTTTATGACCACATTTTCCTTTTTGGTCCTGGGATCATAATAAATCTGATTGATGTTCTTCAGTTCAATAACATCCGGTAATGCTGTATTTTCAAATTGAACGGGCATTTTACGGTCTCCCAAAAGGTAGGTCGGCATCTGTTAATTTATGGTTAGGAAATTCCGCATCAAATCTTAGCAAACACTCTGCAGCTTGTCCAATTGAAGAAGTTACACCATTTCCACGAGCCATAGAAGCCTCATACGCCCGTAGCCAAACTTCCTCGCGTATGGTTTCTTTTGCAAGCATATTTACTCTCCTCACAAATATTTATATCGGCAAAGTTTTTTGTCCAGGAAACTGAACAACCGGTCCTGCAAAAATCCTACCAGAACAATCACCAGTAAAACAGCAAAAACTTTATCCACTCTGGATTGTCTGGCACTCAGGAAAGCCAATGAACCAATGCCACCGGCCGAAGAGTTGACCATTTCTGCGACTATTATGTAAGTCCAGCTGATAGCGAGTAAATTCTGTATGTCAACTATGATCCTACCCAGAACGGAGGGTATATAAACAAACATCACCCTTTGTAAAGAAGATGCCCCGAGCATCTTGGCCGTATGTTCGTAGACTTCATCGATTTCCTCAATACGGGCAATTACGACGGGGATTAAGTAAACCATAATACCAACAGCCAGAAACTGAATTTTCATGTTGGTTTCAATTCCAAACCAGGCCATAAATAGACCGGTTACAGCCGTCATGGGAACAAACCTGGCCGAATTCACATAACCACTGAAAAGACCTTTAAACAGAGGAAAAAGCCCCATAATAAAACCAATAATCAATGAGATGATCACGGCCTCGATATAACCCATCAAATTCAGGTAAAGAGAGAACCCGAGATTCCTGACAAGAGCATTATGGAAATGCAATTCAGGAAAGGCCAG
>Ga0315289_10009587_pt1 | contig 13933 bp, 20 predicted proteins | sample YL17G11_40_MG_FD_203452 | JGI IMG/M metagenome (GOLD analysis project Ga0315289, IMG submission 203452) | Sediment microbial communities from Yellowstone Lake, YNP, Wyoming, USA - YL17G11_40 | ecosystem: Environmental > Aquatic > Freshwater > Lake > Sediment | place: USA: Wyoming | collected...
GACTTCTTTTTTCCAAGGAAGGCGTCTGCTTGATAAGATTATAGCCGTCGATTATGTAATGTAATGACATATATAATTCCGCCCAGTATTCCGATTATAGTAGTCAAAAAGAAAACCAGTAAAGACAGTGAAAATGCCACCTCCTTGGCTACTCCGAGCCTGCCAAGGTAAATGATAGTGCTACTATCCCTTAGGCCCAACCCAGCAATAGAAATGGGCAGCACAGTTATGGCACCTATAACAGGAACAACAACCAAAAAATGTATTATTCTCAAATTTATATGCAGTGAAAGGCCAAGAAAATAAAAAGCAAAAACACCAGAGGCCTGAATGAGCAAAGAGATAAATAAGTTATACAACAAGACTCGAGGGTTTGCGCGAAGCTCAACTATTGCAGTATGAAATTTATATAACCTGTCACTAAATTCTCTCACTTTTAGAAATTCCGCTAAAGAGACGATTTTCTTAAATATCCTTCTGCTAAAGACAATGGCGAAGATGAGTAAAAATATGCAGAATAATACAGCAACGCTTAGAATTATTACTTTATCGTTTATTAATCTAAAACCCACTAGTAAAGAAAAAAAGGCAATCGTCATAAGTCCTATAAAACCGCTAAGCCTATCTAAAAAAACAGAGGCCAGGATTTTACTGCCTTGCTTGGTGTGGGAAAAAAGGTCCATAGTTCTAAATACATCTCCGCCAATAGTTGAGGGTAGAAAGGTATTAAAAAATAGGCCACCGCAGGTTGCGGTTATTATACGACTGATAGGCGGATTTAGGCCCATTGCGCCTATAAGCATCTTCCATCTATAAACTCCTAAGGAGTAAGAAACTAACAATATAAAAAATCCCCATAAAAGAAACTTTAAATCGAGCCCCCGAATAATCTTTAGCATTAATGGCGGGTTTACCCTTCTCATTAAAAAGATAACTATACCCAGACTTATGGCAATCCTTAATAATATCAAGGCTATTTTTTTCATAGTTTAGTCAGGAAGATTTCCGCGCTAAATGCTGCTATGGCTCCGTCTGCACAAGCGGTGACTACCTGCCTTAATGTTTTCAGTCGACAGTCTCCTGCCGTAAATATACCATTTACAGAAGTCTGTAACTGTTCGTCCGTGATAATATATCCCTTACTATCTAAATTAACGAGGCCAGCAAGGAATTTTGTGTTCGGTTCCAAACCCACGAAAACAAACATACCGTCACAATTTAACAGTTCCTCTTTACCGGAATTCACCTCTTTTAACTTTATTGCACCTAGCCTGTCTTTGCCGATTATCTCTGTAACCACTGAACCAAGAATAAACTCTACTTTGTTACTCTTAATCATGTACTCTTCTAATATCTTGGCTGCGCGCAGTTTATCTCGGCGATGAATAAGATAAACCGTTTTAGCAAATTTTGCTAAAAACAATGCCTCTGTGGCTGCAGTATTGCCTCCTCCGATAACCGCCACTACTTTATCTTTAAATAAAGGCCCATCACAGGTAGCGCAGTAAGAGACCCCTCTACCGATTAACCGATCTTCACCAGGAACACCTAATCTCTTGTAATGCGCGCCCGTAGCAATTATTATGGATTTAGTCTGGTATCTATTTGACGACGTATGTATCTGTTTGAAATCCGATTCAAGAGTTATTTTTTTCACTTCTTCGTTCTTAAATTCAGCTCCAAAATCTTCGGCTTGTTTATGCATCTTCTCTATCAGTTCCTGGCTAGAAATACCGCCAGAAAAGCCAGGAAAATTTTCTATATTTTCCGTAAGCATTAACTGTCCACCAATAATTGACTTCTCTAGGACCAAGGTCTTAAGCCTCGATCTTCCTGAATATATGGCGGCAGTTAAGCCTGCTGGACCCGCGCCTACAATTATGACATCATACATAATAGTTAAATAATATTATTTAACGCAGATTCTCGCAAATCAAACGCAGATAAACGCAGATTTGTCGTCGCTAGTATCTGCGACCATCTGCGTGCCCCGCACAATCGTCTTTATTGTCAGTGCGGGATCCCGCCTTTGGTTTAACTACTGGGCGGGATAATCTGCGACCATCTGCGTTCAAGATTTAATTTTCAACACTCCATACATTTTTGGAATATCTCCCCTGCACGATAAGAACTGCGCACTAAAGGGCCGGTATAGACAGTCTTAAAACCTAAAGATAAGCCGATATCATTATAATCTTCAAAATCCTGCGGCAAAATAAATCTTTCTACTTTTAAATGCCTGGGCGAAGGTGCAAGATATTGGCCAACGGTTAAGATATCACAGTTTGATTTTCTTAAATCCTTCATGGCATCAATAACTTCATATTTAGTCTCACCCAACCCCAACATCAGGCTGGATTTGGTATAAATGGAACTGTCAACATCCTTAATCATTTTCAATAAATTTATAGATCTCTTATAACTGGAATTATTGTCTTTTACCTTTTCATATAATCCTGGTACCGTGTCGATATTGTGTCCGATTACATCTGGATGAGATTCGACTACCGCCTCTAAGGCATCAAAATTGTTATTAAAATCTGGGATAAGTACTTCAATCTTGGCTGCTTGGTTAAATTGGCGAATACTTTTTACTGTCAGAGAAAACTGATGCGCTCCTCCGTCAAGGAGGTCATCGCGCGTCACCGAAGTGATGACCATGTATTTTAAACCCAGCAATAAACTAACCTCGCCAATTTTATCAGGCTCTTGAGTATCTGGCTGGCAGGGTCTGCCTTTTTCGACTGCACAAAAACCGCAATTCCTGGTACAGATATTACCCAGAATCATAAAGGTGAGGCTATTTTTAAGAAAACATTTTCCTAGATTGGGGCAATGTGCGCCTTCGCAGACAGTTTGTAGCCTTAGGCTCCTTAAGATTTTGAGATAACAAGATTGATTGCCTTTATCAGGCAGTTCCTGTTTAAACCAGCAGGGAAGACGATTCATTTATTTAAGAGTGGCAATAAACCTTTTTATAGAACGGTCATAGGACTTCTCTACTCCCAGACTGAAAAAACAAGCAGGCAATTCTTGATTTTTCCGATGATAGGCAATACATTCACAACAGATTCCCTTACGAGAACAAGGCTCATAAGAACAGTTGCAACGCTCTAGATTTTGTTTAAGGTTTTGACATTCTTTCATTTCTTTATGATGCAGTTGTTTTTATCCACATATACCTTTTTTAAAGTTATTTTTTTAATATCTTTTTCTTCCACCATAGCATATGCCAGTATAATTATCTCATCACCGACTTCGCCTTTATGGGCTAATGCGCCATTCAAACAGATTGTCCCTGAACCTTGCTTTCCGGCAATCGCATAAGTCTCGTCTCTTGAGCCATTCCTTAAGTTTAAGACCTCAACCTTTTCTCCCGGGATGATATCTGCTGCAATAAGCAAATCTTCATCGATAGTGATGCTACCCTCATAATAAAGCTCGGCCTGGGTAACTCTGGCCCGGTGAATCTTGGATTTACAGATAATCCTGTACATATCTACCTCTCTATTAGCCCATAAGTCTGCCTGGCTATCATCAACTCTTCATCGGTAGGTATCACCAGTATCTTGGCTTTATTTGCCAAAGACTTTAATCCCTGCGTAGCCCCTCGTCTAATTGACGCATGATTTTCGCCAATACCGGCAGTAAATACAATAGCATCTACTCCTCCCATCGCCATGATATAGGCGCCGATATACTTTTTCAGGCGATAAATAAATATGTCTATGGCAAGCCTGGCCCGAATGTTTCGCCGGGCCGCCTTCTTTAAGTCTCTTAAGTCATTACTTATGCCGGATATCCCTTTAAGACCGCTTTCCTTATTCAGGATATCTTCGATTCTATTTGGGGACAATTTTTCCTTGCGCATGAGGTATGTCACTACTGCCGGGTCAATGTCGCCGCTACGCGTACCCATCACCAGGCCTTCTAGAGGTGTAAAGCCCATGCTCGTATCGACGGCTTTGCCGAATTTTATAGCAGTAATACTGCAGCCATTACCCAAATGGCAGGTAATCAAGCGGAGTTTACTCAATGGTTTTTTTAGGCGCCTGGCTGCCTCGCCTGCAACATATTCGTGGCTGGTTCCGTGAAAGCCGTATTTTCTAATTGCGTATTTTTGATAATATCTATAGGCAAGGGCATAGATAAATGCCTCCTTTGGCAAGGTCTGATAGAAAGCAGTATCAAAGATTGCTACCTGAGGCACGCCGGGTAATAATTTAACGCAGGCCTTAATACCCTCTAGATTAGCGGGATTATGTAGGGGAGCTAATTTTGCGCATTCCTCAATTTTTTTTATGACATAACCATTTATCTTGGTCGGCTTTTTAAAATCTTGTCCGCCGTGGACTACACGATGGCCCACTGCATCAATACTTTTTATTTTTTCCAGTATTATCCCTAATCCTATATGGTGGTTGGAAATCTTCGAACCTTTCTCGCCAATCTTCTCAATTAGGCCCTTAGAAATGAGCCTGCCCGTTGGCATCCTGAAAAGTTTATATTTTATCGAAGAACTTCCGCTATTAATAATTAAGACTCTCATTTTTTGTTTAACGTTACTACATTACACGACTTTTTTTGCCCTTATGGCTGTTACTGCCACACAATCAATTATATCATCGACCTCACAGCCGCGCGACAGGTCACTGCAAGGTTTATTTAAACCCAACAAAAGCGGTCCGACTGCCCGGGCATTAGCCAGCCTCTGCACCAATTTGTAGGAGATATTGCCCGCCTCCAAATTAGGAAAGATTAAAACATTGGCCCTGCCCGCCAGTAAACTGGCAGGATATTTTATTTGCGCCACCTCAGGCACTATTGCCGTATCCACCTGCAGTTCACCATCAACCAAAAGATCAGGTTGACTTTTCTTAATTAATTCTGTGGCCTCTGTAACCCTATCCACCAGACGGCCCCCTGCTGAACCTTTTGTAGAATAACTCAGCATCGCCACCCGGGGAGTAAATTCCAAAACCTTGCGTACTAATTCCGCAGCTGAAATGGCAATATTAGCCAGATTTTCTGCGGAAGGTTCAGGTACAATTCCGCAGTCAGCAAAGACAAACGTCCCTTCTTCTCCATATTTACATTTGGGTACCGCCATAATAAAGGCACTTGAGGCAGTAATAAAACGACTATCCACACCCAGGCAATAAATTGCTGCCCTGGCCACATCCGGCGTGGTGTGACTTGCTCCAGCGACAAACCCGTCAGCCTGGCCTTGACGCACCAGCATCGCGGCGTAATAAAGGGGATCTCTTATCGTATCCTTGGCCTCCTGCGGAGAAATGCCCTTGTGCTTACGCAACTCATAATAGATCTTGCTAAATTCATCTAATTTAGCCGGCTCAATATCCTGCTGCCCCAACAAAACTGCCTTAGCAATTCCCTGCTTATTGATTATCTTGGCTGCCTGCCTTGTACGCGATTCATCTGCCTCAGGCAAAATTATCGTCTTCGGTATGTTCTTTGCGCGCTCTCTAATTTTCTTTATAATTTTCATCATATCCTTTGATAAATTTTATCTACGTCCACATACTCTTTAACCATCTTTATCACTGTATCTATCTTTTCTTTATCTATGGGTCTAATCTTAACAGTTAAATCATGAATTTGGCTAGCTACTGTATAAGTATCGCTCTTAGCTAAAAGCATGGGGATACCTGACTCTTTCACCAAGTCCATAATTGACTTTTCCGGAACCAAACCGCCTGACAGGACGATACCACTAACGCGTTCATTTTCTTTTCTTTTCATTAAATGCAGACTCAAAACAGTTAAAATAATATCCCCGCGGTCTCCAGGGGTGATGATTAAGGCATTATTCTTAATATAATTAATGGCGTTATGCGGTTCCATCGCACCCACTAAGATATGTTCGGCGCGGTTATTCAATTTTTTTTCTCCTACCAGCAATTGGAATTTCGTCTCTTCTATGATTTGCCCAATGGTGGGGCAGGAAAGTACAGGGTTATAAGGCATTACTCCCAAAACCTCAATACCTTTTCTTTTTAGACCCGCCCGGACTAACTTATCAATCTTTTTAAATTTTTCCGGTAAGACCTTATTTATTATAACGCCAGCTAATTCTACTCCTTCTTTATCAAATAGGGCCTTGTTTAAGACAATCTCATCAATGGGCCTACCGATACCTCCGGAAGAAATAAGTATAACTTTTGAACCTAATAATTTTGCTACCGTGGCATTAGAATGGTCGAAAACCGAACCCACCCCGGCATGACCAGTGCCTTCGATAATTACAATATCATTGCCCTTGGCTACACGCTTAAATGAAGTATTAATCTGCTCCGTCAAAGCGGCCTTATCCGGTTTATTTATATATCTCTCGGTAAAGCCCTTTTCTACGGCAATAGGACTCATATCTTTTATGCCACATCTTACGCCGCAAATCTCTAATGTCCGCTCAATCAAAACTGAATCCTCATCCACCTTAAGGCCGTCTTCCTCCAGATATCTTTGGCCTATGGGTTTTATAAAACCCACGCGTTTAAATTTGTTCATCAGGTTAAATATCAGGCCCAGGGCGACCGTAGTCTTGCCGTCATTCTGTTTTGTAGCCGCGATAAATATTTTCTTCATCTTTTATTATGGATGGGAAAGTTCTTTAATCTTTGCCTCTAACTGAGTCTTGGTAACAAACCCAACCAGCTGGTCCAATACCTTGCCTTGCTTGAAAAACAGAATCGTGGGCACGGACATAATGCCATATCTAGAGGCAATTGCGCTGTCCTGGCCTACATCTAGCTTGCCGACCTTTAATTTTCCTTTATGCTCTTTGGCTAATTCTTCGATTATGGGTGAGAGCTTCTGGCAGGGTGCACACCACTCGGCCCAGAAGTCCACTAACACAGGCGGGCTTGCTTCTATCACTTCCTTCTGGAAATTTTTCTCGGTGAGATGAATCAAGGACATAATTTAACTCTTTAAGAAAACCTACAAAAATCAATTATACCACAAATTTCCTTATTGACAATCGTTAGTCCTTAACCTGTTTTAAATTAGAGACTTTTAACTAAACCGCCTCTAGGGTTGAAGGGGGTTTGGGGGTTATATTATAAGTTACACTTACCACGCCGGGAACTTCCGTAACTATCCTCTGAGCCAATTTATCCAGGGTTTCAAAGGTGAGCCTTGTGGGTTTTCCGACTCTGGCATCAGTGCTATCCCAACACCTGATTTCAATCTGCAGGCCAAAATCTCTTTTTCCGTCTCGTATCCCCGTAACTCTATCATTATGCAAGATGGCCATGTATTGAAAGGCACGCACCCCGGCCAAGGCCTCTTCGGTAATGGTGGTCGCCTGCCTAACCGTCTTTATCTTCTGGGGAGTTACCTCTCCGATAACCCGGGCAGACAAAGCCGGGCCAGGGAAAGGCATGCGGTTATACACTGACTCGGGCAATCCCAGGGCCTGGGCCACTTTTCTTACCCCGTCCTTACGCAACTCAACCAGCGGCTCTATAATCTTATAACCAAAGGCCTGCTTCGGATCAATACCTAACTGCTCAAAGACATTATGCTGCCTTTTGATTCCGGCAACCGTCTCTTCTACATCCGTCAGGATCGTACCCTGTAAAAGGTATTTTGCGCCGCTCTTTCTTACGAGTTTGCCGAAGACGTCTTTATAAAAGGTCTGGGTAATCGCCTCCCGCTTTTCTTCCGGATCGGTTACGCCCTTCAGGGCCTTAAAAAAATTTTCCTGGGCATCTATTACTTCCACATCCACGCCGAATCCTTTAAACAAAGAAGCTATTTGCTGCGGCTCATCCTGCCGCATTAAGCCGTTTTGGATAAAATAAGTTTTTAGTCTTTTACCCAGAGCCTTATGCCCCAGCATGGTCACGGCTGAGGAATCCACTCCTCCGGACAAAGCATTAATTGCAAGACCCTGACCCACTGTCGCAGAAATCTCCTTGGTTTTTTCTGCGATAAAATTCTGGGGATTTAAGTCCTCCAGTTTAATCTCTTTGATCTGCATAATCTCACCTCGTTATGATCAAATATTTTTAATTTACGAACATTTTTATAGTAACAATAGTGATTAAATGCGACCAATATTGAATTTTAACATATCGGTCGCATTTACCCTGAGCGTAGCCGAAGGGTAATCCTTCGATTCGCCCTTGACATCTTTGATGTCAAGGGCTTACTCAGGATAAATAAAACCAACTGATATGTTAAATTACTTTGTTGGTTTTATTTAATTATAGCACAAAACCTAATTTTGCAAATTTTTTATTTTAATATCGCCAAAGGCCAAGAACTGGCCCTTGGCTTTTTAAGGATGGTACAAATTTTTGATGGGATTTAAAAACGTCTAAAGATTTGCCTTAAAGAATGTTACTTTTGGCTAATTGCACATTGATAGCGCGCGGACCTTTGGGTGATTTCTCCACCTCAAATTCTACATCCTGCTCTTCTTTGAGGGCATCAAATTGAATGTCCATGAGACTGCTCTGATGGAAAAATATATCCCTGCCGTCTGTGGCGCTGATAAAGCCAAATCCTCTTTCACGAACTAACTTTTTTATCTTACCCGTTTGCATTTAAATCCTCCTTAAATGAAATGATACCGCCTCTTGTCCCGCAAAATGCGGGACGGCGGGGAAATTTTCCCGAATGTAGCTACTCTACGAAGTGTTACTTCGGGATCCCGCCACCTATCGTAAAACTATTGCGGCGGGAAACCCTTAACATTTCATATGTCAAGGGTTAGTTCGCACTTATCCCGATGTTAGTTCGGGATGTGCTTACTAAAAAATAAGGTCCGCTATTTAGCGGACCTTAAGATTTTCGAGTTATAACTTTACTACATTTGTAGCCTGTTCTCCCTTGGGGCCTTTTTCGATATCAAATTCTACTTCTTGGCCTTCATCCAAAGACTTAAAGCCTTCACCCTGGATTGCGCTGTGATGCACGAATACATCATTTCCCGACTCAGGGGTAATAAATCCATAACCCTTATTATTGTTGAACCACTTTACCTTGCCTCTTGCCATTACTTACCTTCCTCCTTTCTAAAAAATTATAGTAAACCACCGTTAGAAATCTTGTATCCTGTTAGATTTTTTTATTTCTAACGGGGTAAATAATGGTAGAAAGAAAAAAACCGCAAGGCTGATCACGCTCTGCCTTACGGCTGAAGCTTTCTACACCCTTATCTACTATTTACTTACTGGGAAAAGTATACCACACTCCTTGCTGTTTGTCAATAAATAATATAAAATTAAATTATGCTGTTTACGGGCTCTTCGGCATGGACTGTTGCATCATCTGGTGGCGCATCATCGGAGCAGATATCCTTCCGGACATGGAGGAAGGACCCATCATCGACTGCTGCATCATCTGGCGCATCATCACCACCATGGGATGCTGTCCGGTATATACTATATATACGCCCATGGAGAATACCAAGGCTGCGCCAATCCAGAGTAACACAGCGATAACCTGTGCGAATGTTTTAAGAGACTGCTCCTCTGTTTTACGCATAACCACCAATACAAAGAAACTGACAGTCAACAATAGCGCCACAGGAATAATTGTAAACAAGCCGAGAAATCTTACCATATTGACCATAGTTAACTCCTTTCTTTTTATCCTTAAATCTTTTATATATTATATTACAAAAACCGCGTTTTTCCAACAGAAATTTTAACTTTGAATTTAGGTTATTTAGTTGTAGAATATGAAAGAGGTGAAAGATGAAAATAAACTTAGCTAAATCTGCGGGTTTTTGTCTGGGAGTAAAAAGGGCCCTGAATATTGCCCTGGAAACCGCAGCTAGCGACGCGAAGGTCTATATGCTCGGCGACATCGTACATAACGAAGATGTGGTCAGAGAAATGCAGAGGGTCGGAATAAAAAGAATTAAAAGCCTCTCCGCAGGAAAAGGAAAAACCCTTCTAGTCCGCGCCCATGGCTCTTGCAAAAAGATTATCCAGAAGGCGCGCCGGCTAAATTATAAGATTGTCGACGCTACCTGTCCGATGGTCAAAGAAATCCATAAGATTGCCCAGGACATGGAACAAAAAGGCTTCGCGATTATAGTTATCGGCGATAAGAAACATGATGAGGTACATAGTATTGTCGGACAGCTAAAAAATAAGGCAATAGTAATCGACGGTCTCAAGGGTATACCTTTTAACAAAATTAAAAAAATAAAAAAGGCAGCTATTGTCGTACAATCCACGCAGAATATGGAAAATGTCAACAAAATTGTCTGGGCCTTAAAACCACGAATAAAGGAACTGAGATTCTTTAATACTATCTGCCGGCCCACGCGGATAAAACAGCAAGAGTTAAAAAAGATGCCCCTGGAAAATGTTGTGATGATTATTATCGGCTCAAAGACCAGCGCCAATACCAGGAGGCTCTATGAAATATCCAAATCGCTTAATAAAAGAAGCTATTGGGTCCAGTCAAGAAAAGACATAAAACCTGAATGGTTTAAAGGCATGCATTCGGTAGGGATTACTGCCGGGGCATCAACGCCTGATTCTACAACTCAAGCGGTTATTGCCTATATAAAACAAATAGGTTAAAAGATACATTTCTATCAGAGCCTTTTTAATTAAAAAACCTGCCTAGAAATAGCCCTATCGGTATGATTGAAAGCCGGGAAGTCGTTCGTTTTTTGCCTTCTGGAAGCGCTCATCCTCAACGCTCATCAGGCCTTTGATAAAGCGCCAGGAAATAAGGATGTGGGCCTTTACCTTTTCTTTTACCTGCTTATGTTCGGGTATTATGTTTCCGTTCTCATCCCACCAGATTCCCAACTCATATGCAGGGTTCTCTATCCAGATGCCAAAATCATCCACTCCTGTTACCAATGCCCAGGCCTCATCTTTATAAATCTGAAAAAGCGAAAGATCCGGCCTGATCTCATCCGAAAACTTAAAAAGCACAAGCTTCCCAACTAAATTCTCTATCTGCATTGTAACCCCCTTTTGAATTAATTTCCTACTGTTATTCTACTGCGCCGATATAGGTTGGTCAAGGTCAAAGAACCGAGAAAAAAATATAATTAATTTTTTGTTTATTTTGTGGTATAATAATAACAATGAGTAAAAGCCAAAAACATTAGGAGGTGGTATATGGACCTTAACTTACTCGGTGGATTTGTCTTAATCATGAATTTGACTCTGCTTTTCTTTGTCATTGACATCTCGTTTAATATGCGCAGGGTCGTGCGTGGTATGGATCAGCTCTGGAGAAAACTGTCAGAGATAAACGAGTCCTGTCATAAAAAAATCTGATTTGGCTTTTAATTAAATCAACTCCTGTCTTTAAAAGACAGTAACTCAACTGTTTTATTTTAATTCTTTTTTCACAAAAAAAGCCCGGGATTTAAAACTCCCGGGCTAATTACTTTCTTTATTCTATCCCTTACTTCGCAGGGGCGCCGGTTGTAGTTTGTGGACGCATCCCTTTTATTTTTTCCTGAAGCTGTAAACGCTCCTGTTGTATAGTTCGTGCTCTTTCTTGCATCTGGGTCCTGATGTGATTTCTGATTGCCTCTTTTTTCTTTGGCATGGTAAGACTAGAATCATTGGCTATCTTTGTAAAGAAAGCAACATTCTCGGCATGCGCCTTGTCGCGGAAGGATGCATTTTCAGCGTGCAGGCCCTTGAAGAAATTAATCAATTCCTCTTTCTGGGCATCGGTTAATTTCTTATTGTTCTTTAATCTGTTCTTCAAGAACTCCATATTTTCCTTATGCTGCTGTTCTAAGAATGCCTTCGTTTCCTGGACTTTGGATTTTACCTCTTTCTTGATTGCCTCTTTTTTCTCCTCAGGAGATAGGTCTTTTAAAGTACCCTTGAATTCCTGTTTTTCCTCTCCCTGATCTTTCCTAAATTCCTGGCGCTCCTGGCGCTGTTTCTGCATGTGTTCTTTTACGCCTGCTCCACGGCCTTGCTGGGCATTGGCTATCCGAGGAAAAATTATCAAAAATCCTGTTAACAATGCAACTATAACTTTTCTAATTTCCATAACCACATCTCCTTTTTAAAGATAGCGCAGAATCTTTTTTAAAATTTTGTCTGCGGCCTCTTTATCCGCACTGACTGCGCCCACGCGCACTTCAACCTTCGAACTTGAGGCGGTTATCGGCCGGATATCTATCCAGATGGTTTTTCCGTCGGTGTATTTACTCATAATCTGCGCCACATTTTTCTCTGTGGTCTCTTTTGTCACTCCCAGCTTAAGCGACTTCAACGCGGACTTGGCGGCCTTTATAGTTTTATCAAACGAGGCATTGACCTCCTGGGTCAATTTCCCCGATAGCCACGTTGCTGTCCCGGCTCCGCCGGCTGCACCTGCGAGGATTGCCACACACCCGCCCATATTAATTAAAAACAATCCTGCGACAACTAAGACAAAAAATCTTTTCACCATAATTACCTCCCTGTTTAACTGCTCCGGAATTTGATAAAATGGCAACCAAATTCGAAACATTTTCTATTAAAACTTTGTCCCTGCCCTCCGAAGCCAAGATTGGGTTTAGTTATCTGGTTGCCTGGTAAATGCCATAACTAATGCCCGCAGTTAAAGCAGTGCCAATTAAGGCACAACCAGAGGTGGCTATTACCAAAAATACCAAAGTCACCCAAGCAGCTATTAACTGTTTTTTATTCATTTAAATCGCTCCTTTCGATCCTACTACGGACAAACCTCACCACAATTTTCAGAAGTGGACTCAATTTTTATAGTTTATAACCAGCCTTTGTCTTGCCAGTAGCGGTATTCTTCTTTCCAATCCTCTTTTCTTAGCCGGATTATTTTCTTAAAATGCTCTTTACCTTCCTCGATAATCCTGGCCTGGTCAACAAATACCTTTTTCTCTTTTATGTCCTGGGCGAGCTTTTTACCTAGCTGATAAGCCTCCTGTATCTTTTCTCTTACCGCGTATGCAGGAGCAGATACCCCTCCAGAATACTGGGCACCGCAGGTATGGGCATAATACTTAATATAATCCAGGACATTTTCATCCTGGCCGCTTCCCGAAGAAACCACCGCTACGATATATTTACCTAAAAGCCGTTTACAGTGGATAAAATGACTGGAACGGTCAAAGAGCGCCTTCATCGAGGCAGTAACCTGATTGATATAATTAGGCGAGGCCAGAATTATTCCGTCCGCCTGGAGCATTTTATCTAAGATTTTGGGTGTCTTATCTGCTATTGAACAATGCAAAATCTTTCTGTGGCATTCCTCGCAATGCCTGCAGAAATTTATATCCGCATCATATAAATGAATTATCTCTGAATTATTAGACCCATTGCAACCTCTTAAAACCTCTTTAGCCAAGGCAAAAGTGTTACTCTCTTGCTTGCGGGGGCTTGAAGAAAGAAGCAATAACTTCATCCTGCACCTCTCTTTTATGCGAAGGAATTAAACATATTCGGTTTCAGAATTTGAAGTTTACTTGTAACTCTAATGTTTTTAGATTAATGGGGGGTTGACATGATTTTTTCTTGACAGGTATATTCTACTGCCAAAAGGACTGTCCCCTATCATTTATCCTAATAATGTGCTTAATCCGCTATTCTACTTGTTATCCTGTAAATTCTTTACAATCTTGGCAAACTCCGTAGGTACAAGAATAATCAAACTATTCTGTTCGGCACCGATTTCCTGCCAGGTCTGCAACTGTCTTAACATAAGCGCGTTGGGAGACTCTGCGATAATTTTAGCGGCGTTTGTAAACATCTTGCTCGCTTCTTCTTCGGCTGAAGCCTTAACTAACCGTGAGCGCTTCTCCCGGATAGCTTCTGCTTCCTTAGCCATGGCCCGTTTCATATTATCCGGCAGTTCGATATTCTTAATTTCAACACTGATTATTGAAATACCCCAATCATCCGTCGGACCCTGCAATATTTCTAACACCTCTTTACCAATCTGGTCT
>Ga0315289_10009588_pt1 | contig 13932 bp, 10 predicted proteins | sample YL17G11_40_MG_FD_203452 | JGI IMG/M metagenome (GOLD analysis project Ga0315289, IMG submission 203452) | Sediment microbial communities from Yellowstone Lake, YNP, Wyoming, USA - YL17G11_40 | ecosystem: Environmental > Aquatic > Freshwater > Lake > Sediment | place: USA: Wyoming | collected...
ACCCGATTTATGGATAAAGATGCCGGGGGCGATCAACCCGGGGCAGAAGCTCGAGTTCGGCGTCCCTGTGAGGCCGGGAGACACCGTCCGCTGCAGGGCGAGGCTGAGCGACAAGTACATCAAGAGGGGCAGGAAATACGCTATGAGCAGGATGCAGATACTGAACCAGAGGGACGAGGTGGTGTGCGTGTGGACCGGCGGGCTCATCCTGCCGCGCTGAATCCGGGGAAGGAGGTGGCGATATGACCGAGAAATTGCGTTTCGACGAGATAGAATTGGATTACGAGATCCCTCCCCAGAGCAAGGGGATCAACCAGGAGAAGATAACCAGGAACGCCGAGGCCTCGCTCGATTACAATCCCATCCACATAGACCCGGAGTATTGCAGGAAGATAAACCTTCTGGGTAAGGGCACGACCATTGCCCACGGCATGATGACTTTGTCTTTCATGGGGAAGATCGTCACGGATTGGGCCTATCCGGCCGGCGGGTATATGAAATCCTTGGAGGGCAAGTTCACGGCTCCGGTGAGACCGGGAGAAGAGATAACCGTTCACGCGGTGGTGACCGAGAAGCACTATATGGCCAAGAAGGAGGACAACTTCGTCGTCCTGGACGTATGGTGCGAAAACCAGGACAAGACCAAGGTCTCCGTCGGGAAGGCCTTGGCCGTGATCCCCCACTGAGCGCCCGCATCATGCCAGAAAGTCTCGAAGGCGTCAAGGTGCTACGTCAGCCACCGCCTCCTGGCGTACCAGGCACCTGCGGCCGGTGCTGTTGCGCCGTCCCCAACTACGGCGCGATGGGCATGCTGCAGTTCACCGGTGCGGTGACTAGGATGAGGAAGGTGTCGTACTTGTTCAGCGGCCCCATATTGGAGATGTCCGGCCGGTCGGGGAAATAGCGCTCCAACCCTGCGTCCGTGAACCGGTAGGCGGCGGCGTAGTTGCCGGCGGCGCAGGCGAAGGCGTCCTGCGGTGCGGTGCCGTCGGCGCCGGACCACCCCTCGTTGTGCCAGCCGGGGCCCCACTGGAGGGTGCGGCTGGAGCCGGAGGCGGCAGTCACCGGCATGACGCAGGTGACCGGCTGAGTGACGAGGATGAGGAAGGCGTCGTACTTGTTCAGCGGCTCCATGTTAGATATGTCAGGCCGGCCAGGGAAGTAGCGCTGTAGCCCCCCGTCCACGAAGCGGTAGGCGGCGGCGTAGCTGCCGTCGGCGCAGGCGAAGACGTCCTGGGGAGCGGTTGTTCCATCTGCGCCGCTCCAGGTCTGGTTGTGCCAGCCGGGGGCCCACTGGAGGGTGCGGGTGGCGCCCGGCGTGGTCGTGGGCGTCGGGCTCGGTGTCGGGCTGGGCGTCGGCGTGGGCGGCGGCGTGGGCGTGGGATTAGGGGTCGGGGTCGGGCTAGGCGGTGGGGTCGGAGCAGGAGTACACGGTTCACCCTCCGCATTCGAAGAGCCGTCTTCGTACTCGTTGCTCTGAACCGTAATATCTGCGGCATTTACCGTTAGCGTGCCCGTCAGGGAGTTTCCGTTGTCGGGAGGACCGAATGTGGCGAGGTGGAGCCGTGAACAGCCCGACCCCTGCGGGGCGAGGCTGAAGGTGGCGAGCAAGCCGGTCTCAGTGGTGCCTTGTGCATCAAAGAACGCACATGCGAAGGAGGCGCCGCCTCCGTCCGAGTCGACGATAACGTCCGGGCAGACGCCCGCGGGATCTTCAAACAGGCCCCCGGTCGCACCGACGCCGTCGAGGGCGAACAGGGACGGGTCCCATCGCAGGTGTGCGTTGAAAGCCATGTAGGGGTCGAAACCGCTGGCGACAGTGTACACGGGCACCTGCACGTGATCGTCAACCATCGATGGCGGGCCAACTTGAATTGTTGGTCCCGCCAATGAACTGGTCGAGGACGCCTGAGACTGACCAGCTATGGATACGAACGGAGGGGGGCTGGTCATTAGCCCAGTTCTCCCCCAGTTCGACAGCAGATAGCTGAAGTCCAATACGTCCACGCATCCATCACGATTATAATCGGCCGAGTCATCACCGGTGCGTTTCCAGTGGTTGAGGAGAATACTGAAATCGAGAATGTCAACCTGCCCATCGTGGTTGATGTCGGGTGATCGTGGCGGTCCCACGTAAACGTAGTAATCCACGTCCCAGCGGTTTTTTGCGTAAGGGGCGACCCACGTGAGGCACACGTTGTTACAGCCGGCTTCCGACCATTGGTGGTTTTGTGGGTCGCCGTACTGTGGGTCACAGTTTGTTTGCGCGGCGCCTCTGATGTACACGTGCCACGTGTCTCCATCGGGGTGGAAGTCTTGGATGATCGCGATGTGGCCCTCGGAAAAGCCAGGGAAGCCGCGCTGGAAGACTACCACTGCGCCTTTCCGGGGCTGACCATCACACGGCTGCACGTACCCGGCTGCCCGGAGGTCGGCGTCCCACCTGTCTACGCCGTGGGTAGCGATTGCAGGAATATTATTAAGCTGGTTGGCAACATATTGGTTGCACCCGCACTGTGTATCGGCGTAGGCTGCTCGCCCGGCGTTACTCCCCGTGAAGACAAAGGCAGTGGACACGACCAGAATGGCCAGGAACAGCTTGTTCAGTGCGGAAATTGCGAGGTGACTTCTGCTGGGGATGGACTCCCTGAATATCGGTTGATCTTCGATGGCCCTAGGACGCTGCTCGGTACCTGCGGGACTTTGGTCGACGTTCTCGTCCATCTTGCACCTCCGGCGCCCTTGCATGCCTGGGCTTAGATGCAACGTAAGGTCAGCGCTCTCATGGCGAGACTGAAAGGCTGGGGAAGAATCACGGGTAGTCTATGTTGAATTCGCTAACCCTGTCAAGAGGTTCACGCCAAACGAACGGAGCTGAACCCATAGCCGAGCGCTGGCCGCCCTATAGGTCGGTCGCGGGTTGGGCACCTGAATGTCGAGGCCAATCGACCGAGCATGATCAGGGTTACGCTCGGTCGCAGGTTCGGATGGTTGGGGAAATCGCAGCCGGTCGGCGCCGGCAGAGTCGTCAATCGGAACCAACAGGCGGGCCTACCCGTGGCCGACCAACTCACCCACAAAGACGATAGCTATGAAGACCAAGACAATGAGCGCAAGAAACGCCAGGACCGACCGTTCGCCGCGACGGAAGACGGCAGAAGCCGCCGCTCCCCCTGCGAGTACTCCTGCGACTGCCGTCGTCAGCACCACACCCATCAACGGCACCCTCATCCAAGCGTTATCGACGGCTTCGTCTCCTGTAATAATCTGAAAAGCCCCGGCGAGGCCTATGTAGACCACGAGGCCCACTACGAACGCAACCAACAGCCGTGCCGCCCAGAGTCCAGCCCTCGTTGCGGGCGCCAGATGAATCCTTGGCCGGCGAGGGCCTATCGGTGTGTTCTCCACGGGAGCACCATAGCTGCTGGCCCTCGCGGGCGCAAGAGGCGCACGGCGTCTCAGGAGCGGGATGCGTATTGGGGCTGGGCGAGGCTGAGGGGGATGCCCCGGTCAGCGCACGCTCGCTTGACGATGGCAAGCCCTGGGCTTTCGGGCCTTCGCCCTGCGGCAGCACCTCTACAGTCCGTCCCTGATCCTTTCCGCCAGCGCTCGGGTGAAGCCGGGCGTAGCGGCGATGTCGTCCAGCGACGCCTGCCGGATGCGCTGCACCGAGCCGAACTTGTGCAGCAGCGCTCGCTTCCGCTTCGGCCCGATGCCGGGGATGGCGTCCAGGGCCGACTGGATGCCCGCCTTCTGGCGGACACCGCGGTGGTAGGTGATGGCGAACCGATGGGCCTCGTCGCGGATGCGCTGCACCAGGTACAGCGCCTGCGACGTCCGCGGCAGCACTATCGGCTCCGACATGTCCTGCACGAACAGCTCCTCGTGCTGCTTTGCCAGCCCGGCCGCCGGAATGTGGCCCACCCCCAGGTCCCGCATGACATCCAGGGCGGCGTTGAGCTGCCCCTTGCCACCGTCCACGATCACCAGGTCGGGCAGGACGCCCCAGCCGCCCTCGTCCGCTCCTGGTTCGACAGGCTCACCACGAGCGGATGCCCGCTTGAAGCGACGGCGCAGCACCTCCTGGAGCATCGCGTAGTCGTCGGCGCCGGCCACCGTCTTGATGCGGAAGCGCCGGTACTCGGCCGGGCGAGGTCGTCCGTCCAGGAAGACCACCATGCTGCCCACCGCCGAGGTGCCGCCGATGTTGGAGATGTCGTAGCACTCGATGCGCCCGGGCAGGCTCGGCAGGTTCAGCTCCTCCTGTAGCTCCTCCAGGGCTGCCTGCGTCTTGCCGCTATCGGCCAGCCACCTGGCCCGCATCATCTGGAGGGCCTCGCGGGCGTTCTCCTCGGCCATCGCCACCAGCCGCCGCTTCTCGCCTCGCTGGGGCACCACCAGCTCCGTCTTGCTGCCCCGCATCTGGGAGAGCCAGGCCTGGATCAGGGGGGCCTCCGCCACCCGGCAGGGCAGGAGGATGCGCTGGGGCACATAGGTGGCCGACTGGTAGAACTGCTTGAGGAAGCTGGCTACCACCTGCTCCTCCGGCTCGTCGCTCACGCCCTCGAGGGTGAAGGCGTCGCGGCCGATGACCTTGGTGGCCCGGATGAAGAACACCTGCACGCAGGCCTGATTGTCCTGGCGGGCCAGGCCGAAGACGTCGGTGTCGATGAAGTCGGTGGTGGCCATGGCCTGGCGCTCGGTCACGCTCTCGACGGCGTGGATCTGGTCGCGCAGGACGGCCGCCCGCTCGAACTCCCACCCCTCGGCCGCCTCGGCCATCTTCTGGCGCAGCTCCTTGACCACTTCGTCGGCTCGTCCCTCCAGGAAGAGGATGACCTGGCGGATGACGCTGTCATACTCCTCCTTGGTGCAGTAGCCGGAGCAGGGGGCGATGCAGCGATGGATGTAGTAGTCGAGGCAGGGGCGAGGGTCCTTGCCGGTGATGGCCTTCGTGCAGGAGCGCCAGGGGAAGAGCTTCTTCACCAGGTCGAGCGTCCTGCGCACGGAGCCAGCGCTGGCATAGGGGCCGAAGTAGCGGCTGCCGCCGTCGGGCTGGACGCGGCGGGTGATCTCCAGCCGCGGCCAGCGGTTGCCGAGGTCGATCTTCAGGTAGGGGTAGTGCTTGTCGTCCTTGAGGCGGACGTTGAAGAAGGGCTGGTGGCGCTTGACCAGGGTGGCCTCCAGGATGAGGGCCTCCTGCGCCGAGTCGGTGACGATGAACTCGAAGTCGGCGATCTGCTCCACCAGGCGGCGAACCTTGGGCTCGAAGCTGTGGGGCGAGCCGAAGTAGGAGCGGATGCGGCTGCGCAGGTTGGCCGCCTTGCCGACGTAGATGACCTCGCCCTCGCCGTTGCGCATGATATAGACGCCGGGGCGATTGGGAAGCGCCCGTACCTGGGCTTGCAGACGCTCGGACGTTGTGGTTTGCATCGCCGTCTCTCTCATCTCATTGTAGCGCTTGGCCCCGAGGCCCCTCAATCGAATCCTGCGACGGCACCCATTCTTTACATCGCGGGGTTAGTTGGCGTACCATGACTGGGCACAAGGAATTCGTGGGAGGACGCATGGTGAGGTACAGAACTGTCCGACTGGGCTTGCTGGCCATCGCCGGCCTGGCGCTGCTCGCCTGGGCCGCAGCCTGCGGTGATGGGGAGGGCGGGGGCCCGACGGTTGAGCCCACCGTAATGCTCACCCCGGCTCTAACGCCGGTAACCACCGATTGTGTGCCGCAGGCGCCTCTGGAGGGTCAGGCCAACCTGCTTCACAACCCGGGCTTCGAGTCAGGGCGAAAGCCCTGGTGCTCCCTTCATCTTGGGGAAGTGACTGCCTTCGAAGTGAGCCAGGCTCTCCCTCACTCCGGCCAATCGAGCGCCTATCTGAAGATGCGGGTGCCAGCCGAGGAGACGGGGGATGCCAAGGTGTTCTACCTCGTGCAGGAGGTAACGCCCGAACAGTTTCCCGAGCTGATATCAGGCTACTACCGAGTGGAGAAATGGACTAAGGGCACCCCCAAGCAGTATCTCCAGTTCGTTGTCATCGCCTTCGATGTCACCAATCTGACCGTAGGCTACCCCAACTACCAGATGCGCTACCCCCTGGCTGGCATCAGCGAGGAACCCTTCCAGATCGCCAATGCCTTCTTCGTCTTCCTTACCAAGGAGGAGCCGCGCACTGGCGAGTGGGTCTACTTTGAGCGCAACATCAAGGAGGACTTCCAGCAGTACTGGGGAGCTGTGCCGGAGGGCTTCCCCAAGCTTCGCATTCTGTTCGAGGTTCGCTACGATGACAAGCAGGCGGGCCCTTCTCCGGCAGAGGCCGACGTCTACTACGACGACCTGTACATGGGCCCGGCCAGTGAGAACCCGAACAAGTCTTGAAGTGCTTCCGCCGCCGCTGATATAATCGGCCTGCTCGGCAGCGTAGCTCAGTGGTAGAGCAGGGGACTCATAAGCCCTTGGTCGCAAGTTCGAATCTTGCCGCTGCCACCAAAGCCTTTCATGTCATCTTGATCGCCATGGGTTGACGGGGTTATAATGTTTACTAAGTCGATGATCTTAGTTCCAATCGCTCACGGTGGAGCAGATATGGGTAGACTGTCGCAAGCACCCCGACTGGCGATAGTGGCAGGAACGAGGCTCGGGAGATGAGGCTTTCTACCAGGGCACGGTACGGCACTAGAGCGATGCTCGATGTGGCCCTTCAAGGCTGGGAAGGACCAGTGCACCTCAGAGACATCGCCCGGAGACAGGAGATGTCGAAGAAATATCTAGCGCATCTCACCAGCCGGCTGGAGGCGGCGGGCCTAGTAAGAATCACTCGCGGGGCGGGCGGAGGAATCAGTCTGGCCAGACCGGCCTCGGAGATAAGGCTCAGCCAGATCTTCCAGACCCTCGAAGGCCCAATTGTTCTTGTGGGCTGTGTTGGTAACCCCGAATGGTGCTCACGCTCGAGCAAATGCGCCACACGGGACATCTGGATGCAAATGGGGCAACTCTTGAGCGCGTTCCTGGAATCGCAGACCCTGGAGGACCTCTGTCGCCAGCAGCGGGAAAAGGAACGGCCGAGCCCGCCGCCAAGTACTGCATCTGGCACAACCAGGTAGGGAATCAAGGCAGGCGATGATGGCAGGTCTCTCCGACCCGATGGTGACCAATAGACCACAGCTCGACCGCATCCGCGGAGTCGAGGGTCTGAACGCGGAGCTGTGCTTCTCCTGCCGCAAGTGCTCGGCAGGCTGCCCCGTCGCCGACGAGATGGATCTTGCCCCCCACCAGCTTGTCAGGCTAGCGGTGGCCGGACTCGAAGGAGAGGCACTGCATAGCTCAGGCATTTGGCTCTGCACGTCCTGCCAGACCTGCACCACCCGCTGCCCGAACGGCGTGGACGTGGCTGGCGTGATAGACGCCCTGAAGCAGCGGGCGGCGGCCTCCGGCGTGAAGCCCAGCGACGGGCGGATGCTGGCATTTCACCGCGCCTTTCTGGACGACGTGAAAGCCCGCGGCCGCGTGCACGAGATGTCGCTGACGGCCCGCTACGCGTTGAGGGCCAGGCGTGTGCCGGAGGGCATCCTGCTGGGGATAGGGATGTTCCGGAAGGGGAAGCTCCCTGTTATGCCACCGAAGAAGACCGCGACGAGAGAACTGCGCCGCCTCTTCGAACGGGGGAAGGGCAAATGACCGTGAGGGTTCTGACCTACTATCCCGGCTGCTCCCTGCATGGGATGTCGCGCGAGTATGACGAGTCGACAAGGCTGGTCTATCGGGCGCTGGGCATAGACTTGCGCGAGCTGGCCAACTGGACATGCTGCGGGGCCAGCGCGGGGCATTCGCTCGACCAAGGGCTGGCGATAGCGCTGGCCACGCGCAACCTGGAGCTGGCGGCAGCGGCGGGGAACGAGCTCGTCGCGCCCTGCGCCGCCTGCTACCAGCGGCTGAAGATAGGCGAAAAGGAATCGTCATCGGACGTGACGGTACTCCATGTGTTGGACGTGCTCAGTAGCCCAGAGATGCTAGAACAGCTCCGCGAGTCGGTCCAGCGCCCTCTAAGCGGCCTCAAGATCGTCCTCTACTACGGCTGCCTGCTGGTGAGACCTCCCGAAGTGACCGGCAGGGCAGACTACGAGGACCCGCAGTCGATGGATCAGGTGATGGCGGCAGTTGAGGCCGACATACGGCCCTGGTCGTTCAAGACCGATTGCTGTGGGGCGGGGCTGGCGGTGGCGCGTCCGGACGTGGTTCGCCGGCTAAGCAGGCACCTAGCGGAGATGGCCCGTCAGGCGGGCGCAGACTGCATCGTGACCGCCTGTCCTTTGTGCCAGGCGAATCTCGACACGCGGCAAGATAAGGGGGGCATCCCCGTGCTGTATTTCACCGAGCTGCTGGCCTGCGCCCTCGGCCTGGAGGGAACCGAGTCGTGGTGGCGGCGGCACATGGTCGACCCGGTGCCGGTTCTGACGAAGGCGGGAGTCATCTGATGGCAGAGGCAACCACCTCCACCCTGCTGAACGAGCAGCCAGCGGCGATTGCGGAACCGCTCTCCAAGGTGGGGGCTGTTCTCGTCGCAGGCGGTGGTGTAAGCGGTATCCAGGCGTCGCTGGACCTGGCCGCGATGGGCTTCAAGGTCTACCTTGTGGAGGAGTCGCCGAGCATCGGCGGGCGGATGGCACAGCTCGACAAGACCTTCCCCACGAACGACTGCTCAATGTGCATCCTCTCTCCGAAGCTGATCGACTGCGCGAGGAACCCGAACATAGAGATCATAACTCGAGCGCGCGTCGATGAGGTGCGGGGACAGGCAGGGAACTTCACGGCCGTCTTGCTGAAGAAGCCGCGCTTCGTCAACGCTGAGAAGTGCACCGGCTGCGGCATCTGTCAGGAGAAGTGTCCCTGGAAGGCAGACAGTGAGTTCGATTGCGGTCTGGGGAAGCGGAAGGCCATCTACACGCCCTTCTCTCAGGCGGTTCCCAACGTGCCGGTCATCGACCCAGAGCACTGTGTCTACTTCCTGAAGGGCACCTGCCGGGCGTGCGAGAAATTCTGCGAGCGGGGGGCCATCGACTTCAGCCAAACGGAAGAGAAGGTGGAGCTGCAGGTAGGCGCGATCATCCTGGCGCCCGGCTATGAACCATTCGATGCGGCGAAGAAGCCTGAATACGGCTACGGGCGCTACCGCAACGTGGTGACCGGCCTGCAGTTTGAGCGCATCCTCAGCGCCGCCGGCCCCACTGGCGGAGAGGTGGTTCGCCCCTCAGACGGGCGGCCGGCAAAGAAGATCGCCTGGATCCAGTGCGTGGGCTCCCGTGATGCTGCCCACGGTCGCAATTATTGCTCAGCGGTATGCTGTATGTACGCGGCGAAGCAAGTGACGATGGCGCGGGAGCACGACGAAGGTGTCGAGGCGACCGTTTTCCACAACGACGTCCGTAGCTACGGCAAGGGGTTCGAGCAGTATTACCGCCAGGTGAGCCGCATGCCGGGCGTGCGCTACATCCGGAGCATCGTGTCGACAATCAAGGAGCTGCCGGGGACGCGCGGACTCCTCATCCGCTACTGGGGCGAGGACAATAAGGCCCACGAGGAGGAGTTCGACCTGGTGGTGCTCTCAGTGGGCATGGAGCCAAGCATTAGTTCCCTGGAGTTGGCCGAGAAGCTGGGTGTGGAGGTCGATGGCAACGGCTTCTGCCGCACCAGTCCCTCCTCGCCGGTTTCCACCTCTCGCGCCGGCATCTTCGTGGCGGGCGTCTTCGCTGGCCCGGCCGACATCCCACAGTCCGTGACGATGGCGAGTGGCGCGGCATCCCTGTCAGCCCAGCTTCTGGCTGATGTTCGGGGCAGCCTAACGACCACAAAGGAGTACCCTCCGGAGAAGGACGTGTCCGGCGAACGTCCCCGCATCGGAGTCTTCATCTGCCGCTGCGGCACCAACATCGGCCGGATCGTGGACGTGCCGTCGCTGGCGGAATACGCCCGCAGCCTCCCTAACGTCGTGCACGCCGAAGAGAACCTCTTCACCTGCTCGATAGATACGTCCCGGCGGATCATCGAGGCAATCGAGGAGCAGGGCATAAACCGAGTGGTGGTGGCTGCCTGCACGCCACGCACCCATGAGCCGCTATTCCAGGACACCATACGCCAGGCCGGCCTGAACCCCGCCCTGTTCGAGATGGCCAATATCCGCGAGCAATGCTCCTGGGTGCACATGCACCAGCAAGAGGTCGCGACGCGGAAGGCTGCCGAACTGGTGACCATGGCCGTGGCGCGAGCACGGCTCGGCCGGCAGGCTTCACGCTTCTCGCTGCCAGTAAACCGGTCGGCCCTCGTGCTCGGTGGGGGAATGGCCGGCATGACAGCGGCGTTATCTCTGGCCGAGCAGGGCTTTCCTGTTCACATTGTGGAGAAGGATGACCAGTTGGGCGGCATAGCCAACCGCCTGCGGTACTCCCTCGACGGCGAGGACGTCCGTGCGCAGGTGAAAGCCCTCGTCACACGGGTGGAGAACCACCCGCTGATCACCGTCCACCGGAACGCTGAGGTGCGGGAGGCCCGTGGCCACGTGGGGAACTTCTCGACTGTCATCGCTGGCCGCGGCGACGGGCAAGAGCGGGATATCGAGCACGGTGTGATCATCGTTGCCAGCGGCGCACACGAGGGGCAACCCAGCGGCTATCCATACGGCGCAGATGAGCGGGTGCTAACCCTTCTTGAGCTGGAGGATGCGATAGCGTCGGGCGGTGCTCTCATGGACCGGGCCCGTAACGTTGTATTCATCCAATGCGCCGGCTCGCGGAGCGACGACAGGCCCTATTGCAGCCGGACCTGTTGCCGGCAGACGGTCAAGCTTGCCTTGCGGCTGAAGGAGCTCAACCCCAATATCGATATCCATGTCTTCTACCGGGACATGATGACCTACGGCCTGTCCGAGGAGTCGTATCGGTTGGCGCGGGAGCGCGGCGTCCGATTCCACCGCTATCGGCCGGAAGCGCCGCCGCAGGCTTCGGTGGACGCCGGGTCGCAGGCACTGCTGGTTACGGGCGAGGACTGTGACCTCGGCCGTGCGGTCGAGGTGAAGGCGGATATCCTGGCTCTGGCCGCGCCGACGGTCCCCAACGAGGACAACGCCCGCATCTCGAGCATGCTGAAGGTGCCTCTGGATAGCGATGGGTTCTTCCTCGAGGCTCACATGAAGCTGCGGCCGGTGGACTTCCCGCGAGACGGCGTGTTCCTCTGCGGGTTAGCACACGGCCCGAAGTCTCTGGACGAGGCCCTGGCCCAGGCTCAGGCCGCAGCCTCACGGGCGGCCTCCGTCCTGGCGCAAGGGGCCCTGGAGGCGCTGGGGACTGTCGCCGAGGTGCAGCGCAGGAAGTGCACAGGGTGCGGCCTCTGCCAGGCGGTGTGTCCCTTTGAGGCGATCACTATCGACGAGGAGACAAAGGTCGCGGTGGTCAACGGGGTCGTGTGCAAGGGCTGCGGGGCGTGCGCCGCCGCCTGCTGGCCGGGGGCGATCGATATCCTGGGGATGAGCAACGAGCAGGTTCTCGCTGCGATAGCGGCACTGTAAATGGAGTTGCCACCTGTGGAAGAGAAGCACGCTCAGGCTGTGGAGGAGAAGCCGGCTCAGTGGGAACCACGGATAGTGGCCTTTCTCTGCAACTGGTGCAGCTACGCCGGCGCCGACCTGGCGGGGACGAGCCGTCTCCAGTACCCGCCCAACACGCGCACCATCCGTGTGCCGTGCGCTGGTCGGGTGAACCCGCTGTTCATCATCCGTGCCCTCATGCACGGCGCCGATGGCGTACTGGTCTCCGGCTGCCACCCCGGCGACTGCCACTACCTCGAAGGCAACTACCTGGCCAGAAGGCGCTTCGCCCTGCTCAAGAGTCTGCTCGAGTACCTGGGGATCGAGGAGGGGCGAGTGCAGTTCGCCTGGGTGTCCGCGTCCGAGGGCGGCAAGTTTGCCCAGGTGGTGGCGGAGGTGACCGAGTCGGTGCGGAAACTGGGCCCCGCCCAGCGGCTGGTCAGGGCGCGGGAGCAAGAGGTGGCGCCGTGACGGATCTCTCCCAGGCAATAAGGGATGCTGCCCGGCGGCTGCTGAGCGATGGGCTGGTGGATGTCGTCATCGGCTTTGAGGATGGCACCATCCCTCTGCGCGCTTCCCCCTGCTTCGTGCGAGATGCCGCCGAGGTCGAGCGGCTGGTCTGGAACATGAGCTGCGAGAACAATCTCGCCAAGTACCTGCCACGCTGTAGCGGAAGGGTGGGCATCGTCGCCAAGGGCTGCGATGCGCGCTCCGTCGTGGGGCTTATCAGGGAGGGTCGAATAGAGCGCGAGCGGGTGCATATTATCGGCGTTCCCTGCCAAGGCATGCTCGACCGGCGGCGCATCGAGGCCGAGCTGGCGGGGAGAGAGGCCCTGGACGTTCAGGAGAAGGAAGGAGAGGTGATCCTCCGCGGGGACGGCTTCGAGATCGCCCTGGAGAAGGAGCGCTACCTTCACGCCTCCTGTCGCGCCTGCCGCTTCCGCAACCCGGTGCTGTATGACACCCTTGTCGGCGAGCCGGTCGCGGAGGGCGCGGCAGACGACGAGTACGCAGCGGTGCGGGAATTTGAGGCCATGTCGCCAGACGAGCGCTGGCAGTTCTTCGAGGCCCAGGCAAGTCGGTGCATCCTGTGCTATGCCTGCCGCAACGCCTGCCCGCTGTGCTATTGCACCGAGTGCTTTGCGGCCAGCACCGAGCCACGCTGGTTGAATCCGTCTAATGACGCCACGGATGCCCTCGTCTTCCAGATCGTGCGGGTGATGCACACGGCGGGCCGTTGTGTGGACTGCGGCGCCTGCGAACGGGCTTGCCCCATGGGCCTCGACCTGAGTCTGCTCACGAAGAAGGTGGGGAAGGACGTGGAAGAGCTCTTCCACTTCAAGGCTGGACTGGACGTGCATGAACGGGTGCCGCTTTCCACGTTCAGCCCTGATGACCCCGGAGGCTTCATCCGGTGAGAGCAGTGCTGATCGCGAAGGACCAGATATCGGTGCTGCTGGAGGCGTTGCTCCAGGGCCGCAGGCTGTTCGCGCCGGTCGATGACGGCGGCGTGATCGCTTTCCGGCAGGTGGACTCGCCGCAGGAGGTGGTCCTCGAATACCACAACTCGACCGTGCCTCCGAAGCGGCTGTTCTTCCCCCAGAGCGAGACCCTTTTCCGCTACGGCCTGGAAGGGGCACAGCTCGCGCTGGAGGAGCCGCAGCCGGCGTCGGGGGAGAAGGTGCTGTTCGGCGTCCGGCCGTGCGATGCGCGCAGCTTCACCCTCCTCGATCGGGTGTTCACCGGCGGCAACCACTGCGACGGCTGCTACCAGGCGAGGAGAGAGAGCTACACGGTGGTCGGCCTCGCCTGCACCCGCCCGCGGGCTGAGTGCTTCTGCACCTCGGTGGGAGGTGGGCCTTTCTCCACTGCGGGCTCGGATGTGCTGGTGACAGACCTGGGAGCGGACTACCTCGTCGAGGCGGTCACTGACAAGGGGGCTGCGCTGTTGGAAGGCCTGAGCGGGTGCAGAGAGGCGGACGAAGACAGCATCCGCCGCCGGGCAGAGGCGCAGGCGGCAGCAGAGGTGGCCCTCCGAGGCGAAATCAATACAGAGGACGTGAAGCGCAAGCTGCAGGAGATGTGGGACGACCCCTTCTGGGACCGCCTGCACGAGAAGTGCATCGGCTGTGGAGCCTGCACGTATCTCTGCCCCACCTGCCACTGCTTCGACATCGTGGACGAGGGCTCGGAGCAGCGGGGGCGTCGCGTCAAGATCTGGGACTCCTGCATGTTCCCCTCCTTCACCCTCCATGCCTCTGGCCACAACCCACGCCCGACGGGCAAGGAGCGCTGGCGGCAGCGGCTGATGCACAAGTTCCGCTACTGGCCGGAGGACCACGGTGAGGTGGGCTG
>Ga0315289_10009589_pt1 | contig 13931 bp, 8 predicted proteins | sample YL17G11_40_MG_FD_203452 | JGI IMG/M metagenome (GOLD analysis project Ga0315289, IMG submission 203452) | Sediment microbial communities from Yellowstone Lake, YNP, Wyoming, USA - YL17G11_40 | ecosystem: Environmental > Aquatic > Freshwater > Lake > Sediment | place: USA: Wyoming | collected...
ACGCCGTCGGGCCCGAGGTATTATCTTTCACGGTCTGGGCTAAGAAGAACCCGCCGTTGACCGAGGCGGGCGCCCCCTTCTCCGTCGAAGCCCTGGAGGCCGTACGCCGCGCGCATCAGTGCATCATCGTCTATCATCTGGAGAAGGAGCCGCGCACGATGCGCTTTCTCAAAAAGGGCCCGGATTAGGGCTGATTTGATATCGCGGCCTGTTACGGCCAAACGGTCATGTAATAATCACTCCCCGGGGCTTGCATCCCCCTGCGTTTCAAGCTACGATTTTCTAAACGTTGGTCAGGGAGTGCTCCAAATGATTGGAAAAAGCTTCGCAGCCGGATACGTCAGACCGCCCCGAGAACGGGAGAAAAGATTGAAAAAGACCAAGCTTGCCGGGAAACGCAAAGATCACGAACCTCCGGCGGCGGTGGCCCGGCTGGGCTGGCGCTACCATCATCTAGGCATTCCCACCGACGTCCCGCGCCCCAACGAGGTCCATTTGACGCGCTTGAAACTGCATGTTTCGGGATTCGAGACCAGCCCGTACGGCATCGAATGGATGCGGTTCGAGCCGGACTGCCCCGTGTCCGAACTCATCAAGTCGGTCCCCCACATCGCTTTCGAAGTCGATGATCTCGAGGCCGCCCTCGAAGGGAAAGAACTTCTGGGCCCGGTGACATCCCCTTCCTCCGGAGTCCGAGCGGCGATGATCGTGGACAACGGCGCCCCGGTCGAACTCATCGAGTTTAAGAAGCCGGTCCCGCGGCGCCGGAAGCGGCGATCAGCGAAACGTCCTTCGAGGCGGTCCCCAAAATAATTCAACCTCACTGAAACGCCGCCGACTCATTCTGCGTAAATGGTGTATCATCCCTGAATTGATATTTTTAGCCCGCGGAATTAGAATAAGTATAAAAGGAGGTTGTCATGAGAACGAAGGTCTTAATAATCGGTGTCATGGCCTTTCTCGTATGCGCAGGACCGGCCGTCGGCCAACAGAAGTATGAAAAGCCGCCCAAGGAGGTATTGGATATCCTGAACGCGCCGCTTCCGCCGACTCCTTTTTTAAGCCCGACGCGGGACATGCTGGCGCTGGCCCAGCCGATGATCTATCCGGCCGTCTCGGACCTGGCCGAGCCGATGCTTCGCCTCGCCGGCGTCCGGATCAACCCGCGGACCAATGCGGAGCGGAGCTCCATCTACTACTGGGTCGGGTTGACATTGAAAAGGATTTCCGACGGCGCCGAGACGCCGATTCCCCTGCCCGCCGGCGTGAACCGCATCGGCGCTCTGCAGTGGAACGCCGGCGGGACCCTGTTGTCCTTCACCAACGAGGCCTCGGACGGAGTCGAGCTCTGGGTGGTGGACGTCGCCGCGCGCGCGGCGCGCCGGATTCCCGGTCTGCGCGTCAACCCGCTCCTGAGGTTCGAGGTTCAGTGGATGCCGGACCGGAAGACCCTCCTCGTAAAGACCGTGCCGGCCGGGCGGGGCGCGCCTCCGGAAGCGCCGCTCGTCCCGCCGGGTCCGAAGATCCAAGAGAGCCTGGGCGTATCCGCGGCCAGCAGCACCTACGAGGCTCGGGATGTTCTGAAGAATCCCCATGACGCGGACCTGTTCGACTACTACACGTCGTCCCAGCTCGCATTGGTGAATACGTCATCGGGAGAGGCGACTCCGATCGGCAAGCCCGCCGTTTTCGGACAGGTTTCGGCCGCGCCCGGAGGAAAGTATATTCTGGTCGAACGCATCCACCGTCCCTACTCCTACCTATGCGCCTATTACAGGTTCCCCAAAGAGGTGGAGGTCTGGACGACGGCCGGCGAGCCGGTAGAAACGGCGGCCAGCCTGCCCCTTGCCGAGCAGGTTCCCATCAATGGCGTGCCCCTCGGTCCCCGGGAGCACATGTGGCGCCCGACCGAACCGGCCACCCTGGTTTGGACCGAGGCGCTCGACGGCGGCAATCCCAAGACCAAGGTCCCGAACCGCGATCGCCTGATGCTCAAGCCGGTGGGGGGAACGGCCGGCGAGCTGTGCAAGACGGAACAGCGGCTTGCCGACCTTCAATGGATCGAAACGGGAGGGCTGGCCCTCCTGTCCGATTATGACCCCGATCGCCACTGGATTCGGACCTTCATCGTCGACGCCGACAATCGCTCTGTTCCGCCGCGGCTACTTTTGGAATTGAGCGAGGACGACCGGTACAAAAACCCGGGCAATCCCATTTACCGGGTGCTGCCGACGGGAGCCTATGCGATTCTGCGGCATAACGAGTGGATCTATCTCTCCGGCAGCGGCTCCTCCCCCGAGGGGGACAGGCCGTTCCTCGACCGATTGAACCTGCGCACGTTCAAGACGGAACGGCTCTTCCGCTCGGATCGCGCGAACTACGAGAACTTCGCGGCCTGGCTGAATCCCGCGGCCGGGACCTTCATGACCCGGCGCGAATCGCCCTCCGACCCTCCCAATTTCTTCGTGCGGACATTGGCGAAAAAGCCGTTGAAGGGAGCCCCCGCGGGAGAGGCAACCTGGGCGTCCGCCTCGCGGGCCATTACGAACTTCCCCAATCCATTCCCCCAACTCGCAGGCATCAGCAAGCGCCTCGTCACCTACACGCGAGCCGACGGCCTTCCCCTATCGTTCATGCTTTATCTGCCGCCCGGCACCAAGCCGGGGACTCCGCTGCCCACGGTTGTCTGGGCCTACCCGCTCGATTACGCGGAGAAGGGGGTCGCCGGCCAGATCGCGGGATCGTCCAAGCGGTTCACGACCATCAGGGGCTCATCGCAGCTCTTCTTCCTCCTCCAGGGATACGCCGTGCTGGACAACGCCGCGATGCCGGTCGTCGGCCCTCCCGAGACGGCCTACGACAGCTTCGTCGACCAGATCGTCGCGAACGCCAAGGCCGCCATAGCGAAAGCGGTCGAGCTGGGCGTGACGGACCCGGAGCGCGTCGGCGTCGGCGGCCACAGCCACGGCGCGCTGATGACGGCCAACCTGCTCGCCTATTCGGACCTCTTCCGGGCGGGCATCGCACGCAGCGGCGCCTTCAACCACACGATGCGCCCCTTCGGATTCCAGAATGAAAGGCGCACGTACTGGCAGGCGCGCGACACGTACATCAAGCTCTCGCCGGTCCTGCAGGCCGACAAGATCAACGAGCCGCTGCTTTTAATCCATGGAGAGCTGGACCAGAATCCGGGCACCGTCCCGATGCAGTCGGAAAAGCTCTATGAGGCCGTGCGGGGCGTCGGAGGGACCGTGCGCCTCGTCATGCTGCCTTACGAGAGCCACGGCTACGCGGCGCGGGAATCGATAGAGCACGTGCTGTTCGAGATGCTGGCGTGGTTCGACCGTCACGTGAAGAACGCCGCTCCGCGGGCCAAATAGCGCCCGCCCGCGGGCTCGGGGCCCGGCGGAAGCCCAGGCCGGTGAAATCGATGAAAAATGGCGCTGATTAGCAAAAGCTAATATATTGCATTAAATTAACAATATTGTTAATATATTGCCATGAGATGGGAAGACTTCCTTGAACGATTCACGGCCCAGCCGCTCTTCCACACCTCCCATCCGGCGATCTTCCCGGACCCGCGGGCGAGCGTCCTCGTCCAGCTCTCGCGCTGGGTCAAGGCGGGAAAGCTAGCCCCTGTCCGCCGCGGCTGGTACCTGATCGAAAACCCCTACCGGACGAAGGAGGTGAGCGACGCGGCCATCGCCAACACGGTCGTCCACCCCTCCTATCTCTCCCTCGAATGGGCTCTTCAATACCACGGGCTGATCCCCGAAGCGACCTTCCAGCCCACGTCGATCACAACGCGCCGCGGGACGCAGTTCGAAGCCCTGAACCGCGTCTTCCTTTATCACCACGTGGCCCCGGGATTCTTTTACGGCTATCGGTCTTTTGAGATCGCCGGCGAAAGGATCGCCGCCGCCGTACCCGAGAAAGCGCTTCTCGACATGATCTATCTCTTCGTTCAGGGGAACAGTTTTTCGATCCTCTGGCTCGAAGGATTGAGGCTTCAGAACCTCGACCGGTTCGATGTCAGGGAGTTCCGCCGTCTTGGCGCCTCGGTTAAGAGGCCCGGCTTCGCGCGGACGCTGTCCGAAGCGGCGGAGTACCTCGCGGCTGCCCGGAGAAAGCCGTGAAGGACATCGCCCTCCAGACGGCCCGGAATTCCCGGCACTCCCTCCAAATCCTCCGGGAATACCTCCAAAACGATATTCTCGGATCCCTTCAGGAGACCGGCGCCGGGACGCATCTCTATTTCGTCGGCGGAACGGCCCTTCGCTTCCTCTACCGGATCCCCCGATTTTCCGAGGACCTCGACTTCTCCGCCGCGCCGGGATGGCGGGTCGCCGGCTTCGGCCCGAAAATGAAGAAAATCCAGGCGGAGCTCGGGCTGGCGGGATACGATCTCTCTCTTTCCATGAACGAGGATCGGATCGTCCAGAGGGCCGAATTCCGCTTTCCCAAGCTCCTCTTCGATCTCCGTCTCACGGACCGCCCGGAGCAGAAGCTGACGATCGCCGTGGAAGTCGATGCCCGGCCGCCTCGAGGCTGGTCCGGCGAGCGGACGATCGTGAACCTCTACCGCCCCATTCTCATCCGGCATTATGACCTGAAATCCCTGTTCACGGCCAAAATCGCGGCCCTTCTCACCCGCCCCTACGCCAAAGGACGCGACTACTACGATCTCTTCTGGTATCTGAGCCGATGGAAAGACCTCAAGCCCGCGCCGCTTCTCCTGAAAAACGCCCTGGCCCAGAAGCGGGAATCGATCCCCAACTTCCGCCCCGAAGCCTGGAGGGGAATCCTGGAGTCGATCGTTGCCGAAGCGGATTGGCGGGTCGTCGCAAGGGACGTATCTCCCTTCCTCGAACGGGCCGAGGACATTCGTGTTTTCTCCCGGGAGAATCTGCTCCGCGTCTTGCGGAGTCATCGTCCCGGCTAAATAGAAGGAGAGAAACGTATCGTCCGGGGAGGAACCGCGATGAACAAATCCCATGCCGTGACCATGCTCGGCGCCGGCCTGATCGGCACGTTCTACACCATGACGATCCAAGGCCGGAGGAGCCGCGATCGCGTCGGCGCCGTCTGCGCCCGGACCGAGGAGGAGGCCGCCGCCTTCGCCCGCCGCTGGGAAATTCCCCGCTGGACGAGCGACATCAAGAAAGCCATCGAGGATCCGGGGACCGACCTGGTCGTCGTCGGGCTGCCCAACGACCTCCACCGGGAGGCCGTCACGCTTGCCGCCAGGGCCGGCAAACCCGTCCTGTGCACCAAGCCTCTCGGCCGGTCGGCGGCCGAAGCCCTGGATATGCTCGATTCGGTCGGGAAAGCGGGCGTGTTCGCGGGCTATCTGGAGGATCTCGTCTACACGCCCAAAACCCTCAAGTCGCTGGCCTCGGTCCGGGCGGGCGCGCTGGGGAGAATTCTTTGGGTCCGTTCCCGCGAGGCCCATCCCGGGCCCCACAGCGCCTGGTTCTGGGACAAGGCGATCGCGGGCGGCGGGGCCATCGTCGACATGGGTTGCCATTGCATCGAAATCATCCGGAGTTTCATCGGGAAGGGGGTCCGGCCGGTCGAAGTCCTCTGTACCGCGGATACGCTTGTCCATCCCATTTCGGCGGAGGATTCGGGAATCGGCCTCATCCGCTTCGAGAACCGGGCCATCGGCCAGTTCGAGGTCAGCTGGACCTTCCGGGGAGGCATGGACCTCCGGGACGAGGTCTCCGGGACCGAGGGGACGATTTGGCTCGACCACTTCCAAAGGACCGGGTTCGAGATGTACACGGCCGTCGGCGCGGGCGGTTACGTGGCGGAAAAAGCGGAGGGGGAGAAAGGGTGGCTGTTCCCTGTCGGCGACGAGGTCCACGCGCTCGGCTACGTCGATATGTTCAACGACATGTTCGACGCGCTGGACGAGGGACGGCCTCCCCGGGAAACGTTTTTCGACGGCTACGTCGTCAACGCCGTCATCGACGCCTGTTACGCCTCGGCCGCCTCCAAGCGCTGGGAGCCGGTCCGGCTCGAACGCTGGGAGGCCGCCCCGGAAAAGCCCGGAGCGGCATCAGGCGGCCGCGAGGGCCGGGGTCCGGTCCTCATCAAGAAGGAGCGCATGCCCGACGGCCGGACCAAGCACATCTTCAAGGACCCGGCGACGGGCGCGATCACGGAGAAGATCGAAGGCTGAAAAAAGAACCCCGGATGACGAGGGATAACGAGCTTAAGAAAATGAACCCGGGCGGACGCCGAGCGCCGATCGTCAGAACTCGAAGGCGACGACGCCGGTCCGCTCGGCCATCTGCTTCCGGATGTCCTCGACGAGGAGCTTGCCTTCCTTCTGGGCTTTGACGGCCCGGAAGATCTCCGCGGTCGTCAGCAGCGCGTTCCCATCCTTCTGGGACTCCTCGGCCATCCGCCCCGAGAACGGGCTCGGCCTGAGGCCGGCGTCCTGTCCCGAAAAATAATTGCCGATCAGGACGGACTTCATCCGGGTGTTGCCGAACTCCTGCATCCGCCGGCCCTTGTAGCGCTGGAGGAGCATGGCATCCTCGTCGGCGGCGCCGCCCGGCCCGCTCCGGATATTGATGAGGAGGACGGGCTCCTTGCCCAGCTTCTCCTCGACCTTGAGGTCGCTCCGCTCGAACAGCCAGAGGTCTTCCTCCTTGGAGCGGATCACCCGTTTCCAATATTCATTGACATCAACGCTCTGCCAGCCCAGATAATTCATGGTTTCCATGACGGCCGCCTTGAGCTCGGCCCCCCCGGCGACGAGCAGCCGTCGGAACATTTCCTGGCCCTTGGTCTTGGCCTCTTGGATCTTGAGGTCGAGCCGGCGCAGGATCTCATCGTACTCCAGCTTGACTTCCTCCCTCTTCTTGATGAGCCGCGCCAGTTCCGGGAATTGGTACGCGGCATTCTCGAGCCAGTGGCCCTGCTCGGTAAAGAGATGGGGAGCCAGAACCGGAAGAATCTCGCGGAGAATGAGGAGGGCCGCTTCGTAGTTCTTATCCCCGAACCAGGGCAGCAGCAAGTAGCCGCCCTGCCCTCTTTGGACGAGAATCGCGATCGGGAGGCCGTCGGCGCTCTGGGCCAGGACCCGAACCTTGAAAGCCCTCTCCGCCCGGCGGAGGTCGATCTCCCAGTGGGTGGCGTAGTGGACGGGGAAAAGCTCGAAGGCGTGGAGGATATGCTTGTTGAACGAGCGGAATAAAAGGTCGAGCGGATTGTCCTGGGCCGGGACGACGGCGCCCGGCGTGGAATTGTCCCTGTACTCGAGCTCGGGGATGGTCCCGATGACATTGGTGAGATGGAACGGGGCGCTGGGGCCGATGAAGCAGGTCACATAGCCGCCCCTCTCGACCAGGCTCTCGACGGTGGCCGAGCCGTCCGAATGAACCTGGCTGGCCGGGTTGTCGTGGAGGACCTGGTAGAAAATGATCCGGCAGTCCTTATCGAGGACCAGGGAATCCGCCTTCAGGGTTTTCCAGTTGGTGACTTTGAGTCCGGCGTCGAAGCCCTTGCCGCGCAGGTCGTCGAGATCCTTGGGCTCAAAATCCAGTAAAAGTATCTTAGCCATAATTCCGTTCCCCTCCAGGGACTCCGACGGGACCTCCTCCCGGTCGCCCGCCGGCCCCCTATATACTTGAGTATCTTTATCAAAATCGGGCGGGAGTGTCAACCCATCGACTCCCCGGCAGAAGCTCCACGGACTAATACTCATTGGAGCGCCAGTACTCATGAACCGTTTCCGGTTCGTGAGTGCATGAATGCCGGCACTCATGGAAGCCATGGGTACTGCAAGGCGGGGCTTGCTCAGGGTTAACCCTGAGCCCACTCAGCCCCATCCCCTCCAAAGGGGCTGAGTACAAAAGTGTCGCTTCTCGTCCCCGCCCTTAAAGGCGGGGCTCCGATTTTTAGCCCCGCTTTCAAAGCGGGGTAGCGTCGGCGAACGGGTCAACCGCCTTAAAAGCTTGACCGTGGCCGTGAAAAGATTACAATGAAAACAAGGCATGCGGAGGAGGACCGAACATGGCCAAAGCCCGGTGGAGGTCTTGCGCCCGGTTTTTAGTGGTCCTGGGAATCGTCCTCGGGCTCATCCAATGCGGCGGGGGTCCGGGGAGGCTGACCCACAAAACCTATCCCGAAGGCTTCAGCCTGAAACACCCCGCGGACTGGGAAGCCCGCGTCCTCGACAAGGGATTGATCCTCGTCTCGGCCAAGGACGCCGCGAAGGACCCCTCATTCATCGCGATCTACCCTTTTATCCTGAAATCGGCGGCGACGAGCCGGAGCTGGCTGGAGCAGAACCTGGGGACCTTGGGCGATCTCTTCACCCGTCCCAGCCTGGAGAGAACCCGGCAGCTCCGGACGGTCCCGGACGAGACCGCCGCGCGCGTCCGATTTAACCGTGAAGGCGTTCCCTGCGAAGGGACCGCCCTGTGTTCGATCGACGGGAAGAGCGGCGTCCTCTATGTCATGGCCGCCCGGGAGGGCGAGTTCGAAGCCCGAAAGACGCGCCTCCTCGAATCGCTGCGCTCATTCCGCTTCGGCTTGCCCGATAAAACGGCCCGGGCGGAGCCGGTCAAGCCGAAGATCCAATACGTCTCCTGGCAGGATCCGGTCGAACAAGCCTTCAACCTCGAAGTTCCGGCCGGCTGGCAGGTCCAGGGCGGCACCCATCGGCGGGCGTCCGTGGATATCGTCCATATCCTCCACGCCGTCTCTCCGAACCAAAAGATCCAAATCCTTTTCAACGACGGCAATATTCCCGTCTTCGCCATCCCCAATCAGACGCTCCTCTGGGGGGGATTTCGCGAAGGCTCCTGGTATTCTCCCGGCTACGGGTTCCGGATGATGGTCATGAGCTATCGGCCCGGCCTCGCTTTTATCCTCGACTATCTCCAGAGGAATTTCGCGCCCCGGCTCGGGTCCTTCGAGCTTGTGGATCGGAAGGAACGGCCCGACATCGTCGCGGACTTCAACCGGATCTACAGCCAATCCCAAGCTTACGGCATCTCTTTCCAGCTCCACGCCGGCGACGCCGCATTCCGCTATAACCAGGGCGGAGAGCCCGGCCTTGGCTATGGATTGGCGGTGACACAAGTCGTCCAGTCCGCGGCCATGGGCGGCGGCAACTGGTCGGTCACCCTCCTCCTTATCACAACTTGTCCCGAAGCCGAGGCCGAGACCGTTCGCGAGACGTCCACCCATATGTTCCAAAGCTTCCGGATGAATTCCCAATGGGTGGCCTCCCAACAGCAGCTCACGGCCAACGTCTCCCGGATCGTGACCGAGACGAACCAGGCCATCTCGGGGATCATCAACGATTCTTACTGGACGCGCCAGGGCGTTCTCGACGACGTCCACCGCAAGTTTTCCAACGCCATCCTGGGCGTCACCGACGTCGTCGATCCCGCAACGGGCGAATCCTACAAAGTCGAGGCCGGGCACAATTACTATTGGGCCCGGTCCGGGACGAACCAGGTCGTCGGGACCGGGACCTACACCCGGCCCGATATCGATTTTTCCCCGTTAGCCGAGTTCTGAGCGCCCATGCCCGAGATCCGGAGCCCCAAGAAGAAGACCGGGACCCGCAGGCTTCTCCACACCGCCGCCATCTACTTGAGCTCTTCGCTGACCGCCCTCGGCGTCACGGACCTCCTAAGCAGGCACTACGGCTTTACTTTCAAGCTCTTCGACTCCGTCCTGGCCGTCCTGGCTTGCGGGTTCCCGGCCGTCCTTATTTTCGTGGCACGCCACGCCAAGCCCGGCCGGCAGAAATTCGCGAAAAAAGAGCTTGCCGCCTACGCCGGTCTGGGCCTGGTCGCCGTGCTGGCCGTCGTCAAGATCGCCGGCCTCCCCGGACCATTGCGCATTTCGCCGGACGCTAAATCCATCGCCGTCCTTCCCTTCCAAAACCTCAGCGACAGCAAGGAGGACGAGTACTTCAGCGACGGCGTCACCGAGGACATCATCACCCAGCTCGCCCGGATCGCGGACCTTAAAGTCATCTCGCGGACCTCGGTCATGGCCTACAAGAATACCTCCAAGAGCCTGCGCCAGATCGGGCAGGCGCTGGGCGCCGGCGTCATCCTGGAGGGGAGCGTCCGGCGCGAGAACGATCGGGTTCGGATCGTGAGCCAGCTCATCGACGCCAAGAACGACCGCCACCTCTGGGCCGAGACCTACAACCGTCCCATGACCGACATCCTTGCCATCCAGAGCGAGGTCGCCCAGCGGATCGCCCAGGAGCTCAGGGCCCGGCTCACCGAAAGCGACAAGGAGCGCCTGCGCAAAAAGGCGACGGTCAACGCGGACGCCTACGCGTTTACGGTGCGCGGCCGCGATTACTACTATAAATACACGCGCGAAGACAACGACCAGGCCATCGCGCTGTTCAAGAAGGCGACCGAGATCGATCCCGAATACGCCCCGGCCTGGGCGGGATTGGGGGACGCCTACGCCCAGCGCTGGAACTACGGATACCCCCAGGAGACGCTCGACACGGCCGTCGAGATGAGCCGGAAAGCCCTGGCCCTCGCCCCCGACCTGGCCGAGGGCTATAAGGCCTTGGGACTGGCCCAGGAATCCAAGGGACTCGTCAAGGAGGGACTGGATTCCTACTACCAGGCCGTCGCCCTCAATCCCAATTATGCGCCGGTCGTGGCCAACATCGGATCCATCAACTTTAAGATGGGCAAGTACGATGAAGCTCTCAAATGGATAAGGAAGAGCGTCGAACTCCAGCCGGGATTCGCCCGCTTCTACGCCCTGGTCGGCCTTCAATACCTCTACCTGGATCTGGACGAGCCCGCTCGGAGCTGGCTCGAGCGCTCGCTCGAATTTCAGCCCGGGTACATTTTCCCGGAGATGGTCCTGGCCTCTTTCGCCGTTTACGAGGGGAAGATTGACGAGGCCAGGGAGCGCATCGCGAAAATCTTAGCAGCCCATCCCGAGGAGCCCAATGCCCTGAACGTGGCCGGCGACGTTGAGCTTGTGGCTGGACGTTATCGGCAGGCTCTCCCCTACTACGAAAAGCTGGCCGAGCTGACTTCTCCGATGGGCGCCCCCGGAAATAAGCTCGCCTTCGTTCTGATAAAAACCGGCGACCGTTCCAGGGCGGACCGGCTCCTGGCCGAAAACCTCACGGAATGCCTTAAGGATCCTGCGTTGAACGAACCCTGGTCTCCCCTTCGCTACTATATCGCGGAAGCCTACGCGGTCCAGGGGAAATCGAAGGAGGCCATGGACTGGCTGGAGAAGGCCGTCGACGGGGGCTTCGGCGACCGCTGGCTGTTCATCGACCCGCTTTTTGAAAATGTCCGCTCCGATCCGCGTTTCACGGCGATCCGGAACAAGCTCGACAAACGCTTGGCGAAAATGAGGGACAACGTCAAGAAGCTGGGACTCGACCGATAAAGCGGATCGAGAGGGGAATGTTGGGTGGTGGAGCTGATGGGATTTGAACTCACGACCTCTTGACTGCCAGGGAACAGTCACAATTTAGTCACAATCAGCCTCTGTGGGCGGAGCCCCTCCCCTATTTCTGCTTGATAATACTGGGGATCAATGGTGCAGCTGGCGCAAGGGCGTTGGAGGTGGTATCCAATGAAAGCTTCCGTAAGTAAATCACTGCCCTGCAATATGATGTATAGTCCCCTGCCGGGCTGGAAAAAACGTTTAAAGATGCGCCTGATTTCTGCTATTTCTTCAGCAATATTTTTGAAGTATAAGAAGGAAGGGTGATGCTGCCGCTTACGGCATGGTCATCCAGGTCGTATAAGGTTTGCGACAGAGAAATTGATTTGGTTGAATTTGTTCTATTTATGAAAATCAAATTACGCTTTAAAGGGTCATCGTATAAAACTTTGACTTTCAGCAGGCGAATATTATCTAACCAGTAATCCGGCGCATTCGTGTTTACATCATAATCTATACGAGCAGGGTCGGTTCCGTAAGTGGGCATAAAGATTATCCTATGGTCTTTTCGTTTTGTATCGACAAGGACGGTTTTGTGCATTTCCAAATTCCCATAGGTGCTTGCGTCCCTTGTTTGCACGTCCACTGTGCCGGGGGCCGGAGCAATCGTGCTGAAGGAGAGTTCATAGGCTTGCCTTGCCTCCAGGCTAAAATAGTAATTCAGATTGAAGGCACAGCCATCCTCGCACTGCAGGTGCCAGCTGCCGTTGTTCAATTGATTATTGATACCCCAGGATGAAATGCAGGTGTTGGTGGGCGACCAGCACCACCAGCCGTCTATATTAGAATTAAAATCTCCATTCACAATGAGGTTGTCGCTTATTATGTCTATGACAGAATAAGCATTCCAGCTGACATGGCTGGATTTAGCGCTCGCATCTTTTAAGGCCTTCCATTGACTGACCGTATATAAATTATAGCGGGGCGAATTGTTTATTTGGTTTTCTGTGCTAATACTTAATTCATTATACGGGCTGCAATAATAATTACCGGCATAAGTCGCGAAATCCAAATTGCTGTTTTCATAATTGGTAAGCAACAAGGGATAATCATTTTCATCCACAGAATAGAATATATTGCTCATAATCGTATTGTTTGCTACGGGAGTCGTGCTCAGGTCATCCTGGCCCATCATCAGTGCGCCATGGCAATTGTATAACGTATTTCCCCTGACCGTATTGTTGATACTGTTGTGCAGAAAAATACCTGCCTGCGCACAATTAAAAACGGTATTATTCTGTATAAGAGCATTGCCACTGGCATCGTCCATATATATCCCGTTAGCATAACCAGTCTTGTCTGGTGTGGCTTGAATATTCCCGATTCCATTTTGGATAATATTATTGCGGATGACACAGCCTGTACCATTGCGGTTGATGGTATCGTTATTGCTCCAGGTATAAATGGCAGCGCCATCGTCGGTGGTAAGACAATAATTATTAATCAGATTGTATTCTATCCGCGTATTTTTTGAAAAACTCAAACCACAATAACCGATGCTGTCCAGAATATTAAAACTGATATTTCCATAATTGATATCGCCTTCTATCTCCATAGCGGAATAGCCACCCTCATCTTTGGTGGCCCTGCCTGCATATAAACCGATGCGTTTTATTGTATTGTTCTGAACAATGATGTTTTCACAACCCCATGCTCTTATCCCCTTTCCGTAAATATCTGTAATGATATTATTCTTAATGACAACATTGTTTACGGTCGCAAGATTAATGGCTTTTAAATAGATGGCATTGAAACGGCATTGCTGAATAGAAATATTGGTTTTATTGAAACCTGCAATCACTCCATTGACCTGCTGGTGCCTGAAACTGATATTGCTGATGCGGATATAACTTGCATTCTCGATATTAATTCCATAATCGTATACGGAGGCTTCTACCGAATTATTTGCAGGCAAAGAAACTGACCATAGATAGAGATTTTTTTGTGATGAACTAAAATAAAATTCACCGGTCGTATCTAATGCTTCCATTTTATTGCTTAAGAAATAACCCCAGCCATTTTTAAAATCATATTCTATCGGGCCGATTATGGTGATATGGCCATTGGCAAATGACTGCACTTCGTGTTCGCCATATTGCCAGCGCACCATGCGGTTGTGCAGTGAGGCGCCGTTCCAGTATCCTTTCGTCTGCGTCAAGGCCGCATCATAGAAGCCCTTTTTGCCGTTGGCCTTGTCAATCGTTAAGAAGCCGCTGTTGGGATAACGCGCAGGCAGGCACAGCGTACTTTTATAAAAAACCATTACAGGATTTACATTCAAGGCAGCTTTATAAATTTTACCTTTGTGCAAAGACCAGTTGTTCACGTATTCGCTGCCGCTGATGATAGGTAAGGCGCCATTGCCATAAGAGGTGATGGTGATGGGCTGTAATGCAGTGCCGGACTGCTTGATATTCAATTGCCCGCGAAATGTATCGCCACGCTTAAAAAATATT
>Ga0315289_10009590_pt1 | contig 13931 bp, 10 predicted proteins | sample YL17G11_40_MG_FD_203452 | JGI IMG/M metagenome (GOLD analysis project Ga0315289, IMG submission 203452) | Sediment microbial communities from Yellowstone Lake, YNP, Wyoming, USA - YL17G11_40 | ecosystem: Environmental > Aquatic > Freshwater > Lake > Sediment | place: USA: Wyoming | collected...
GCGCTGGAGAACCACCTCGGCCTTACCGGTGATGCCGAGGAGACCCTGGCGCTGGTCGAGCCGCTGGACAGCCCCTGGGTCGCGATCAACCTCGACTTCGGCAACTTCAGGGGCGACATGTACGAGGAGTTTAGGCGCTGCGCGCCACGCGCCGTGACCACGCACGCAAAGGTCGCCGTCGCCCAGGGAGACGCCCGGGAACAGGTGGACTACCGCCGCGTGGTGCGGATCATGCGCGAGGCGGGCTACCGGGGTTACATCTCGATCGAATACGAGGAGCGCGGCGACCCGGTCGCGGCCGTCTCGCACTTCGCAGCGTACCTGCGAGGCTGCCTCGTGGATGCTTGAGAACGGGCGGGCGGCGCTTTTGACACGGTTCGCTCCACCGATATAATGCAGTGATGGTGGCGGGGTAGCTCAGTTGGCAGAGCAGAGGATTCATAAGCCTCGGGTCGGGGGTTCGAGTCCCTCCCCCGCTACCATTCGTCCGACGGGTTGGCCGAATTGGTCTGCCCGTTCGCCTTCGTCCGCTAGGACGTGGCGAACGCATGTCGCCTGTAGGTCGGGGCTCGCCGCAGGCGAGTGAAGTTCGAGTTTCAGCCGCCCCTGGCGGCCCCTCCCCCGCTACCAACATTAGAGAAGACCTCGCGCTTGGCAACGCCGGCAGCGAACGGGGCGCTGGAAATTGCACGGGGCGTCGGCTACAATACTACAGTACGACGACCCGGAGGGCGGCAACACCGGGAATTCCATCGAGAAGCCGACGATCTGCTATCAACGGTAGAGCGTGTGATGAGTCATTTCGGGATGAAGAGATGATAAGCACAATGGACTATGTCAACCTAACCATTGGCTCTCTTGGCCTGGTCGTCACCGCTGCGTTCATATTGTGGCAGGTTCTGACTCACCGCCAAAGCAAGGCAGAAAAGGCCGATGCCAAGTTGTCTTGGAACATCGGCCCGCAGGGCCAGTTTCTCTGCGTTACGGTGGTCAACACCGGCGAACTCCCGTTGCACGTCAGGCAGGTGGAATTGGTCGTCAAGCACGTCGAACGTGAGCAGCTATCTGCGAATCGCAGGACATCAGTTCCAGTAGCGACATCGATGCAGTTCCAACCGCGCAATGGGCAATCCGGGCCGTTACTGCCCGGAGAGGATCGCGTATACGTGTATCCGGAGGGAGCTGCACAAAAGCTTTACTCAGCCCAGGACCCCAACTCAGTTGAATCAGTATGGGTATCCGTGAAGACACCCAGGCGCGAGGTATGCAGGATTGATCGCTCCGAGGTGCTACCCTTTCTTCAAAGGACTACGGAACACAAGAAGGAAACCGAGACAAACGCGTAATCTATCGGCATTGACAACTCGAGTCCGCTGAGACACGTCAGCGGACGTTGAGGGATGAAGCCCGTTGAGGCGAGAGACATCCTCCCGCTTCAGCGGGCCTTTTGTTTGCAGGAGAAGCAGTGGTCCTTCCGTCGGGAACTATTAGTGTGCCGCTGCCAAGCGCAGGGCGCGCGTCGAGAGGCTCATTGCGCTGCGAAAGCCTATTGGCCGAGCCGTCGGGCTTGAGTCGTCAATGCCCCTGAACGTTCACGTCAGCCGCCCGTGGGGCGCCCAGCACACCAGGGATCCGGTTGAATAATCTGTCAGTGCTGGTCCTCATTCGTTAGTCACAGTCCAGTATTGTTCAAGCATCCAGAATGGGGCATTCGGTGGCAGCACAGCGCGGAGTTGACTCACGAGCGCGTAGTACTGTTTAGCGTCGAGCTGCGTCCAGCTCACCTCGCGCCATTGCGTCTTGTAAAGCGAGTGCACTTCAGGAGCGGTGGCAAGGTTCTGCAGCAAGATTCTGTCGATTGGGGGATGGGCGACGTTTGCCAGAAGAGACGGCTCCGGCTGGGCAATAACGACCATCGCCTTCAGATACACTGCGATCAGTTTGGCAGCCCGACCATAGGTGCTATTAGCGACGCCGCGCTTGTTGAGAAAGTCTTGTATCGACCCACACCACGCCCGATGCAAATGTTGGAATTGTTCTGCCGACGTATCTAAAGCATTTGGCTGCTGCAAGAAGTCTGTGATACCGCACTGTTCGAGAGCGTCACGCAAGTTGTCAACGCTCGTGAAGCCTCTTTGCGCGGCTCTTGCTGCCGCCCAAACAGAGAAGTTGTGTCGATGCGCAAACAGATCGTAGGGCATCACATCTCCCCTCGACGACAAAGGTGCAACTGAGGTGTTGTTGAAAGCCAGACCTTTGCGCAACCGCCTTCAGTGGCTTGATGTGTCGACTCCTTATCCGTCTCGTTGGGCCGATCGTGGCACCGCCACGTCCGCCGCGTCTCGGTTTCGAGGTGCATCACCTTGGGGCTTTCCAGGGCTATTATAACGCTCCCATAGAACCCGCGCATCACCAACGACGCCAGGAACTTGAACAGCCTTTCACCCTTGGACATCGGCGGCCTCCTCTGCCGCAACGATCCGCTGGCCCTTCCGCCCCGCGAACTGATGACCCCCCACTGCTGACTAAGCCACGAAGCCCCCCGACCTGACAGCTTCGGCTTCATGCACCAGGGGCCAGGTGAGGCGTTTCGGACGGGACGATGTTGACAGGCCGCTGGACCCGGCGTAGATTAACACCCCCAGCGGGATGAATCCCGCTGCCGGAAGGTCGTGCGGGAAATTCACGGTGATGCGAAGCCGTTCTCGTTCTGGTCCGAATAAAGCGGAGAGAAACACACATATGAGCAACGTGCCGATGACAAGACCTGAGGAGGCGCTGGCGATCCACGATCAGCGCTACGGCCACAGCGTGACGTTCGTCGGCCTTGAGGGGGGGCGGATCCTCCTCTATGGCAGCAGCGAGTTCCGGATCAGCTCCGACGGCGGCCTGACCTGGGGGGAGCCATTTCCGGCCAGGGACGAGAACGGCGAGAGCATGCCGGGGCACTGTGCCTGCCTGGTGAACCTGTCCGGCGGCGCCATCGGCCTGGCAACGATGCGTCCGAAGGCCGCTCTCGACAGCCGGGGCAAGACGGAGATGGTCTTCCGCACCTCCGAGGACGAGGGCAAGACCTGGTCGCCGCCGGTCGTGATGAACCAGTGCCTTCTGCCTGCCCACGCCCTTCAGGACACGATGATCCGGACTGCATCGGGCCGCATCATCCTGCCGGCCTACTTCGTCATCGGGCAGGGCATCTACCACTATGAAGGCGCGCCGTGCGTGGGCGGCTACCTGAACGGGAACTTCGTCTCCGCCGACGCGCACTTCCATGACCCGCATTTCTCGGCCAGCTACGTGCTCTACAGCGACGACGAGGGCAAGACCTGGCAGCCGAACCGCAACGGGGAGCTGTTCATCCTGAGAAACGACGTCACGGACTTCAGCGGCGCGCCCGAGCCGTCCATTGTGGAGTTGACGCCGGGGAAGCTGATGATGATCGTTCGCACGCGGCTCGGCAGGCTCTTCCAGGCGTGGTCGGAAGACAACGGCGAGACCTGGTCGCGCCTCGTGCCCACCCAGCTCGCGGGCACCCAGGCGCCGGGCCAGATCAGGAAGTTCCCCGGCACGGGCCACCTATTGGTGGTCTGGACGCAGCACAGCCACGAGGAGGTGCGCAAAGGCTTCATTCGCACGCGGCTCTCCTCTGCCATCAGCCGCAACCAGGGCGGCGTATGGGAGCACTTCCAGAACGTGGAGTCCCTGCACGAGGAGACACACGTCGAGCCCGGCCCGATAGAGGTCGTGCGGCCGGAAGGGCGCTATCCGACGGCGCAGGGTGCTGCTGCCGAGTGCGATCCCAGGTACGTGGTGCCGCTTCCTGAAGGCTATGGGCGCTGGTCGTACCCGAGCGTCTTCGTGGCTGAGGACCGTGTGCTCATATCACACACCTACTCCGTGCACGACTCGCGCACGGGGGAGATCTGCACCCCCCCGAGCGGGAGCAAGCTGAAGGTGCTCCCCATCAAGTGGTTCTACGGCGGGGACGACCCGAACAGGGAAAGCTCCGTGCTGAAGAAGATCGCCAGCATGGCACCGCATCCGTAGATGTCTTATTGATCTTCCGGTGAAGAAAGGAAAGACGGTTCCCTTTCCCTCTCCCGGCGGGAGGTATGTGTTTAGCCCGCACAGGACAGAGAGAACGCGCTACAGTCAAGCCCGAAGGGCGACAGCGTGTAGCCACGGGCGTCAGCCCGTGGTTGCAAGGATAAGGACACCTTCAAGCCCCCGCAGGGGGCGACAGATGCTACTCTGCGAAGTAGCTCCCTGCTCTGCGAGCCTACTCCGCCGAAGCAGCTTCGGCTGCGAAGGCCGGAAGCCGCTACGCAGGGCGAAGCAGAGTCGCTGCGTAGCACGAGAACGTTCCACGTTCACATCCTGGCGAGGGTCAGCCGGATAGCGCGATCTCGAAGTTCGCTGGAATTGTGAAGGCGAACTCGTCAGAATGGGTTTCCGAGACTTTTGTTACTCTGCGAAGTAGCTCCCTGCTCTGCGAGCCTACTCCGCCGAAGCAGCTTCGGCTGCGAAGGCCGGAAGCCGCTACGCAGGGCGAAGCAGAGTCGCTACGCAGCACCAGCCCAGAGGGTTCTGTCGCCCCCTGCGGGGGCTTGGTCGGATTCGACAATTGAGTCCACGGGCTCACGCCCGTGGCTACATGCTGTCGCGCTGCGCGCTCGGATGAAAGGCCAAGCACCAGGCTTCACGTGATTTGACAACTCGACCCATGGGCCGAAGCCCTGTACGTCTTCAGCCTGGTGGCAGGGGAGGTGAGGGCCGGTCCTAAGCAAGGCGCGGAAGGAGAAGAGAGTCATGTCCGACAAGACATTCCCTGTCCTTGAAGGCGCGCCGTACTTCAACTTCGAGCTGCGCCAGTTTCTGATCGAGGGTTCCCACAGCATCATCCCGTCCAAGCCGATCGAGGTCGCCGGCACCCGTCAGCTCCTGATGGACAAGCATCTCGTTGACAGCTCCTGGAATCTGTTCCGCACGGTGCACCAGCCGGATAAACACCCGAGCAACCCCCTGATCCCCGGAGGTCTGTGGGAGTCTGACGGCTACAGGGTGGAAGCTGACTGCGGGTGTGTCATGTACGACGATGAGCTCGGCCGGTTCCGCTTCTGGACCATACTCCGGGATTCGAACAGGAAGAGGTGGGACGCCGATTCCGTCCACGTCTACTGGGAATCAGAGGACGGTGTCCGCTGGACGAAACCCGAGCTGGGGATCGTCGAGTTCGAAGGGAGCAAGGCCAACAACGTGATCCAGGCCGGCGCCGGTCTCATCTACGGAGGCCTCAGCGTGATCAAGACGCCTCCACGCCTGGCGTCCAAAGGCCGGTTCGCAATGGTCTATGGCCTGTCGCGGGAGCACTTCCTGCCCGGCCTGCATCACGGCATGGAGACCCGGATCGCCTGGAGCCCGGACGGCCTCCACTGGCAGGACCAGCCGGAGAACCCCATCATCGCCGGCCGCAACGACACGTTCGTGAACATGGTCTACGACCCCGAGCGCGACGTGTTCATGCAGTATCGCCGCGCGACCGTCAACTCGCACGAGGTCCGGCGCATGGCCTGCAGCGAAAGCCGCGACCTTGTCTCCTGGACGCAGCCCGAGGTGATCTTCGACGCGGACGAGCTGGACGCGCCGATGCTCTACGACTTCTCAGTCAACCGCTACGAGGGCATCTACATCGGCTTCCTGCACTCCCTCTACGGCACCAACGCCGGCTACAAGACCGGCGCGCGCATCTGGAAGGACGGGCGCATCGAGAAGGACCACCACGTGGACGTGCAGCTCGCCTGGAGCCGCGACGGCAAGCACTGGGAACGCCATCCCCAGCGGCCGATCTTCCTCGAGAACGGAATCCTCACCGCCGAAACGAAGTACGACTGGGGCATGGTGTTCGCCTGCCAGGGCATCATCGAGAAGGACGACAGGCTGCACCTCTACTACCGCGGCGACAGCAATCTCCACATGACGATGAAGCCGGGGCAGGTCGGCAATTTCTGCCTCGCCACGCTGCGCAAGGACGGGTTCGTTTCCCTTGGCACGCCCGAGAAGGCTATAGGCCCGGGCTACATGCTCACCAGGCCCCTGCTCTGCCCGGGGGGCAGGCTCCACGTCAACGCCCGAACCAGGAAGGACGGGCTGATCCGCGTCGCTGTGCGCGACGGAGACGGCGTGCGTGACGGCTGCTGGCTGGAGGGATGGAACTTCGAGGACGGCCAGCCCTTCAGCGGCGACTCAATTGACGCCCTGGTCCAGTGGAAGGGCAAGAAGAGCTTCAACGCGCTCAAGGGTCAGGCCGTCAGGCTGCACTTCTGGCTGCAGGACGCGGAGCTGTTCTCGTTCTGGTTCGAGTAGACCGGCCTGGGCGTCGTCGTCCTCGTTCTCGTCGCTTGCCCTCCGTAGCTTAAGCGAAGGAGGGTCGTCCTCCTCATCCTCGAAGCGCTTTTTCCCCTGCGCCGATTACGAGAACGAGAACCGTTCGCTGCGCTCACTGAGAACGAGGGTCCTCCTTTTCTCCGCAAACATCAACGAGGGAGCAGATCGCTGGAAAGAATGCTCCCGATGCGCTCGAGCTTCCCCCGGATGTCAATCAGGAGCTTATCCGCGGGCCAGTCCTTGAAGCGCCCCTCGTATCTGCCGCCCCCTGCGGGGGCTGGATTCCTCTTCTCCGCCAACCACGGGCTGACGCCCGTGGCCACATGCTGTCGCCCTTCGGGCTTAGGCGGAGATGCTGAGCGCACTCTCGCCGAATACCTCATCGCTCCTTGTGCATGCAATGGAACCACGATGGCGCCGTACGCCGCCCACGAAGTCTACCCGCGTCTGGCGGGCGCGCGAAGGAAAAAAGTTCTTCGTGTGCTTCGTGGTGTACTGTGGTATCAGGCCGGGACCGTCTCGTACTGCGGCTTCTGCATCATCACGTCCAGGTAGTCGTCGGCTGTGGCGACGGATCGCTGTCGGGTGCCGTCCGGACGCGGGCGGCTCAACCGGATCATCTCGTACGGGGGATCGACCCAGTACCGTTCCACCTGATCCACATTCTTCAGGCACCGTCGCGCCCCTTCCTGGATCATGCGGCGGGCCATGGTCGGCGCAGCATGGATGGCCGGAACGTTCAAGTCAATGGCCTCATCCAAAGTCATGCCTTTGCTGGAGCCGCGGCTCTGGCCTTCGATCACGGCAACGCCTACGATGGAGGGCACGAACTCTCGAGCCTGTTCGCAGGCGGCAGCGTCTCCGCTGATCATCACCGTGGGCACGTCGAAGTACGCGGCCATCAGCATGTACAGCTCAATCTCGCCCACCGAGCGGCCGTTGAGCGTCCAGTCGTCGCGGTCGAAGCTTCCCGAGTGGCACAGATGGCCGCCGTCCGTGTTCGCTCGCGCGTGCTGCCCGATCATGATGGCGGCGTCAAAGGAGCGGTCCAGGCCAATGGGCCACCATTTCCCCCTGCCGGTGAGCATGCGCGCTTTGGAGTGAAGCAGCGATACATTGAGCCCTCCAGGTCCGTGACCGTCATGAACCAGCACCTCGCTCGCACCGGCCTCCAACAGGCCGTCAACGGCCGCATTGACCTCGAGCGTGGCCAGCTCGCGAGCGTGCTCGTAGTACCGGCCGCCCTCGCGGCGCCCATACTTGTTATCAGGTCCCGGCAAGCAGTACTCAGGCAGTGTCACGACGCCGGCGACGCATTCCATGTCCGTCATGATATGTATCTTCAAAGTTCCCTCTCCTATTGTGCAAGGCAAGAGATTGTAGCCAGCGGAAGCCGGCGAATCCAATGGGTGAAAACCGAAACGGTGCTTTGCGGCCGAAGTTCGACAGCAGTCCGAAGCTCGCGTCTAACGGCAACGGAGTTTTGACAAACCGCTGCCTCAGGCGTAGACTCACGCCGCAGTCTTCTTGCCAGGAGTTTGCGTGCTCGGAGAGCGAGAGGAGAACAGATGGACCATAGTGATGCGTCGTTTGAGATGATCGTCACGCGCAGCAAAGTCAGCCTGAGCCCGTCTTGCGGGAGCATTATTACGCTGGGGGATGGGCGGCTGTTGTGGGTGTGGGGTCAGGGACACGCGGAGGGCCTCCCCGTGATGCACAATTTGTCCAGCGACGGGGGGCGGACCTGGACCGATCCCGCGCCTTTGAGGCTGAAGAACGGCGCGGAGTTCAGGGGCGTCATCTCCCCCTCCTTGATCAGGCTCTCGGACGGCCGCCTTGGCATGGCGCTGACGAGTTCTGTGGCGAAGGGCGACCACTACCTCGACAGGTTTTCGGCGCAGACGTTCCACGTCTCGCCCGACGAGGGCCAGACCTGGTCGGAGGGGGTGCCCGTCAATCAGCACATCCGCCACGCCCACGGCGAGTCGCTTGCCGTGGACTGCCTGATTAGACTTTCGGACGGCCGTCTTGTGCTGCCCTGCACGAAGGAGGTCGGCCCGACGCCGACGCCGGAGAACCCCAAGCTCTGTCGGCTGCTCGGCGAGGGGTTCACCAATCCGTTCGCCTACAATATGGGGCTCGCGTTCACCTACTACTCCGATGACGAGGGGCAGACCTGGGAGCGAAGCCGCAATGAAGCAGTCGTCGCCATCGACCGGGGACTGAGCGGTCTCTCCGGGATGGTGGAGCCGCAGGTGGCCGAGCTGGCTGACGGGCGCCTTCTGATGCTCGGACGCACCAGTGTCGGCCAGATCTTCCGCTCATACTCGCTGGACCGGGGCGAGTCCTGGCTGGAGGCTGAGCCCACCGGGCTCCCCAACCGTGGCCCCATCTGCATGGAGCGCATACCAGACTCGGACGACCTGCTGGCCATCTGCAATCAAGTCTCCCCATGGGAGGGTTTGATAGGCGTCTACCGGCATCGGCTCACCTGCGCTGTCAGCCAGGACGGCGGGCACAGCTGGGGACATCGAAAGAACCTGGAGTCGCTCGACGACGTCTCCTGCATCGAGACTCCGCCCGTGCAGCTCTACGTCGCCGGCCCGATCTGTCAGCCGCTCGACCGCGTGCGATACCACAGGGCGCCCGCCCCGCTCAGAATGGACCATCCGTACTGCGCGTTCCACGAGGGGGACGTCATCATCGTTTATGGGTGCGGCGCCCTCGGCCTCCGCGCGGTGGTCGAGAAGACCTACGGCATGAACTACGAAGAGTTGGGCGCACGCTTCGGTTTCGAGCCGCACCCAAGCAACCCCAACAAGCTTCTCGGCACGAACAAGCTGCGCATCGAGCCCATCCAGTGGCTCTACGAGTGAGGAGCCGGTCTCACTCGAGATACAGTGGATATACGGGCAGTTGAAGGGCGCGCCGCGGCTCACGCGGCGCTTTGTTAGAGGCTCTTTAGCACCTCAGCCACCGCGAGTACGTTTTCCCACTTCGCAGCCGGCGATATCTCCTCGTTGCCGAGGACAAAGCGCGGGTCATCGCGCATCGGCTCGATGGCATTCCGCAGCTCCCGCACCACTCGATCAAGCGGATCGCGCGCGAAGCTGGCAGCATCAAACCCACCGATGATTACCTTGTCCGCGCCGAGCGCATCGCGCACCGCTCGCGCCGTGCAATCGCCGGTCGGCGGGGGCGTAACCGCCTCGATGCCGTCAATGTCCAGATCCCGCATGTGCGGCAGTATGGCCTTGAGGTGACCACACATGTGCGGCACAAAGCGATGGCCGCGGCTGTGGATGAGTTCCGCGTAGTCCTGAAGATGCGGCTTGCAGATGCGTTCGAAGGTCTCAGGACTGCAAAGCATGCTTGAGGTGTCCTCGAAAGGACGGACAATGTCAATCACGGGCGCGTCGAGCAGCATGCGGCAGTATTCCAGGTTCTTCTGGTGCATGGCATCCGCAAGGTGAAGGAAGGCCTTGCGATGGTCGAAGAGCTGGTACATGGTTGCCTCGATGCCGACGTAATTCATGATGCAGTCCATGTAAGGCGTCGCAGGCACCGCCAGCGCAACTATGCCGTAGTCGAGCACGGGCTCAAGCGCGGCCTGGAACACCTGCGCGTCGGTCGTGAACCTCCTGCCCACGTAGTAATGCTCGAAGGCCTCGTAGTCCTGCGGTCCTTTGATGAGGAACTCGTGGCAGAAATGCGTGCACGCGTTCTCGTCCCACACCCGCCGGCTCTGGAGGACACCGTGCGGCGTGGTGATGCGTTCGACAATCGCACCGTCAGTCTTGACAACCTCCCTCTGCACGTCGGGCGCCATTTCCTCCCGGACGAACGGGCCGGACAGGAAAGACGCGGCGCCGATCTCCAGTGCGAGGCGCACCCACGGGCTCATGCCGCCCGCATCCAGGCCCAGCGCTGCGACCTGACGCTGCGCAAAGACACCGTTTATCTCCGGCAGCCACGGGATGCGATCCGTCTTCTCTCCCCGTAACGCCGCCAGCACATGCGCCCTGTGAGTCATCTGCTCAGCCCCAACGGATCCATTCGCACACGTGACGCGTTCCGATCGCTGCTGTCACACCGCCTGTGCATGAGCCAGATTGTACCGCACACTTCCCCACGTGCAACTCCTGGGTGTGATCCTTCCATAGGGTTCACTCTGCCGCCGTCGCCGTCCGGGAAGGCACGGGCTGCGAGGTGTTGGGAAGCCCCAGCACCAACCGATCCACGGGAATGCGCTCTTAGGCCACGAGCTTGATAGCCCATGATGCGATACCCCACAACAAACCTATGGCGCCGAGGCATAGGACTAGCAACGGGAAGCAACCCCTCTTCGACGTGGGCTCTGGTTGGCCAGCAATGGCCGGACGCTGGCCTTCTGCTTTAGCTCGCCGCGTCGAACCGTCAGCAGCGGTCAAGCCAAGCTGTTCGCGGAGCATCGCCGAGGCGCGCTTGTAGCCGATGGTTCGATTGCTTCCGCCTGTGTGTAAGGCACCGAGGGACGACGTCCATTCCCCGAACCAAATGAGATCCCGGCCTTCATAACGGCGGATTGACTTGACGACGGAATCATTCCGCACCAGCTCGACGGCGATCTGTCGAATTGTAGGGTGGTCTGGACCGTCGATCTCAGCGTCATCACGTCCGTGAACAAGTTCGCGGTACACGCGATACGTAAACCAGGATACCAGATCGAGCTCTCGGCCAGGTTTTCGAACAGTGGCTTGAATTCTAGCGAACAGCTCGCGCTTACCAGTGAACCTGGTGAATTCAACACCGTATCTCGCCGCGAATGACCGATGCCGCTCAGTAGCGGTCTTGTCTCGGTGGAGATGGCTTGAAATCAACTCGCTAACTTCTTCTATCGTGGCGTCTTGTGGTACGGCTATGCCGAGGCTATTGGCATAGGAAAGCTGAGGCTCGGTTGGCGGTACTCCAGGCAAACGGCTGACTCGTTCCACCACCATCCCTTCCGCCTCAGCTGCACTTCGCGCCTGTGACTCGTCCGGCACGGCATAGACACGCGTTCGTTTGCGTCCGGTTTGCTGGTGTCTTCCCTGGACTTCGAATCTCGCCATATCCGTTTCTAAGATCTGCTCACATTGGCGCCGTCCAACAACGACGAAGCTGCGCCACCCATAGTTGGGCCATTCAGGGACGTCGCCAATTCTGACAATAGGGTCTGGTACCTCAAGCTGCGATGTGCGAACCTGCTCTCAATCCCGCCCCCTGCATGCGCGTCTGGGCCATGCATCGACGGGAGGCGTATCAGATCAAACAAAGCATCTACTCCGCAAACATGAATACTAACATGGCATCCTTAATGTTGCCTTCGTTCTGGACCTGCACAGTGCCCCTTCCGATCCGTTTCTTCATTACGCGCCAGCGCCATACCTCTTGGCCCTTTGTAGTCGTCGTAGAGAACTCGCCCTCGACGTCTTTCCATCCCGCCCGACGCAGGATATCAAACTGCTTGCCGGTTACCTTTACCTGCCCTATGTACTCCCACATGGCCGCCATGTACAGCCAGCCATCCCTCTGAAAGGACACCTTGCCAGGCTCCAACCACGTCCAGGAGTCCTCGCGAGACCTGAGCAGCAGCAGGGCCCCGTCCAACTCCTGAGGGAACGCAATTATCTTGTGGGGTCTATTCGACAGGAACTGTTCGCCCTCACGCACCGTCGCGAGGCGGAGCCCATCGACAAAGACGAATGGCTGCGTGTCCACCCTCAAAGGCTCCGCAGGTCCTGGAACTTCGTCGAGGCCAAATATCAGGACGCGCCCGTCTGCGCCAGTGATTATGTTGCCGTCAGGGCCAACCATTGGTCGGCGAGCTCCGACGATGGGGGACGCTTCGGTGCTCGGCAGGCTTTGCAGCTCCTGTTCGGTCAGTTTTCGCGTTAGGAATGGCCCTCGCGCCAGGACATCAGCCTCCTCCTTAGTGATGCCCGCCACCATGTTCCTGACACCCTCATTGAGGTTCCCGGCTATCCTGCCATGACTGACCATTAGCCAGCCTGCCCATTTGAATTTCTTCTCCTTCTGTGGCGCCGGGATGCCCGGTAAGTGCCCTGTGTGCGGCAGACCAAACGCATGCCCCAACTCGTGGATCATTGCTCCGTAAGCATCGGAGCTGATGCGACCGAGCGTTCGCCCTGCGTGCTGAGGGAAAGCGCCCTGTTTCAGCGGCTGCCGAAGTAGTTCGGCCTGACCGTGGCCCTGCTCAGTTGCGTCGGATAGCTCTTTCATCACTTTGCCTGCATACGGATCATCGCAGCCAAACCATTCGGGCAGGCCAACGCGCAAGTGGACTGTGCTGAGAAAGACCCGCCCGCCACCTCCTCTGGTTGCCCCCCAGAAAAGCGTGCCGTCAGCTTTCATCTCCAGGTTCTCCCGGAAGATGATGATCACCGAGTGTTTCCAGCTCTCGCGCTCCCGCTCAGGCAGGTCCTGGAGCACTTTCGCCAAACCTGTCCGCGAAGTGCGCATAGTGTCCTTTAGCGACTTCATCATCTCCTGCATTGTCGCTTCCACCCGTACCATCTTGAATTCCGCTTGCCCGTCTGCCGTCTTGCTGTATTGGAAGGTGCGCCAGCCGTGGCCGTGAGCATTCATCTGGCATGCAAAATACCATTGAGCGTCCTGCAGCCAGCGAGTGAGGCCTTCCTGGAAGAGCGGCCACGGCTTGCGATCGCTTGGGATTACGTAGACCACCCGGACGGTTGGACTGGGAGGCGCTGAGCGAGATCCCCCAGCTATGAGCATCACTGACACCAGAGCAACGACGCACGTGTGCATCGGATTTCCTCCCCATTCTATCCATGTGCAACACAGACCGTACCACGCACCTACGAAGCCTAGTTTCCGACCCGCTAACACCCAACCGACCTGCGGCGGATGGCCCCAATTCTACCAATACTGTGCGCCAATTCAAGCCGCCACAAGTGTACGGGGACGCATCCTCCACAGTTGAATCGTACTCGTCCTCGAATGACGCACCGAGGATGACGAGAACGATTGGGGAGTTGACAACGCTGCGCGCGTACGTTATCACACTCGCCGAAAGGCGCCCAGCCGCGCAGCGGAGGCAACGCTATGGCAGAGACGGTGAGATTCGGTGTTTCGTTGGACATGGACCTGCTGGACGGGTTTGACAAGCTCATCAGGAAGATGGGCTACGAGAACCGCTCCGAGGCCATCCGGGACCTGATACGCGAGAAGCTCATCCAGGAGGAATGGCAGGCGCCGGCCGGCGAGACGTTCGGCATCGCCTTTCTCGTCTACGACCACGAGGCCCTGTCCCTGGACAGGCGACTGACCGACACGCAGCACGACCACATCGCCCACATCGTCTCCACCCTTCACGTGCACATTGACGAGAGCAACTGCGTCGAGGTCGTCATGCTCAAGGGACCCGGCAAGACGATACGGGCCATCGGCGAGAAGCTGGTCAGCATGCGCGGGATCAAGTACGGCAAGCTGACCATGGGGACGACGGGCCAGCAGGTCCGCTGAGCGCGAGCTGCACCGTAATT